>Ga0209123_1000118_pt1 | contig 122665 bp, 94 predicted proteins | sample BarGraIncu00431A_FD_184500 | JGI IMG/M metagenome (GOLD analysis project Ga0209123, IMG submission 184500) | Arctic peat soil microbial communities from Barrow, Alaska, USA - Barrow Graham LP Incubations 004-31A (SPAdes) (version 2) | ecosystem: Environmental > Terrestrial > Soil > Wetlands >... | reverse complement strand
CAATATGGTTTACTAGCTCAGTTGGTAGAGCACATGACTTTTAATCATGGTGTCCGGGGTTCGATTCCCCGGTAAGCCACCAAAATAGTAATCTTATGCAGGTGTGGCGGAATTGGCAGACGCACTAGACTTAGGATCTAGCGCCTTCGGGTGTATGGGTTCAACTCCCTTCACCTGCACCATTACTATTTACTGGTGAATTACTATTTATAAAAATGCATATATGCGGGGGTGGCTCAGTGGTAGAGCGTCACCTTGCCAAGGTGAACGTCGCGAGTTCGAATCTCGTCTCCCGCTCCAACTATGCGGGTATAACTCAATGGTAGAGTGTTAGCCTTCCAAGCTAATTACGAGGGTTCGATTCCCTCTACCCGCTCCAATAAAAAGTCTTTAGTATTTATACTAAAGACTTTTTAAAAATTAATTTATTATGCGCCCATAGCTCAGCTGGATAGAGTGGCAGACTTCGAATCTGTAGGTCGTGGGTTCGACTCCCGCTGGGCGCACCATGAACGTTGATATAGCGAGTTCTACAGAAATGTAAAACTCGCTATATTTTTTATTTAACACACTTTTAACACACTAGAAAAGTATAAAAAATAAAAAGATGTTGTTTCCCTCACATTAATCAAATAAATCATCAATAGAATTAGCAGCATCATTTTTCTCTTTTGGCATTACATGAGTATAAATATCAGCAGTAATTGCTATGCTACTATGACCTAATAATTTAGATACAGTTTTTAATTTAACATTTCTTTCAAATAACTTTGTAGCATAAGTATGTCTCATAGAATGGAATTTCCTATAATCTATTTTAGTCCTTATTAATAATCTTTCATATTGCCTAGTTATATTCCTAGCATCAATCGTGGTACCAACCTCAGTAGTAAATACAAAATCACTAACTTTATAGGATGATCCAGCTTTAAGTTTTTCTTGTTTTTGAATAGAGCTGTGAGCCTTTAATATATTTATTAAATTATTAGGAATAGGAACAGTTCTTATGGAACCCTTTGTTTTGGGTATTTGCTCAATGGTTTTACGTTTTCTAGTTCCATCCGCGGATATTATACTTACTTGTTTTAAACTTCTTTTTACATGCAATTCTTTATTAATCATATCTATATCAGACCATTTAAGCCCTAAGAGTTCGCCTTGTCGTAATCCAGTAGCTAAATCCAATAAGAATAATGCCTTTAGTCTATGGCTATCTAATACAGCCCTTAAAAGAATAATTTCATTATCAGTAAATGGTCTAACCTCTGTCTCTTTTACAGATTCTCCAGGTATAACAATTGTTTTACCATTACAGGGATTTTTAATTAAATATCCTTCGTCAACTGCATAATTTAAAAAATATTTAATTAACTTATTCAGATTATTAATTACATTACTGCTTTTACCATCTTTAAGTAATTTATTATAATATCTTTGTATCTGAATAGATTTTAACTCACTTAGCTTTAGTCCATACAATATACTATCTTTAATATAATTACGATAAATGCCCTCATATCTTTCAAAGGTGGAGGGCTTAATTTTATTTGATATTCTTATTGTCTCGAATAACCATGAATGTACTAGATCACCAAATGAAACATTTTTAAAATCTTTGTTTAATCCATTTTTCATCCCTAGTTTATATTCATCTCGTTTAGCTTCAGCATCTTTTTTAGAATCACCATAAAATGCTTTTCTGATTAATTTCCCATCACTACCTCTCCCAAAAGAAGAAGTTATCCTATAATATTCTTTTCCGTTTATTTCAATATTTATCTTACGTGCCATAGTACTATCCCTTTCATAAACTTATTTTTTATATTTATAGCTTATAAGTTTCATTTGTTTTAACATTTCATTTGCAAAGTCTAGGACATCTTCATCATTCATTTTGCTTAAATCAAATCCTTCAGCTGCTAATATTTGATGCATTTCTAAATACTCACGTGCTTCGTATATCTTTGTAAACTTGGTAGGAATAATATTTCTATTTTCTCTACTTGACTCATATGATTCCATTAAAGATTCTTCATTACTCATTGGTTCGGTCCTAAAAAAATCTTTAGAAGAAACACCAAGTGCATCAGCAATTTTTTCTAAGGTTTTAACAGATGGATTAGTCTTTTTATTTTGCTCGATTGCTGAAAGATAGCTAGCGTTCATATTAGCAATTCTTGCTAGTTCATTTAATCCTAATTCTTTCCATTCTCTTATTTTTTTTATATTGTCACCGAGTATCATATATAATTCCTCCGATATATTCTTAAAGTATTAATTACTATTAAAGTATAAATTATGTTCTCCTAGAATACATTATATGCTATTAGAATATGAAGTCAATAGTAAATAGAAGAAATAGAGAGATATATTCCCACAGAACATGGTAATTTATTCTAATGAGTTCTAAAGGGACATGCTACATTTTACATATTCTCATAGAACATGATATTGTATTCTCATGGAACACGAAGCGGAGGTGAACAAGTTGACCAAGATAAAGTTTTATAGAAATAAACTTGGATTTTCAGTTTATAAAATTGCAGAATTAACAGGATTAACAGCCAGTTATATTTCTAATTTAGAAAATGACAATAGAACAAATCCATCAAGAGAAGCAATGCAGAAAATAGCAGATGCACTTTCAGAAAGTGTCCAGGCAGTTTTCTTCCCTGATGTAAAGGTGGCGGAGTAAATGGAGATTACAAAGGATCAGTTAAAAGAAATGCTAAAGGAATGTATGCAGCCTAAGGAACCAAAATTAACACTGACTATAAGAGAAGCTGCAGAGGTAAGTGGTATAGGTAGAGAAAAATTAACAGAGTTAACATTCACAAATGATTTTCCAGCATTTAAGGTAGGCATAAAAACATTGATCAACAGAGAAATGTTTATGAAATGGTTAGAAAAAATAACTACTGAGAAAAAACAATTATAAGGCTGAGAAGCCTAAATAAAAATTTATTTCATATCTAAAAAACCCAATACTTCACACTTTAATATATTCAATGAATATCGCAATATGACAACATTTCAAAATAAGCGCAATGCTTACTAAAATAAATTAATAAAGGAGGCACCAATGGAAAGCAACGCATCATTTAATCAAAAATTATCTAAAGTCGATTTACTGTTTTGGAAAGAAAATTTAGAAAGAGAGAGAGAACGTCTTAGAGGACTACTTAAATTTAGTCATGGAGTAGAACACAGCGCAACGATGGATGCTAAAAGAAATATTAAAAGATATGAAGATAAAATTAGAGAAATTGAGGGGTATTAAGGAGGATATAAATGAAGAGAAATAGTGGAATCACCGAAGCTATTATGGATTTAAAACAAGCAGAGCAAAATTTCAATTATGCTGCTACTGAGTTTATCGAAGTTGCAGCCATTCAACTGTTAGCTGCAGAAATGAAAGTAGATATTTTATTGAAGCTGAGAAAGAAAAATGGATCCACACCAATGGATCCATGGGAAAAAGAAAAGTATCTTAAAAAAACATTCGAGATAATTGTACCACAACTGGAGCAGACAGTTAAGCCCATTAGAAGAAAAATACAAATTCAAATTAACAGGATGAATTATAAGGACAAGCCATCAATACGTGCCTTTGCTTCAGGTAAGAATTTTTAGGAGGTAGTTACATGAATGAAAAAGGAACTAAAGAATTAGTCGAATCACTTTCAGATTATAAATTCACAATTACTGAATGTGCAAAATCATTAGAAGAATATATGCTGATAGTTAAGGAACAGGAAGAGGAAATAAAAGAGTTAAAAGAAAAAATCAACAAACTGGAGAGTGAAAAGTAATGGAAGAAAATAGAGAAATAGCAATTTTAAATAATTATCCAACAGACAAATATAATTTACTGGTACCTGTAAAGACAATGCAGGAGATTAGTTCTATGTACAAGATCGTTATCAACGAGGTTGAAATAAGCAATGATATAAATGGTGGAGATGTTTATGTTCAAACTAAGGGATATGGAGATAATTCTGTTGATAAATTAGCACTAAATAAAACAGCTCTTTCAAAGTTAATGAGTGCTGCAGGAATTAAAATAATATCTTCAAAAGCTATAATTCCAAGTACGCACCAAACAGCCATAGAAATGGCTAGGGCAATAGGAAAAGTGGTTGAGTATGATACAAGGGATACAGCCCACGAAGTTGTGATTTCAGTCCCAGAAGCATCTGGTCAATTTAGAACATTAACTGCTACTAAGGAAATAATTATTGATGATTTAAAAGCTGAATATATTGAACAAAAGAAAAATTTAAAAGTTTATAAAAATAAAAAACCAGTTAATGCAACAGACAAAGAAAAGGCAGATGCAGTGGAAAAACAGTTAACACAGTTTCTATCTCATAAACGTGGACAGTGTGAAACCAAGGCACTTAATAGAGCACTGCGTGAAGCAATGAGCATAAAGCCAACTTATACAAAGGACGAATTAAAAAAACCTTTTATAGTTGCCCATTACGTTCCTAACTTAGACAATCCAGAGCTTAAAAATGTAATGATAAATCAGTATGCAAATAGTTTGAATTCTTTGTTTGGACCAAGTCCAAGCACTAAACAAATAGAAGCCCCCACTGATTCAGACAGTGTTTCAAATGATGAATCTACAGGTGAAAACAATGAAGATATTCCATCTGTAGATGCTGAAATAATAGAAGATGTGCCAAATGTTGCATGTGGTAAATGTGGACTTGCTATTGAAGGAATAGACGAACAATGGACCGCAGATGCAATAATCACATATTCTAAAACTAAATTCCAAGGGGAAATATACTGCCCTGACTGTCAAAAAGAAGTGCTTGCAGCGTTTAGAAAAGCAAAGGAGACAGGTAAAAATGAGAAGTGAGTTAAGAAAGGCCTTTGAGCAGAAAATTGATGAACTCGAAAAACAAAACAAAAATTTAATAGCTGAAAATCATGAATTAACTGAGAGAGTATTGGATTTGGAGGCGTGTAAATAATGGATATTGATGTAAAGATTGATGTTATGAAAGAGAAACTTGATAAGGCAATTAAATCTAAAGGCTTAATGGATAAGCAGACAATAAAGGTTTCTCAGAAATTAGATATATTAATAGTTACGAGAATGAGGGGGATATTAGCATGAAGATATTGCATACTGCAGACATTCATCTTGGAGAGTTAAACGGACCAGTAATTAATGGTGAAAATGCTAGAATGATGGACACCATTAAATGTATGAATTTTATCGAGGATAAGGCGCTTGAAGAAGATGTAGACATTATAGTAATCTCGGGAGATTTGTTTAATAAGAGTAAATTATGGGCCGATGAAATGCTCAAGGAAATAATATTTGCGACAAGTTGGCTTAGAAGTTTATGTTCCATAGCTCCAACGGTTCTGATGTGGGGAACTGGAAACCACGATAGCATGGCTGCATTCGAAAATATTAGAAAGATGAATATAGATAATTTAATTGTAATTACAGAACCTCAGCTTTTAACTATAAATACTAAAGCCGGTGGCATTCAAGTTGCAGCAGTTCCTGGAATGGATAAAGGATATTTTAGATCACTATTCCCCGGCATGGATTTCGAGGATGAAAACAAAGCCATTAGTGAAGCGCTGGGCGAGGTAATTATGGGTATTGGAATAGATGCTATAAAAGCTTTCCCCTTAATACTCATGAGTCATTATACGGTAATGGGGTCTACTACTGGAAACGGTGAAGCATTATTCATGAATAGTGATATTGTAATCCCCACTGCAGCACTTGAAGCTTCAAATTATGATTTAGTGTGTCTTGGGCATATTCATAAAGCACAATCAATTCCTAACTGTGGTAGGCCTGTCTATTACTCTGGTCCACCAAATGCTATTTCATTTAATGAAGAGGGACAAAAGAAAGGTTTCTATATTCATGACTTTGATGATGATTCAATGCAGTTAAATTCAAAATTTATAAACACACCATCAAGAGAGTTTTTGACATTGAAATGGGAGGACGAAGGAGTTTTGGAATTCCTCAATAATGGATTATGTGAAAATTCATGGGCTAACTTAGAATTAATTAAGAATAAAATAATCAGAGTTATTTATAGCTGCAGTGATGAATTGAATAAGCAGTTTAGCAGGAAAAGTTTAGAGAAAGCATTGTACGCAGCAGGAGCTTTTTATGTAAGTGAAATAAGACCGGAGAAAATCTTGGTCACAGTAGATAAAAATGCATTGAATGAAAATGATACCGTAGAGGATAATTTGAAATTATGGCTACTTAAGAAAGAGGTACCTGAAGATGATATAAAAGATATTTTGGAACTATCAAGACCGATGATTACAACTGTGAGTGCATCCCTTCCAACTGGAAAATTGAGTGGAGTATTTGAGCCATTACGATTAGAGGTTAAGAATTATAGAAGTTATCTGCAGGAGGAATTTGACTTTACTAAGATAAGTTTTGCCACTGTAAATGGTCCTAATGGGATAGGTAAGAGCTCATTTTTTATGGATGCAATAGCAGATTGTTTGTATGAAGAGCCTCGTGAGGGTGAGCTTACTGGATGGATAAGTAACGGAGATACTGTAAAAAGTGGTGCTATGACCTTTGAATTCCTAATGGGCGCAGATAAATGGAGGGTTATAAGAACTCGAGTTAAGTCAGGAAAAACTACATTGGCACTTCAAAGATATGTAGAAACTGAATGGAAAGATTTTAGTGAGGATAACAAAACTCTAACCCAGACCAAAATATTAAATCTACTTGGGATGGATGCTCTAACATTTAAGAGTTGTGCTCTGATTATGCAAGATAATTACGGTGTATTTTTAGAAGCTGACAAAGCGGATCGTATGCAAGTATTGGGAAATATCCTTGGTTTAGGAATTTATGACAAACTGAATGATCTCGCTAAGGCAGAATTGAAAATACAAAATAAAAAGGTTGATACCCTTAAAAATGAGATTGCTTCATTGGACCAAAAATTAAGTACAAAAGCAGTGTATGAGGAAAGTTTAAAAGGCAATAATTCTGAAAAAGTAATGATGTTTCAATCAATTTTAAAGGAAGAGGAACAGTTGAAAGAGCTTAAATCTCAACTTGAAAAGCTAAAAGATATTCAGTTTGAATTAAAAATTTTAACAGAGAAAATTATATCAATTACTACAGATATTGGAGTTAGGAGTACTGAAAAAATAAAACTTACTCTAGATAAAGAAAAGGCTCAAAAGGTAGTTGATAAAGAGGAAACTATACTTCTTAAAATTAGTGAATATGAGACCACTAAAGACAAAATAACAATGCTTAAGGCTAGACAGACTTTGGTTAACAATAAACAGTCTGAGGTTGTTTCTGTAAGTTTAGATATAAAGAAGACTGGAGTCGAGACAATAGTAAATGATAGGAAGATAAATACTCTAAGGGTTGACTTGAAAAATAAAGAAGTTTTGCAATTAGCGGTAGATTCACTTGAAACATTAGAGAAAGAGTTAGGGGTAATGGATAAAGCAAAGCTTGAATTGTTATCTTTGGAACAGGAGCAATCAAAGGCATTCCAAGAACATAAAATGGCTCAGAAAAACTATGAGAATAAGTGGGAGAAAATAGAATCGGAATTAAATAGTTGTAAAAAGAAAGCTGAACTAATTGAAAATAGTAATTGCCTCATTGAAAAGCCTACATGCAATTTTCTTAAAGATGCAATGGAATCTAAAAATAAAATTGAAGGATTAGAAAATGATAAGAAGGATTGTGAATCAATTGATTTTAATGCATTTATTGCAATTAGTAAAACGCATAGAATAATATCTGAAAAGGTAATGGCTCATGACTATAGCCCTGTGGTACATGAAAGCACTGGTAAAAAAGTTATAGAAATAAGAAAGAAAAAAGAACAGTTATTAAGTCTTTCAGGTAAAGATGAAATGTTAAAAAATGAACTAGAGATACAGGCTGAACTTAGAAAAAAGCTAGAGAGTTTAGAAACAAAACTAGTGACTTTAGAGGATGAATATAAAGTGCTCCAAGCAGAGATTTCAGAGTTGCCAACTTTAGAACAGGCAATGCCAACGCTAGAACATTGGTACAAGGGTAAGGATGAATTACCTATAGCTAAGCAATTATTAACAACTACAAATGAAAGATTAGATGTATTGGACAAAGAAATAACAGTTAAGGAAGCTGATGTTTTTCATTTAACAGTTGATAGAGACCGTTTAGCTGATGAAATGGAAATTGTAGCTATTACGGATAGTGATGTTTCTGCAAAAGAGAATGCAATTAAAAGCTACAAAAATGAGTTAACAAACATTGAGGTTTTGATAAGGGTTGATTTATCAAAGATTGATGAATTAATACTGATTGAAACTGAAAAAGAATCCAAAGTAGTAAAGCTCGCAGGAGTTGCTTCAATGACTATAAAAAACAATTTATTAGTAAGAGCTTTTTCTATCGATGGGATACCTTTCCAAATCGTTAGAAGTGTGGTTCCAGAACTTAGTGCACAGGCGAATGAAATACTAAGCCAAATGACTGGTGGCAAAATGTCCATTGAAATGAGGATGGATAAGTCATTAAAAAGTGGTAAAGAAATTAACGTATTAGAAATTTGGATTTCTGATTATCAAAGAGGCACCATGCCATATCTAAGTAGGTCCGGTGGACAGAAAGTAAAAGTTTCACTTGCTGTAGCATTTAGTCTAGCTGATTTGAAAGCCAATAGAGTGGGAATACGATTAGCCATGATGTTCATTGATGAATGTCCATTCTTGGATGGAGAAGGAGTACAAGCCTATTGCGATGCGTTGGAAACTATACATGTAAATTACCCGGAAATGAGAATATTGTCAATTTCTCATGATCCTGCTTTCAAAGCAAGATTTCCTCAGCTTATTGAAGTAATAGACACCGGGGATCAAGGTAGCAAGATTATTTTTAATGGTTAGGGGCAATTGATATGAGAGAAATTCTTTTAACGCAAGGACAGGTGGCATTAGTAGATGATGAAGACTATGAAAGATTAAATCAATTTAAATGGTATGCAGATAAAAAGAAAAATGGTTCAACTTTTTACGCTAAAAGGAACGTTCAAATTAGCGCTCACAAAAGAACGGGAGTTAAGATGCATAGAGAAATTATGCATGCAAAATTAGGAGAAATAGTTGACCATATCAATGGGAATGGTTTAGATAATAGAAAATCTAAACTTAGGATAACAACAAATCAGAAAAATTGTTTCAACACAAAATCGCATAAGAATACATCTTCAAAGTACAAAGGTGTAGCGTGGCACATAAGACGTAAGAAATGGCAAGTTAATATCTGTAAGGATGGTGAAAACATATACCTAGGGCTGCATGAATCCGAGGAAAAGGCAGCAATAATTTATAATACAAAAGCCCTTGAATTATTCGGAGAATTTGCAAGATTAAATATTATTGGAGGTAATTAATAATGTTAGAAAAAGCAATTGAAAAAATAAAAACTGAAATAGCTAGTAGCAAAAATGATCCTTGTATTCAGGTTGTCGGAGACTTTCTTCTCCAGCACCTTCAGAACAATCATAGCAATGCAGAAAAGATTATGCAGGAGGGGAAAACAATCGGTAAAAGTTTCGAGGAAATGAGCAAAGTTGCTGCAAAAAAGAAAGTTGGTAATCATGCGACTCTAACAGATCAAGAAGGTTTTGGAATAGTACTAAAGTATTTCGGAATTGAATCAACCATTATGAATCCAGCGTCTAAGGTCAATGAAACTATAGTGGAAGTACCTACAATTAAAGAAAAAAAGCCAAACGTTGAATTTAACGTTGAACTTGATTTTTAGGGGGAAGAGATATGCAAAAGGTAAAATTAAGTATGATACCGGTTGAGGAATATCCTGAACCCATAAAAACTAAAAGAAGTGGTATCAAATATGTTGCTATTGCGAGGGTAACCAAAGAACGTGAATTGGGAGAGGAAATATTAACCGTTACATTTTTTAGTACCAAAAATAAAAAACCTGAATTCCGAGTGTTTGCGAATAGAAGAGATTTTATTACAGATAAAATCCAAGAAGAGAAATGGTCAACTTGTATGTTGGATAGTTTGCTTGATTGGGGTTGGCAACGACAATCGATAATGATGGCAGATGATGACTCTGAAACGTGTGGAGGCGAATTTTTTAAAAATGGTGCGTCTGATACATTATCTGCATTAGAGGATTTTCAAAAGGAAGTGAGACTTAACAAGAACAACAAGCGTCATGACCAAATTAAGATGCAGACATCAGCTGTTATGGCGCAAATTAAAAAATTACCAAAGGACATTGATAAATGGATCAATGAAGTTCCTCTCCTTTCGAGTAGATATATTTATTATAAGCGCGATAAGAAAAAAGTAAATGGACGGTGCACTGTTTGTAATTCGGATGTTCAAGTGTTAGAAGCCAAACATAATCTACGCGGACAATGTCCAAGGTGCAAAAGCAAAATCATGTTTAAGGCTATAGGGAAATCTAAGCACGTTAGCGACGATTCATCAATGGCCATTATTGAAAAGGGCGAAGGAAAATTAGAAGGAGCGATAATCGTAAGATGCTTCACAATATATAGGAATTACTCTGATCATTATAAAAATCCGGAAACTAGGTACTACGAAGAAGCAAGATATGTAATTAAAAATAAAACTATTTTTATGTTTGAATGGAAAAGTGCGTATAGGCCTAGCGGTTGGGAGGCTCCAAGTTGGCACCGATTGAAAAACAACAGAATAATTAGAAGCTATTTTTTATATACAAAAGGCCTTGAATCACTATTAGTGGATACTCCATGGAAATATAGCGCAATAGGTGCTTATGCAACTCATGCAGGTCTATTCAATGTATTGGCGTACTTGGATAGGTACCTTGAATATCCATCAATTGAGTATCTCACAAAACTTTCATTATTTAATCTAGTCAATGAATCTTTAACCCGATATGGGGTTAGTTCAAATGAAGTGAAATTAAACGGTAAAAACATCATAGAAATTTTGGGCGTTGGAAAGGGTGACATTACTTTTCTTCAAAAAGTAAATATCAAGGGGAGCGAACTAAAAGAATACAGAGAAGCCAAGAAGGAAGGACAGACATTTACAGAACATATTTTAAATTGGGTCAGAAAGTATGGCACGAACTATGGTTGTCTCGAAGAGGTAACCAAGCATACATCGTTTGAAAGGGCAATTAATTATCTTGAAAAACAATACCACGCAGATGAGCATATGTCCAATATTATAAGAACTTGGAGAGACTACCTAAACGGTTGTGAAACACTCGAAATGAATTTTGAAGATGATCGTGTACTTTTCCCCAAAGAGTTGCATAAATCCCATCAAGAAATGATTGCAAGAATAGAGTCAGAAGCAGATGCATTAATGGATTGTAAGATAAGCGAAAGGCTACCATTACTAGAGAAATATTGCTTCGAACATAATGGGTTAATGATTAGACCTGCCTCAAGTACAAAAGAATTGATTAGGGAAGGCAAAGCTCTTAAACATTGCGTCGGGGATTACAATCAGAGATATATGACTAAATATTCAAAAGGACAAATAGTCTTACTATTAATACGTAATATTGAAAATCCGGATATGCCATTTGCTACTATGGAAATCGAAAAAGATGTTGTTATTCAAGTTCAGGGTTATGACAATAAGTTTAAAAGTAAATATTTAGATGAATTTGTTAAAGTTTTTAAAGCTAAAATATTAACTAAGAAAAAAGTAAGAAGCCAAAATAAGATATCCATTCCAGCTTAAATTATGAGGAGGAAGTATTATGAATGAAATTCAAAACATAGATACGTTAACCGTTGAAATATTAATTTTAAAGCAACAGACGGCTCAAAATATAATAGAAATTGGCAAAAGACTTATATCTGTAAAAGAAAGCTTAGCCCATGGAGAATGGGGAAATTACTTAAAAAATAAAGTAGAATTTAGCCAAGAAACTGCTAGAAAGTTTATGAAAATATCAGAAGAATATTCAAATTCCAATGCGGGTTGGAATTTGGGTACAAACAAATTGTTTTTACTCTTAGACGTTCCATCTGGGGAGAGAGAAACCTTTGTAAAAGAGAATGATGTTGAGAATATTTCAACAAGAGAATTGCAACAAGCAATAAAAGATAGGGATAAAGCCTTAAATGAAAAAGAGGCATATTCAAATGCATTAAAAAAGGCAGGAGACGAAAAGTTTATTGTTGATAATCTTCTAAGAGAATCGAAAGAAGCAGCTAAAGAGAATATAAAAAAACTTAAGGATTCGCTAAAAGAAGAAAAAAAGAAATCAAGTGATGAAATTGCAAAGCTTCAAAGTTTCATTGGAGAAGCGAAAGCTGCTGGAAATGATGAAGAGGTTGTAAGTCTCCAGGAATCACTTAAAGAAATACAAGGCGATTTAGATAGTTCAGCACGCAAAATTGATGAACTTGAATCTCAGTTAAAAGCTAAGCCCATCGATGTTATAACAGCTGAGCCAGTAATAATTGAGAAAATACCTGAGGAGGTTCAAAAAGAACTTGAAGAACTCAGGAATAAGACAAGCCAAAATACTACTCAGCCGGTTATTAAATTTAAAATCTACTTTGATGAACTTCAAAATATTTTTAGAAATGAATTAGAAGTAATGGATGAAATAAAAAAGGATTACCCTGAGATGCATGAGAAATGTAAAAATGCTATTTCAAACTTAATAAGCAAAATGAATGAGCGTCTATAATGCAGAAAAGAATATGTCCTCATTGCTTCACGCGATGGTATTCAGCCGATAGTTCAAGAGCTTGGAAATGTCAAAATTGTGATCATGATATTCCAGTACCTAAGGATGGTGAAGAAATTGCAGATTGTAATAGTCGAACAGTTCAAGACCTTCAAGCAACGGATACGGTTGATGAAAAAACACATTAAATTAGGAACTAAAATCACAGTTCACGGAACCTATTTGGTAATAGAAAAGTTTGAAAATAAAGGGGGAATTGAAAATTGAATAAAGTTGCTTTAGTTGGAAGATTGACGAAGAATCCAGAGTTAAAATTTGCACAGGGAACAGGAACCGCAGTAGCAACATTCACTATTGCAATAAATAGAAGATTTAAAAGAGAGGGGCAACCCGAAGCGGACTTCATACCAGTAGTAGTATTTGGGAAAACTGCAGAGGCTACTGCAAACTATGTAACAAAGGGTAAACTAGTTGGAGTTTCAGGAGGTATTCAGACAAGAAATTATGAGGCTAAAGATGGCACTCGAAGATATGTCACTGAAGTGATTGCTGATGAAGTTGATTTCCTTGAGTGGGGTGATAAAGTAACTGGTACAAATAATACTCAGGGGGAGAAACCAAATGCTGGAGATCATGATTGGGGTAATGATGCAACACCTATAGATAATGGGGACATTCCATTTTAAAAAATAAGGAGGGATAGTTTTGCACTATAAATTCACGGATAAAGAAGTAAATGAATTATTGAAAAACATGGTCGTTCTAGTAGATACGCGTGAACAAGCGAATGATCATATTATTGATTGGTTCAATAAAAGCAAAAAAAAGTATAAAGTACAAAAACTTGACTATGGTGATTACGGTTGCTATCTCCCTTTGGGAAGCTTTATGGGACAAACTAGAGATATTTATTTTACGGATGAATTGGTAATAGAAAGGAAATTTTGCATAGATGAGTTGGCCATGAATTTAAAGGACAATAAGACCAATATAAATGAAATCAATCAAGAAATAATTGATTTATTTGGAGAAAAATATCTAGCCAAGGTTTTAAAAACCGACTACAACAGAATGAAACAAGAGCTTACAGCATTAAATAAATATGATATCAAATTTTTCATACTACTAGAAGATGAAAGGTTCGATGAAAATATAAGAAAAGGAAACTATAGGTCTCATTATGAACCTGCAACCCTTTATAAAAGACTTAAGGGAGTAGAAGCTGAATTTAATGCAGTCATAAGACCGATAGGCAAAGAATTTGCAGGCAGTGAGATATACAATACTTTGAAGTATGGTATTAGAAATATATTAGTCCACAAGGGTTTCATAGAAACTCGAACAAAAGTGTAGAAAGGTGGTAGCGCATGGACTTTAGCATTATCTTATCTAAGTTTAAAAACGTAAAGAAGAAAGGCAAAGGATATATAGCTATTTGTCCTGCGCATCCAGATAAGGAAGCTAGTTTGTCGATTTGGCATGACGATAGAGAGGGCAAAACTGTCATGAGCTGTCATGCCGGATGCGACATTGGTGAAATACTAGAAGCAGCAGGACTAAAGATGAGTGATTTATTTGATAGACCATTACCTGAAGGTGATTATGATAATAGATTTGAAAGAATATACCAATATAAAAGTAGTAATGGTGATGTTTTATTTGAAAAAGTGAGGTTCAAGGCTACTGAAGAAAAAAAGAAAAACTTTACTCAGAGAAGAAAAATAGGTGATGCCATAGTCTGGGGATTAGAAGACGGAATGCATTACGAAACTTATCCAGGTAGCAATGAATGGACGAAAAATTTAGGTAAGAAAATAAACCCGGTAAAAAAAGAATTTGAAGGTTGCGAACCAGTGATATATAATCTTCCCCTAATTTTAAAGGCTATAGCTGCAGGGGAGGAAGTCTATATTGCAGAAGGTGAAAAAGATGCGGACAACCTTACTGCATTAGGGTTCCCTTGTTGTTGTAACTTTGATGGAGCATCAACTAGCAGACAAAAACCTAAATGGAAAAAATCTTATAATATAGTTTTCAAAGGAGCCAAGGTCGTAATTTTTAATGATAATGACGATCCAGGTATAGCACATGCAAATTATATTGCGCAAGAGCTTCATGAGGTTGCCGAATATGTTAAACGTCCGGAGATACCAGGTGTTCTAGATAAAGAAGATATTACAGATTTCATTATAGCTGGTAATGGTAAAGACGAGATAGAAGAAATGATAAATTCTACATCAATATATGAGTATGATGATGCCGCTGAGGAGAGTCTTGTTAATTATAATTTCAGCGATGTTGGTAATGCTGAAAGATTAATGGCCGTCTACGGTAAAAACATTAGATATAATCCAGTCCGTAAAAGTTGGTTACTGTGGTCTAGCAAACACTGGGAGCTTGATTTTGTGGGTAAGATTGAAGGCCTAGCTAGAAAAGTAATAAGAAAATTACAGGCAGAGGGTGATGGTATATCCCTAGAAGGCTTGCCTTATGATGAACAAGCAAAAAAAGAAAAGTTAAAAGATTCTATTAAAAAATATGTCCTTAGAAGTGAATCTGATGGAAAAATAAAGGCTATGATTAATCAGGCAATGACACAAAACAGCGTAATTATAACTGAAACTGATAAAAATAATTACTTATTAAACATAAAGAATGGCACCTTAAACCTTAAAACTGGGCTGTTAGAAAAACATGATAGGAGAAACTTTATAACAAAGGTTGTAAACGTAGAGTATGATCCAGAGATTCAGTGTCCAAATTGGATAGGATTTATTGAAAAAATATTTATGGGGGACCAGGAGTTAATTAGTTATATTCAAAAAAGCATTGGTTACTCTATGACCGGTGATGCAAATTTACAGTGTTTTTATATACTTCACGGTAATGGAGCAAATGGTAAAGGTACCTTTATAAAAACTATTATGAGGTTCATGGGAGATTATGCCGATAGCTTAGACTCTAAAAGTTTAATGGAGAAAATAGGAGATGAAGGCACCAGAGAAGAAATCGCAGGATTAATAGGAAAAAGGTTTGTAAATGTAAATGAGATGAAAGGGTCCAAGTCCTTTGATGAAGGACTATTGAAAAGTTTAACAAGTGGTGCTGATGAAACTGTTAAGGTCAGAAATTTATATGAGTCAAGTTTCAACTTGAAACCAACTTTCAAACTCTGGATGTCAACTAATCATATGCCGAAAATTAATAACGACGATGAGGGTATTTGGCGAAGAGTTAGAAAAATTCCTTTTAAATATAAATTTACTGAGGAAGATAAGGACGTAAATTTCTTTGAAAATAAACTAATGCCTGAAATGAGCGGAATACTTAACTGGGCGATAGAAGGTTGTTTGAAATGGCAGCAAGAGGGCGAACATATTCCAGATGTTGTTAAAGCGAGTGTGGATGAATATAGAGTTGATTCGGATCCTATACAGCGATTTATAGGTGACGAGTGCATAGTGGCATCCAGTGAAACCGTGAGGGTAAATGTGTCCGATTTGTTCAAAACTTATGAGATTTGGTGTAAAGAAAACAAAGAATATACGTTATCTGTGAATAAGTTTTCCAAGAAAATGATTGAAAAGGAATTTGAGAAAGGTAGAGCTAGCGGTGGGCTGTACTGGAAGGGTATTGGATTATTAGATAAAGATCATCAAGTAAATATAACTGAATGCAATAATGTTTACAATCCTTTTGTTAAGGATTAGTGCAGAGTTTGAGAAATTGTTGACACCAGTTTTAATGTTAAGAATTCTCAAAAATTATAATAAATTAGATATTAATTTATAAACTGCCTTTGACAGTGTGAAAATATCCAATATATTCAATTTTATAAAATCGAACTTTATCGAAAATTGGATGTTAACTATTATATAGTGTTCATCATTTTTCAATAGACTTCACCTCCCTTCTTATTTATATTGGAAATCTGTAAAATATAAAAAAGAAGAGGGCCCTAACACTTACCAGTGCCAGTAATTAATATATGCAGATTAAGTATATAAAATGTTAAATATTTAGAGCTATGGAATCTGAGAATATTCGGAAACAAAATTTAAGGAGATGGTAAACATGTCAAAAGAAATTAAAGCGTGGAAATGTGAAAAGTGTGGTGTCGCATATTTGAATAAAATAAGTGCTGACAATTGTTGTAAAGAGGTGAAAGTTGAAGTTTCTAATTGTAGAGTTTGTGGCGGTCATGTGGATAAAAGTAGAACAATTTGCGATACTTGTTTATCAGCGGAACATTTTCTAAATGGTACAAAAATTAAATATAGTGAACATGGTTTAGAATGGTTATATGACGATAATGCAGATAGATATTTTTCTGATGTAGATGAACTAAATGACTATTATAAAGATGAAGGTTTAACATTACCAAAATGGTGTTATGGATGTAATGAAATACCTTTTACAATAGATATAGATAGTGCTTTAGAAAGTTCTAGTGAAGACATGTATGAGGATTTTGAGTATGATGATGATGCAGTAAACCTTGGAGAACTTATTGATTTTATAAATAAATGGAATGAAAAACAAACTGCAAAATCATATGAATCCAACTATAAAAAAATTATATTGCTTAATGAATAGTACGGATTACAAAAATGATATATAATATCACGATAATGGCTATAAAATCATCAAAATGGATATTTATATCACAAAAATAGCTAAAAAATCACCAAATGATTATATGGTGAAGAGAATAAAAGTAATAATTATTGAAAATATTGTAATGGATAAAAGGAAATAATTAGGTGCGTGAGTAAAGAAAATTAAAATTATTACCATTTATCGGAATATGTTAAATATATCTAAAATGTTTATATATTACATTATTAAATAAAATAGTAAAAATAAATGTATAGTTGTGTATAGTTAGTGTATGCTTTTGTGTATGTTTTATAGCCTTCAAAGTGTTGGTATCTCTATATCGTGTATACTTGTGTATACTTTTAAGGGTAAAGTACATACAAGTAATAATATATGTAAGTATATGTATATGTAATACGTATATATATATACAATAGGCAAAAAACATACACAAGTATACACAGACCAGTGATAGCCCCAAAAAGGCTACACAAAAACATACACAAGTATACACGGACCTAAAATGGAGGTAATTTATATGAGAATAGATGTTAAGGACATGTACTTAGGTAGAATAGATCAGCTTAATATAAATATCAGAAATGCTGTTAACCAAAAGAAATGGACACTAAAAGCTCAACTAGAGGCAGAGAAAAAAATGATTCAGGAACGTATTGAAAAATTAAAATAAATTAAGAAGCTAAGGAGGATAAATTTGGATTATATAAGAGAGGCTGTAGACTTTTTAATTAATTACAATAATCTTAAAACATCATTGATAAATCTTGAAATGGATATAAGAGAAATTAATGCAGAACTAAATGCAGGTCAAATGAAAGCTATTGAATATTCAGATATGCCAAAAGGAGACAGTTCTCAGTTACCTGATGATAAATTAATAAATAAGATGTATATGTTCCAAGTAAAGAAAAAAGAGTATTTTCTAACTAAAAAGATAATTAAGAAAATGGATGAGGTAATGGCTAGACTTCCAAGTAATGATGAGAGAATATTAAGAGCTTATTATATATTAGGTTATAGAGAGGAAACATTATTTAAACATACTTTCTGTAGTGAAAGAACATTTTACAGAGCTAAGACCCAAGCTATTAGAACATTTGCAATTCAATTACACGGAATAAATGCTATAAAATAATGGCATAAATATGGCAGTAGATTTGACAGTATATAGTGTATAATAGAGTATATAACAATAAATAGTTAATCAAAGGGCACTGGTGGACAACTGGTGTCCTTTTTATGCGTAGTGTTTACTATATAGGAGGTGATTAGATGTTGGATGAGAGACAGATTAAAGCAGTACTGTGTAAGTCTACAGGTGGGAATATTAGCCAGATGGCAAGGAAAGCAGGAGTTACTAGAAATACCATTTATAAATGGATAGAATTAGAAGAGTTTAAGGCTGAGGTGGGCAAGTGTCAACAAGAGTTTTTAACTCAAGGTAAGAGTATGATATCTTACCTATCTGTTAAAGCATTAAATACATTACAGAAACTAATGTACTCAAGCAATGAGAAGATACGGTTTGATGCCTCTTCAAAGATACTTGATAAGTCACATAGTAATGCTACTAAAATAGAAATCAATGATGGCAGAGACCCTAAGGACAACGTAACAGTGGATGTATTGGACAAAGAACTTAAAGAGTTTGATGAAGAATAGCATTTGTTAATAGTTTATATATAGTTTGTTAATACATTGTTAACATATATAGCAAGTAATGTCATTAATAGTTAGCGTATATTGAACGAATGGCTATATGACTACGTTAGAGCATAAGTAATAATGTCGTTAAAGGTTTATTTCACGACATTAATAGTTTATTCATATTTAGAGTGAGTATAGGGGTACCCTTCTATTTTGGGAATTTCTGAAATCCCTGGGGTTAGGCTATACAATTATTTATAATATTTTTTAAGTCTAAAAGGGAATCACATAAATTATTTTTTTATATTTTTTCAAGGCAGGTGAGAATATGATAGATAAAAAAGCTGAGTTGGAACAATCCAAGGAAAACATAAGAAAGATATTTGCTAAGAATCCAGAACTCAAGCAAGCATTTAAAGAGACACTTGATGAAATGAGTACCCCTGAACATATTGATAAAATGGCAAAGGACATTCAAGGAGCTATACAAACATTTGTTAATATAAGAAAATCTATTAAATGATTTGGTGGTGAAAGCTATGTCAGTTTTAAGAATAAGAATTGCAGTATTAAGGCTAACAGTATATACAGTAAAAAAGATTAGTCTGTTACCTCGCTTTTTAAAAAATAAAATTATGACCTTTGTTATTAATCAAATATGTGAAATTGGAAAAATCCTATATCCAAAGAAAATTAATTAGGCGGGGTGGTATATGAAAATAACATTATATACGCAGTGGAAAGATGGAAAGATTGTTTGCACTTGTCCTCCTTGCAACAAATGTAATAAGGAACGTGGTTGCGAGGAACTTGATTTTATATTAGATAATTCATTTAATATGAATGATTGTATGAAGCACCCTAGTTATATAAGACATAAAGGGGCATTAACTCAGAGGAGATAATATATCTGTTTTAATTTGTACGATAAATAGAGGAAACACTCATTTTGTATAGAAACAAGTATATGGAATGGGGGTTACAAATTGAGAAAGAGTAAAAATATTATAGAGATTGCTAATAAAAAAATTGAAGATGAAAAAAAGAAATTCAATATATCTGTGATAAAATCTATAGTTCCTAATCTGGGTGATTTTCTGGTAAATGGAACACGTAACAAAGCTTTACTATAAAAATTGAATGAATTCTATAAAGACGAAGTTGAAAAATTTATAAAATACACATTTAGTGAATTGTATAAAAAACAGGATGAGATGAACATACGGTATAGAATTTCTGAAGTAGACATTATGTGCGAATCAATTAGTAAATCCATCGATTTATTCAATAATGAGTATTTCAAACAACTTATTACTGGTAGGATGGAATTTTACACTAAGTTAAAGATATTACCTGAGGATTTAAAACAAGATATATTAGTGAGCACAGGGGAATATATAAAAAATGAGACAAGGATATTTAAATTGGGTGTAAAAGAAAGACAAGAGAAACCAGAGGTGAAATATCAAAGGCATGCACTTTTTGTATCATGCGGTGCTTTGGTAATATCATTAATTGCAGTGGTAATTAGCTTGTATAAGTAACGGAAATGAAGAGCTCTTAAATGGGCTCCTTTTTTATGGATGGAAATAAGACACCTAATAAAAGGCATCTTAATAAATGTTAAATTTCAATGCAAGCAAATATTAAAACTTTTTACTTGGGTTAAACTATTTCTTCATTTTTTTCTTAATAGTAAAGATTATAAATGGGGGGAATAGCATAACTCTTATTTCTTGAAGTTCCCAAGATATAGGCTTACAGCGATTTATCATTTGTATATCCACTCTCCTTTGTGTAAATTATCTCCGGAGACTTAATTTATATGAAAATTAACTTATGGATATTACTTAAATAACCAACTAGGGTAGGTGACAAAATGGATTATGATGAAAGTAAAGAAAATAGGAGACTACTGTTCCAATACTTAAAAAAATTATATGGTTCTATTAGAGCTAGCGAATTGATGCATGAAAATAATAATAATCTATTTGGGTTTCATGGTCTAGCCTGGTCAGTAGGTAAGCGGTCAGTAGCATTTTTCTGCAAATACTTTCTTCAGGACACATTTACACCTAAGCCTGGTAATGTTGCTAGAAAATTGGCGCCAATACATTACGAGTTATGGGAGCAGGCTGAAAGAATATTCATAACGGATGAGTTTGATAAGTTTGCAGCTGCAGAGCCTAGAGGAAGTGCAAAAACTACAATATTAGATTTTGCAGTATCTACTTGGCTTCATGCTTATGAAATATCGCCCTACACACTCGTATGTGGTAAGGTCGAACAGGATGCCACTGACTTTATAGCAACAACAAGGCAAGCATTTGAGGAAAATCAATATATTATAAAAGGTTTTGGAAAATTAATAGATACAAGAAATTATACTGTAAATAAATTAGAACTTGAGCTTACTAATCATACAAAGATACAGGCAATATCGTCTACCTCTTCTATCCGTGGTAAAAAGTATAAAAATGATAGGCCATTTTGTATTATAGCTGATGATTATCAAGGTAAGTCAGATATTATAACTTTTGAATCAAGAGAAAAGAAATATAGAACGTGGCAGGATGATGCAAAGTTTGCGGGTGATGAGGCTGTTTATCGTGATGGTGTAAAAATCAAAATGGCCACAAAATTTATAGTATTAGGAACTATTCTTCACCGCGATTGTTTTATGTCTCGGATTCTTAAAAATAAGGAGTATACATCTATTGTTAGAAAAGCAGTCCTAGTTGATGATATAGATAAACTTTATACCACAGGATTATGGGAAAAGTTCAAGAAAATATATTTTAGTGATATATATGAAGATTCCAAAGCAGCGGCAATAGAGTTTTATTATCAACATGAATCTGAAATGCAATATCCTATTTCATGGCCTGATAAATGGAATTGTGCGAAGTTGGCAATAGATTATTATACTGATGAAATTGGATTTAAACAAGAATTACAAAATGATGCCAGTAAAATTGGTATTAAAAACTTTAAATCCATAGTAACTCAAACACCTATAGAAATTGAGGACCATACATTTATTAAAACTATGCTTTGTATGGATCCCGCTGGAACTGATAATAAGAATAAGAAAAAAGAAGATTTTTATGGGTTCTTAGTTGGTTCTTTAGCTGATAATAATTTTAAGTATGTTCGTAAAGGTGAAATATTAAAAGTTGAGTTTGATGGGTATATGAAACATACACTTAAACTTTTAACTGATTATACGGATATAACACATATATGTATTGAAAAAAATACCTATAGTGGGGCTGATGTAGTTAAAATAAAAGAATTAATAGCTTTGGATGAGGTCCTTAAGCTAAGAGATTTCACTTATGTTAATGAAATGCAGCAAAAGAACAAAGACGAAAAAATTAATACTATAGTTTCTGATGTTAATAATGGTCGTATTATATTTAACTCTGAAGATGTTCCCTTCCAAAATCAAATAATGGATTTTGCGGGACAGAATTTCTCAGAACATGATGATGCACCGGATATAACCGCAGAATTTTCTAATAGAATAAATGATATTAAAGTAATATATAAAGTTAGTTTTATGGATAAAAATAAATTGTTTGGGAGGTAATAAAATGCTAGATAATCAAATTAAAATTCAAGTAGATAAATTAAGTCCTAAAGAAAATGATATTATTTTTATTAAATGTTCGCAACCAATATGCGAGGATGAGATGCAAAATATAGCTGATAGCCTTAGAGGAGCATTTAGGTGCAAGGCTTTATTTTATACGGATGGATTAGATTTTAGCATTCTCACAGATGAACGTCTAAAGGAATTCGGATTAAAAAGAATATAACTATTATAGGTCAGTAGAAAGGAAGTGATAAAATTGTTTGATTTAATATCGAATAAAGAAATACTGGAAAAGGTATTTGCTAGATTCCAAATGCAGTGGCATATATATCAAAAAATGTATTATTACTATTGCGGTATAACTGATACTGGAAAATCTTTTAATGCCACACAAGGTGGCGCTTTTGATGATCCTATGATTGATAATTTTATTGATGCTGAAGGTGCTGGAAATTATAATTTTGTTAATGATAGATTTAATAATAGAATTAATACTAATTTCGTTAAACGATTTATAAAAGAAGAAGTTAGTTACTCAGTAGGGAATGATATTACCTATATAAGTAGATCCAGTGATGATAATATAGTTGATACTTTGAAGTATAATCTGGCACACTGGAAGGAAGACCATGATTCTAACCTAGCTAAGAATATGCTTATATATTCTACTGCCTATGAATTATATTACTTAGATAAGAATGCTGATTTTTGCAGTAGAGTAATTTCACCTCGTCATGGGTTTGCATTTACTGATAACTGTGGGGATATAATATTTTTCTTGCATATATTTAGAGATAAATTTGATCCTAAAATGTATATTGATATTTATACCGATAGTGAAATAATACACTGTGATGAAACATTTACAGAGATAGTTGGAAGTCCAAGACAATCACATTTATTTGGAGAAGTTCCTGTGGGAATCGCTGATTTAAGCGAAGAAGGTTGGTTGGATTCAGTATATCATGACATAAAAACTTTACAGGACGCGTACGAAACTAATTTAAGCGATATTTCACAGGAGATAACAGAGTTTAGAAATGCTTATCTTGCTTTTAAAAATGCTCAGGTAGATGAAACAGACTTACCTAAAATGAAGAAATCAGGAATTATTCAATTTAAAGGTGATGGTGATGCAAAGTGGTTGGTTAAAGAAATTAATGATGTTTTTATTCAAAATACTTTAACAACCTTAGAGAAACTAATGTATAAGATTGCTGCACACATTGATACCAATGAAAAGGCTACTTCAAATACGAGTTCACTGGCTTTAAGGGCTAAATTAATTTCACTGGAAGAAAAATGCAAGCTTAATCAGAGGGCTTTGTCTAATTGCATTAAAAAAAGGATTCGTTTGTTATTTTATTTTTTTAATAATTTAAAAAGTACAAAATATGATTATAAGGATATAAAAATAAAATATACACCTAATATTCCAAGTGACGATTTCATAGCAGCGCAGATGATAGCACAACTTGGTCCTAAATTAAGTACAGAAACTGCAGTTGCTCAATTGAGCTTTGTAGATAATGCAAAAGAAGAATTAAAAAAGATAGCTGCTGAAACTAAAGTTAATAGTATTGGTAATAGTTTATTAAATCCTCCTGTAGTGGTTGATCCATTGGTGGTGATTAAGTAATGAACGAAGAATATCGTAAAATGATAGAACAAATCAAGATTGATAGTGAAGCCTATACTGATGAAGAAATGAAGCCAGTATATGCAGCACAAAAATCTGAATTAGATACCTTAAATATTTTATTGGGAACAATCTTTATTGAATATGGTATGGATGGATTATTGAAAATGGATGCTTTGCAGAAAGCTGATATAGGGGTCAAAACAATACTAAAGGATATGGGAAAAAAGTTAGGCACTGATGAAGTAAATAAAGTTACTGACATATTGGAAAATGTTTTTAAAGATACTTATTATAAAAATGCTTATGTTATAGATTCAGGGTTTAAAACTGATTTAAAGTTTGATATTTTAAAAAAAGAATTTGTTGATAGTGCAGTAAATGCAAAGTATAAAGGCGAGTTATTTTCTGATAGAATTTGGAAAAATAAAGCCGATATGATTGATAAATTACAGGCTAGTTTAACTGATGCTATGCAAGGTAAAACAACAATTGATAAAGTAGCGAGGGAAATTAAAAACACTTTTAACGTTACCGCTTATCAGAGTCAAAGGTTAGTTAATACTGAAAATGCAAGAGTACACAACAAAGCTAGTTATGATATTGGTAAAAGCACAGGCGTTAAGCAAGTAATGTGGTCAGCTACTTTAGATATGCTTACTGCTCCTGAAGATGCTGACTTAGATGGAATTGTTTGGGGAATAGATGAAGACCATCCAGAACCACCATTACATCCAAATTGTAGATGTTGCCTTATAAATATACCTTATGAGGGATGGACACCTACCCAGCGTAAGGATAATGAAACCAAAAGTTTAATTGATTATACTAATTATGCAGATTGGTTGAAAAATAAAAATATAAATTAATAATTACATCATGCGTAACATATGATATACTTTTAGTAATATATGGAAAGGTGATGTTGTTATGAAATATTGCGAAAGTTGTAATCAAAATGTAATGCCAGCTAAGAAGTTTAGTATAGGATGGTTTTTAGTCAATTGTTTATGGTTAGTTGGTGGAGTTGTCTATATTTTCTATTTTATATTTGGAAAGAAAAAAGTTTGCCCTATATGTGGTGGAAATCATTTAGAAAATAAAAGAGAGAATATTATTTCAGTAGATGGTATACCAGTTATATCAAAAGAAGAACAATGGGATAATAAGGTCCTTAATATGAATGAGAAAGCTAAAGCAGCAAAAATTATATCCGGTTCTAAAAGAGCTGCCGCAGAGTTAAAGAATGTAGAAGCTAAAGCTAAACTTCATGCATCAATGCAAAAGGTAAAAGATGAGTCAACTGCTAGAAAATTAGCTAAAGAGCAAAAGAAATTAAATAAAGTTACTTAGTATCCGTAAAGGGTACTTTTTTTATATCCAAAAATAAGAAAGGTGGGAATGATATGAATAAGCTATTATGGTATTTAAAACAATTATTACCTCTTAAGTATGATACTACTTATGGCCAAGACGATAAAAAGTATGTATCAATATGGAATATGTGGTTTGGTAAATGTTTTTCAATAAAGCAATATGAATTAAAATAAGAAACTATTAACTTATGTTAGTAGTTATTTTTATACCCAAAAATAAGAAAGGCGTGATGTAATGTTACATTTATCAACAATGCAAAAAAGAGAAAAATTAAACAATGTATATGCAATAGATGAAAAAGGTGCAGGTGGTGCTAACCACAAATATTTAATATCTAGTATCGATAAGGATTCAATTGAAGCAAAGGTTTTTCACACAGAAATTCAACTTCAAAATGGTGCCAGAAAATTAGAAGGTTCAATACATGGTGTGCTTGACACTGATCTGCTTGAAATAGTAAGACATAGGCTACAATGTTTTCAAAAGGGTGCATTTGCATCAAGGGATAATACGGTTGCACTAACGCATGTTGAAGAAGCTTTAATGTGGATGAATAGGAGAGTAGAGGACAGAATCGAAAGAGAAGTTTTAGGAACAAATAATAAATAAAGCACTTATTTAATTATAGGTGTTTTTATTATACCCAAAAATAAAATGCGTCTAGGGTTTGTAAAAGAAGTCCATAGGGGCAAAAGGAGTTATTAATATGCCAATAGAAAATTTTGCAGAGGTACAAGAATATTTAACAACTAACAATGTAGAGGGAAATGAAGTAAAAACCTATATGGATAGTTTAAAGGTCCAACCGACTTTAGAGGTATTTAAAGGTTTAACAAATACTAATGTAGATTTTAAAAGTTTCATGGATTCGGAAAAAGATAAACATTCAACAAAAGGCTTAGAAACTTGGAAAACTAATAATTTAACAAAACTAGTTGATGATGAAGTTACAAAGAGATTCCCAAAAGCGGATCCTAAAGATGTTGAGTTCGCGAAATATAAATCAGAGCAGGAGAAAGCGAATGCTGTAACTAATGCCACCATTGCTAAAATGTTAGCTGATAGCGCACATAAGGACCTTACTAATAAGGCTTTACAGTATGCATCTGAGAAAAAACTTCCAGCCGATTTAGTTGGATATTTTATTGGTGAAGATCAAGAAACAACAGATAAAAATTTAGAGAAATTAATGGCAACTATGGCTGCACATGATGAAGCAATTAAATTAGAATTTGCAAAAGGTAATAGTTATACTCCTCCTGATAAAACAACAACTTTAACAGGGGATGAAAAAATAAGGGCAGATATTGCAAAGTGGATGAAATAAAGGTTTCAGGCTTCCTTAAAAAGCACTTTATAAAAAGAAAGAGGTAATATAAATGCCAGTAAACGTATTAGCATATGCAGAATTATTTCAACAGGAATTAGATAAACAAGTAGTAGCCGGAGCAGTTACAGGATTTATGGAAGGTAATGCCGGATTAGTAAGCTATAATGGAGGAAAGACGGTCCGTGTTCCCAAACTAAATATGGATGGATTGGGAGACTATGATAGAACTACAGGATTTAAAAATGGCGCTGCATCACTAGAGTTTGAACCATTTGTTATGGGACAAGATCGTGCAACTAGCTTTACTTTAGACGCTCAAGATGTAAATGAAACAAATTTTGTAGCTTCAGCTAGTAACCTAATGGGAGAATTTCAAAGGGTAAAAGTTATTCCAGAAGTTGATGCTTTTAGGCTTAGTAAAATTGCAACATTAGCTATAGCAAAGGCTGGTAATTGTGTTAGTTATGGATATACTCCAGTAATAGCTGATATTCTTACTAGAATAAGAGCGGATATTGCATCAGTTCAGGATGTAATTGGAACTGGTGTACAACTATTAGTAGTAATGTCAATTCTTACACTCAATGTTTTAGAAAATAGTTCTGAAATTACTAAACAGTTACAAGTTGGTGGATTATGCTGCATGCAACCTGGTACTATGACAACTGGTGCAAATCTTGATCTTGAAGTAACTAAAATTGATAAATGCCCAATAATTGAGGTTCCAAGTGCACTAATGAAAACCGCTTATGTATTTGCAGATGGTTCTACTAACTTTGGATTTACGCCAGCTGTAGATGCAAAAAATATAAACTGGATCATCATGGCGCAAAATACTGCTATTGCTGTATGCAAGACAGATACAATGAGAATTTTTGATCCTAACACAAACCAAAATGCAGTAGCTTGGAAATTAGATTATCGTAAATATCATGATTTGTTTATCATGGATAATAAGTATGTAACATTAAAAGTAAATATTAAAGAGACACTTGTTTAGGAGGTAGCTTAAATGTTTGAACTTAAAAAACTTAATGTCCATAAAATTGTACAAACTGAGAAAGAAAAAGAAACATTATTAACCAGAGGATATACTGAATGTACTAGAAAAGAATTTCTAGAAGATATTAGCTCAGAAACAGTAGCACCTAAAGTTGAAGAAAAGGCAGCCAAAAAGGGTAAGGAGTAATTTCCTTCCCTTTTATTTTTAGCGGGAGGTAATTATGGTAATTGAAGATTTACAAGAAATATTAGGATCTAATGTTAGTGTAAATTTATTAAGTATTTATATAAGGAAAGCAACAACTTTAATAGTAGCTTATATGAATAATGATTTAATAACAGATGCTACTGGCTATGATGATGCAGTTATTGAATATGTAACTTTATGTGTTAATAAGAGAGGGAATGAAGGGCTACAATCTTTTGGACAGGGTAGTCGTAGTGGAACTTATGTTACTGGTTTATCTGAAAGTGTAAAAGCTTTATTACCTCCACCTTATGTCAAAATGCTTGGTGTCAGGCATTGCAAAGAGGTGAATCCAATTGCTTAAGAATTATAAAGTAGGTATATATAATAAGGCTCTTGGAACTAAGGTTAATGGTATATTTATTCCAGGTGTATTAGCATGGGTAAAAGATATAATGTGTGATGTCCAACCTTATAGCCGGGCATTACTATTTAAAAATTATGGTTATGACATAGATGTTAATAAGCGAATTTATGTAGACTATTTTGATAAAGATATTAAAATAGGAACCATTATTAAATATATTGATAAATACGATAAAACATTAAGTTTAGAAGTTAAAGCTATTCCTTGGGACGATGAATATATGGAGGTGATGCTTTTTGGCTTATAAAAGTTATAAAAATGCGGTATTAGTCGCAATGAAACTCTGTAAAAAGGAATTTTGTATAGGCGTTGGAACTTTAGTAACAGGAGAAGCCAAGAATTTATGCCCTGTTCTAACTGGTTTTTTACGTGAAAGTATAGTTGATGAGGTAATGGATGGTGACGTTGGTGTCTATGTAGGTGTAACTAAGGATGCTCCTTATGGTTTATTCGTTGAAAAAGGTAGTTCTAAGCAAATGGCACAACCTTATTTAGAACCTGGAGCAATGAACTCTATACCAAAGTTGGCATTGGTAGCTAATAGAATTTATAAACAGAAAATGGGTGGTAAATAATGCTAGAAGTTTATGCATTGATTAATTCTAAAATAGAGTCTATTATAAATACATTTGTTGGCCACTACCCTACAGATCAAGAGGGAGTGGCTAAAGTTTACCCCTATGCAGAAATTAAATTTCCTAATATTCTTCCCAATAATAGTTTTTCAGATAATAATTTGTTAACTATAGACATTTGGGATGATAAGGATACAGACATTACAGAAATTGAGGGGTTAACTGATGCCATCCATAAATCATTAAATAGAACTCAACATAATGATGCAATTATGAATACATCAATAAATAGGGATAAACCATATCGGCTAGAATTATTGGACCCTATTCCATATATTCAAAGAAGGCAATTAAGATATTTAGTAACAGTTTATTATAAATAATAGGAGGTACAAATATGAATAGTACAAATACAGTAGGATTTACAACTAAGACTCCTGACAATCTTATGATTGATGCTGGCGCAGTCTATAAAAATTATGGGCTTGCTAATGAAGCACTAATTGGTGCAACCAGTGGTGGAAATACATTCACAATTAAATCAGTTACACGTGATATAAAAGTTGATGGACTTCATGGTGTAGTAAAAGGATTAACAAGAGTAACTTCAACTGACGTAACTTTACTCGTTAACTTTTTAGAGTTAACAACAGATATAATTAAGATGGCACTTATGGCTACAGTTGATACAACCACAAACCCAAGCTATGATATAATCACAGGCAAAACAGAAATATTATTATCTGATTACATAGATAATATAGCAATAGTGGGAAAGATTTCTGGGTCATCAAAGCCAGTAATAATTATATTAAAAAATGCTCTATCGAGTGATGGTATTAAATTTGCGTCCAAGGATTCAAGTGATAATATTCTTCCAGTTACATTTACAGGAACAATTGATCCACTCACTCCAACTATTTTGCCTTACGAAATTCGATACCCAAAAGCAACCGGATCAGCAGCCCCTTATTTAGTATCTAATCCTATAATTAGTAATGGGAAAATACGTTTAGATTTTAATGATAATATAGCAACAACTGTACCGGTCGTAAATTTTGTAGCTACTGTACTTGGTGAACCAAATATAATAACATCTGCAGTAAGAGATGTAAATGATCTTAGCATAGTAGCGATTACTCTTACTACTGAACCAACTTCAGGGCAAGCGGTTACAATAGCATATAATTCATCTGATATAGTTGGAAATCAAGTTTCATCACTTGGTGGTGGCGCATTAGCAACATTCCCAGCAACTACAGTAATAAATAATTAATTTAAAGCATCCTTCAACAGGGTGCTTTTTTTCTATTAAAATTTTGGAGGTATAAATTAATGAGAACTTTAAAAACTGCGGATTTATTTAGTTTGAGTAGGATTTTAAAAAAGATGAACGTGAAAGAAGATATTAAGAAAGTATCAAAAAATGTTACTGGACTTACGGAGGAAAATAAGGCTAAAGCGGAACAAGCAATGCAAATAGATTTGCTTATGATATTTGTTGAAAATATTGGATCTGCAGAAAAGGAAATAAATAAACTCTTGGCTGATTTAACTGGAAAAACTGCTAAAGAAATTGAAGATCTGGGTTTAACAGAATTGATAAGCTTATTTAAGGAGTTAATGAGTCAAGAAGGTGTAGGAAGTTTTTTATCTACAGCAGTCAAATAGATGATGTTGACTGCTTAGATTTACTGTTAAATAGATATAATAGTTTGAATTATATTATGGATATGGATATAGATGATGGCCTTGAACAAATCAGAGGTGCTTATTTAAAAGATGCTGAGGATAAGTTGTATAAACAATACTTAATAGATTATGGGAATATGGATTCGGAACATTATACAAACTTTGAAGATTATAAAAAGAAGGCGTTTGCTCCAACACCACAAAAATTAGATGTAGCGGAAATATTAAAAGAAGCTGAAAAAATAAAGGCTATGGATCAGGGAAGGAGGTAGCTAAATGCAAATTTTTGAGCTCTTCGGTGAAATATTGTTAAAAGATAATGGTGTAACAAAACAACTTGATGACTTTGATAAAAAAGCGAAAAATACCAATTCAATATTTGATACTGCATTTGGTAAAATAGGTAGTTCCGCATTAAAATTAGGTGCTACTTTAGGAATAGGCCTTGGAATTACTAGTTTAATAAAAAAGGCATATGATTTTGCAGAAAGTGCAAGCAATTTAAGTGAAGCACAAAACGTTGTGGAAACAACTTTTAAAACTAGTGGTAAAGCTATCGAAGCGTGGGCAAGTACAACCGCTTCAAGTGCTGGAATAAGTAAAACAGCAAGTACACAATGGGTTGGCTTTATGGGAGCAATGCTTAAGAGCAGTGGTGTAAGTGAAACCTCTAGTGCCAATATGTCTAAAAACTTAGTTCAATTAACAGGTGATATGTCCTCTTTCTATAATGTTGATACTAAGGATATGTGGGAGAAATTACGTAGTGGTATTAGTGGGGAGACAGAGCCATTAAAAGCATTGGGTATAAATATGAGTGTTGCTAATTTAAGTTCCTATGCACTGGCAGAAGGTATTAAAAAACCATACGCACAGATGACACAAGGAGAACAAACAACACTTAGATATAATTATTTAATGAAAACAACCGCTGATGCACAAGGTGATTTTGGAAAGACATTAAGTACAAGTTTTGCAAATCAAGTTAGAGTTGCAAAATTAAATTTGGAAGGTCTAGGCCAAAGTATTGGAACCGTTGTGTTGCCTTATTTTATGAAACTAGTTTCTTGGGTTAATGATAATATGCCTAAGATACAAAGCGTAATAAAAACAGCTACGGATGGAATAATCAGTTCTGTTCAGACAATAGCTCCAATTATAGGTAATGTAATAACAACTATCAGAGATAATCTAGGATTAATAAAAACTGGTCTTGAATTATTAGGTGTTGCCTGGGTAATCCATAAAGGATATATACTCATAACGAGTGCTGCATTACTGGTCCATAATGGTATTTTACTTGTAAAAAAGGGTTTGGATATGGCTGAAACTGTTCAAATTTGGCTATTAATTGCAGCCGATAAAGCAAGAGCAATAGCAACAGGAATTTCTACCGTAGCCACTACAGTTGCAACCGTCGCAACAACCGCATTTGGAGTAGCTTTAAAAGTTGCAATGGGTCCAGTAGGTTTGATAATAGCTGCTCTAGTTTTATTAGGTATTGGCATATATGAAATAGTAACACATTGGGACGTTATAAAAGCCAAGACGCTTGAAGTCTGGGCAACAATAAAAACGTTCTTATTTAGTGCATGGGATAGTATTAAATCTACAGTAAGTAGTGTATTTACTAGTATAAAAACATTTTTTAGTGATGTATGGACTTCTATTAAAACTACTACTGAAAATATTTGGAATGGAATTAAAACTTTTTTCTCAAATGTATGGGATGGCATTAAAACTATTTTTACAAATCTCGTAACTGCAATAGTTACTTTTGTAAATGATAAATTTGGATTTCTTATAGAAGGAATAAAAGGGATATTCAATGGAGTAAAAACATTTTTCACTGGTGTGTGGGATGCAATTAAAACTATATTTTTAGGTACTATTCTTTTAATTTTAGATTTAGTAACAGGAAATTTTGGGGAATTAAGAGATAATGCTGTAAAAATATTTAATAAACTTAAAGATTCTTTTTCTGAAATTTGGAATGGAATAAAACAAATATTTAGTAGTATTATTGGCATAATAGCTACTGCTCTTACCAACGCATTTAATAATATAGTTAATGGTGCAAAAACATTATGGGATGGCTTTAAAACCTTTATGAGCAATCTATGGGATGGTATTAAGACTACTGCATCAAATGTTTGGACATCTATAAAAACTACGATAAGTAATTTAATTACTGGAATTGTAGAAGGTGCTAAAAATATTTGGAATGGGTTAAAAAGTTTCTTATCTTCATTATGGGATGGCATCAAAACTACAGCATCAAATGGTTTTAATGCCTTAAAAAATGCTATAGTTTCCATCGTTACAAGCTCAGTGAATGGATGGATTAATATATTTAATGGTATTATTACTTTCTTTAAAGGTCTTCCTGGAACATTACAAACCTTAGGAACAAACGCTTTTAATGGATTGAAAAACGGTATAAGTTCTATAATGAGCACAATTGGAACTGTAGTTAAAAACGGTTTTAATAGTGCAATTGCTTTTTTGAAAGCTCTTCCAGCACAGATGTTAGGTTATGGAAAAGATATGATACAAGGAATGATTAATGGGATAACTAGTATGATTGGTGGTATTACGAGTGCAGTTAGTGGTGTAGCTGATAAAATTAAAAGTTTCTTGCATTTCTCGGTGCCGGATGAAGGACCACTCACAGATTATGAAAGTTGGATGCCTGATTTCATGAATGGAATGGCAAAAGGTATAGATGCCAATAAGTTTAAGGTAATAGACTCAATTAAATCCTTGACTGGTGATATGAAAGTTAATACTAATGCCAATATAACAAGTATAGGCACAAAAAATACACAAGATAGTGTCGATACATCAAATACTAAGCAAGGAATAACCCAAACGGTTAATATATATAGTCCAACTGCTTTAAGTCCAAGCGAAATAGCAAGGCAAAACAAAAGAGCGTTGCAAGAATTAGCATTTAATTTTTAGGGGGTGAAAATTTGAGAACTTTAACATATATGAATACCTTGGGGGATGAGTTAACACTAACTAATTCAGCCCCTTTAGTATTACAAGGATTTACACAAAGTGAAAGTGTAAATATTTATAACTCTAAGGGTATGAGTCAAGATGGAAAAAATTACTTAGGCAATACGTTAGACATAATGGATATTACATTAGAAGTTGGTTTAATTTGCAGCACAGAAGAAGAATTAATAAATCTTAGAATTAAAATGAATAGAATATTCAATCCAAAGAACGGTGAAGGATATTTAATTTATAAAGATGGTGTAAAAGAAAGAAAAGTAAAATGTATTTTAAATAAAATTCCTTGTTTTGTTGATGTTGATAGTTCAGCCTCTGAAGGTCTAATAAGCTTAACTGCAAATAATCCTTTCTGGACGGATTTAATAGAATCTAAAAAAGAAATCGCACTATGGATAGGAAGTTTTAGTTTTTCTGAAGATGGATCGGATGGATTAGAATTAATTGATGGTGGCATAGAATTTGGGTATAGAGCTCCAAGTCTAATTGTTAATACAAATAATACCGGAGATGTTGAATGTGGTATGAGAGTTGAATTTAAAGCACTTGCAACGCTTACCAATCCAAGTCTATTGAATGTGAATACAGGAGAATTTATAAGAATCACTAAAGGCATGGTAGCGGGTGAAGTAATTACAGTATCAACTTATTTTGGTGCTAAAAAAATAGAATCCACTGTAAATGGAATAACCACTAATATTTTTAATTATATAGATTTTGAAAGCACATTTCTCCAATTAAAGACTGGAGATAATCTTATGAGATATGATGCAAGTTCTGGATTAGATAACTTAGAAGTATCAATTTATTATCAACCTCAATACTTGGGGGTGTAATAGATGGAGTTATATATATTTAATAGGAATTTGGAGTTTCAAGGAATAATTGATAATTTTGCATCTCTAAGATGGGTCCGCAGATACTTAAAATGTGGTGAGTTTGAATTGAATTGTGCATTAACTCCTGAAAGTTTAAGTTTATTATCTAGAGAAAATATTATTTACAAAAAAGGGGATACTGAGGCGGGATACATTGAATATAGAAATTTAAAACAAGATGCTGAGGGTAAGGAAATATTGGTTGTAAAAGGTAAATTTCTTACCGGATATTTAAATCGTAGAATTATTTGGGGGACAGAAATATTAAATGTTACAACTGAGGTAGCAATGAGGACCCTGGTAAATAAAAACTCCATTGCTCCGGTAGATAGTAATAGGATCCTTCCTAATTTAATGTTAGGACCTTTAAATAGTTTTACTGAAGTAGTTGATTATCAGGCATCTTATGCAAATTTACTTGATGAAATTGAAAGTTTATCTAGTATAAGTAACTTAGGATTCAGAGTTAATTTGGATATACCTAATAAAATGTTAGATTTTGAGGTATATAAAGGACTTGATAAATCTGTTAATCAATCAGTTAATCCAAGATGTATATTTTCTAAGGAATTTGAGAATGTGCTTGAACAAGAATACACGGATAGCTTAAATAACTATAAAAATTTAGCACTCGTAGGAGGTATTGGTGAAGGCACTGAAAGAAAATTAATAGCTGTAGGTAATAGTAGTGGTCTTGACAGATTCGAGGTATTTAATGACCAAAAGAGTTTAGCTAATACAGAAGATATAGATGGTGTCTCAACTGTAATGAGCAATACTGATTACAATAATTTGCTTATAGGAAAAGGCAATGAAACACTCGTAGAAACAAAAGAAATACAAACTTTTGATAGCACTATAAATTCGAACAGTAATTTAACTTATAAAGTGGATTTCGACTTGGGAGATATAGTTACTTATGTTAGTAAAAAATGGGGTCTAACCTTAGATTCTAGAATTACAGAAGTAGAAGAGGTATATGAAGAGGCGGGTCCTCGGATTAATATTACTTTTGGCAACAACATTCCAACGATATTAGATAAAATTAAAAATATGTCAAAACAAAAACCTAGTTCCGGTAGTAGCAGCACTGGAGGTAGTCCGGAAATAACAAGTATTGATGGCGGAAATTTTGTATAGAAAGGATGTGATAATGTGGAAAAATCAAGTTTTTTTAATAGTGTAGCCGGGGATAGAAAATATAAAGCTTCGGATTTTGCTGCATTTTTTAGTAGTCTAATAACAAATGGTGTATTCCCTAATCCTTCAACGAATTTGCAAGTTATATCTAATAGTAATATGACGGTTACTATTAAAGCTGGTAAGGCTTGGATTAATGGATATGTATATATTAATGACAGTGATTTAATATTGCCTATATCTGTTGCTGATGGTGTTTTAAAACGTACAGACAGGGTAGTGATAAGATTTGATACAGTAGGAAGACTTATAAGTGCAGTAATAAAAAAAGGTACATTTGCAAGTTTGCCAATTGCTTTAGCTTTACAGAGGGATGCAGATGGTTATGAGCTAGGAATTGCAGATATATTAATTAGTAATGGAATAACAAGTATTACTCAAGCTGTTATAACAGATTTAAGAATGAATACTACTTATTGTGGCTGGGTAAATAGTTTGATTCAAGCAGACACAACCGCAATATTCACTCAATATCAAGCATGGTATACCACAAAACAACTTGATTATAATGGAGATTTTACGACTTGGACTGCAGACAAAAAACAAACATTTGATAATTGGTATAGTGCCATGACCGTAAGTGAACAAAGTCAGATTGATAATATAGAATCACAGTTTCAAAGTGATTTTAATACTTGGTTTAATAATGTAAAAGGTACGCTTAGTGGAGATATTGCTGGAAACTTAGCAAATCAGATAAGTGCAATACCCAAAATTTATAAAGGTACAGCAGAACCTACTACACCGACAAATATAGACTTTTGGTTTAGAGAAACTTAAAGGGGTGAAATAATTGGCACAAACTATTCAAGTAAAAAGAGGGTTAAAAGTTGATTTGCCGGTTTTATTAGAAGCTGAGTTTGGATTTTGCACAGATACAAAGGAAATTTTTATTGGTGATGGAACTTCAAATGCTATTGTTAACGGTGATAGCTCATATATGCACACTCAGTTATCAAGTCAACCTACCTGGGTGGTAACACATAATTTAAATAAAAGACCAAGTGTTACTATAGTTGATAGTGCTGGGTCTTTAGTAGCGGGAGATGTGGAATATGTAGATGATAATGTACTTAAATTAATTTTTACAGCTGGATTTTCTGGCTATGCTTACTTGAATTAGAAAGGAAGTGATAGTTTAATTGAAATTTATAACGAATATAGACTTAAATAAAAACGAACTTCAAAATGCTAAACTGCAAAATCTAGCAACAGCTCCAGCAAGTCCAGGTCCAGGACAAATATATTTTAATACAACAGATAATAATTATTATGGATGGGATGGATCTGCTTGGATTGATTTGGGACAGGTTTTAACCGGAATTTCTATTGTTGCTTTAATAAATGCTTGTGCCTCAATTATTGATGATAATAATTTGAGCACAAATGTTGCTGATGCAATAACTAAAAAACATGCACATAGCAATACAATTGTTTTAGATGCTATGGAAATTGCTTTTACTAATGCTTTAAAAACAAAATTAGATGGTATAGCTACAGGAGCAAATTTATATGTACACCCAACGGGAACTAATCCACATGGGACTACAAAGGCTGATGTAGGGCTAGGAAGTGCTGAAAACACTGCTGATGCAAATAAGCCAGTGTCTACTGCTCAACAAACTGCTTTAAATTTAAAAATCAATACATCATATATTGATGTAGATAGTACAATGGTTGCTAACTCTGACATTAAAATAGCTAGTCAAAAAGCAACTAAAGGATATGTAGATACTAAAGTAGCTGCACTTGTGGCGTCGTCGCCTGCAACATTAGATACTTTAAATGAACTAGCTAATGCATTAGGTGATGATGCTAACTTTGCAACCACAATGACTACAAACTTGGGAAATAAAGTTGATAAAGTGACTACAATTAATGGGCATGCTTTAAGCGGAAATGTAGTTGTTACTATAGCCGATTTAGGACTTACAACAGTTACTAAGAAGTACTCAATAAGTGTAGGTGATGGAACATCAACATCTTTTACAGTTACTCATAATTTAGGTACTACTGATATAAATGTAACATTTACAGAAACAGTAACCCCTTTTAATGCAGTTATTACTGATTGGCAAAGAATTGATGCTAACAGCATAAAAGTATTATTTGCAACAGCACCAACAACTGGTCAATATCGAGTGGTGGTGATAGGTTAATGAAGTATCTTGATACCTTACAAGATAAAACCGGAAATGCTGTAAGTTTAGTTGGACATACTCATGTAAAATCAAATATTTTAGATATGCCTACAAAATTAAGTCAATTTGTTAATGATATGGGATTGAATAATGAAATAAAGATCACTACAGGAAGCAATCCTCCTATTAATCCAGTAAGTAATGACTTTTGGTATATTACTGATGATGAAGTTATTTTAATAACTAACACAATAACAACTTCATTGAGTGCTCCGACTTCCTATATTCCAGCTGATTTTTGGTATAAAATTTTATAAGAAAGGGATGATAAAATGGCTGATAAAAATATTCAAATGACCCAAAGAAACGCAAATAATGATGATTGGGATAATATAAACCCAAAGACAATTGCAGCTAATGTTATTTTTGCTGATGGCAATAGTGCAGAGTCACACTCGGCTGATTACACGAAGCAAATACCATATGCAACAACTACAGGAACAGTAAATACTTATGTAATTGCATCACCTACAATTTCAGCACTCACAGTAGGAATGGCAGTAAGCGTAAAATTTAATATAGATAGTACAGGAGTAAGCACATTGAATTGGGATAGCAAAGGTGCTAAAGGTATTAAAAAATCTAATGGAACTGATGTAATAAATTTAAAAGCTACTGGAATATATACTCTTAGGTATGATGGAACAAATTTTATATTACAGGGTGAAGGTGGTTCAGGAAACGCAATAGCATCTGACCTTCTCACTGGTAAAACGGCAAGTACAGATGCAGGAGATATAATAGGAACTATGACAAATAATGCAAGTCCAACAACTACATTAACAACACAAGGTGGCACGAAAGTTGTTCCAGCTGGTTACACAGTTGGTGGAACAGTAACGGCTTTACTTCCTGTAAAAAGTGGACAAACTATTTCACCTAGTGGAATAGACCAAGCAATTCCATCTGGTTATTATGATGGTTCAGTTGGAAGTGGAAAAGTAAATAAATTAATTTGCTCAAGTGGTGTTAATCCTTTACTTATGTCAAGTCCATTAAAAACACCCACTGCTACTACAACACCAACAAAAGTTAAAGAAATATTAATAAATATTGGTGGTATTGTTACAGTTAAATATGATTTTAGAAATGGAGGAAACCCATTAACAGGCTATTCAAATATTTATATTAATGGTGTTGCAAGAGGTACACAAAGAACAAAAACTGATATAACATTTACAACATATACAGAAAATTTTACAATAAATGCTGGAGATTTAATTCAAATTTACCAATGGAGTGCAGACGCATTTACAAATACGCAAGTACAAAATTTTATAGTTTGTGGTATTATATCTGGTTTCTCCTTTGGAACAACTACTTTAGATTAGGAGGTAATTTTATGATATTAAAAATACAATATACAACAATAGAAGATAGGCAAATTAAAATTGATGCCAATAAAGACAAGTTTTTGATTGAAGAACAGAATATTACAGAAGGTAATTTTTTAATATTTTCAGATATAAAGCCTTTAGAAAAACAATTAGCAGATATACAAGGTAATCAAATGACACAACTAGACTTAACTGTATCTATCTATGAAAATCAATTAGGGGGTGCGGTATAAATGGATGACAATGCATTAATAACAGCTTACTATAAACTTATAAAGGCAGGGGTGCGAACTATAGATACTATACTTCCGCAATTCAAAGTCGCAGTTCAAGCCTTGCTTGATGCAGATAATGCTTAGGTTTTGGCTTTTAAAATTACTTTTAGGAGGTGATACAATGCAATCTTTAATAGATGCTTATGTAGCTTTAATAATGGCACATAGAAGAACAATTGACCAAGTGCTACCACAATGCAAAGAAGCAGTTTTAGCAGACTTATCCGCAATAGGACTTGATGGATATGGTAATCCGATAGTAGAAGAACCAGTAGTTTAATTTAAAAGGGTAATGATGTGTACTCAAATATGAGTGCTTTTTTATTACCCTTTTTCTAAATGAAATTAATGAAATTTATATAGATATTCTGACTACTTAGGAATATTACACGTACTAACACACATAAGCAAATAGTTATGCGTGTGATTATGACAGTTTGTACATTTTAATGTATAATACCCCTTATATGGGGGTGTTTATGTGGCTAGAAAAGCAGTTAATATTACAATTCCACCTGAGCTTTACGAAGAATTTCGCATATATGCAGAGAAATTAGGACTTAGAGTTTCGCCCTGGGTTTCTGCAAAAATGCGCGAACTCATTGCAGATGAAAAAGAAAAAGAAGAATTAAAGAAATTAAGAAGATAAAGGCATCCAATTTGGGTGTCTTTTCCTTTGAATAAAAAGGGGGCAAAACATTGAAAGATTATCCAAATATAAACTTTAAAAATTTAACTTATGGTTTCGTAGAGCTATCGTATGTTCGACGTTGTATGTTACTAAAAAAATATAATCTCCTGGATGAAGAGGATGAAAACAAAAGACATGTTGATATTTTAGAAAAAATAATTCAAAAGGCAAAAGATAATAATTGTTTGCAAGAATTATATGAAGAAATAGTTGTTGCGCAATAGTAATTGTTAATAATTGTTAGTAGTTGTTAACCGTTGATATTGCTTAGTTTAGCGTAATAATGGATATAAATGTCAATAGGAATATACTACGTAATTAGCGTAATAATTGAATAACACAATATAGACACTCGAAAGGGTGTCTTTTTTATGCCCAAAATCGAGGAGGTGAGAATATATGCCTTGGTGGCTTTGGTGGTTATAAGTTAAAAAAATGCCTCCATTTAATGGGGGCAAATCAAGAAGGACATATTTTTTAATATATCCTCCAACAAATGATGAGAATAAAAAATTGGAGGTAATTATAATGGCAGATGATAATTATAGAGTAGATAGATTAGAAAAAGACGTTACAAAGTTACAAGAGAAATCAGAAAATAACTCAGTAATTATAAATAAAATGGACAAAGATAACGGGAAGGCTGAAATATATCAAGCTCAGATTATGGCTAACTTAGCTAGTATAACTTCCTCTGTGGCTAAAACTTTAGATAAGGCTACTCAAACGGAAATTTTAGCATTTAATTTAAAGACTGTTACCGACAAGCAAACCGTTGACATAAATAATATAGGCGCAGATCTAAAAGATACTAAAAAGAAAGTAACTCATATAGAATCACTCCCTGCCGAAAATGCAACAAAAACTAAATGGATAGCAATTACGGTTATAGGAAGTAATATTATAGGACTTTTTATATGGTTATTTAATAGATAGATAGATGGAGGAGGAAAATATGAGAATAGGAATTGATTTAGGTCATACACTAAATGGTGGTGATACTGGTGCCGCAGGTTATTTAGTAGAAACAACAGTAAATAGACAATATGGGGCGCTAGTAATAGCTGGGTTTCAAAAATTAGGGCATACCGTATATAATATTACTCCTACACAATCAGGGTTAACCTTAGCGCAAAGTCTAGCCTATAGGGTCAACAAGGCAAATAGTTTAAGTTTAGACTTAGTTATATCTTGTCATGTAAATGCTTTTAAAACTAACGTGGCACAGGGTTGTGAGGTTGAATATATCTCAGCAACTGGGAAAGTTTATGCAGATAGAATAGCAGCACAAATTGCAATGCTAGGATTTACTAATAGAGGTAGTATTTCAAGGACTAATTTATATGTGCTTAAATATACAAAGGCTACAGCTATATTGGTTGAACCTTTCTTCTGTGATACTAAAACAGATTGTAATAAATACAATGTCACAAAGTTAGCTAATGCAATTGTAAAAGGAGTTACTGGTAAAGATATTCCAGTCCCAGTAGTAATAGTTAAACCAGTGGTAGTAATTAAACCAGTAGTTGTTATTCCAAAAGTAGTTGCAAGTGATAAAACATATCGAGTTATTACAGGTAGTTTTTCGGATGAAGCAAATGCAAACGCAAGAATAGCAGAGTTAAAAGCTAAAGGTTTTGAATCATTTAAAATACTAATATAATTTAGGGGGAATATTAATGACAAATACATTATTAAATGGAATTTCTACAATATTATTCAATGGTTTATTTACTATACTAGGGCTTGCTACGACAGCCTTAATTACAATGGTGTTTTCATACCTTAGTAAAAAGAAACAGGCTGAGGCGGTCAAAATAGGCGTAGATACTTATAATTCTCATGCACTAGTAGCTAAGGGAATCTTTTATCAAGTAGAACAGCTATTTAAGTTAATACCAAGTGCTGGCACCTTAAAAGCTACAATGTTTGATAAATTATTATTAGCCAAGTTCCCAACATTAACGCAATCACAATTAGATCATTTTAGAGAATCAGTAGTTGGAGAGGTTAATAATCAAGTTGAAACTTTATTAGCACCAGCTTATGATCCTGTTACAGATGAAGCAGATGTTAAAATTGAAGTTGAAAGTTTACCAGTTACGGATCCGGTAGCAACTATTGTAGCAACACAATAATCTATTTTAACCTCAGGGAGAAATCCTTGAGGTCTTTTTTTATTCATTTAAAATTTAGAATTTATGGTATACTAAGTTATAAATTACATAATTAGGACAAACCTAAATTTAATAAAATAAGGAGGAATTATGGATAACGAAGTATATGAACAATTAAAATGGGAGATAACCTGCACAGGAGAGGTTATGATTTCTGATGCATCTGTAAAAATTAAAGAGTTGTATGGAGGATTTGGACAAGGACAAAAAATACTAACTGTGTCACAAATAGCACAATTGCATGTGGAAGATGCAAACAACAAAGAAGAAATCAAAAATAAAATTAAATCCATCAATCAATTAATTAATAATAATATAATCCTAGATAGTGGCGATAAATACTTTGAATTTGGCATTGATATACTTGATTTAAAACAGGCAAGTTCAAATGACCTGTTTTCAAACCTTAAAAAACTAGGCATTTATACTCAGGCACAAATAGGAAATGCAACAAATTTATATATTCTATCGGAACAAGGATACTCACTTTTAATCAATTTAATGAAAGATACAAAATCAAAAATAATTTATAAAAAAGTAATTAGAGACTACTTTAGAATGAAAGATTTTATACTAAGTAGTGAGGATACTGAAAGATATATATTAAGATTAATGAGTAAAAAGGAAAGGTTAAAAACTACGGATACTATTAAATATTTTATAGCTCGTGGGGATTTAGTAGAGGATAGCTATCATCATCCATACGCAACAGAAACAAATTATATTTATAATATATTATTTGGTAAAACAGCAAAAGAAATAGCATATTTTTTAGGATTAGAGTTAAAAAAGAATGATACTATTAGAAATTACATATCATATGAGGACGTAGATAGTATAAGAGACATTGAAGGTAGAGTTGGTTATATGATGGAAGATGGGAAAAGCTATGACCAAATTAAAAAAAGATTGAAAGAATTACATCCTACTCCAAGAAGCCCCAAATTAGCAGATAAAAGTATATCATTAATAAAGAGATTAACCGAAAAAGCTTAATAATCTTAAAGACCTGAGGTTAGAAAAATCTAGCTTTAGGGCTTTTTTATATTTTGGTAATCTTGTCTTGTTTTGTAAAAAAGGTTACAATAATAAAAAGAAACCACTTTGACGACTAATCAAACGGTGGCTTCTTAAACAAAGTATATTTCATTGAATATAGCTCTAGTATACAGTGCTATTTGATGGAGTACAAGATATTAGGGGGAAATAACAAATGATTTTTAATGACATTGTAGATGAAAACAACAATAAAGAGGTGGCATTGCACGAATTAGATGAAATAATAATTGGATTTAGAAAGGCTATTACAATACATTATGCATGGTGTGCTAGTTCATTTAGCCTCATTTATGGAGGGGGATTAAGTGCAGCTCAAAATGTAGCTAATTTAACAAATGCTACTCAAGCTCAGGGATCTAATTTTAGAGATGTCCTTATTGATATTGATTTTAGCTCACTTAAAATGGTTTTAAAAGATTTAAGACTATTGGAGAAAGATAATATTCTTACAGACGATTTTGCTACTAAAATTATGGATGGTTATAAAATCATACATGCTTTTAAAGGAATTAAAGATAAAGGAACTTTTTCACAAGAATATATCAAGGTAGTACAATCTATAATTACAATATTGCATGAATACGATAAAATTATAGACTCAGTAAGACATATAAATTCTATTAATCAAACCTTGTCACATGGGTATGAGCCAAATAGTGAAGAGGTTTTAAGCATAAGATTCTTAGACGAGCGAAATACAATAACTGAGGCTGCTGAATCATTCAAGAATTTGAACAATATATACGAAAAATTATGTGTAGTTGCCGGATTATCAGTGATTGATCAACCACTAAAATTTGTACGATTAGAATCTGGAAGCTTAGCTATTTTAGCAACAGGGTTTGGTATAATTTTAAAGGTAATTGATAAATTCATTAATTATATTTTTGAGTATCATACTAAAAACTGCACACTACAAGGTAAAAAAACCAATATAGCAGAAAGTATTGCTATAATACAAACAGAGTTTGATCTAACAAAAAAATTTCAAGAAAGTGGATTTAATATGGAAGAAGAATTAGTTATAGAACGTGAATCTTTCGGTTTCATAATAAAAGAAACAAATACTCTGTTAACAGCTCACCCCGACATGAAAATTAATGGTAAAATTTTGAGTAGAAGTGAAGAAAATAAAAAATTGTTATCGAATCAATTTTACTTTAAAACAACAAATGAAGAATCTGATTAAAAACAAGGTGAAGCTTTATAAAATTAGTTGTATAATATAAATAGAAGGGAGGTTTTAAGAATGAATAGTTCTGATGTTATTTATAAAAATAAAATATTGAAGAAATATGATACCGAATTAGGGAAACTTGATAGAAAATTGAACTTTTATAATACACTTAAAACTTTATTTCCTTTTATTGCAAAGTTTTATGGTAACTTACTAAAGAAAAAAATGAATAAGACTATAAAGAATATTGATATAGAAATTAGAAAATAATTAGAAGCTCTGAGGGATGCCTTGGAGCTTTCCATTTTTACTAAAATTTAGAAGTTTATGTTGCAATTGGATTTAAGATGTATTATTATAGAAATTGTGAGTTTTGTGAGGGGTGGAATAAATTATGAGTGAGCAAGCGGAATTACTTAGAAGTAAATTAGAAAAGTTAGTACTAGCTACTGATAGCCTTATTGATAGTGAAGTTATTTTGGTAAGTCAAGAATTAGACAAGCTTATTTTTCAATATTATTCATGTAAGTTGGAGTAAAGGTAAACATATTTAATAGCTCTGAGCCCTGGTGCTTTTTAATTTTTTTGTAAAATTTTAAAGAACATAAAAGTATTTAGAATTTTATAAAGAATAAGTAATATTTTATTAATTTTAAAATATTATATATAATAATTGCATAAATAAAAGGGGTGAATTCATGGATCCAATTATACCATTCATAAAAGAGTTTAAAGCTAATATTATAGGCATTACATGTTTTGCTAATTGCACCAATGATAACCGAGAAACAAGTATTGTAGTTAAAGACATTGAAGTTAAGGATGACTATGTTTATTTCATTGGGAATAAGGAAGTCATAGGAATTCCAATTGATGGTGCAATTATTGATAGTGGAATTGCTGATATATATCATGAGAATGAAGAGACTAATCTCATAACTGTATTTAATAAAAAGTATGGATATATTAGGACCAAAGAATTTTCTATTTGAGAAAATTAAGATAAAGACTATGCGCTTATATAGTGGCATAGTTTTTTCGCTTTTTATAAGATTTGTTTTAAAAGAAAACTATACTCTTTTCAATCCCAGTAAAATAAAAATGCTATACTTGGGGGGAACCCAGTACAGCATTAGTTCGTTATTATCTACATTAAAAAGGATGTTATTTAAATTATAGACTATCATAGAAATTTTATTCACATTAAATACCAGATACCAAAGTTATTTATCGTAAAAGTCATATTCACTATCAAATTCAATTTCTTCTGTAGCACAATTTGGATACACATTTAAATCCTCTATTTGGCAATCCTCAAGTTTATCCTTTAATTCATCAATTTCCTGTGTTTGGTCCTCAATAATAGTTACCATTTGTTTAATCTCATAGATAGCATCCGTAGAAAATTCTTTGACTTTTTTCATATCCATAATTACCTCCACTAATTTACAGTACATTCTTTAGGGTCTTTATCGTCTCGAAGACCTTTAAATACAGGTTGTCGCAAACCACCATTTGCTGTTTTCATCATGAATTTTACTATGCATACAAGCATAGGTTCAATCCATACTGCATTATCATTTCCAGAAGGTAATACATTAAAAGGTTGTGAACTTTCGGGTGTAGATTTTATTATTTGGAAATCTTCTGTTGATATTCCCAATGTAACATGACCTTTATATATTAATTCCTTTTTAAAATATTGACCAAGTACAATGCTAATTATGCCATGCTCTTTTAAAATATATCCACACACCACAAAATCATCATCCAATAGATATTTTATCTTAATCCAGTCCTTAGTTTTCTTGTCGAGATAATATTTACTATCTTTTCTTTTAGCAACAATACCTTCAAGGTCATTTTGCTTAGCAAGTTGGTAAAACTGAATTCCTTGTTCTTCTATATATCGGGAAATAGCAATTCGCTCATTTTCCTTAATCACCTTTTCTAGCAATTTTTTACGTTCCATTAAAGGTAAACCTATTACAGAGTGATCGTTATAGTAGAGAATATCAAAGGCGGTGAAAGTGGCTGGTAATTTAGATGATGCAAGTTGAATTTTAAAGCTGTTGGACATAAGTGATCGCCGCTGAATCTCATAAAAATCTGGCTTACCATCCTTAATAACGATTAATTCACCATCCAGTATGCAACGCTGTTTGACTTGTTTGTGTATACTAGAAAGCTCAGGTACTTTAGTAAGCATCTTCATATTTCGTTTGTTGCGCAGCTCTGTAACGTCTTTATCCAAATAAGCAATACATCTTTCACCATCTAGTTTTAACTCGTAAATATAGTCGGGGCTATCAAAAGCTTCTTGATTTTCACCAATCAACATAGGTTTAATATCTTTACTTTCAAATAGATCCATTACGCGCCTTTGGGAGTTCTTTTACGTGGCGTCTTAGGAGTTTCCTTAACTTTATTTTGTTCAATACTTGCTTTAAGTGCATCCATTAAATTAATTACATTACCTGGAGTTTCAGATTTAGCAGCAACAATTTCTTTACCTGCTATTTTAGTTTCAAGTAAATCTCGTAACTTCATTTGATACTCATCTTTATATTTAGTAGGCTCGAAAGGAGTAATCATAGAGTTAATTAATGCCTTAGCCATTGTGACCTCATCTTCTACTAAGTCAGGCTTATTGTAGCTCTTAGCAAGGTCTTTAATTTCGTCTTGATAATACATTGTAGAGATTAATATTCCATCCTCGCGGGGAATTATAGCAAGTAATGTTTCTTTAGTTCCCATTACTGTCTTACCTATTGCGATTTTCTGCTCACTCATAAGTGCAGCACGTAGTAATTCAAATGCTTTGTCACCACCAGCTAAAGGAGCAGCTTGATATGTTTTATCATAATAAATTGGTGAGATCTGATTTAATTGTGCAAAGTGCATTATCTGTATTGATTTCTCTTTTTCAGTTTTTATCTTTTCTAAATCATCATCCGTTACAACTACGTAATGATCCTTATCATATTCATATCCCTTGATAATATCTTTTGTTGTGATCTCTTTACCACAATGACTACAAGATTTTCTGTATTTTATTCTCGAATTATCTTCTTTGTGTAATTGATTAAAATGTATGTCGTTGTCCTGAGTTGCTGTATACATACTAATTGGTATAGCAACAAGTCCAAAGCTAATTACTGTTTTATGAGCTACAGCCATTTTTGACACCTCTCTTTTTTATTAGTTTAACCATAACTTAAGTTATTTACTATTTATTTTTAAATTGTAACAACCATTATTTTACTCTTTACATTAGAACGTTTGTTCGCTATAATTAAGTTAAATAAAGGGAGTGAGCAAATGATTACTAAAAAGCAAAATGAGGTCCTAAAAGCAATTGATGACTTTATAGTTGATAATAAATACTCACCAACGGTGAGGGAATTGGCAACAGCTTTAAACAAAAGATCAACATCAACAATACAAGGGCATTTAGATCGATTGCAAACAAAAGGTTATGTCGCTAAAAATGAGAATATGCCAAGAACGTTACATATTATAAGATATCCTGAGGAGTGGTTTCATGAAGATAATAGCAAAACCTATTAAGATTTAAGAAAAAAATTATAAGGCTTGTAAAAAGTAAAGGAGGGTATAATGGCAATTAAAGTAGTTGTAAATTATCCGCAAACTAAAGAAGGAATTCAATGTCTAAAAGAACGACAAGCAGAGGTAGTTGCTAAATCCTTAATAAGAATGCTTTCACACTCACAATTGGATGAATTAATGATAAAACTAAGAAAAGATTTATTGCAATAGAAAATTAGATTAAGAAGAAGATGTAGTAAAAATTAAATTTTAATCAGTTCATTTAGTAAATAAAAGAAATTTATGCCTGAGGCTGGAGAAATTTAATTAAAACTCAATTAAATTTAGTTAAATTTAAATACTGATTATAGGCTTATTTTTTTATAAAAAGGATATATGGAAGTTAAGTAGAATATAAATGCAAGAGAGGCGATGGTGATATGGGATTTTTTAGCTTAAAAGCAATATGTTCAATTTGTGACAATGAGATTGGTTTAAACCGAAACGCAATTAAGAATAAGGGATGGATATGCCGTGAATGCTTTAAAAAATGCGGGGGACTTCGTACAGCTAAACCAGTTTTAATGATGACAGCAGAAGAAATAAAGATTGCAATAATTGATAGACAAGTAAAGACTGATGCCGCAATAATTACTCAAAATGTAGAGCAGTCAGAACTTTTGTCATTTATCCCTACAAAGAAATTTAGCACATTTATAGAATTTGATGATAACCAAAAAAAGTGGCTTATACCTGATGGTTTATTTGGTGGCAAAAAGCATCCTAAAATCTACAACTATAGTGATATTGTTGATTTTGAACTATTAGAAGATGAAGAATCCATTACTAAGGGGGGATTAGGTAGAGCTTTAGTAGGTGGAGTATTATTGGGAGGTGCAGCTGCAGTTGTTGGTGGCGTAACTGGCAGGAAAAGTAGATCAATATGCAATAGCCTGAAAATAAAGATTACAATTAACAACATGAATAATCCAGTAGTTTATATTAAGTTTCTGACAACTGCAACTAAAAAAAGTGGCTTCGTATATAAATCTTTATACAACTCAGCACAAGAATGTTTATCATTATTACAATTGATTTGTAATAGTCAAGAGGTGGTAGAAGAATATAATAACGTAGGTATAACATCTAATGCCGATGAAATATTAAAGTATAAGAATTTACTAGATAATGCTATTATTACTCAGGAAGAATTTGATGCAAAGAAAAAACAACTGTTGGAATTAACATAAGCTAATGATGAGGTGTTTATATGGGGCTTAAGAATAGACTTAAGGAAATCAGGATGAGGGAATATGCTATGAATTCAAAAGATTTCTCCAAAATGTTAGGGATAAATCACACAACATATTCCAACTGGGAAACACGCGTGAGTAAGCCTACATTGGATGTTGCTTTTGAAACTGCTAAAAAATTAAATAAAACAGTAAATGAGATATGGTATTCAGAATAGACCATATCTTTTTTTATGCAATTAATCCAAAAATATAAAATTATATTTTAAAATATTGGAATCTTTCTATAATTTATCCATACTATATATTAAAGGATGAATGAAAGGTAGGGTAAAAGATGTCGAAAGATTCACAGACAGTTCAAGTAAGTTTCAATAGTAAAACTAGAGATACTAGATTATTTATATACGTAGAGTCATGTGAGGAAAAATCTAAGTTTGTGAAAAATGCTATTGAATTTTACATTAAGCATTTAGATCAGGGGGAATGGAATGCCAGAGCCGAGTAATTTTGATTTGAGGTTATTGGAATTGTTACCAAATAGTATAGACAGTTTTATAAGATTTGCATTCATATGCATAGGTGCATTAATTATCTATAAAATTTATATTAAAAGGAGATGGAATTAATATGTTAGATATGAATTTACTCTTTAAACTGGGTGGCGTAGGGTTAGTAGTAGTAGTTATCGAGCAAATATTAGTAGGTGCTAAAAAGCAGGATATGGCAACAATAATAAATTTTGCAGCCATCTTAATGATAGTTGGGATAGTGGCAGGATTAATGTCAGGTTTATTTAATAATATTAAAACATTATTTCAATTATAAGAGGTGAAAATGTGAAAAGATTACATGAAATTACTTATAAATCATTTATTATTACTCTTATATTCTCTCTCTCTGTGGTTATAATGTCCGCATTAATGTAGGAGGTGTATTTATGTACTGGGAGTTAGCAACGTGCACAGGATGTGTATTGGGTATTTTAAAGCTATATAATTTTCAAGAAAGAAAAGTGAAAAGTGATTTTAGAGAAATAGTAGAAAAGGCTGGGTTATTTAATAATAAACAACAGAGCTTAAGGGTACGAAAGGTCAATGATCTAGACTATGGGTATAAACTTAGGGTTGGAGTACCTTATGGAATAGGGCTAGAAAATATTGAAAAACTAAAGGATACATTTCTTACTAATACAGGTGCAAAAGATATGGAATTTAAGAGACTTGAAAATAAAAGTATGATAGAAATTATTTTTATAACAAAACCTTTTGAAAATATAAGATATGAACCTATGTATTTAAAACCTTATGAGATTTATATTGGATATACACATTCAGAAAACGTAATTGTAAATCTTAATAAATTTCCTCACGTACTGATAGGTGGAGATACTGGAACTGGTAAGAGTAGATTATTATTAGCTATACTGACTAATTTGATTTACAATTCGAACGTTACTATACACCTATTACAAGTTAGAAAAAATGATCTAGGTGTATTCCAAAATTGCAAACAGGTAATATCATATAGTAAATCTTTATCTGATGTAAGAGACAGCTTACAGGCTATAGACGAAGAACTTCAAAAGAGAGAAATTCTCATAGATAACACTAAAGGAATATATAATGTAGAAGATTTCAACAAAAAAGGAACTTACAAATTAAAATATAATTATGTTGTTATAGAAGAATTTAGCTTCCTTAATATAAGCAAGGGTGATAGTAAGGATGAAAAAAAGTTAAAATCCGAATGTTTAAGGTTTCTAAAAAACTTAGTAAATGTAGGCCGCAGTAGTGGGATATTCCTCATTACTTCATTGCAGAAACCTACCGCAGATAGTATACCAACAGATATTAAAGCACAACTTACAACTAGAATAAGCTTAACTATAAAGGATAGTTCCACGAGTGTGGTAGTAATGGGTGACAACTCCGCTACATTACTTAAAGAGAGAGAGTTTATATGTAAAAACCTTGATACTTACAAAGGTCATACTCTAGCAATAGAACATGAAGATATAACTAAAAATATAAAAAATAGTATTATTGAAAGGAAAGCTATTGAAGTTGTTCCAGTAATTGAAAATGATCTAAACAATGTGTTGAGCATGTTAAATGAAATTAACAAATAGGGATATAGATATTATTAATTTTATAGAGAAAAACCTAGGGGTAACAATAGATCAAGTGCAAAGATTGTTTTTCCCAAGCTATGATATAGCTGCAAATAGATTAAAAATACTAAGTACTAATAAATTTTTAAAGGTTGAAATTCATCCAGTATTGGGTAAAAAGGTTTACTATTTAAAAAAAATGCCAAGCTTCCATAGTTTGGTTATAACCGATGTGGTTATTCTGTTAAAAGATAAATTAGAATTTATGGAGAGGGAATATAAAATAAAAAAGAATAAGGTTGATTGTATATTTATCCTAAAAGAGGGGATAATATTAATATTAGAAGTTGATATTTTTAACCGAACAAAAGCTAAAAAGATAAATGAAATTATTAATATATTAAATGAAAGAAAAGCGAAATTTGAGTTTATAATAATAACTAAGCATGAAGTTGAAGAAAAAAATAAAAAAGAAAAAGTGAAATATATTGGAATAACAGAAATTGAAGAAAAGATAAAACAATATTTAATATAATACTATAGTATCATGATTTGAAATGGGAATATAAACCCATTGAAATCAATGGGTTAAAGGTTGTTAGGGTATCCAATACACTGGGTACTCTTTTTTATATATTTTTGGATAGAAACATACGTTTATAAAGTATCCAAAAGTATGTCTAGTGTGGATACTGTTTTGGAGGGGAACAAATGACAAAGAAAACCCATGTTGCTGCAGGAATAGCTATTACTTTACCATTACTTAATCTAGTTCCAGGGTATGCATTTATAGGTATATTAGGTGCAACTATTCCTGATTGGGATTTAACTATTTAATACATTTACTATTAGACAGCTGCACTAAAACAGGCACACCATTTTTCTACCCTTTCAATAAAAAGTATTATGGCCCAAAACTTATAAGGACTGGTGAAACAGAAGATCTGTCCATTTGCTTATTAGCTATAATTTTAATTTTTATATAATTTAAATAAAAAAGCCTACCTTATTTGGTAGGCTTTAAGTATGCTATTAGTCATCATTAAAGGTTTAATCAATATACAATATTATTAAGTTAAATTTAATGAAAAAATAAAGGGTAATGAATACAAATATATGAATTATATTACAAGTACGAAATTAATTGGAAATAAAAAGGGGAACATTAAATTTATATATATTAAAATATAGTGTTAGAATAAGTTAACTAAAACTATTTATGTCTTTTAGGGTATGGAGTTGAGATATCTGTTATACCTAGAAGATAGTCTGTAGACACATCAAAGTAATTAGCCATTTTAACAACTAAATATATGCTTGGGGTCCTATCTCCGGTCTCGTAATTGCTTAATGTTTTTCTGTCTATATTGAATACTTTGGATAATTTATCTTGGGTAAAATCCTTATCATGTCTAAGAAATCTTAACCTATCATTAAATTGCATAACTAATACCTCCATGATACACATAATTAATTAGTATAACATGGAGTAATTGGCATAATTTATAATGGCTCATTTTGCAGACAAATAAAATCAAATTAGGGTGTGATATAAAATAATATGAAATATATTACAAAAACTAAATTAAAATGGGAACAAATGTTCTTTACTTAGCTAAAATAAAGTGCTATTGTTAATGACACAAACAAATAATTATAGGAGATAAAATATTGGGGGGCTATATCAAATGAAAAAAGTTAGATTTTTTAAATTAATATATAACAACATAATAATTACCCTGGGGTATTGTAAGTATAAAAATTTTAAATGGAGTTGTTCAAAAATAGATGGAAATATTATTTTGACTATCAATAATAATTATAGTTTGAAAGATAAACGAAAAATAATTTATGAGGTAATGGCTCAGATCTAATAACACACTTTTAACACATTTTTAACACATAAGTGTTAAAAAACTATAGAATGTTATATTATGATATAGTACATAAAGCGTTGGTATGAATAAGTTGTATGAATATATAGAAAGCTATAAAAAGTAAAATTTCGAATCTGTAGGTCGTGGGTTCGACTCCCGCTGGGCGCACCATGAACGTTGATATAGCGAGTTCTACAGAAATGTAAAACTCGCTATATTTTTTATTTAACACACTTTTAACACACTAGAAAAGTATAAAAAATAAAAAGATGTTGTTTCCCTCACATTAATCAAATAAATCATCAATAGAATTAGCAGCATCATTTTTCTCTTTTGGCATTACATGAGTATAAATATCAGCAGTAATTGCTATGCTACTATGACCTAATAATTTAGATACAGTTTTTAATTTAACATTTCTTTCAAATAACTTTGTAGCATAAGTATGTCTCATAGAATGGAATTTCCTATAATCTATTTTAGTCCTTATTAATAATCTTTCATATTGCCTAGTTATATTCCTAGCATCAATCGTGGTACCAACCTCAGTAGTAAATACAAAATCACTAACTTTATAGGATGATCCAGCTTTAAGTTTTTCTTGTTTTTGAATAGAGCTGTGAGCCTTTAATATATTTATTAAATTATTAGGAATAGGAACAGTTCTTATGGAACCCTTTGTTTTGGGTATTTGCTCAATGGTTTTACGTTTTCTAGTTCCATCCGCGGATATTATACTTACTTGTTTTAAACTTCTTTTTACATGCAATTCTTTATTAATCATATCTATATCAGACCATTTAAGCCCTAAGAGTTCGCCTTGTCGTAATCCAGTAGCTAAATCCAATAAGAATAATGCCTTTAGTCTATGGCTATCTAATACAGCCCTTAAAAGAATAATTTCATTATCAGTAAATGGTCTAACCTCTGTCTCTTTTACAGATTCTCCAGGTATAACAATTGTTTTACCATTACAGGGATTTTTAATTAAATATCCTTCGTCAACTGCATAATTTAAAAAATATTTAATTAACTTATTCAGATTATTAATTACATTACTGCTTTTACCATCTTTAAGTAATTTATTATAATATCTTTGTATCTGAATAGATTTTAACTCACTTAGCTTTAGTCCATACAATATACTATCTTTAATATAATTACGATAAATGCCCTCATATCTTTCAAAGGTGGAGGGCTTAATTTTATTTGATATTCTTATTGTCTCGAATAACCATGAATGTACTAGATCACCAAATGAAACATTTTTAAAATCTTTGTTTAATCCATTTTTCATCCCTAGTTTATATTCATCTCGTTTAGCTTCAGCATCTTTTTTAGAATCACCATAAAATGCTTTTCTGATTAATTTCCCATCACTACCTCTCCCAAAAGAAGAAGTTATCCTATAATATTCTTTTCCGTTTATTTCAATATTTATCTTACGTGCCATAGTACTATCCCTTTCATAAACTTATTTTTTATATTTATAGCTTATAAGTTTCATTTGTTTTAACATTTCATTTGCAAAGTCTAGGACATCTTCATCATTCATTTTGCTTAAATCAAATCCTTCAGCTGCTAATATTTGATGCATTTCTAAATACTCACGTGCTTCGTATATCTTTGTAAACTTGGTAGGAATAATATTTCTATTTTCTCTACTTGACTCATATGATTCCATTAAAGATTCTTCATTACTCATTGGTTCGGTCCTAAAAAAATCTTTAGAAGAAACACCAAGTGCATCAGCAATTTTTTCTAAGGTTTTAACAGATGGATTAGTCTTTTTATTTTGCTCGATTGCTGAAAGATAGCTAGCGTTCATATTAGCAATTCTTGCTAGTTCATTTAATCCTAATTCTTTCCATTCTCTTATTTTTTTTATATTGTCACCGAGTATCATATATAATTCCTCCGATATATTCTTAAAGTATTAATTACTATTAAAGTATAAATTATGTTCTCCTAGAATACATTATATGCTATTAGAATATGAAGTCAATAGTAAATAGAAGAAATAGAGAGATATATTCCCACAGAACATGGTAATTTATTCTAATGAGTTCTAAAGGGACATGCTACATTTTACATATTCTCATAGAACATGATATTGTATTCTCATGGAACACGAAGCGGAGGTGAACAAGTTGACCAAGATAAAGTTTTATAGAAATAAACTTGGATTTTCAGTTTATAAAATTGCAGAATTAACAGGATTAACAGCCAGTTATATTTCTAATTTAGAAAATGACAATAGAACAAATCCATCAAGAGAAGCAATGCAGAAAATAGCAGATGCACTTTCAGAAAGTGTCCAGGCAGTTTTCTTCCCTGATGTAAAGGTGGCGGAGTAAATGGAGATTACAAAGGATCAGTTAAAAGAAATGCTAAAGGAATGTATGCAGCCTAAGGAACCAAAATTAACACTGACTATAAGAGAAGCTGCAGAGGTAAGTGGTATAGGTAGAGAAAAATTAACAGAGTTAACATTCACAAATGATTTTCCAGCATTTAAGGTAGGCATAAAAACATTGATCAACAGAGAAATGTTTATGAAATGGTTAGAAAAAATAACTACTGAGAAAAAACAATTATAAGGCTGAGAAGCCTAAATAAAAATTTATTTCATATCTAAAAAACCCAATACTTCACACTTTAATATATTCAATGAATATCGCAATATGACAACATTTCAAAATAAGCGCAATGCTTACTAAAATAAATTAATAAAGGAGGCACCAATGGAAAGCAACGCATCATTTAATCAAAAATTATCTAAAGTCGATTTACTGTTTTGGAAAGAAAATTTAGAAAGAGAGAGAGAACGTCTTAGAGGACTACTTAAATTTAGTCATGGAGTAGAACACAGCGCAACGATGGATGCTAAAAGAAATATTAAAAGATATGAAGATAAAATTAGAGAAATTGAGGGGTATTAAGGAGGATATAAATGAAGAGAAATAGTGGAATCACCGAAGCTATTATGGATTTAAAACAAGCAGAGCAAAATTTCAATTATGCTGCTACTGAGTTTATCGAAGTTGCAGCCATTCAACTGTTAGCTGCAGAAATGAAAGTAGATATTTTATTGAAGCTGAGAAAGAAAAATGGATCCACACCAATGGATCCATGGGAAAAAGAAAAGTATCTTAAAAAAACATTCGAGATAATTGTACCACAACTGGAGCAGACAGTTAAGCCCATTAGAAGAAAAATACAAATTCAAATTAACAGGATGAATTATAAGGACAAGCCATCAATACGTGCCTTTGCTTCAGGTAAGAATTTTTAGGAGGTAGTTACATGAATGAAAAAGGAACTAAAGAATTAGTCGAATCACTTTCAGATTATAAATTCACAATTACTGAATGTGCAAAATCATTAGAAGAATATATGCTGATAGTTAAGGAACAGGAAGAGGAAATAAAAGAGTTAAAAGAAAAAATCAACAAACTGGAGAGTGAAAAGTAATGGAAGAAAATAGAGAAATAGCAATTTTAAATAATTATCCAACAGACAAATATAATTTACTGGTACCTGTAAAGACAATGCAGGAGATTAGTTCTATGTACAAGATCGTTATCAACGAGGTTGAAATAAGCAATGATATAAATGGTGGAGATGTTTATGTTCAAACTAAGGGATATGGAGATAATTCTGTTGATAAATTAGCACTAAATAAAACAGCTCTTTCAAAGTTAATGAGTGCTGCAGGAATTAAAATAATATCTTCAAAAGCTATAATTCCAAGTACGCACCAAACAGCCATAGAAATGGCTAGGGCAATAGGAAAAGTGGTTGAGTATGATACAAGGGATACAGCCCACGAAGTTGTGATTTCAGTCCCAGAAGCATCTGGTCAATTTAGAACATTAACTGCTACTAAGGAAATAATTATTGATGATTTAAAAGCTGAATATATTGAACAAAAGAAAAATTTAAAAGTTTATAAAAATAAAAAACCAGTTAATGCAACAGACAAAGAAAAGGCAGATGCAGTGGAAAAACAGTTAACACAGTTTCTATCTCATAAACGTGGACAGTGTGAAACCAAGGCACTTAATAGAGCACTGCGTGAAGCAATGAGCATAAAGCCAACTTATACAAAGGACGAATTAAAAAAACCTTTTATAGTTGCCCATTACGTTCCTAACTTAGACAATCCAGAGCTTAAAAATGTAATGATAAATCAGTATGCAAATAGTTTGAATTCTTTGTTTGGACCAAGTCCAAGCACTAAACAAATAGAAGCCCCCACTGATTCAGACAGTGTTTCAAATGATGAATCTACAGGTGAAAACAATGAAGATATTCCATCTGTAGATGCTGAAATAATAGAAGATGTGCCAAATGTTGCATGTGGTAAATGTGGACTTGCTATTGAAGGAATAGACGAACAATGGACCGCAGATGCAATAATCACATATTCTAAAACTAAATTCCAAGGGGAAATATACTGCCCTGACTGTCAAAAAGAAGTGCTTGCAGCGTTTAGAAAAGCAAAGGAGACAGGTAAAAATGAGAAGTGAGTTAAGAAAGGCCTTTGAGCAGAAAATTGATGAACTCGAAAAACAAAACAAAAATTTAATAGCTGAAAATCATGAATTAACTGAGAGAGTATTGGATTTGGAGGCGTGTAAATAATGGATATTGATGTAAAGATTGATGTTATGAAAGAGAAACTTGATAAGGCAATTAAATCTAAAGGCTTAATGGATAAGCAGACAATAAAGGTTTCTCAGAAATTAGATATATTAATAGTTACGAGAATGAGGGGGATATTAGCATGAAGATATTGCATACTGCAGACATTCATCTTGGAGAGTTAAACGGACCAGTAATTAATGGTGAAAATGCTAGAATGATGGACACCATTAAATGTATGAATTTTATCGAGGATAAGGCGCTTGAAGAAGATGTAGACATTATAGTAATCTCGGGAGATTTGTTTAATAAGAGTAAATTATGGGCCGATGAAATGCTCAAGGAAATAATATTTGCGACAAGTTGGCTTAGAAGTTTATGTTCCATAGCTCCAACGGTTCTGATGTGGGGAACTGGAAACCACGATAGCATGGCTGCATTCGAAAATATTAGAAAGATGAATATAGATAATTTAATTGTAATTACAGAACCTCAGCTTTTAACTATAAATACTAAAGCCGGTGGCATTCAAGTTGCAGCAGTTCCTGGAATGGATAAAGGATATTTTAGATCACTATTCCCCGGCATGGATTTCGAGGATGAAAACAAAGCCATTAGTGAAGCGCTGGGCGAGGTAATTATGGGTATTGGAATAGATGCTATAAAAGCTTTCCCCTTAATACTCATGAGTCATTATACGGTAATGGGGTCTACTACTGGAAACGGTGAAGCATTATTCATGAATAGTGATATTGTAATCCCCACTGCAGCACTTGAAGCTTCAAATTATGATTTAGTGTGTCTTGGGCATATTCATAAAGCACAATCAATTCCTAACTGTGGTAGGCCTGTCTATTACTCTGGTCCACCAAATGCTATTTCATTTAATGAAGAGGGACAAAAGAAAGGTTTCTATATTCATGACTTTGATGATGATTCAATGCAGTTAAATTCAAAATTTATAAACACACCATCAAGAGAGTTTTTGACATTGAAATGGGAGGACGAAGGAGTTTTGGAATTCCTCAATAATGGATTATGTGAAAATTCATGGGCTAACTTAGAATTAATTAAGAATAAAATAATCAGAGTTATTTATAGCTGCAGTGATGAATTGAATAAGCAGTTTAGCAGGAAAAGTTTAGAGAAAGCATTGTACGCAGCAGGAGCTTTTTATGTAAGTGAAATAAGACCGGAGAAAATCTTGGTCACAGTAGATAAAAATGCATTGAATGAAAATGATACCGTAGAGGATAATTTGAAATTATGGCTACTTAAGAAAGAGGTACCTGAAGATGATATAAAAGATATTTTGGAACTATCAAGACCGATGATTACAACTGTGAGTGCATCCCTTCCAACTGGAAAATTGAGTGGAGTATTTGAGCCATTACGATTAGAGGTTAAGAATTATAGAAGTTATCTGCAGGAGGAATTTGACTTTACTAAGATAAGTTTTGCCACTGTAAATGGTCCTAATGGGATAGGTAAGAGCTCATTTTTTATGGATGCAATAGCAGATTGTTTGTATGAAGAGCCTCGTGAGGGTGAGCTTACTGGATGGATAAGTAACGGAGATACTGTAAAAAGTGGTGCTATGACCTTTGAATTCCTAATGGGCGCAGATAAATGGAGGGTTATAAGAACTCGAGTTAAGTCAGGAAAAACTACATTGGCACTTCAAAGATATGTAGAAACTGAATGGAAAGATTTTAGTGAGGATAACAAAACTCTAACCCAGACCAAAATATTAAATCTACTTGGGATGGATGCTCTAACATTTAAGAGTTGTGCTCTGATTATGCAAGATAATTACGGTGTATTTTTAGAAGCTGACAAAGCGGATCGTATGCAAGTATTGGGAAATATCCTTGGTTTAGGAATTTATGACAAACTGAATGATCTCGCTAAGGCAGAATTGAAAATACAAAATAAAAAGGTTGATACCCTTAAAAATGAGATTGCTTCATTGGACCAAAAATTAAGTACAAAAGCAGTGTATGAGGAAAGTTTAAAAGGCAATAATTCTGAAAAAGTAATGATGTTTCAATCAATTTTAAAGGAAGAGGAACAGTTGAAAGAGCTTAAATCTCAACTTGAAAAGCTAAAAGATATTCAGTTTGAATTAAAAATTTTAACAGAGAAAATTATATCAATTACTACAGATATTGGAGTTAGGAGTACTGAAAAAATAAAACTTACTCTAGATAAAGAAAAGGCTCAAAAGGTAGTTGATAAAGAGGAAACTATACTTCTTAAAATTAGTGAATATGAGACCACTAAAGACAAAATAACAATGCTTAAGGCTAGACAGACTTTGGTTAACAATAAACAGTCTGAGGTTGTTTCTGTAAGTTTAGATATAAAGAAGACTGGAGTCGAGACAATAGTAAATGATAGGAAGATAAATACTCTAAGGGTTGACTTGAAAAATAAAGAAGTTTTGCAATTAGCGGTAGATTCACTTGAAACATTAGAGAAAGAGTTAGGGGTAATGGATAAAGCAAAGCTTGAATTGTTATCTTTGGAACAGGAGCAATCAAAGGCATTCCAAGAACATAAAATGGCTCAGAAAAACTATGAGAATAAGTGGGAGAAAATAGAATCGGAATTAAATAGTTGTAAAAAGAAAGCTGAACTAATTGAAAATAGTAATTGCCTCATTGAAAAGCCTACATGCAATTTTCTTAAAGATGCAATGGAATCTAAAAATAAAATTGAAGGATTAGAAAATGATAAGAAGGATTGTGAATCAATTGATTTTAATGCATTTATTGCAATTAGTAAAACGCATAGAATAATATCTGAAAAGGTAATGGCTCATGACTATAGCCCTGTGGTACATGAAAGCACTGGTAAAAAAGTTATAGAAATAAGAAAGAAAAAAGAACAGTTATTAAGTCTTTCAGGTAAAGATGAAATGTTAAAAAATGAACTAGAGATACAGGCTGAACTTAGAAAAAAGCTAGAGAGTTTAGAAACAAAACTAGTGACTTTAGAGGATGAATATAAAGTGCTCCAAGCAGAGATTTCAGAGTTGCCAACTTTAGAACAGGCAATGCCAACGCTAGAACATTGGTACAAGGGTAAGGATGAATTACCTATAGCTAAGCAATTATTAACAACTACAAATGAAAGATTAGATGTATTGGACAAAGAAATAACAGTTAAGGAAGCTGATGTTTTTCATTTAACAGTTGATAGAGACCGTTTAGCTGATGAAATGGAAATTGTAGCTATTACGGATAGTGATGTTTCTGCAAAAGAGAATGCAATTAAAAGCTACAAAAATGAGTTAACAAACATTGAGGTTTTGATAAGGGTTGATTTATCAAAGATTGATGAATTAATACTGATTGAAACTGAAAAAGAATCCAAAGTAGTAAAGCTCGCAGGAGTTGCTTCAATGACTATAAAAAACAATTTATTAGTAAGAGCTTTTTCTATCGATGGGATACCTTTCCAAATCGTTAGAAGTGTGGTTCCAGAACTTAGTGCACAGGCGAATGAAATACTAAGCCAAATGACTGGTGGCAAAATGTCCATTGAAATGAGGATGGATAAGTCATTAAAAAGTGGTAAAGAAATTAACGTATTAGAAATTTGGATTTCTGATTATCAAAGAGGCACCATGCCATATCTAAGTAGGTCCGGTGGACAGAAAGTAAAAGTTTCACTTGCTGTAGCATTTAGTCTAGCTGATTTGAAAGCCAATAGAGTGGGAATACGATTAGCCATGATGTTCATTGATGAATGTCCATTCTTGGATGGAGAAGGAGTACAAGCCTATTGCGATGCGTTGGAAACTATACATGTAAATTACCCGGAAATGAGAATATTGTCAATTTCTCATGATCCTGCTTTCAAAGCAAGATTTCCTCAGCTTATTGAAGTAATAGACACCGGGGATCAAGGTAGCAAGATTATTTTTAATGGTTAGGGGCAATTGATATGAGAGAAATTCTTTTAACGCAAGGACAGGTGGCATTAGTAGATGATGAAGACTATGAAAGATTAAATCAATTTAAATGGTATGCAGATAAAAAGAAAAATGGTTCAACTTTTTACGCTAAAAGGAACGTTCAAATTAGCGCTCACAAAAGAACGGGAGTTAAGATGCATAGAGAAATTATGCATGCAAAATTAGGAGAAATAGTTGACCATATCAATGGGAATGGTTTAGATAATAGAAAATCTAAACTTAGGATAACAACAAATCAGAAAAATTGTTTCAACACAAAATCGCATAAGAATACATCTTCAAAGTACAAAGGTGTAGCGTGGCACATAAGACGTAAGAAATGGCAAGTTAATATCTGTAAGGATGGTGAAAACATATACCTAGGGCTGCATGAATCCGAGGAAAAGGCAGCAATAATTTATAATACAAAAGCCCTTGAATTATTCGGAGAATTTGCAAGATTAAATATTATTGGAGGTAATTAATAATGTTAGAAAAAGCAATTGAAAAAATAAAAACTGAAATAGCTAGTAGCAAAAATGATCCTTGTATTCAGGTTGTCGGAGACTTTCTTCTCCAGCACCTTCAGAACAATCATAGCAATGCAGAAAAGATTATGCAGGAGGGGAAAACAATCGGTAAAAGTTTCGAGGAAATGAGCAAAGTTGCTGCAAAAAAGAAAGTTGGTAATCATGCGACTCTAACAGATCAAGAAGGTTTTGGAATAGTACTAAAGTATTTCGGAATTGAATCAACCATTATGAATCCAGCGTCTAAGGTCAATGAAACTATAGTGGAAGTACCTACAATTAAAGAAAAAAAGCCAAACGTTGAATTTAACGTTGAACTTGATTTTTAGGGGGAAGAGATATGCAAAAGGTAAAATTAAGTATGATACCGGTTGAGGAATATCCTGAACCCATAAAAACTAAAAGAAGTGGTATCAAATATGTTGCTATTGCGAGGGTAACCAAAGAACGTGAATTGGGAGAGGAAATATTAACCGTTACATTTTTTAGTACCAAAAATAAAAAACCTGAATTCCGAGTGTTTGCGAATAGAAGAGATTTTATTACAGATAAAATCCAAGAAGAGAAATGGTCAACTTGTATGTTGGATAGTTTGCTTGATTGGGGTTGGCAACGACAATCGATAATGATGGCAGATGATGACTCTGAAACGTGTGGAGGCGAATTTTTTAAAAATGGTGCGTCTGATACATTATCTGCATTAGAGGATTTTCAAAAGGAAGTGAGACTTAACAAGAACAACAAGCGTCATGACCAAATTAAGATGCAGACATCAGCTGTTATGGCGCAAATTAAAAAATTACCAAAGGACATTGATAAATGGATCAATGAAGTTCCTCTCCTTTCGAGTAGATATATTTATTATAAGCGCGATAAGAAAAAAGTAAATGGACGGTGCACTGTTTGTAATTCGGATGTTCAAGTGTTAGAAGCCAAACATAATCTACGCGGACAATGTCCAAGGTGCAAAAGCAAAATCATGTTTAAGGCTATAGGGAAATCTAAGCACGTTAGCGACGATTCATCAATGGCCATTATTGAAAAGGGCGAAGGAAAATTAGAAGGAGCGATAATCGTAAGATGCTTCACAATATATAGGAATTACTCTGATCATTATAAAAATCCGGAAACTAGGTACTACGAAGAAGCAAGATATGTAATTAAAAATAAAACTATTTTTATGTTTGAATGGAAAAGTGCGTATAGGCCTAGCGGTTGGGAGGCTCCAAGTTGGCACCGATTGAAAAACAACAGAATAATTAGAAGCTATTTTTTATATACAAAAGGCCTTGAATCACTATTAGTGGATACTCCATGGAAATATAGCGCAATAGGTGCTTATGCAACTCATGCAGGTCTATTCAATGTATTGGCGTACTTGGATAGGTACCTTGAATATCCATCAATTGAGTATCTCACAAAACTTTCATTATTTAATCTAGTCAATGAATCTTTAACCCGATATGGGGTTAGTTCAAATGAAGTGAAATTAAACGGTAAAAACATCATAGAAATTTTGGGCGTTGGAAAGGGTGACATTACTTTTCTTCAAAAAGTAAATATCAAGGGGAGCGAACTAAAAGAATACAGAGAAGCCAAGAAGGAAGGACAGACATTTACAGAACATATTTTAAATTGGGTCAGAAAGTATGGCACGAACTATGGTTGTCTCGAAGAGGTAACCAAGCATACATCGTTTGAAAGGGCAATTAATTATCTTGAAAAACAATACCACGCAGATGAGCATATGTCCAATATTATAAGAACTTGGAGAGACTACCTAAACGGTTGTGAAACACTCGAAATGAATTTTGAAGATGATCGTGTACTTTTCCCCAAAGAGTTGCATAAATCCCATCAAGAAATGATTGCAAGAATAGAGTCAGAAGCAGATGCATTAATGGATTGTAAGATAAGCGAAAGGCTACCATTACTAGAGAAATATTGCTTCGAACATAATGGGTTAATGATTAGACCTGCCTCAAGTACAAAAGAATTGATTAGGGAAGGCAAAGCTCTTAAACATTGCGTCGGGGATTACAATCAGAGATATATGACTAAATATTCAAAAGGACAAATAGTCTTACTATTAATACGTAATATTGAAAATCCGGATATGCCATTTGCTACTATGGAAATCGAAAAAGATGTTGTTATTCAAGTTCAGGGTTATGACAATAAGTTTAAAAGTAAATATTTAGATGAATTTGTTAAAGTTTTTAAAGCTAAAATATTAACTAAGAAAAAAGTAAGAAGCCAAAATAAGATATCCATTCCAGCTTAAATTATGAGGAGGAAGTATTATGAATGAAATTCAAAACATAGATACGTTAACCGTTGAAATATTAATTTTAAAGCAACAGACGGCTCAAAATATAATAGAAATTGGCAAAAGACTTATATCTGTAAAAGAAAGCTTAGCCCATGGAGAATGGGGAAATTACTTAAAAAATAAAGTAGAATTTAGCCAAGAAACTGCTAGAAAGTTTATGAAAATATCAGAAGAATATTCAAATTCCAATGCGGGTTGGAATTTGGGTACAAACAAATTGTTTTTACTCTTAGACGTTCCATCTGGGGAGAGAGAAACCTTTGTAAAAGAGAATGATGTTGAGAATATTTCAACAAGAGAATTGCAACAAGCAATAAAAGATAGGGATAAAGCCTTAAATGAAAAAGAGGCATATTCAAATGCATTAAAAAAGGCAGGAGACGAAAAGTTTATTGTTGATAATCTTCTAAGAGAATCGAAAGAAGCAGCTAAAGAGAATATAAAAAAACTTAAGGATTCGCTAAAAGAAGAAAAAAAGAAATCAAGTGATGAAATTGCAAAGCTTCAAAGTTTCATTGGAGAAGCGAAAGCTGCTGGAAATGATGAAGAGGTTGTAAGTCTCCAGGAATCACTTAAAGAAATACAAGGCGATTTAGATAGTTCAGCACGCAAAATTGATGAACTTGAATCTCAGTTAAAAGCTAAGCCCATCGATGTTATAACAGCTGAGCCAGTAATAATTGAGAAAATACCTGAGGAGGTTCAAAAAGAACTTGAAGAACTCAGGAATAAGACAAGCCAAAATACTACTCAGCCGGTTATTAAATTTAAAATCTACTTTGATGAACTTCAAAATATTTTTAGAAATGAATTAGAAGTAATGGATGAAATAAAAAAGGATTACCCTGAGATGCATGAGAAATGTAAAAATGCTATTTCAAACTTAATAAGCAAAATGAATGAGCGTCTATAATGCAGAAAAGAATATGTCCTCATTGCTTCACGCGATGGTATTCAGCCGATAGTTCAAGAGCTTGGAAATGTCAAAATTGTGATCATGATATTCCAGTACCTAAGGATGGTGAAGAAATTGCAGATTGTAATAGTCGAACAGTTCAAGACCTTCAAGCAACGGATACGGTTGATGAAAAAACACATTAAATTAGGAACTAAAATCACAGTTCACGGAACCTATTTGGTAATAGAAAAGTTTGAAAATAAAGGGGGAATTGAAAATTGAATAAAGTTGCTTTAGTTGGAAGATTGACGAAGAATCCAGAGTTAAAATTTGCACAGGGAACAGGAACCGCAGTAGCAACATTCACTATTGCAATAAATAGAAGATTTAAAAGAGAGGGGCAACCCGAAGCGGACTTCATACCAGTAGTAGTATTTGGGAAAACTGCAGAGGCTACTGCAAACTATGTAACAAAGGGTAAACTAGTTGGAGTTTCAGGAGGTATTCAGACAAGAAATTATGAGGCTAAAGATGGCACTCGAAGATATGTCACTGAAGTGATTGCTGATGAAGTTGATTTCCTTGAGTGGGGTGATAAAGTAACTGGTACAAATAATACTCAGGGGGAGAAACCAAATGCTGGAGATCATGATTGGGGTAATGATGCAACACCTATAGATAATGGGGACATTCCATTTTAAAAAATAAGGAGGGATAGTTTTGCACTATAAATTCACGGATAAAGAAGTAAATGAATTATTGAAAAACATGGTCGTTCTAGTAGATACGCGTGAACAAGCGAATGATCATATTATTGATTGGTTCAATAAAAGCAAAAAAAAGTATAAAGTACAAAAACTTGACTATGGTGATTACGGTTGCTATCTCCCTTTGGGAAGCTTTATGGGACAAACTAGAGATATTTATTTTACGGATGAATTGGTAATAGAAAGGAAATTTTGCATAGATGAGTTGGCCATGAATTTAAAGGACAATAAGACCAATATAAATGAAATCAATCAAGAAATAATTGATTTATTTGGAGAAAAATATCTAGCCAAGGTTTTAAAAACCGACTACAACAGAATGAAACAAGAGCTTACAGCATTAAATAAATATGATATCAAATTTTTCATACTACTAGAAGATGAAAGGTTCGATGAAAATATAAGAAAAGGAAACTATAGGTCTCATTATGAACCTGCAACCCTTTATAAAAGACTTAAGGGAGTAGAAGCTGAATTTAATGCAGTCATAAGACCGATAGGCAAAGAATTTGCAGGCAGTGAGATATACAATACTTTGAAGTATGGTATTAGAAATATATTAGTCCACAAGGGTTTCATAGAAACTCGAACAAAAGTGTAGAAAGGTGGTAGCGCATGGACTTTAGCATTATCTTATCTAAGTTTAAAAACGTAAAGAAGAAAGGCAAAGGATATATAGCTATTTGTCCTGCGCATCCAGATAAGGAAGCTAGTTTGTCGATTTGGCATGACGATAGAGAGGGCAAAACTGTCATGAGCTGTCATGCCGGATGCGACATTGGTGAAATACTAGAAGCAGCAGGACTAAAGATGAGTGATTTATTTGATAGACCATTACCTGAAGGTGATTATGATAATAGATTTGAAAGAATATACCAATATAAAAGTAGTAATGGTGATGTTTTATTTGAAAAAGTGAGGTTCAAGGCTACTGAAGAAAAAAAGAAAAACTTTACTCAGAGAAGAAAAATAGGTGATGCCATAGTCTGGGGATTAGAAGACGGAATGCATTACGAAACTTATCCAGGTAGCAATGAATGGACGAAAAATTTAGGTAAGAAAATAAACCCGGTAAAAAAAGAATTTGAAGGTTGCGAACCAGTGATATATAATCTTCCCCTAATTTTAAAGGCTATAGCTGCAGGGGAGGAAGTCTATATTGCAGAAGGTGAAAAAGATGCGGACAACCTTACTGCATTAGGGTTCCCTTGTTGTTGTAACTTTGATGGAGCATCAACTAGCAGACAAAAACCTAAATGGAAAAAATCTTATAATATAGTTTTCAAAGGAGCCAAGGTCGTAATTTTTAATGATAATGACGATCCAGGTATAGCACATGCAAATTATATTGCGCAAGAGCTTCATGAGGTTGCCGAATATGTTAAACGTCCGGAGATACCAGGTGTTCTAGATAAAGAAGATATTACAGATTTCATTATAGCTGGTAATGGTAAAGACGAGATAGAAGAAATGATAAATTCTACATCAATATATGAGTATGATGATGCCGCTGAGGAGAGTCTTGTTAATTATAATTTCAGCGATGTTGGTAATGCTGAAAGATTAATGGCCGTCTACGGTAAAAACATTAGATATAATCCAGTCCGTAAAAGTTGGTTACTGTGGTCTAGCAAACACTGGGAGCTTGATTTTGTGGGTAAGATTGAAGGCCTAGCTAGAAAAGTAATAAGAAAATTACAGGCAGAGGGTGATGGTATATCCCTAGAAGGCTTGCCTTATGATGAACAAGCAAAAAAAGAAAAGTTAAAAGATTCTATTAAAAAATATGTCCTTAGAAGTGAATCTGATGGAAAAATAAAGGCTATGATTAATCAGGCAATGACACAAAACAGCGTAATTATAACTGAAACTGATAAAAATAATTACTTATTAAACATAAAGAATGGCACCTTAAACCTTAAAACTGGGCTGTTAGAAAAACATGATAGGAGAAACTTTATAACAAAGGTTGTAAACGTAGAGTATGATCCAGAGATTCAGTGTCCAAATTGGATAGGATTTATTGAAAAAATATTTATGGGGGACCAGGAGTTAATTAGTTATATTCAAAAAAGCATTGGTTACTCTATGACCGGTGATGCAAATTTACAGTGTTTTTATATACTTCACGGTAATGGAGCAAATGGTAAAGGTACCTTTATAAAAACTATTATGAGGTTCATGGGAGATTATGCCGATAGCTTAGACTCTAAAAGTTTAATGGAGAAAATAGGAGATGAAGGCACCAGAGAAGAAATCGCAGGATTAATAGGAAAAAGGTTTGTAAATGTAAATGAGATGAAAGGGTCCAAGTCCTTTGATGAAGGACTATTGAAAAGTTTAACAAGTGGTGCTGATGAAACTGTTAAGGTCAGAAATTTATATGAGTCAAGTTTCAACTTGAAACCAACTTTCAAACTCTGGATGTCAACTAATCATATGCCGAAAATTAATAACGACGATGAGGGTATTTGGCGAAGAGTTAGAAAAATTCCTTTTAAATATAAATTTACTGAGGAAGATAAGGACGTAAATTTCTTTGAAAATAAACTAATGCCTGAAATGAGCGGAATACTTAACTGGGCGATAGAAGGTTGTTTGAAATGGCAGCAAGAGGGCGAACATATTCCAGATGTTGTTAAAGCGAGTGTGGATGAATATAGAGTTGATTCGGATCCTATACAGCGATTTATAGGTGACGAGTGCATAGTGGCATCCAGTGAAACCGTGAGGGTAAATGTGTCCGATTTGTTCAAAACTTATGAGATTTGGTGTAAAGAAAACAAAGAATATACGTTATCTGTGAATAAGTTTTCCAAGAAAATGATTGAAAAGGAATTTGAGAAAGGTAGAGCTAGCGGTGGGCTGTACTGGAAGGGTATTGGATTATTAGATAAAGATCATCAAGTAAATATAACTGAATGCAATAATGTTTACAATCCTTTTGTTAAGGATTAGTGCAGAGTTTGAGAAATTGTTGACACCAGTTTTAATGTTAAGAATTCTCAAAAATTATAATAAATTAGATATTAATTTATAAACTGCCTTTGACAGTGTGAAAATATCCAATATATTCAATTTTATAAAATCGAACTTTATCGAAAATTGGATGTTAACTATTATATAGTGTTCATCATTTTTCAATAGACTTCACCTCCCTTCTTATTTATATTGGAAATCTGTAAAATATAAAAAAGAAGAGGGCCCTAACACTTACCAGTGCCAGTAATTAATATATGCAGATTAAGTATATAAAATGTTAAATATTTAGAGCTATGGAATCTGAGAATATTCGGAAACAAAATTTAAGGAGATGGTAAACATGTCAAAAGAAATTAAAGCGTGGAAATGTGAAAAGTGTGGTGTCGCATATTTGAATAAAATAAGTGCTGACAATTGTTGTAAAGAGGTGAAAGTTGAAGTTTCTAATTGTAGAGTTTGTGGCGGTCATGTGGATAAAAGTAGAACAATTTGCGATACTTGTTTATCAGCGGAACATTTTCTAAATGGTACAAAAATTAAATATAGTGAACATGGTTTAGAATGGTTATATGACGATAATGCAGATAGATATTTTTCTGATGTAGATGAACTAAATGACTATTATAAAGATGAAGGTTTAACATTACCAAAATGGTGTTATGGATGTAATGAAATACCTTTTACAATAGATATAGATAGTGCTTTAGAAAGTTCTAGTGAAGACATGTATGAGGATTTTGAGTATGATGATGATGCAGTAAACCTTGGAGAACTTATTGATTTTATAAATAAATGGAATGAAAAACAAACTGCAAAATCATATGAATCCAACTATAAAAAAATTATATTGCTTAATGAATAGTACGGATTACAAAAATGATATATAATATCACGATAATGGCTATAAAATCATCAAAATGGATATTTATATCACAAAAATAGCTAAAAAATCACCAAATGATTATATGGTGAAGAGAATAAAAGTAATAATTATTGAAAATATTGTAATGGATAAAAGGAAATAATTAGGTGCGTGAGTAAAGAAAATTAAAATTATTACCATTTATCGGAATATGTTAAATATATCTAAAATGTTTATATATTACATTATTAAATAAAATAGTAAAAATAAATGTATAGTTGTGTATAGTTAGTGTATGCTTTTGTGTATGTTTTATAGCCTTCAAAGTGTTGGTATCTCTATATCGTGTATACTTGTGTATACTTTTAAGGGTAAAGTACATACAAGTAATAATATATGTAAGTATATGTATATGTAATACGTATATATATATACAATAGGCAAAAAACATACACAAGTATACACAGACCAGTGATAGCCCCAAAAAGGCTACACAAAAACATACACAAGTATACACGGACCTAAAATGGAGGTAATTTATATGAGAATAGATGTTAAGGACATGTACTTAGGTAGAATAGATCAGCTTAATATAAATATCAGAAATGCTGTTAACCAAAAGAAATGGACACTAAAAGCTCAACTAGAGGCAGAGAAAAAAATGATTCAGGAACGTATTGAAAAATTAAAATAAATTAAGAAGCTAAGGAGGATAAATTTGGATTATATAAGAGAGGCTGTAGACTTTTTAATTAATTACAATAATCTTAAAACATCATTGATAAATCTTGAAATGGATATAAGAGAAATTAATGCAGAACTAAATGCAGGTCAAATGAAAGCTATTGAATATTCAGATATGCCAAAAGGAGACAGTTCTCAGTTACCTGATGATAAATTAATAAATAAGATGTATATGTTCCAAGTAAAGAAAAAAGAGTATTTTCTAACTAAAAAGATAATTAAGAAAATGGATGAGGTAATGGCTAGACTTCCAAGTAATGATGAGAGAATATTAAGAGCTTATTATATATTAGGTTATAGAGAGGAAACATTATTTAAACATACTTTCTGTAGTGAAAGAACATTTTACAGAGCTAAGACCCAAGCTATTAGAACATTTGCAATTCAATTACACGGAATAAATGCTATAAAATAATGGCATAAATATGGCAGTAGATTTGACAGTATATAGTGTATAATAGAGTATATAACAATAAATAGTTAATCAAAGGGCACTGGTGGACAACTGGTGTCCTTTTTATGCGTAGTGTTTACTATATAGGAGGTGATTAGATGTTGGATGAGAGACAGATTAAAGCAGTACTGTGTAAGTCTACAGGTGGGAATATTAGCCAGATGGCAAGGAAAGCAGGAGTTACTAGAAATACCATTTATAAATGGATAGAATTAGAAGAGTTTAAGGCTGAGGTGGGCAAGTGTCAACAAGAGTTTTTAACTCAAGGTAAGAGTATGATATCTTACCTATCTGTTAAAGCATTAAATACATTACAGAAACTAATGTACTCAAGCAATGAGAAGATACGGTTTGATGCCTCTTCAAAGATACTTGATAAGTCACATAGTAATGCTACTAAAATAGAAATCAATGATGGCAGAGACCCTAAGGACAACGTAACAGTGGATGTATTGGACAAAGAACTTAAAGAGTTTGATGAAGAATAGCATTTGTTAATAGTTTATATATAGTTTGTTAATACATTGTTAACATATATAGCAAGTAATGTCATTAATAGTTAGCGTATATTGAACGAATGGCTATATGACTACGTTAGAGCATAAGTAATAATGTCGTTAAAGGTTTATTTCACGACATTAATAGTTTATTCATATTTAGAGTGAGTATAGGGGTACCCTTCTATTTTGGGAATTTCTGAAATCCCTGGGGTTAGGCTATACAATTATTTATAATATTTTTTAAGTCTAAAAGGGAATCACATAAATTATTTTTTTATATTTTTTCAAGGCAGGTGAGAATATGATAGATAAAAAAGCTGAGTTGGAACAATCCAAGGAAAACATAAGAAAGATATTTGCTAAGAATCCAGAACTCAAGCAAGCATTTAAAGAGACACTTGATGAAATGAGTACCCCTGAACATATTGATAAAATGGCAAAGGACATTCAAGGAGCTATACAAACATTTGTTAATATAAGAAAATCTATTAAATGATTTGGTGGTGAAAGCTATGTCAGTTTTAAGAATAAGAATTGCAGTATTAAGGCTAACAGTATATACAGTAAAAAAGATTAGTCTGTTACCTCGCTTTTTAAAAAATAAAATTATGACCTTTGTTATTAATCAAATATGTGAAATTGGAAAAATCCTATATCCAAAGAAAATTAATTAGGCGGGGTGGTATATGAAAATAACATTATATACGCAGTGGAAAGATGGAAAGATTGTTTGCACTTGTCCTCCTTGCAACAAATGTAATAAGGAACGTGGTTGCGAGGAACTTGATTTTATATTAGATAATTCATTTAATATGAATGATTGTATGAAGCACCCTAGTTATATAAGACATAAAGGGGCATTAACTCAGAGGAGATAATATATCTGTTTTAATTTGTACGATAAATAGAGGAAACACTCATTTTGTATAGAAACAAGTATATGGAATGGGGGTTACAAATTGAGAAAGAGTAAAAATATTATAGAGATTGCTAATAAAAAAATTGAAGATGAAAAAAAGAAATTCAATATATCTGTGATAAAATCTATAGTTCCTAATCTGGGTGATTTTCTGGTAAATGGAACACGTAACAAAGCTTTACTATAAAAATTGAATGAATTCTATAAAGACGAAGTTGAAAAATTTATAAAATACACATTTAGTGAATTGTATAAAAAACAGGATGAGATGAACATACGGTATAGAATTTCTGAAGTAGACATTATGTGCGAATCAATTAGTAAATCCATCGATTTATTCAATAATGAGTATTTCAAACAACTTATTACTGGTAGGATGGAATTTTACACTAAGTTAAAGATATTACCTGAGGATTTAAAACAAGATATATTAGTGAGCACAGGGGAATATATAAAAAATGAGACAAGGATATTTAAATTGGGTGTAAAAGAAAGACAAGAGAAACCAGAGGTGAAATATCAAAGGCATGCACTTTTTGTATCATGCGGTGCTTTGGTAATATCATTAATTGCAGTGGTAATTAGCTTGTATAAGTAACGGAAATGAAGAGCTCTTAAATGGGCTCCTTTTTTATGGATGGAAATAAGACACCTAATAAAAGGCATCTTAATAAATGTTAAATTTCAATGCAAGCAAATATTAAAACTTTTTACTTGGGTTAAACTATTTCTTCATTTTTTTCTTAATAGTAAAGATTATAAATGGGGGGAATAGCATAACTCTTATTTCTTGAAGTTCCCAAGATATAGGCTTACAGCGATTTATCATTTGTATATCCACTCTCCTTTGTGTAAATTATCTCCGGAGACTTAATTTATATGAAAATTAACTTATGGATATTACTTAAATAACCAACTAGGGTAGGTGACAAAATGGATTATGATGAAAGTAAAGAAAATAGGAGACTACTGTTCCAATACTTAAAAAAATTATATGGTTCTATTAGAGCTAGCGAATTGATGCATGAAAATAATAATAATCTATTTGGGTTTCATGGTCTAGCCTGGTCAGTAGGTAAGCGGTCAGTAGCATTTTTCTGCAAATACTTTCTTCAGGACACATTTACACCTAAGCCTGGTAATGTTGCTAGAAAATTGGCGCCAATACATTACGAGTTATGGGAGCAGGCTGAAAGAATATTCATAACGGATGAGTTTGATAAGTTTGCAGCTGCAGAGCCTAGAGGAAGTGCAAAAACTACAATATTAGATTTTGCAGTATCTACTTGGCTTCATGCTTATGAAATATCGCCCTACACACTCGTATGTGGTAAGGTCGAACAGGATGCCACTGACTTTATAGCAACAACAAGGCAAGCATTTGAGGAAAATCAATATATTATAAAAGGTTTTGGAAAATTAATAGATACAAGAAATTATACTGTAAATAAATTAGAACTTGAGCTTACTAATCATACAAAGATACAGGCAATATCGTCTACCTCTTCTATCCGTGGTAAAAAGTATAAAAATGATAGGCCATTTTGTATTATAGCTGATGATTATCAAGGTAAGTCAGATATTATAACTTTTGAATCAAGAGAAAAGAAATATAGAACGTGGCAGGATGATGCAAAGTTTGCGGGTGATGAGGCTGTTTATCGTGATGGTGTAAAAATCAAAATGGCCACAAAATTTATAGTATTAGGAACTATTCTTCACCGCGATTGTTTTATGTCTCGGATTCTTAAAAATAAGGAGTATACATCTATTGTTAGAAAAGCAGTCCTAGTTGATGATATAGATAAACTTTATACCACAGGATTATGGGAAAAGTTCAAGAAAATATATTTTAGTGATATATATGAAGATTCCAAAGCAGCGGCAATAGAGTTTTATTATCAACATGAATCTGAAATGCAATATCCTATTTCATGGCCTGATAAATGGAATTGTGCGAAGTTGGCAATAGATTATTATACTGATGAAATTGGATTTAAACAAGAATTACAAAATGATGCCAGTAAAATTGGTATTAAAAACTTTAAATCCATAGTAACTCAAACACCTATAGAAATTGAGGACCATACATTTATTAAAACTATGCTTTGTATGGATCCCGCTGGAACTGATAATAAGAATAAGAAAAAAGAAGATTTTTATGGGTTCTTAGTTGGTTCTTTAGCTGATAATAATTTTAAGTATGTTCGTAAAGGTGAAATATTAAAAGTTGAGTTTGATGGGTATATGAAACATACACTTAAACTTTTAACTGATTATACGGATATAACACATATATGTATTGAAAAAAATACCTATAGTGGGGCTGATGTAGTTAAAATAAAAGAATTAATAGCTTTGGATGAGGTCCTTAAGCTAAGAGATTTCACTTATGTTAATGAAATGCAGCAAAAGAACAAAGACGAAAAAATTAATACTATAGTTTCTGATGTTAATAATGGTCGTATTATATTTAACTCTGAAGATGTTCCCTTCCAAAATCAAATAATGGATTTTGCGGGACAGAATTTCTCAGAACATGATGATGCACCGGATATAACCGCAGAATTTTCTAATAGAATAAATGATATTAAAGTAATATATAAAGTTAGTTTTATGGATAAAAATAAATTGTTTGGGAGGTAATAAAATGCTAGATAATCAAATTAAAATTCAAGTAGATAAATTAAGTCCTAAAGAAAATGATATTATTTTTATTAAATGTTCGCAACCAATATGCGAGGATGAGATGCAAAATATAGCTGATAGCCTTAGAGGAGCATTTAGGTGCAAGGCTTTATTTTATACGGATGGATTAGATTTTAGCATTCTCACAGATGAACGTCTAAAGGAATTCGGATTAAAAAGAATATAACTATTATAGGTCAGTAGAAAGGAAGTGATAAAATTGTTTGATTTAATATCGAATAAAGAAATACTGGAAAAGGTATTTGCTAGATTCCAAATGCAGTGGCATATATATCAAAAAATGTATTATTACTATTGCGGTATAACTGATACTGGAAAATCTTTTAATGCCACACAAGGTGGCGCTTTTGATGATCCTATGATTGATAATTTTATTGATGCTGAAGGTGCTGGAAATTATAATTTTGTTAATGATAGATTTAATAATAGAATTAATACTAATTTCGTTAAACGATTTATAAAAGAAGAAGTTAGTTACTCAGTAGGGAATGATATTACCTATATAAGTAGATCCAGTGATGATAATATAGTTGATACTTTGAAGTATAATCTGGCACACTGGAAGGAAGACCATGATTCTAACCTAGCTAAGAATATGCTTATATATTCTACTGCCTATGAATTATATTACTTAGATAAGAATGCTGATTTTTGCAGTAGAGTAATTTCACCTCGTCATGGGTTTGCATTTACTGATAACTGTGGGGATATAATATTTTTCTTGCATATATTTAGAGATAAATTTGATCCTAAAATGTATATTGATATTTATACCGATAGTGAAATAATACACTGTGATGAAACATTTACAGAGATAGTTGGAAGTCCAAGACAATCACATTTATTTGGAGAAGTTCCTGTGGGAATCGCTGATTTAAGCGAAGAAGGTTGGTTGGATTCAGTATATCATGACATAAAAACTTTACAGGACGCGTACGAAACTAATTTAAGCGATATTTCACAGGAGATAACAGAGTTTAGAAATGCTTATCTTGCTTTTAAAAATGCTCAGGTAGATGAAACAGACTTACCTAAAATGAAGAAATCAGGAATTATTCAATTTAAAGGTGATGGTGATGCAAAGTGGTTGGTTAAAGAAATTAATGATGTTTTTATTCAAAATACTTTAACAACCTTAGAGAAACTAATGTATAAGATTGCTGCACACATTGATACCAATGAAAAGGCTACTTCAAATACGAGTTCACTGGCTTTAAGGGCTAAATTAATTTCACTGGAAGAAAAATGCAAGCTTAATCAGAGGGCTTTGTCTAATTGCATTAAAAAAAGGATTCGTTTGTTATTTTATTTTTTTAATAATTTAAAAAGTACAAAATATGATTATAAGGATATAAAAATAAAATATACACCTAATATTCCAAGTGACGATTTCATAGCAGCGCAGATGATAGCACAACTTGGTCCTAAATTAAGTACAGAAACTGCAGTTGCTCAATTGAGCTTTGTAGATAATGCAAAAGAAGAATTAAAAAAGATAGCTGCTGAAACTAAAGTTAATAGTATTGGTAATAGTTTATTAAATCCTCCTGTAGTGGTTGATCCATTGGTGGTGATTAAGTAATGAACGAAGAATATCGTAAAATGATAGAACAAATCAAGATTGATAGTGAAGCCTATACTGATGAAGAAATGAAGCCAGTATATGCAGCACAAAAATCTGAATTAGATACCTTAAATATTTTATTGGGAACAATCTTTATTGAATATGGTATGGATGGATTATTGAAAATGGATGCTTTGCAGAAAGCTGATATAGGGGTCAAAACAATACTAAAGGATATGGGAAAAAAGTTAGGCACTGATGAAGTAAATAAAGTTACTGACATATTGGAAAATGTTTTTAAAGATACTTATTATAAAAATGCTTATGTTATAGATTCAGGGTTTAAAACTGATTTAAAGTTTGATATTTTAAAAAAAGAATTTGTTGATAGTGCAGTAAATGCAAAGTATAAAGGCGAGTTATTTTCTGATAGAATTTGGAAAAATAAAGCCGATATGATTGATAAATTACAGGCTAGTTTAACTGATGCTATGCAAGGTAAAACAACAATTGATAAAGTAGCGAGGGAAATTAAAAACACTTTTAACGTTACCGCTTATCAGAGTCAAAGGTTAGTTAATACTGAAAATGCAAGAGTACACAACAAAGCTAGTTATGATATTGGTAAAAGCACAGGCGTTAAGCAAGTAATGTGGTCAGCTACTTTAGATATGCTTACTGCTCCTGAAGATGCTGACTTAGATGGAATTGTTTGGGGAATAGATGAAGACCATCCAGAACCACCATTACATCCAAATTGTAGATGTTGCCTTATAAATATACCTTATGAGGGATGGACACCTACCCAGCGTAAGGATAATGAAACCAAAAGTTTAATTGATTATACTAATTATGCAGATTGGTTGAAAAATAAAAATATAAATTAATAATTACATCATGCGTAACATATGATATACTTTTAGTAATATATGGAAAGGTGATGTTGTTATGAAATATTGCGAAAGTTGTAATCAAAATGTAATGCCAGCTAAGAAGTTTAGTATAGGATGGTTTTTAGTCAATTGTTTATGGTTAGTTGGTGGAGTTGTCTATATTTTCTATTTTATATTTGGAAAGAAAAAAGTTTGCCCTATATGTGGTGGAAATCATTTAGAAAATAAAAGAGAGAATATTATTTCAGTAGATGGTATACCAGTTATATCAAAAGAAGAACAATGGGATAATAAGGTCCTTAATATGAATGAGAAAGCTAAAGCAGCAAAAATTATATCCGGTTCTAAAAGAGCTGCCGCAGAGTTAAAGAATGTAGAAGCTAAAGCTAAACTTCATGCATCAATGCAAAAGGTAAAAGATGAGTCAACTGCTAGAAAATTAGCTAAAGAGCAAAAGAAATTAAATAAAGTTACTTAGTATCCGTAAAGGGTACTTTTTTTATATCCAAAAATAAGAAAGGTGGGAATGATATGAATAAGCTATTATGGTATTTAAAACAATTATTACCTCTTAAGTATGATACTACTTATGGCCAAGACGATAAAAAGTATGTATCAATATGGAATATGTGGTTTGGTAAATGTTTTTCAATAAAGCAATATGAATTAAAATAAGAAACTATTAACTTATGTTAGTAGTTATTTTTATACCCAAAAATAAGAAAGGCGTGATGTAATGTTACATTTATCAACAATGCAAAAAAGAGAAAAATTAAACAATGTATATGCAATAGATGAAAAAGGTGCAGGTGGTGCTAACCACAAATATTTAATATCTAGTATCGATAAGGATTCAATTGAAGCAAAGGTTTTTCACACAGAAATTCAACTTCAAAATGGTGCCAGAAAATTAGAAGGTTCAATACATGGTGTGCTTGACACTGATCTGCTTGAAATAGTAAGACATAGGCTACAATGTTTTCAAAAGGGTGCATTTGCATCAAGGGATAATACGGTTGCACTAACGCATGTTGAAGAAGCTTTAATGTGGATGAATAGGAGAGTAGAGGACAGAATCGAAAGAGAAGTTTTAGGAACAAATAATAAATAAAGCACTTATTTAATTATAGGTGTTTTTATTATACCCAAAAATAAAATGCGTCTAGGGTTTGTAAAAGAAGTCCATAGGGGCAAAAGGAGTTATTAATATGCCAATAGAAAATTTTGCAGAGGTACAAGAATATTTAACAACTAACAATGTAGAGGGAAATGAAGTAAAAACCTATATGGATAGTTTAAAGGTCCAACCGACTTTAGAGGTATTTAAAGGTTTAACAAATACTAATGTAGATTTTAAAAGTTTCATGGATTCGGAAAAAGATAAACATTCAACAAAAGGCTTAGAAACTTGGAAAACTAATAATTTAACAAAACTAGTTGATGATGAAGTTACAAAGAGATTCCCAAAAGCGGATCCTAAAGATGTTGAGTTCGCGAAATATAAATCAGAGCAGGAGAAAGCGAATGCTGTAACTAATGCCACCATTGCTAAAATGTTAGCTGATAGCGCACATAAGGACCTTACTAATAAGGCTTTACAGTATGCATCTGAGAAAAAACTTCCAGCCGATTTAGTTGGATATTTTATTGGTGAAGATCAAGAAACAACAGATAAAAATTTAGAGAAATTAATGGCAACTATGGCTGCACATGATGAAGCAATTAAATTAGAATTTGCAAAAGGTAATAGTTATACTCCTCCTGATAAAACAACAACTTTAACAGGGGATGAAAAAATAAGGGCAGATATTGCAAAGTGGATGAAATAAAGGTTTCAGGCTTCCTTAAAAAGCACTTTATAAAAAGAAAGAGGTAATATAAATGCCAGTAAACGTATTAGCATATGCAGAATTATTTCAACAGGAATTAGATAAACAAGTAGTAGCCGGAGCAGTTACAGGATTTATGGAAGGTAATGCCGGATTAGTAAGCTATAATGGAGGAAAGACGGTCCGTGTTCCCAAACTAAATATGGATGGATTGGGAGACTATGATAGAACTACAGGATTTAAAAATGGCGCTGCATCACTAGAGTTTGAACCATTTGTTATGGGACAAGATCGTGCAACTAGCTTTACTTTAGACGCTCAAGATGTAAATGAAACAAATTTTGTAGCTTCAGCTAGTAACCTAATGGGAGAATTTCAAAGGGTAAAAGTTATTCCAGAAGTTGATGCTTTTAGGCTTAGTAAAATTGCAACATTAGCTATAGCAAAGGCTGGTAATTGTGTTAGTTATGGATATACTCCAGTAATAGCTGATATTCTTACTAGAATAAGAGCGGATATTGCATCAGTTCAGGATGTAATTGGAACTGGTGTACAACTATTAGTAGTAATGTCAATTCTTACACTCAATGTTTTAGAAAATAGTTCTGAAATTACTAAACAGTTACAAGTTGGTGGATTATGCTGCATGCAACCTGGTACTATGACAACTGGTGCAAATCTTGATCTTGAAGTAACTAAAATTGATAAATGCCCAATAATTGAGGTTCCAAGTGCACTAATGAAAACCGCTTATGTATTTGCAGATGGTTCTACTAACTTTGGATTTACGCCAGCTGTAGATGCAAAAAATATAAACTGGATCATCATGGCGCAAAATACTGCTATTGCTGTATGCAAGACAGATACAATGAGAATTTTTGATCCTAACACAAACCAAAATGCAGTAGCTTGGAAATTAGATTATCGTAAATATCATGATTTGTTTATCATGGATAATAAGTATGTAACATTAAAAGTAAATATTAAAGAGACACTTGTTTAGGAGGTAGCTTAAATGTTTGAACTTAAAAAACTTAATGTCCATAAAATTGTACAAACTGAGAAAGAAAAAGAAACATTATTAACCAGAGGATATACTGAATGTACTAGAAAAGAATTTCTAGAAGATATTAGCTCAGAAACAGTAGCACCTAAAGTTGAAGAAAAGGCAGCCAAAAAGGGTAAGGAGTAATTTCCTTCCCTTTTATTTTTAGCGGGAGGTAATTATGGTAATTGAAGATTTACAAGAAATATTAGGATCTAATGTTAGTGTAAATTTATTAAGTATTTATATAAGGAAAGCAACAACTTTAATAGTAGCTTATATGAATAATGATTTAATAACAGATGCTACTGGCTATGATGATGCAGTTATTGAATATGTAACTTTATGTGTTAATAAGAGAGGGAATGAAGGGCTACAATCTTTTGGACAGGGTAGTCGTAGTGGAACTTATGTTACTGGTTTATCTGAAAGTGTAAAAGCTTTATTACCTCCACCTTATGTCAAAATGCTTGGTGTCAGGCATTGCAAAGAGGTGAATCCAATTGCTTAAGAATTATAAAGTAGGTATATATAATAAGGCTCTTGGAACTAAGGTTAATGGTATATTTATTCCAGGTGTATTAGCATGGGTAAAAGATATAATGTGTGATGTCCAACCTTATAGCCGGGCATTACTATTTAAAAATTATGGTTATGACATAGATGTTAATAAGCGAATTTATGTAGACTATTTTGATAAAGATATTAAAATAGGAACCATTATTAAATATATTGATAAATACGATAAAACATTAAGTTTAGAAGTTAAAGCTATTCCTTGGGACGATGAATATATGGAGGTGATGCTTTTTGGCTTATAAAAGTTATAAAAATGCGGTATTAGTCGCAATGAAACTCTGTAAAAAGGAATTTTGTATAGGCGTTGGAACTTTAGTAACAGGAGAAGCCAAGAATTTATGCCCTGTTCTAACTGGTTTTTTACGTGAAAGTATAGTTGATGAGGTAATGGATGGTGACGTTGGTGTCTATGTAGGTGTAACTAAGGATGCTCCTTATGGTTTATTCGTTGAAAAAGGTAGTTCTAAGCAAATGGCACAACCTTATTTAGAACCTGGAGCAATGAACTCTATACCAAAGTTGGCATTGGTAGCTAATAGAATTTATAAACAGAAAATGGGTGGTAAATAATGCTAGAAGTTTATGCATTGATTAATTCTAAAATAGAGTCTATTATAAATACATTTGTTGGCCACTACCCTACAGATCAAGAGGGAGTGGCTAAAGTTTACCCCTATGCAGAAATTAAATTTCCTAATATTCTTCCCAATAATAGTTTTTCAGATAATAATTTGTTAACTATAGACATTTGGGATGATAAGGATACAGACATTACAGAAATTGAGGGGTTAACTGATGCCATCCATAAATCATTAAATAGAACTCAACATAATGATGCAATTATGAATACATCAATAAATAGGGATAAACCATATCGGCTAGAATTATTGGACCCTATTCCATATATTCAAAGAAGGCAATTAAGATATTTAGTAACAGTTTATTATAAATAATAGGAGGTACAAATATGAATAGTACAAATACAGTAGGATTTACAACTAAGACTCCTGACAATCTTATGATTGATGCTGGCGCAGTCTATAAAAATTATGGGCTTGCTAATGAAGCACTAATTGGTGCAACCAGTGGTGGAAATACATTCACAATTAAATCAGTTACACGTGATATAAAAGTTGATGGACTTCATGGTGTAGTAAAAGGATTAACAAGAGTAACTTCAACTGACGTAACTTTACTCGTTAACTTTTTAGAGTTAACAACAGATATAATTAAGATGGCACTTATGGCTACAGTTGATACAACCACAAACCCAAGCTATGATATAATCACAGGCAAAACAGAAATATTATTATCTGATTACATAGATAATATAGCAATAGTGGGAAAGATTTCTGGGTCATCAAAGCCAGTAATAATTATATTAAAAAATGCTCTATCGAGTGATGGTATTAAATTTGCGTCCAAGGATTCAAGTGATAATATTCTTCCAGTTACATTTACAGGAACAATTGATCCACTCACTCCAACTATTTTGCCTTACGAAATTCGATACCCAAAAGCAACCGGATCAGCAGCCCCTTATTTAGTATCTAATCCTATAATTAGTAATGGGAAAATACGTTTAGATTTTAATGATAATATAGCAACAACTGTACCGGTCGTAAATTTTGTAGCTACTGTACTTGGTGAACCAAATATAATAACATCTGCAGTAAGAGATGTAAATGATCTTAGCATAGTAGCGATTACTCTTACTACTGAACCAACTTCAGGGCAAGCGGTTACAATAGCATATAATTCATCTGATATAGTTGGAAATCAAGTTTCATCACTTGGTGGTGGCGCATTAGCAACATTCCCAGCAACTACAGTAATAAATAATTAATTTAAAGCATCCTTCAACAGGGTGCTTTTTTTCTATTAAAATTTTGGAGGTATAAATTAATGAGAACTTTAAAAACTGCGGATTTATTTAGTTTGAGTAGGATTTTAAAAAAGATGAACGTGAAAGAAGATATTAAGAAAGTATCAAAAAATGTTACTGGACTTACGGAGGAAAATAAGGCTAAAGCGGAACAAGCAATGCAAATAGATTTGCTTATGATATTTGTTGAAAATATTGGATCTGCAGAAAAGGAAATAAATAAACTCTTGGCTGATTTAACTGGAAAAACTGCTAAAGAAATTGAAGATCTGGGTTTAACAGAATTGATAAGCTTATTTAAGGAGTTAATGAGTCAAGAAGGTGTAGGAAGTTTTTTATCTACAGCAGTCAAATAGATGATGTTGACTGCTTAGATTTACTGTTAAATAGATATAATAGTTTGAATTATATTATGGATATGGATATAGATGATGGCCTTGAACAAATCAGAGGTGCTTATTTAAAAGATGCTGAGGATAAGTTGTATAAACAATACTTAATAGATTATGGGAATATGGATTCGGAACATTATACAAACTTTGAAGATTATAAAAAGAAGGCGTTTGCTCCAACACCACAAAAATTAGATGTAGCGGAAATATTAAAAGAAGCTGAAAAAATAAAGGCTATGGATCAGGGAAGGAGGTAGCTAAATGCAAATTTTTGAGCTCTTCGGTGAAATATTGTTAAAAGATAATGGTGTAACAAAACAACTTGATGACTTTGATAAAAAAGCGAAAAATACCAATTCAATATTTGATACTGCATTTGGTAAAATAGGTAGTTCCGCATTAAAATTAGGTGCTACTTTAGGAATAGGCCTTGGAATTACTAGTTTAATAAAAAAGGCATATGATTTTGCAGAAAGTGCAAGCAATTTAAGTGAAGCACAAAACGTTGTGGAAACAACTTTTAAAACTAGTGGTAAAGCTATCGAAGCGTGGGCAAGTACAACCGCTTCAAGTGCTGGAATAAGTAAAACAGCAAGTACACAATGGGTTGGCTTTATGGGAGCAATGCTTAAGAGCAGTGGTGTAAGTGAAACCTCTAGTGCCAATATGTCTAAAAACTTAGTTCAATTAACAGGTGATATGTCCTCTTTCTATAATGTTGATACTAAGGATATGTGGGAGAAATTACGTAGTGGTATTAGTGGGGAGACAGAGCCATTAAAAGCATTGGGTATAAATATGAGTGTTGCTAATTTAAGTTCCTATGCACTGGCAGAAGGTATTAAAAAACCATACGCACAGATGACACAAGGAGAACAAACAACACTTAGATATAATTATTTAATGAAAACAACCGCTGATGCACAAGGTGATTTTGGAAAGACATTAAGTACAAGTTTTGCAAATCAAGTTAGAGTTGCAAAATTAAATTTGGAAGGTCTAGGCCAAAGTATTGGAACCGTTGTGTTGCCTTATTTTATGAAACTAGTTTCTTGGGTTAATGATAATATGCCTAAGATACAAAGCGTAATAAAAACAGCTACGGATGGAATAATCAGTTCTGTTCAGACAATAGCTCCAATTATAGGTAATGTAATAACAACTATCAGAGATAATCTAGGATTAATAAAAACTGGTCTTGAATTATTAGGTGTTGCCTGGGTAATCCATAAAGGATATATACTCATAACGAGTGCTGCATTACTGGTCCATAATGGTATTTTACTTGTAAAAAAGGGTTTGGATATGGCTGAAACTGTTCAAATTTGGCTATTAATTGCAGCCGATAAAGCAAGAGCAATAGCAACAGGAATTTCTACCGTAGCCACTACAGTTGCAACCGTCGCAACAACCGCATTTGGAGTAGCTTTAAAAGTTGCAATGGGTCCAGTAGGTTTGATAATAGCTGCTCTAGTTTTATTAGGTATTGGCATATATGAAATAGTAACACATTGGGACGTTATAAAAGCCAAGACGCTTGAAGTCTGGGCAACAATAAAAACGTTCTTATTTAGTGCATGGGATAGTATTAAATCTACAGTAAGTAGTGTATTTACTAGTATAAAAACATTTTTTAGTGATGTATGGACTTCTATTAAAACTACTACTGAAAATATTTGGAATGGAATTAAAACTTTTTTCTCAAATGTATGGGATGGCATTAAAACTATTTTTACAAATCTCGTAACTGCAATAGTTACTTTTGTAAATGATAAATTTGGATTTCTTATAGAAGGAATAAAAGGGATATTCAATGGAGTAAAAACATTTTTCACTGGTGTGTGGGATGCAATTAAAACTATATTTTTAGGTACTATTCTTTTAATTTTAGATTTAGTAACAGGAAATTTTGGGGAATTAAGAGATAATGCTGTAAAAATATTTAATAAACTTAAAGATTCTTTTTCTGAAATTTGGAATGGAATAAAACAAATATTTAGTAGTATTATTGGCATAATAGCTACTGCTCTTACCAACGCATTTAATAATATAGTTAATGGTGCAAAAACATTATGGGATGGCTTTAAAACCTTTATGAGCAATCTATGGGATGGTATTAAGACTACTGCATCAAATGTTTGGACATCTATAAAAACTACGATAAGTAATTTAATTACTGGAATTGTAGAAGGTGCTAAAAATATTTGGAATGGGTTAAAAAGTTTCTTATCTTCATTATGGGATGGCATCAAAACTACAGCATCAAATGGTTTTAATGCCTTAAAAAATGCTATAGTTTCCATCGTTACAAGCTCAGTGAATGGATGGATTAATATATTTAATGGTATTATTACTTTCTTTAAAGGTCTTCCTGGAACATTACAAACCTTAGGAACAAACGCTTTTAATGGATTGAAAAACGGTATAAGTTCTATAATGAGCACAATTGGAACTGTAGTTAAAAACGGTTTTAATAGTGCAATTGCTTTTTTGAAAGCTCTTCCAGCACAGATGTTAGGTTATGGAAAAGATATGATACAAGGAATGATTAATGGGATAACTAGTATGATTGGTGGTATTACGAGTGCAGTTAGTGGTGTAGCTGATAAAATTAAAAGTTTCTTGCATTTCTCGGTGCCGGATGAAGGACCACTCACAGATTATGAAAGTTGGATGCCTGATTTCATGAATGGAATGGCAAAAGGTATAGATGCCAATAAGTTTAAGGTAATAGACTCAATTAAATCCTTGACTGGTGATATGAAAGTTAATACTAATGCCAATATAACAAGTATAGGCACAAAAAATACACAAGATAGTGTCGATACATCAAATACTAAGCAAGGAATAACCCAAACGGTTAATATATATAGTCCAACTGCTTTAAGTCCAAGCGAAATAGCAAGGCAAAACAAAAGAGCGTTGCAAGAATTAGCATTTAATTTTTAGGGGGTGAAAATTTGAGAACTTTAACATATATGAATACCTTGGGGGATGAGTTAACACTAACTAATTCAGCCCCTTTAGTATTACAAGGATTTACACAAAGTGAAAGTGTAAATATTTATAACTCTAAGGGTATGAGTCAAGATGGAAAAAATTACTTAGGCAATACGTTAGACATAATGGATATTACATTAGAAGTTGGTTTAATTTGCAGCACAGAAGAAGAATTAATAAATCTTAGAATTAAAATGAATAGAATATTCAATCCAAAGAACGGTGAAGGATATTTAATTTATAAAGATGGTGTAAAAGAAAGAAAAGTAAAATGTATTTTAAATAAAATTCCTTGTTTTGTTGATGTTGATAGTTCAGCCTCTGAAGGTCTAATAAGCTTAACTGCAAATAATCCTTTCTGGACGGATTTAATAGAATCTAAAAAAGAAATCGCACTATGGATAGGAAGTTTTAGTTTTTCTGAAGATGGATCGGATGGATTAGAATTAATTGATGGTGGCATAGAATTTGGGTATAGAGCTCCAAGTCTAATTGTTAATACAAATAATACCGGAGATGTTGAATGTGGTATGAGAGTTGAATTTAAAGCACTTGCAACGCTTACCAATCCAAGTCTATTGAATGTGAATACAGGAGAATTTATAAGAATCACTAAAGGCATGGTAGCGGGTGAAGTAATTACAGTATCAACTTATTTTGGTGCTAAAAAAATAGAATCCACTGTAAATGGAATAACCACTAATATTTTTAATTATATAGATTTTGAAAGCACATTTCTCCAATTAAAGACTGGAGATAATCTTATGAGATATGATGCAAGTTCTGGATTAGATAACTTAGAAGTATCAATTTATTATCAACCTCAATACTTGGGGGTGTAATAGATGGAGTTATATATATTTAATAGGAATTTGGAGTTTCAAGGAATAATTGATAATTTTGCATCTCTAAGATGGGTCCGCAGATACTTAAAATGTGGTGAGTTTGAATTGAATTGTGCATTAACTCCTGAAAGTTTAAGTTTATTATCTAGAGAAAATATTATTTACAAAAAAGGGGATACTGAGGCGGGATACATTGAATATAGAAATTTAAAACAAGATGCTGAGGGTAAGGAAATATTGGTTGTAAAAGGTAAATTTCTTACCGGATATTTAAATCGTAGAATTATTTGGGGGACAGAAATATTAAATGTTACAACTGAGGTAGCAATGAGGACCCTGGTAAATAAAAACTCCATTGCTCCGGTAGATAGTAATAGGATCCTTCCTAATTTAATGTTAGGACCTTTAAATAGTTTTACTGAAGTAGTTGATTATCAGGCATCTTATGCAAATTTACTTGATGAAATTGAAAGTTTATCTAGTATAAGTAACTTAGGATTCAGAGTTAATTTGGATATACCTAATAAAATGTTAGATTTTGAGGTATATAAAGGACTTGATAAATCTGTTAATCAATCAGTTAATCCAAGATGTATATTTTCTAAGGAATTTGAGAATGTGCTTGAACAAGAATACACGGATAGCTTAAATAACTATAAAAATTTAGCACTCGTAGGAGGTATTGGTGAAGGCACTGAAAGAAAATTAATAGCTGTAGGTAATAGTAGTGGTCTTGACAGATTCGAGGTATTTAATGACCAAAAGAGTTTAGCTAATACAGAAGATATAGATGGTGTCTCAACTGTAATGAGCAATACTGATTACAATAATTTGCTTATAGGAAAAGGCAATGAAACACTCGTAGAAACAAAAGAAATACAAACTTTTGATAGCACTATAAATTCGAACAGTAATTTAACTTATAAAGTGGATTTCGACTTGGGAGATATAGTTACTTATGTTAGTAAAAAATGGGGTCTAACCTTAGATTCTAGAATTACAGAAGTAGAAGAGGTATATGAAGAGGCGGGTCCTCGGATTAATATTACTTTTGGCAACAACATTCCAACGATATTAGATAAAATTAAAAATATGTCAAAACAAAAACCTAGTTCCGGTAGTAGCAGCACTGGAGGTAGTCCGGAAATAACAAGTATTGATGGCGGAAATTTTGTATAGAAAGGATGTGATAATGTGGAAAAATCAAGTTTTTTTAATAGTGTAGCCGGGGATAGAAAATATAAAGCTTCGGATTTTGCTGCATTTTTTAGTAGTCTAATAACAAATGGTGTATTCCCTAATCCTTCAACGAATTTGCAAGTTATATCTAATAGTAATATGACGGTTACTATTAAAGCTGGTAAGGCTTGGATTAATGGATATGTATATATTAATGACAGTGATTTAATATTGCCTATATCTGTTGCTGATGGTGTTTTAAAACGTACAGACAGGGTAGTGATAAGATTTGATACAGTAGGAAGACTTATAAGTGCAGTAATAAAAAAAGGTACATTTGCAAGTTTGCCAATTGCTTTAGCTTTACAGAGGGATGCAGATGGTTATGAGCTAGGAATTGCAGATATATTAATTAGTAATGGAATAACAAGTATTACTCAAGCTGTTATAACAGATTTAAGAATGAATACTACTTATTGTGGCTGGGTAAATAGTTTGATTCAAGCAGACACAACCGCAATATTCACTCAATATCAAGCATGGTATACCACAAAACAACTTGATTATAATGGAGATTTTACGACTTGGACTGCAGACAAAAAACAAACATTTGATAATTGGTATAGTGCCATGACCGTAAGTGAACAAAGTCAGATTGATAATATAGAATCACAGTTTCAAAGTGATTTTAATACTTGGTTTAATAATGTAAAAGGTACGCTTAGTGGAGATATTGCTGGAAACTTAGCAAATCAGATAAGTGCAATACCCAAAATTTATAAAGGTACAGCAGAACCTACTACACCGACAAATATAGACTTTTGGTTTAGAGAAACTTAAAGGGGTGAAATAATTGGCACAAACTATTCAAGTAAAAAGAGGGTTAAAAGTTGATTTGCCGGTTTTATTAGAAGCTGAGTTTGGATTTTGCACAGATACAAAGGAAATTTTTATTGGTGATGGAACTTCAAATGCTATTGTTAACGGTGATAGCTCATATATGCACACTCAGTTATCAAGTCAACCTACCTGGGTGGTAACACATAATTTAAATAAAAGACCAAGTGTTACTATAGTTGATAGTGCTGGGTCTTTAGTAGCGGGAGATGTGGAATATGTAGATGATAATGTACTTAAATTAATTTTTACAGCTGGATTTTCTGGCTATGCTTACTTGAATTAGAAAGGAAGTGATAGTTTAATTGAAATTTATAACGAATATAGACTTAAATAAAAACGAACTTCAAAATGCTAAACTGCAAAATCTAGCAACAGCTCCAGCAAGTCCAGGTCCAGGACAAATATATTTTAATACAACAGATAATAATTATTATGGATGGGATGGATCTGCTTGGATTGATTTGGGACAGGTTTTAACCGGAATTTCTATTGTTGCTTTAATAAATGCTTGTGCCTCAATTATTGATGATAATAATTTGAGCACAAATGTTGCTGATGCAATAACTAAAAAACATGCACATAGCAATACAATTGTTTTAGATGCTATGGAAATTGCTTTTACTAATGCTTTAAAAACAAAATTAGATGGTATAGCTACAGGAGCAAATTTATATGTACACCCAACGGGAACTAATCCACATGGGACTACAAAGGCTGATGTAGGGCTAGGAAGTGCTGAAAACACTGCTGATGCAAATAAGCCAGTGTCTACTGCTCAACAAACTGCTTTAAATTTAAAAATCAATACATCATATATTGATGTAGATAGTACAATGGTTGCTAACTCTGACATTAAAATAGCTAGTCAAAAAGCAACTAAAGGATATGTAGATACTAAAGTAGCTGCACTTGTGGCGTCGTCGCCTGCAACATTAGATACTTTAAATGAACTAGCTAATGCATTAGGTGATGATGCTAACTTTGCAACCACAATGACTACAAACTTGGGAAATAAAGTTGATAAAGTGACTACAATTAATGGGCATGCTTTAAGCGGAAATGTAGTTGTTACTATAGCCGATTTAGGACTTACAACAGTTACTAAGAAGTACTCAATAAGTGTAGGTGATGGAACATCAACATCTTTTACAGTTACTCATAATTTAGGTACTACTGATATAAATGTAACATTTACAGAAACAGTAACCCCTTTTAATGCAGTTATTACTGATTGGCAAAGAATTGATGCTAACAGCATAAAAGTATTATTTGCAACAGCACCAACAACTGGTCAATATCGAGTGGTGGTGATAGGTTAATGAAGTATCTTGATACCTTACAAGATAAAACCGGAAATGCTGTAAGTTTAGTTGGACATACTCATGTAAAATCAAATATTTTAGATATGCCTACAAAATTAAGTCAATTTGTTAATGATATGGGATTGAATAATGAAATAAAGATCACTACAGGAAGCAATCCTCCTATTAATCCAGTAAGTAATGACTTTTGGTATATTACTGATGATGAAGTTATTTTAATAACTAACACAATAACAACTTCATTGAGTGCTCCGACTTCCTATATTCCAGCTGATTTTTGGTATAAAATTTTATAAGAAAGGGATGATAAAATGGCTGATAAAAATATTCAAATGACCCAAAGAAACGCAAATAATGATGATTGGGATAATATAAACCCAAAGACAATTGCAGCTAATGTTATTTTTGCTGATGGCAATAGTGCAGAGTCACACTCGGCTGATTACACGAAGCAAATACCATATGCAACAACTACAGGAACAGTAAATACTTATGTAATTGCATCACCTACAATTTCAGCACTCACAGTAGGAATGGCAGTAAGCGTAAAATTTAATATAGATAGTACAGGAGTAAGCACATTGAATTGGGATAGCAAAGGTGCTAAAGGTATTAAAAAATCTAATGGAACTGATGTAATAAATTTAAAAGCTACTGGAATATATACTCTTAGGTATGATGGAACAAATTTTATATTACAGGGTGAAGGTGGTTCAGGAAACGCAATAGCATCTGACCTTCTCACTGGTAAAACGGCAAGTACAGATGCAGGAGATATAATAGGAACTATGACAAATAATGCAAGTCCAACAACTACATTAACAACACAAGGTGGCACGAAAGTTGTTCCAGCTGGTTACACAGTTGGTGGAACAGTAACGGCTTTACTTCCTGTAAAAAGTGGACAAACTATTTCACCTAGTGGAATAGACCAAGCAATTCCATCTGGTTATTATGATGGTTCAGTTGGAAGTGGAAAAGTAAATAAATTAATTTGCTCAAGTGGTGTTAATCCTTTACTTATGTCAAGTCCATTAAAAACACCCACTGCTACTACAACACCAACAAAAGTTAAAGAAATATTAATAAATATTGGTGGTATTGTTACAGTTAAATATGATTTTAGAAATGGAGGAAACCCATTAACAGGCTATTCAAATATTTATATTAATGGTGTTGCAAGAGGTACACAAAGAACAAAAACTGATATAACATTTACAACATATACAGAAAATTTTACAATAAATGCTGGAGATTTAATTCAAATTTACCAATGGAGTGCAGACGCATTTACAAATACGCAAGTACAAAATTTTATAGTTTGTGGTATTATATCTGGTTTCTCCTTTGGAACAACTACTTTAGATTAGGAGGTAATTTTATGATATTAAAAATACAATATACAACAATAGAAGATAGGCAAATTAAAATTGATGCCAATAAAGACAAGTTTTTGATTGAAGAACAGAATATTACAGAAGGTAATTTTTTAATATTTTCAGATATAAAGCCTTTAGAAAAACAATTAGCAGATATACAAGGTAATCAAATGACACAACTAGACTTAACTGTATCTATCTATGAAAATCAATTAGGGGGTGCGGTATAAATGGATGACAATGCATTAATAACAGCTTACTATAAACTTATAAAGGCAGGGGTGCGAACTATAGATACTATACTTCCGCAATTCAAAGTCGCAGTTCAAGCCTTGCTTGATGCAGATAATGCTTAGGTTTTGGCTTTTAAAATTACTTTTAGGAGGTGATACAATGCAATCTTTAATAGATGCTTATGTAGCTTTAATAATGGCACATAGAAGAACAATTGACCAAGTGCTACCACAATGCAAAGAAGCAGTTTTAGCAGACTTATCCGCAATAGGACTTGATGGATATGGTAATCCGATAGTAGAAGAACCAGTAGTTTAATTTAAAAGGGTAATGATGTGTACTCAAATATGAGTGCTTTTTTATTACCCTTTTTCTAAATGAAATTAATGAAATTTATATAGATATTCTGACTACTTAGGAATATTACACGTACTAACACACATAAGCAAATAGTTATGCGTGTGATTATGACAGTTTGTACATTTTAATGTATAATACCCCTTATATGGGGGTGTTTATGTGGCTAGAAAAGCAGTTAATATTACAATTCCACCTGAGCTTTACGAAGAATTTCGCATATATGCAGAGAAATTAGGACTTAGAGTTTCGCCCTGGGTTTCTGCAAAAATGCGCGAACTCATTGCAGATGAAAAAGAAAAAGAAGAATTAAAGAAATTAAGAAGATAAAGGCATCCAATTTGGGTGTCTTTTCCTTTGAATAAAAAGGGGGCAAAACATTGAAAGATTATCCAAATATAAACTTTAAAAATTTAACTTATGGTTTCGTAGAGCTATCGTATGTTCGACGTTGTATGTTACTAAAAAAATATAATCTCCTGGATGAAGAGGATGAAAACAAAAGACATGTTGATATTTTAGAAAAAATAATTCAAAAGGCAAAAGATAATAATTGTTTGCAAGAATTATATGAAGAAATAGTTGTTGCGCAATAGTAATTGTTAATAATTGTTAGTAGTTGTTAACCGTTGATATTGCTTAGTTTAGCGTAATAATGGATATAAATGTCAATAGGAATATACTACGTAATTAGCGTAATAATTGAATAACACAATATAGACACTCGAAAGGGTGTCTTTTTTATGCCCAAAATCGAGGAGGTGAGAATATATGCCTTGGTGGCTTTGGTGGTTATAAGTTAAAAAAATGCCTCCATTTAATGGGGGCAAATCAAGAAGGACATATTTTTTAATATATCCTCCAACAAATGATGAGAATAAAAAATTGGAGGTAATTATAATGGCAGATGATAATTATAGAGTAGATAGATTAGAAAAAGACGTTACAAAGTTACAAGAGAAATCAGAAAATAACTCAGTAATTATAAATAAAATGGACAAAGATAACGGGAAGGCTGAAATATATCAAGCTCAGATTATGGCTAACTTAGCTAGTATAACTTCCTCTGTGGCTAAAACTTTAGATAAGGCTACTCAAACGGAAATTTTAGCATTTAATTTAAAGACTGTTACCGACAAGCAAACCGTTGACATAAATAATATAGGCGCAGATCTAAAAGATACTAAAAAGAAAGTAACTCATATAGAATCACTCCCTGCCGAAAATGCAACAAAAACTAAATGGATAGCAATTACGGTTATAGGAAGTAATATTATAGGACTTTTTATATGGTTATTTAATAGATAGATAGATGGAGGAGGAAAATATGAGAATAGGAATTGATTTAGGTCATACACTAAATGGTGGTGATACTGGTGCCGCAGGTTATTTAGTAGAAACAACAGTAAATAGACAATATGGGGCGCTAGTAATAGCTGGGTTTCAAAAATTAGGGCATACCGTATATAATATTACTCCTACACAATCAGGGTTAACCTTAGCGCAAAGTCTAGCCTATAGGGTCAACAAGGCAAATAGTTTAAGTTTAGACTTAGTTATATCTTGTCATGTAAATGCTTTTAAAACTAACGTGGCACAGGGTTGTGAGGTTGAATATATCTCAGCAACTGGGAAAGTTTATGCAGATAGAATAGCAGCACAAATTGCAATGCTAGGATTTACTAATAGAGGTAGTATTTCAAGGACTAATTTATATGTGCTTAAATATACAAAGGCTACAGCTATATTGGTTGAACCTTTCTTCTGTGATACTAAAACAGATTGTAATAAATACAATGTCACAAAGTTAGCTAATGCAATTGTAAAAGGAGTTACTGGTAAAGATATTCCAGTCCCAGTAGTAATAGTTAAACCAGTGGTAGTAATTAAACCAGTAGTTGTTATTCCAAAAGTAGTTGCAAGTGATAAAACATATCGAGTTATTACAGGTAGTTTTTCGGATGAAGCAAATGCAAACGCAAGAATAGCAGAGTTAAAAGCTAAAGGTTTTGAATCATTTAAAATACTAATATAATTTAGGGGGAATATTAATGACAAATACATTATTAAATGGAATTTCTACAATATTATTCAATGGTTTATTTACTATACTAGGGCTTGCTACGACAGCCTTAATTACAATGGTGTTTTCATACCTTAGTAAAAAGAAACAGGCTGAGGCGGTCAAAATAGGCGTAGATACTTATAATTCTCATGCACTAGTAGCTAAGGGAATCTTTTATCAAGTAGAACAGCTATTTAAGTTAATACCAAGTGCTGGCACCTTAAAAGCTACAATGTTTGATAAATTATTATTAGCCAAGTTCCCAACATTAACGCAATCACAATTAGATCATTTTAGAGAATCAGTAGTTGGAGAGGTTAATAATCAAGTTGAAACTTTATTAGCACCAGCTTATGATCCTGTTACAGATGAAGCAGATGTTAAAATTGAAGTTGAAAGTTTACCAGTTACGGATCCGGTAGCAACTATTGTAGCAACACAATAATCTATTTTAACCTCAGGGAGAAATCCTTGAGGTCTTTTTTTATTCATTTAAAATTTAGAATTTATGGTATACTAAGTTATAAATTACATAATTAGGACAAACCTAAATTTAATAAAATAAGGAGGAATTATGGATAACGAAGTATATGAACAATTAAAATGGGAGATAACCTGCACAGGAGAGGTTATGATTTCTGATGCATCTGTAAAAATTAAAGAGTTGTATGGAGGATTTGGACAAGGACAAAAAATACTAACTGTGTCACAAATAGCACAATTGCATGTGGAAGATGCAAACAACAAAGAAGAAATCAAAAATAAAATTAAATCCATCAATCAATTAATTAATAATAATATAATCCTAGATAGTGGCGATAAATACTTTGAATTTGGCATTGATATACTTGATTTAAAACAGGCAAGTTCAAATGACCTGTTTTCAAACCTTAAAAAACTAGGCATTTATACTCAGGCACAAATAGGAAATGCAACAAATTTATATATTCTATCGGAACAAGGATACTCACTTTTAATCAATTTAATGAAAGATACAAAATCAAAAATAATTTATAAAAAAGTAATTAGAGACTACTTTAGAATGAAAGATTTTATACTAAGTAGTGAGGATACTGAAAGATATATATTAAGATTAATGAGTAAAAAGGAAAGGTTAAAAACTACGGATACTATTAAATATTTTATAGCTCGTGGGGATTTAGTAGAGGATAGCTATCATCATCCATACGCAACAGAAACAAATTATATTTATAATATATTATTTGGTAAAACAGCAAAAGAAATAGCATATTTTTTAGGATTAGAGTTAAAAAAGAATGATACTATTAGAAATTACATATCATATGAGGACGTAGATAGTATAAGAGACATTGAAGGTAGAGTTGGTTATATGATGGAAGATGGGAAAAGCTATGACCAAATTAAAAAAAGATTGAAAGAATTACATCCTACTCCAAGAAGCCCCAAATTAGCAGATAAAAGTATATCATTAATAAAGAGATTAACCGAAAAAGCTTAATAATCTTAAAGACCTGAGGTTAGAAAAATCTAGCTTTAGGGCTTTTTTATATTTTGGTAATCTTGTCTTGTTTTGTAAAAAAGGTTACAATAATAAAAAGAAACCACTTTGACGACTAATCAAACGGTGGCTTCTTAAACAAAGTATATTTCATTGAATATAGCTCTAGTATACAGTGCTATTTGATGGAGTACAAGATATTAGGGGGAAATAACAAATGATTTTTAATGACATTGTAGATGAAAACAACAATAAAGAGGTGGCATTGCACGAATTAGATGAAATAATAATTGGATTTAGAAAGGCTATTACAATACATTATGCATGGTGTGCTAGTTCATTTAGCCTCATTTATGGAGGGGGATTAAGTGCAGCTCAAAATGTAGCTAATTTAACAAATGCTACTCAAGCTCAGGGATCTAATTTTAGAGATGTCCTTATTGATATTGATTTTAGCTCACTTAAAATGGTTTTAAAAGATTTAAGACTATTGGAGAAAGATAATATTCTTACAGACGATTTTGCTACTAAAATTATGGATGGTTATAAAATCATACATGCTTTTAAAGGAATTAAAGATAAAGGAACTTTTTCACAAGAATATATCAAGGTAGTACAATCTATAATTACAATATTGCATGAATACGATAAAATTATAGACTCAGTAAGACATATAAATTCTATTAATCAAACCTTGTCACATGGGTATGAGCCAAATAGTGAAGAGGTTTTAAGCATAAGATTCTTAGACGAGCGAAATACAATAACTGAGGCTGCTGAATCATTCAAGAATTTGAACAATATATACGAAAAATTATGTGTAGTTGCCGGATTATCAGTGATTGATCAACCACTAAAATTTGTACGATTAGAATCTGGAAGCTTAGCTATTTTAGCAACAGGGTTTGGTATAATTTTAAAGGTAATTGATAAATTCATTAATTATATTTTTGAGTATCATACTAAAAACTGCACACTACAAGGTAAAAAAACCAATATAGCAGAAAGTATTGCTATAATACAAACAGAGTTTGATCTAACAAAAAAATTTCAAGAAAGTGGATTTAATATGGAAGAAGAATTAGTTATAGAACGTGAATCTTTCGGTTTCATAATAAAAGAAACAAATACTCTGTTAACAGCTCACCCCGACATGAAAATTAATGGTAAAATTTTGAGTAGAAGTGAAGAAAATAAAAAATTGTTATCGAATCAATTTTACTTTAAAACAACAAATGAAGAATCTGATTAAAAACAAGGTGAAGCTTTATAAAATTAGTTGTATAATATAAATAGAAGGGAGGTTTTAAGAATGAATAGTTCTGATGTTATTTATAAAAATAAAATATTGAAGAAATATGATACCGAATTAGGGAAACTTGATAGAAAATTGAACTTTTATAATACACTTAAAACTTTATTTCCTTTTATTGCAAAGTTTTATGGTAACTTACTAAAGAAAAAAATGAATAAGACTATAAAGAATATTGATATAGAAATTAGAAAATAATTAGAAGCTCTGAGGGATGCCTTGGAGCTTTCCATTTTTACTAAAATTTAGAAGTTTATGTTGCAATTGGATTTAAGATGTATTATTATAGAAATTGTGAGTTTTGTGAGGGGTGGAATAAATTATGAGTGAGCAAGCGGAATTACTTAGAAGTAAATTAGAAAAGTTAGTACTAGCTACTGATAGCCTTATTGATAGTGAAGTTATTTTGGTAAGTCAAGAATTAGACAAGCTTATTTTTCAATATTATTCATGTAAGTTGGAGTAAAGGTAAACATATTTAATAGCTCTGAGCCCTGGTGCTTTTTAATTTTTTTGTAAAATTTTAAAGAACATAAAAGTATTTAGAATTTTATAAAGAATAAGTAATATTTTATTAATTTTAAAATATTATATATAATAATTGCATAAATAAAAGGGGTGAATTCATGGATCCAATTATACCATTCATAAAAGAGTTTAAAGCTAATATTATAGGCATTACATGTTTTGCTAATTGCACCAATGATAACCGAGAAACAAGTATTGTAGTTAAAGACATTGAAGTTAAGGATGACTATGTTTATTTCATTGGGAATAAGGAAGTCATAGGAATTCCAATTGATGGTGCAATTATTGATAGTGGAATTGCTGATATATATCATGAGAATGAAGAGACTAATCTCATAACTGTATTTAATAAAAAGTATGGATATATTAGGACCAAAGAATTTTCTATTTGAGAAAATTAAGATAAAGACTATGCGCTTATATAGTGGCATAGTTTTTTCGCTTTTTATAAGATTTGTTTTAAAAGAAAACTATACTCTTTTCAATCCCAGTAAAATAAAAATGCTATACTTGGGGGGAACCCAGTACAGCATTAGTTCGTTATTATCTACATTAAAAAGGATGTTATTTAAATTATAGACTATCATAGAAATTTTATTCACATTAAATACCAGATACCAAAGTTATTTATCGTAAAAGTCATATTCACTATCAAATTCAATTTCTTCTGTAGCACAATTTGGATACACATTTAAATCCTCTATTTGGCAATCCTCAAGTTTATCCTTTAATTCATCAATTTCCTGTGTTTGGTCCTCAATAATAGTTACCATTTGTTTAATCTCATAGATAGCATCCGTAGAAAATTCTTTGACTTTTTTCATATCCATAATTACCTCCACTAATTTACAGTACATTCTTTAGGGTCTTTATCGTCTCGAAGACCTTTAAATACAGGTTGTCGCAAACCACCATTTGCTGTTTTCATCATGAATTTTACTATGCATACAAGCATAGGTTCAATCCATACTGCATTATCATTTCCAGAAGGTAATACATTAAAAGGTTGTGAACTTTCGGGTGTAGATTTTATTATTTGGAAATCTTCTGTTGATATTCCCAATGTAACATGACCTTTATATATTAATTCCTTTTTAAAATATTGACCAAGTACAATGCTAATTATGCCATGCTCTTTTAAAATATATCCACACACCACAAAATCATCATCCAATAGATATTTTATCTTAATCCAGTCCTTAGTTTTCTTGTCGAGATAATATTTACTATCTTTTCTTTTAGCAACAATACCTTCAAGGTCATTTTGCTTAGCAAGTTGGTAAAACTGAATTCCTTGTTCTTCTATATATCGGGAAATAGCAATTCGCTCATTTTCCTTAATCACCTTTTCTAGCAATTTTTTACGTTCCATTAAAGGTAAACCTATTACAGAGTGATCGTTATAGTAGAGAATATCAAAGGCGGTGAAAGTGGCTGGTAATTTAGATGATGCAAGTTGAATTTTAAAGCTGTTGGACATAAGTGATCGCCGCTGAATCTCATAAAAATCTGGCTTACCATCCTTAATAACGATTAATTCACCATCCAGTATGCAACGCTGTTTGACTTGTTTGTGTATACTAGAAAGCTCAGGTACTTTAGTAAGCATCTTCATATTTCGTTTGTTGCGCAGCTCTGTAACGTCTTTATCCAAATAAGCAATACATCTTTCACCATCTAGTTTTAACTCGTAAATATAGTCGGGGCTATCAAAAGCTTCTTGATTTTCACCAATCAACATAGGTTTAATATCTTTACTTTCAAATAGATCCATTACGCGCCTTTGGGAGTTCTTTTACGTGGCGTCTTAGGAGTTTCCTTAACTTTATTTTGTTCAATACTTGCTTTAAGTGCATCCATTAAATTAATTACATTACCTGGAGTTTCAGATTTAGCAGCAACAATTTCTTTACCTGCTATTTTAGTTTCAAGTAAATCTCGTAACTTCATTTGATACTCATCTTTATATTTAGTAGGCTCGAAAGGAGTAATCATAGAGTTAATTAATGCCTTAGCCATTGTGACCTCATCTTCTACTAAGTCAGGCTTATTGTAGCTCTTAGCAAGGTCTTTAATTTCGTCTTGATAATACATTGTAGAGATTAATATTCCATCCTCGCGGGGAATTATAGCAAGTAATGTTTCTTTAGTTCCCATTACTGTCTTACCTATTGCGATTTTCTGCTCACTCATAAGTGCAGCACGTAGTAATTCAAATGCTTTGTCACCACCAGCTAAAGGAGCAGCTTGATATGTTTTATCATAATAAATTGGTGAGATCTGATTTAATTGTGCAAAGTGCATTATCTGTATTGATTTCTCTTTTTCAGTTTTTATCTTTTCTAAATCATCATCCGTTACAACTACGTAATGATCCTTATCATATTCATATCCCTTGATAATATCTTTTGTTGTGATCTCTTTACCACAATGACTACAAGATTTTCTGTATTTTATTCTCGAATTATCTTCTTTGTGTAATTGATTAAAATGTATGTCGTTGTCCTGAGTTGCTGTATACATACTAATTGGTATAGCAACAAGTCCAAAGCTAATTACTGTTTTATGAGCTACAGCCATTTTTGACACCTCTCTTTTTTATTAGTTTAACCATAACTTAAGTTATTTACTATTTATTTTTAAATTGTAACAACCATTATTTTACTCTTTACATTAGAACGTTTGTTCGCTATAATTAAGTTAAATAAAGGGAGTGAGCAAATGATTACTAAAAAGCAAAATGAGGTCCTAAAAGCAATTGATGACTTTATAGTTGATAATAAATACTCACCAACGGTGAGGGAATTGGCAACAGCTTTAAACAAAAGATCAACATCAACAATACAAGGGCATTTAGATCGATTGCAAACAAAAGGTTATGTCGCTAAAAATGAGAATATGCCAAGAACGTTACATATTATAAGATATCCTGAGGAGTGGTTTCATGAAGATAATAGCAAAACCTATTAAGATTTAAGAAAAAAATTATAAGGCTTGTAAAAAGTAAAGGAGGGTATAATGGCAATTAAAGTAGTTGTAAATTATCCGCAAACTAAAGAAGGAATTCAATGTCTAAAAGAACGACAAGCAGAGGTAGTTGCTAAATCCTTAATAAGAATGCTTTCACACTCACAATTGGATGAATTAATGATAAAACTAAGAAAAGATTTATTGCAATAGAAAATTAGATTAAGAAGAAGATGTAGTAAAAATTAAATTTTAATCAGTTCATTTAGTAAATAAAAGAAATTTATGCCTGAGGCTGGAGAAATTTAATTAAAACTCAATTAAATTTAGTTAAATTTAAATACTGATTATAGGCTTATTTTTTTATAAAAAGGATATATGGAAGTTAAGTAGAATATAAATGCAAGAGAGGCGATGGTGATATGGGATTTTTTAGCTTAAAAGCAATATGTTCAATTTGTGACAATGAGATTGGTTTAAACCGAAACGCAATTAAGAATAAGGGATGGATATGCCGTGAATGCTTTAAAAAATGCGGGGGACTTCGTACAGCTAAACCAGTTTTAATGATGACAGCAGAAGAAATAAAGATTGCAATAATTGATAGACAAGTAAAGACTGATGCCGCAATAATTACTCAAAATGTAGAGCAGTCAGAACTTTTGTCATTTATCCCTACAAAGAAATTTAGCACATTTATAGAATTTGATGATAACCAAAAAAAGTGGCTTATACCTGATGGTTTATTTGGTGGCAAAAAGCATCCTAAAATCTACAACTATAGTGATATTGTTGATTTTGAACTATTAGAAGATGAAGAATCCATTACTAAGGGGGGATTAGGTAGAGCTTTAGTAGGTGGAGTATTATTGGGAGGTGCAGCTGCAGTTGTTGGTGGCGTAACTGGCAGGAAAAGTAGATCAATATGCAATAGCCTGAAAATAAAGATTACAATTAACAACATGAATAATCCAGTAGTTTATATTAAGTTTCTGACAACTGCAACTAAAAAAAGTGGCTTCGTATATAAATCTTTATACAACTCAGCACAAGAATGTTTATCATTATTACAATTGATTTGTAATAGTCAAGAGGTGGTAGAAGAATATAATAACGTAGGTATAACATCTAATGCCGATGAAATATTAAAGTATAAGAATTTACTAGATAATGCTATTATTACTCAGGAAGAATTTGATGCAAAGAAAAAACAACTGTTGGAATTAACATAAGCTAATGATGAGGTGTTTATATGGGGCTTAAGAATAGACTTAAGGAAATCAGGATGAGGGAATATGCTATGAATTCAAAAGATTTCTCCAAAATGTTAGGGATAAATCACACAACATATTCCAACTGGGAAACACGCGTGAGTAAGCCTACATTGGATGTTGCTTTTGAAACTGCTAAAAAATTAAATAAAACAGTAAATGAGATATGGTATTCAGAATAGACCATATCTTTTTTTATGCAATTAATCCAAAAATATAAAATTATATTTTAAAATATTGGAATCTTTCTATAATTTATCCATACTATATATTAAAGGATGAATGAAAGGTAGGGTAAAAGATGTCGAAAGATTCACAGACAGTTCAAGTAAGTTTCAATAGTAAAACTAGAGATACTAGATTATTTATATACGTAGAGTCATGTGAGGAAAAATCTAAGTTTGTGAAAAATGCTATTGAATTTTACATTAAGCATTTAGATCAGGGGGAATGGAATGCCAGAGCCGAGTAATTTTGATTTGAGGTTATTGGAATTGTTACCAAATAGTATAGACAGTTTTATAAGATTTGCATTCATATGCATAGGTGCATTAATTATCTATAAAATTTATATTAAAAGGAGATGGAATTAATATGTTAGATATGAATTTACTCTTTAAACTGGGTGGCGTAGGGTTAGTAGTAGTAGTTATCGAGCAAATATTAGTAGGTGCTAAAAAGCAGGATATGGCAACAATAATAAATTTTGCAGCCATCTTAATGATAGTTGGGATAGTGGCAGGATTAATGTCAGGTTTATTTAATAATATTAAAACATTATTTCAATTATAAGAGGTGAAAATGTGAAAAGATTACATGAAATTACTTATAAATCATTTATTATTACTCTTATATTCTCTCTCTCTGTGGTTATAATGTCCGCATTAATGTAGGAGGTGTATTTATGTACTGGGAGTTAGCAACGTGCACAGGATGTGTATTGGGTATTTTAAAGCTATATAATTTTCAAGAAAGAAAAGTGAAAAGTGATTTTAGAGAAATAGTAGAAAAGGCTGGGTTATTTAATAATAAACAACAGAGCTTAAGGGTACGAAAGGTCAATGATCTAGACTATGGGTATAAACTTAGGGTTGGAGTACCTTATGGAATAGGGCTAGAAAATATTGAAAAACTAAAGGATACATTTCTTACTAATACAGGTGCAAAAGATATGGAATTTAAGAGACTTGAAAATAAAAGTATGATAGAAATTATTTTTATAACAAAACCTTTTGAAAATATAAGATATGAACCTATGTATTTAAAACCTTATGAGATTTATATTGGATATACACATTCAGAAAACGTAATTGTAAATCTTAATAAATTTCCTCACGTACTGATAGGTGGAGATACTGGAACTGGTAAGAGTAGATTATTATTAGCTATACTGACTAATTTGATTTACAATTCGAACGTTACTATACACCTATTACAAGTTAGAAAAAATGATCTAGGTGTATTCCAAAATTGCAAACAGGTAATATCATATAGTAAATCTTTATCTGATGTAAGAGACAGCTTACAGGCTATAGACGAAGAACTTCAAAAGAGAGAAATTCTCATAGATAACACTAAAGGAATATATAATGTAGAAGATTTCAACAAAAAAGGAACTTACAAATTAAAATATAATTATGTTGTTATAGAAGAATTTAGCTTCCTTAATATAAGCAAGGGTGATAGTAAGGATGAAAAAAAGTTAAAATCCGAATGTTTAAGGTTTCTAAAAAACTTAGTAAATGTAGGCCGCAGTAGTGGGATATTCCTCATTACTTCATTGCAGAAACCTACCGCAGATAGTATACCAACAGATATTAAAGCACAACTTACAACTAGAATAAGCTTAACTATAAAGGATAGTTCCACGAGTGTGGTAGTAATGGGTGACAACTCCGCTACATTACTTAAAGAGAGAGAGTTTATATGTAAAAACCTTGATACTTACAAAGGTCATACTCTAGCAATAGAACATGAAGATATAACTAAAAATATAAAAAATAGTATTATTGAAAGGAAAGCTATTGAAGTTGTTCCAGTAATTGAAAATGATCTAAACAATGTGTTGAGCATGTTAAATGAAATTAACAAATAGGGATATAGATATTATTAATTTTATAGAGAAAAACCTAGGGGTAACAATAGATCAAGTGCAAAGATTGTTTTTCCCAAGCTATGATATAGCTGCAAATAGATTAAAAATACTAAGTACTAATAAATTTTTAAAGGTTGAAATTCATCCAGTATTGGGTAAAAAGGTTTACTATTTAAAAAAAATGCCAAGCTTCCATAGTTTGGTTATAACCGATGTGGTTATTCTGTTAAAAGATAAATTAGAATTTATGGAGAGGGAATATAAAATAAAAAAGAATAAGGTTGATTGTATATTTATCCTAAAAGAGGGGATAATATTAATATTAGAAGTTGATATTTTTAACCGAACAAAAGCTAAAAAGATAAATGAAATTATTAATATATTAAATGAAAGAAAAGCGAAATTTGAGTTTATAATAATAACTAAGCATGAAGTTGAAGAAAAAAATAAAAAAGAAAAAGTGAAATATATTGGAATAACAGAAATTGAAGAAAAGATAAAACAATATTTAATATAATACTATAGTATCATGATTTGAAATGGGAATATAAACCCATTGAAATCAATGGGTTAAAGGTTGTTAGGGTATCCAATACACTGGGTACTCTTTTTTATATATTTTTGGATAGAAACATACGTTTATAAAGTATCCAAAAGTATGTCTAGTGTGGATACTGTTTTGGAGGGGAACAAATGACAAAGAAAACCCATGTTGCTGCAGGAATAGCTATTACTTTACCATTACTTAATCTAGTTCCAGGGTATGCATTTATAGGTATATTAGGTGCAACTATTCCTGATTGGGATTTAACTATTTAATACATTTACTATTAGACAGCTGCACTAAAACAGGCACACCATTTTTCTACCCTTTCAATAAAAAGTATTATGGCCCAAAACTTATAAGGACTGGTGAAACAGAAGATCTGTCCATTTGCTTATTAGCTATAATTTTAATTTTTATATAATTTAAATAAAAAAGCCTACCTTATTTGGTAGGCTTTAAGTATGCTATTAGTCATCATTAAAGGTTTAATCAATATACAATATTATTAAGTTAAATTTAATGAAAAAATAAAGGGTAATGAATACAAATATATGAATTATATTACAAGTACGAAATTAATTGGAAATAAAAAGGGGAACATTAAATTTATATATATTAAAATATAGTGTTAGAATAAGTTAACTAAAACTATTTATGTCTTTTAGGGTATGGAGTTGAGATATCTGTTATACCTAGAAGATAGTCTGTAGACACATCAAAGTAATTAGCCATTTTAACAACTAAATATATGCTTGGGGTCCTATCTCCGGTCTCGTAATTGCTTAATGTTTTTCTGTCTATATTGAATACTTTGGATAATTTATCTTGGGTAAAATCCTTATCATGTCTAAGAAATCTTAACCTATCATTAAATTGCATAACTAATACCTCCATGATACACATAATTAATTAGTATAACATGGAGTAATTGGCATAATTTATAATGGCTCATTTTGCAGACAAATAAAATCAAATTAGGGTGTGATATAAAATAATATGAAATATATTACAAAAACTAAATTAAAATGGGAACAAATGTTCTTTACTTAGCTAAAATAAAGTGCTATTGTTAATGACACAAACAAATAATTATAGGAGATAAAATATTGGGGGGCTATATCAAATGAAAAAAGTTAGATTTTTTAAATTAATATATAACAACATAATAATTACCCTGGGGTATTGTAAGTATAAAAATTTTAAATGGAGTTGTTCAAAAATAGATGGAAATATTATTTTGACTATCAATAATAATTATAGTTTGAAAGATAAACGAAAAATAATTTATGAGGTAATGGCTCAGATCTAATAACACACTTTTAACACATTTTTAACACATAAGTGTTAAAAAACTATAGAATGTTATATTATGATATAGTACATAAAGCGTTGGTATGAATAAGTTGTATGAATATATAGAAAGCTATAAAAAGTAAAATTTCGAATCTGTAGGCCGTGGGTTCGACTCCCTCTGGGCGCACCATGAACAAAGCTTTCGTCAATTGGCGAAGGCTTTTTTTATTGAAAATAACACACCCAAATTAGATTTAACAGTAGATCCATTTAATTAAGTTAACTACAAATTATACTAAAGTGGACATTAGTGCCTAATTCTATTAGTAATATGTTAAAGTGACATGTTAAGGGATAGCTAAATTTAACAGGGATAAGTTAAATTTAACTGGAATTGAACTAGCACAATCAAGTATGATTATATTTAAGATTTAAAACAAAAAATAAAAATGCTGTACTTGGGGGGAGCCCAGTACAGCATGATCATTAGATAATTATTATTTACATTAAAAAGGATGTTATTTAAATTATAGACTATTATAAAAATTTTATTCACTTTATTTAGTAAATAAAAGAAACTTAATCCTGAGGCAAGAGAAATCTTGTTTCAGGACTTTTTTACTTACCGATTTAAACTAAGATGTTCTACCTCATTTGTCTGTTTTTTCTATGTATAAATTATCAAGTTGATTTTTAAGTTCTTTAAATCTATATGATTGTTTTCTACTAAATCCTATTAAAGTAACATATTTTTTGAAATTTACATGTGCATATATAAAAATTTGATAGGTGCCTAAAAATTTACAAATTCTTATAATGTTAATATTCTTAACATTTATTCTCTTAATTAATTCTTCATTATTGTCATAGTGTTTTTGAGGTTCACTAAATTTCTCGTTATTTTTATAAATATCTAGCATATCATTATTTAAGTATAATGTATGAAATCTTCCAATAGCGTTCATTTAAACCTCTCCTGATTTTTTGACCTTATGTATCTTATATTTATTATATATTATATATCAAATAATTTATACCTTAAGGGAATAATTCTTAATATTGAATATATAAATAGATTAATGGTTAATATTTAAAATAATAAGATATTTAAAATAATAAGCTAATTTAGATTTATGAGTCTAAAATGAGGTAGAAAAATTGTTACGTTAAATGTACCATTAATAAGAAAAAGGTAGTGATGACATTAAGTGAAAAAGATAGCATTTGTATATTTTAATGAAATGTTCAAAAATCAAATAGAATATACAGTTAACACTATATTTCAGGATTATGAAGTAGATGTATCCATAATTAACTGTGGAGTTTTTAAGTCTTTAAAACAGGACTTTGATCTTGTCATAGCTTATGGAAATATTACAGATAGTAATGATGTTAATATGATATTATTAGAAGGCGCTTTATTCTCAAATGAATATTTAACTGTAAAATCTATTCCTACAAACATAGAATTCTATGAAGGGTTGCCTGTGTTTTTTAAGAATAAAGATAAAAATTACTTTAAAGAAAATATGTTAGGGAAAATTATTCTTAATGTAGATATTATTCAAACAAGTTTTTTCTTTTTAACTTGTTATGAAGAATATATTATAGATGAATATGATAAATATGGTAGGTTTAATATTAAAAAAAGTACATTGTATAAATACAATTTACTTAACAGACCTGTTGTTAACGAAAGCATTCAATGGTTCGTAAATACTTTAAATGAGAGCTTTAATTTGAACATTAAGAAGAAGAACTTATGGGAGGACAAAAACTTTCAAGTATTATTGTCGCATGATGTAGATGTGATAACTAAGTACTTGTCTTTTCTGAGAGAAATAAGACTTCAAATAAGTATTTTGCTGATAAACAAAAAACCCTTAGAGGTTTTAAAAAGGATAAAGGGATATGTAGTTACGAAGTTATGCAAATTTCAGCAAGATCCTTGTGATACTTTTGATATGATTTTAGATATGGAAAAAGACAAGGGATATAATTCTAGCTTTTATTTTATGGCAGATGGTAAAGGATATAATGCTAAAAATAAAAGAGTAAGAGGAATTATAAAGCGGGTTATAAGTGCTAACAACGAAATTGGATTTCATCCAGGTCTTGGTACAGATCATGATGAAAGCTTATTCAATAAAGAAATAACATTATTTAGAAAAGAATTTAATGGAACTGATAAAATAGGGATTAGGCAGCATTATTTAAGCTTTAATGCTCAGAAAACTTGGTCTATTCACGAAAAAAATGGTGTAAACTATGATACTACTTTATGTTTTCCAGAACAAGCGGGGTTTAAGGTTGGGTACTGTTTACCTTATAAACCATATGATTTAAAGAATAACAGAATTATTGATATATGGGAAATACCTTTGATTGTTATGGATGGGTCTTTAATGCAATACATGCAGCTAGACTTTGAACGATCAATAGAGTATATTAAGGAATTGCTCGGAAAAGTCGAGATTCATAAGGGAATTTTTGTTTTATTATGGCATAACTCTGCAATATCAAATGAATATAACATTCATTCTAAAGATATTTTTCAATGGTTTTATGATCAGATTAAAAATTACAATTGTGATGTAAGTAGTGGAGAAAATATAATTTCAAGATATGAGAAAACTATATAAACGTTCCTTTTGAAAGTTACTTTTAACTCCCTTAGGACTTACAAGTAAAGCCTTACAAACATTGAGTTTGTAAGGCTTTAACTTTTGCAGTTACTTTCAATACATTGCACTATACCAATAATCATACAAACTGTATTACTTCTCTATTGGTACTGCGTAAAATAAGCATACTAAACTTCCTATAACAATTAATAAACCTAAAATTGCGGGTAACCCCATAATTTTCACCTCTTATTTTAAAAACCTTATATATTTATTATTGCTATATTTTATAAATTAATACAAGTTTATAAAAATATTATCCTATTTAAGAATAAATGGAATGTAACACAGTCTACTAAGTTGTGATACCTTTAATTCCAAACTTAAATTCTTTAGAAAGTATTCTCGACTTTTGATAAACTTTTATATTTGAAGCAATCTTTAAATCTTTTAAAACATAAACATTGACACTATTATATTCATAAACATCATAACTTTCTTTATTTAATAATTCCGATTCTAATAAAACATTAGTTTTAATAGTTTTAAGATTAGTATGACAACAATCACAATCTATGGGTATGGTTTCTATGTCTACAACAAAACATAAATTTTTACCCTGAACATAATTCAAAGCCTTATTGCTAATATTTAACACAATTTATCATCTCCTAAATATAATATCTTCATTACCCTTAGTTTTATTTAATTATAATATAAGTAGATTTTATAATACCACATTATATACTTGAAATATTAAGAATAGATTAAAATTTAGTTTGAGAATATTCATAATTAATAAAAAATCTAATGTGTGCCAATTTTGGATTTAAATATCATTGACAAAGATTGCATTTAGACTTATATTATAAATGCGAATCATTTGCAACGATTAATTTGAAACTTCACATATAACATAATATAGAGAGGATGGGAAATATATGAATTTAATCGATATAATAGAAAGCTATTCTTTTACTAATAAAGTAGCTCATATTTATAGAAATAGCAATTTAACTTATAGAGAGTTAAAAACAAAATCTGATTCACTTGCTGTAAAGATCATAGAGTTATTTGGGAAAGACAAAACTCCTATAATAGTTTTTGGACATAAGGATCACTTAATGCTTATATGTTTTTTAGCTTGTGTAAAAAGTGGACATGCATATATTCCAGTGGATAGCTCAACTCCATATACAAGGCTTAAGGATATTTTATTAATTTCTGGTGCTAAATTGATTATAAACATATCAGATGATTTAATTGATATTCATGTTGATACAATATTAAATAAGAAAGAAATAGAAGCAAATGTATTACAATATGAGAATAAAATACCAAATATAAATCATAGAATTAAGGATGAAGAGGTCTATTATATTATATATACTTCAGGGAGTACTGGTAAACCAAAGGGAGTACAGATAACAAAAAAATGTATTCAAAGTTTTATCGATTGGAGTTTAGATTTAATTGATAAAAAAGATAAGATATTTATGAATCAAGCACCATTTTCTTTTGATTTATCTGTTATGGATACTTATTTGTCATTGGTTTCTGGTTCAATACTATATAGTATTGATAAAGAGATGATAGCTAATTTGCCTGAGCTTTTTATAAATTTTAAGTCTTCAGGAATTACAACTTGGGTTTCTACTCCATCATTTGCAGAAATGTGTTCGCAAAGTGAGTTGTTTAATGAAAATTTATTACCTGAATTGAGGCAGATGTTATTCTGTGGCGAAACACTTTCCAAAGTTTGCGTGGAAAAACTATTTGAAAGGTTTCCTAAGGTTAAAATAATAAATTTCTATGGGCCAACAGAAGCAACAGTGGCAGTAACTGCAATTGAAATAAAAAAAGAAATGCTTTTAAGTAAAGAAAGTCTTCCAGTTGGATATGTAAAAAAAGACTGTGAATTAATCATAGAAGAAAATACAAATGAAATATTGATAGTAGGTGACAGTGTAAGTATAGGGTACTTTGCTGATCCTATTTTAACAGAAAAAATATTTTTTGAAAAGGAAATTCAAGGTGTAAAGAAGAGGGGATATAGGACAGGAGATACTGGTTTTATGGTTAATGGTCTATTATATTATGAGGGACGAATAGATAATCAAATTAAACTTCATGGTTATAGGGTGGAAATAGAAGACATTGAAAACAATATAAGAAGACATCCCTTCATAAAAAATGCAGTCGTGGTACCTCTTAAGGAACAAGGCAAAATTAAATATTTAGTAACAGAAATAGTACTAAATGATAAATTTGAAGGGAACATAACTATCTCAGTTAAAAATTTCTTGAAGGACTTATTGCCTTCATATATGATACCTCGTAAAGTAAAGGTAGTAGAGAGTTTACCCATGAATGTAAATGGTAAAATAGATAGAAAAAAGATAATGGAGGAATTTTAGATGCTTCCTTATGGGAATTTTTTATATTTCTATTTAATGATTTTGGCACTAATTCCGGCAATTATTGTTGGGTTACTTGGCAAAAGGATAAAATGGTATGGACTACCAGCAAGTTTATTTATGATTTATTTGATTTTTTGTAAATCTAAACAACAAGCTGAATATTTAATAATATTTTTTATAATGGAATTTTTAATAATTATGTTTTATAGCTATATAGTGAAATATTTTAAACAAAAATGGTTACTTTGGGTAATGATATTAATAGGTCTATCACCTTTAATTTATGCAAAGCTTAGCAATATATTTATACACAAAGAGCTTGGATTTTTAGGAATTTCGTATATGACTTTCAAAGTTATTCAGATGTTAATACAAATTTTTGATGGATATATTACAAAAGTAAATATTTTTGACCTAGCATATTTTATATTGTTTTTTCCAACCTTAAGTTCTGGACCAGTTGACCGTTCAATTAGATTTATGGAACAAAGCAATAAGGCTTTAAAACCTAGTCAATATGTTGAATATCTAGGTGATGGAATATTTAAAATTTTACAGGGAGTAGGATATAAATTTTTAATAGGATATTATATACAACAACATTTCATAAATACAATTTTAACAGGGCAGCACACTTTATTGAATTCAATTAAATATATGTATTCTTATAGTTTTTATTTGTTTTTTGATTTTGCGGGCTATAGTTTAATTGCCATAGGAGTAAGTTATATTATGGGAATAAAAACGCCAGAAAATTTCAATCTTCCATTTATAAGTAAGGATATAAAAGATTTTTGGAATAGATGGCACATGAGTTTATCCTTTTGGTTTAGAGATTTTATTTATAATAGATTTGTAATGAGTGCACTTAAGAAAAAGTGGTTCAAGAGTAAATATACAGCTTCATATATTGGGTACATGATAACAATGACAACCATGGGTTTGTGGCATGGTATTCAACTAAATTATATTGTTTACGGTGCCTATCATGGAATTTTAATAGTAGTTACAGATTATTTTCAGAGAAGATCATTTTATAAAAAGAATAGAAAAAAGACTTATTTCACAATTGCTTCAACTGTTGTGACCTTTAATTTGATATGTTTTAGTTTTTTAATATTTTCAGGATATTTATTTAAATAGAAGGAGGAATTTATATGAAAGAAACAATTTATAATATACTAGAAGAAATTACTGGTGAGGATTTACGAGAAGAGGGTGATGAGAATTTATTTGATACCGGAAGGTTGGATTCATTAGGGATAATTGAACTTATTGTAGCAATAGAAGATAACTTTAATTTTAAACTTGATCCTGCGGTTATGGAAAGAAAACAAATAGAAACTCCAAACAAAATTATTGAATTCCTTCAAAATATGCAAGACCATAAAACTCTCTCTAACTGTAAAATGGAATGAAAAAAATAATTGCTTTTGCTTGTTCTATTATTATTAGTATTGGTTTTTTATTTTGTTATCAAAGCTATTTTGAAGGTCTTATTACAAAAAAATATTATGATCAATTTGGAGAGAATTTAACTGAACATAAATTTAAAAGTATAATACTTCAAAGCATGGGAGCAAGGCAAGGTGATAATCTTTTGATGTTCGGCTCCTCAGAATTTGAACACACTACTGGATATTCTACTCAACCAATTAAATTTTTCAAAGATAGAAAGGATGGTTTCCAAGTTAATCTTATAGGAAGTGCAGGTTATAGATGTTTAGTACATGCTGCTGATTTTGGAGCACTTGGCAAGGAACTTACGAAGCAAAAGGTAGTTTTTGAACTTTCCCCACAATGGTTTTTAAAGAAGGGGATTGATGGAAATACACTCGAAGCCAAATCTTCTGAACTGCAGATATATGGATTTCTGTTTAATAAGGATATAAGTTTAAATACAAAACAAGAATTTTCAAAAAGAATAATGTCAATTAATTACCAAAAATCCGATAAAAATTTTGCTATTATGAAGGAATTTTGCTCTTCTTATAGTAGTAAGGGTTTAATAAGTACATCTAAGAGGTATTTACTAACTCCTTATTTTTGGATAAGATATGAGTTATTAATTTTAAAAGACGATATAAATAGCAATAACTATCTTAAAACAAAAATTCAAATCGTAAAAAACATTAAGCCTCAACATACAAATATTAATTGGAACGTTGAGTTAAAAAAAGCAACAAAAATTGCTAAGTCGAAATCAAATAATAATAGATTTGGTATAGATAATATTGCGTATAACCGCTCATTTAAAGCAAATCTTCAAAAAACGAAGGGGTCTATGAAGAAGGACTCTTATAAAGTATCTCCAGAATATGATGATTTTAAATTACTATTAGATGTATGCAGGGATGAAGGAATTAAACCACTAATTTTAAATATTCCTGTAAATGGAAAGTGGTATGACTATGCCGAATTTAATAAAAGTGATAGGTTAGCGTATTATAAAAAGATAGATAGTATGGTTAATTCTTATGGATTTCAAGTTGCAGATTTATCAAAACACGAAAATGAAAAGTACTTCCTAATGGATAGTTCTCATTTAGGCTGGAAAGGTTGGGTATATGTTAATGAAAACATTTCTAAATATTATAACAAAAATAAAATCTAATTTAATTTTCATGATAATTATTTATACTATTGTAATTTTAGGTTGCAGTTATATATTTATATTTCAGCAGAATGTGAAAATCACTTATATCTATAATCAGTTTTAAAATCCAGTATAATAAAAAATCATACTGGGTTTGTAAACAACCTGACTGTACTCAATAGTACAGTCTTTTGTTATGTTAGAAGCCAACACTATTTTTAAACATAGGTGCGACAAGAAGTGATTCTTATGCAAAAAGCTTATCATTATCGATGAAAATTCTATGCCATAATTCAAGTGTTATAAGTAGCCAAATCTGCCTACCAACATAAGAATTGTTAGTTGAACAATTGTCTAATAGTTTTTTTATGTAATCAATATCAAAATAACCTCTACCAATAAATTTCTGTGAGAGTAATATGTCGTTTGCGAAATCCTTAAATTCTTTAGACATTAAAGAAACATTAAAGTAACATTAAAGTAAAATGAAATTTTCTTGACTTTCAGCTCTTTAATCCAATTTTAATCTGATCTTTATTTTTTCTTAATTTATGAGATGTACTATATAAATAGTTAATAGAAAGAAAAAGATACAAAATTTGAATTAAAATATAAAATCATAAACTGATTATATTATAAATTAAAGTAGAGGTGAAATTACATGAATATTATACAAGCTATTGTTTACGGAATAGTACAGGGAATTGGAGAGTTTCTTCCAATATCTAGCACAGCTCATTTAATATTAGTTCCATGGTTTTTTGGATGGCCTGATCCTGGCGTTGCTTTCGATGTAGCGCTACATCTAGGAACTGCAGCGGCAGTAATTTTATTTTTCTTTAAAGATTGGGTTAAATTAGTTAATGCCGGAATTAGGGAGCCTAAATCAAAGGATGGAGTATTATTCTGGTTGCTTGTTTTAGCTACAATTCCTGGAGGTTTATTCGGAGTTTTATTAGATAAATATATGGAGGGCTTTAGAAATCCTGTTCTTATCGGGGCTATGCTTATTATTATGGGCATAATATTATATTATGCTGATAAAACTAGTGATGAAAAAATCAAGATAGAAGGTATTGGATTGAAGAGAAGTCTTATAGTAGGCATTTCTCAAATATTTGCAATAATACCAGGTGTATCACGATCAGGTATTACAATGTCTGCAGGTCGTTTTCTAGGAATAGAAAGAGAATCTATAGCTAAGTTCACATTTTTACTATCAACTCCCATAATAATAGGAGATGCACTATATCATGCGACGAAAATGGGAACTGTTCCAATAGATAAAACTTCATTTATTGTAGCTATTTTAACAGCAGCAATTGTGGGATTTTTAAGTATTAAATTTTTACTGAATTATTTAAAAACCAAGGGGTTTGGAATATTTGCAATATATCGATTTGTTTTAGGAGCTGTGGTTATAGCTACATATTTTATTAGATTAAAATAGCGATAATCACAAAAGGAAGAGCTTCTTTATCTAATACAAATGCATTTATAAAAGATATAATTAGTGTGATACTGTATTAAAATCAATAATTGGTGGTTATAATAGTAAGACATTAAAATTACCAGTGGATTATCTGTGGCTAAAGAAGCACATTCAGGGTATCAGTTAAAAAGGCCGGATACCATTATTGACTGGATTAATTTAACATAAATTGTATAGAGACAAAATATATAAGTAAACAAATTATTAAATAATATTAAAAAGAATACTAAGGAAAAGAACATGTGTTAATATTATACGATAAAATCTTGAAAACATAGGAGGAAAAAATGGGTTCAAAGAATATGTCTAGACGAAAGAATATATCAAGACGAAAAAAACACAAACTAAGAAGTTTTATATTTTATCTGATTTTCGGATTAATATTTACTGGAGTTACTGCTCCATTAATTATATTCCATGGACCATTTACTAATGTGAAAAAAACCATTGTAGATGCTTCAATGACTACACTTAGCCATCAATGGATTGCAAAGATGTTTTTATCAGATGCGGAAATTCTAAAAATTAGAAGTGAAGATACAGTTCAAAATGTTCAACAAGGAAGTAATAACCTTATCAAGTTTGCTAATAGCCATGATAATAGTATTGAAAGATATAAAATTTCAAATGGAATAAAGTTCACAGGTTATCTACTTATTATCAAGGACCCCACAAGAGTTAAAATTGGTTATAGTAATAAACTAGGAACCCAGGGGGAACTAACAAGTCAGATAGCACAGGATAATGCTGCAATCGCTGCTATTAATGCAGGAGGTTTTTCTGACTCATCCTCAGCTAGTACGAAATGGACTGGTACGGGTGGAAAACCAAATGGTATTATTATGAGTAATGGAAACATTAAATTTAATGATATAAAGGATCCTAACAAAAAGGGCGATGTTACAGCAATTACAAGTAAATCTCAACTTCTTGTAGGATCTCACAGTTTGAATGAGTTGAAGAAGCTTGGCGTAACCGATGCAGTATCCTTTGGTCCTGCACTCGTGGTTAACGGCATAGGAACAATAAAATCTGGAGATGGAGGTTGGGGAATTGCACCGAGAACAGCTATAGGGCAGCGTAGTGATGGTGCTATAATATTACTTGCTATTGATGGAAGAACAACTAAAAGCCTAGGAGCCTCACTCAAAGAAGTACAAAATATAATGCTTCAATATGGAGCATATAATGCCTCTAATTTGGATGGTGGTTCATCAACTACAATGTTCAATAATGGCAGCGTCATTAATAATCCTTGTGATGCACTTGGCGAAAGAGCAGTTCCATCCGCTTTTATCGTTAAACCTTAATCGATAGGAGAGTAATCACTGCTAGAAGAGTAATCACTGCTAGAAGAGTAATCACTGATAGGAGAGTAATCTATGAAAAAAGTATTTAAAAAAATGATAATATGCATTATAATTTCATTAATCATACAGATTAGTGGACTGTTCTATTTGAACAACTTCCTTCTTACTTCAAATGGTAATGTAAAGTCTCAAAAGGTAACAGATCCAAGTAATAAGGTCTCTGTTTCTAAAGTTAAGGTACCCAGTGCTGCTACAAAAATAAATGTTTCTTATGATGCAAGTTATATTTCCTATTTTTTAAATGATGAGCTATATGTGGTTAATACTACAACAGGTAAGAGTGTTGATGTAAGTTCCTCTAATGGAGTTAAAATATCTTTTTATAAATGGCTCCCAGATAGAAATAGAATGCTTATTGTAGAAACTACTGATAGAAATCTTTCGTTATCATATTATGATGTTACTCAATCACAAAAGAGCAAAGTAACTGATATTTTAATGGTTAGTTCAGAGTCTTTTGTACAGGATATTGAAGCATCACCTTTAACAAATGTAATTTATATAAAAGTAAAAAATGGTTATAAAAATTATTCTATATATTGGGTAGATATAATGAAATCAATAAAGAAAATTGATACACAATCTAAATATATAGGGAATATTCAAGTATTGCCCCATGAAGATAAGATGTTATACGAAAATTTAACTGATAACAAGGTTTATGCAACGGGAGCAGATCATGCTTTGAGCTTCATTGGTTCTACAAAATCAAACCTACTTGCCATGGATAACAATGACCAGGCCTATATTGGAAATGTAGATAGCAATGATAACATTGATAAGATATATTATGGTACATTAAACGGTAACTGGAAGTCAATTCCATTAAGTACACCAGTAAGCAAAACTCACTTATTTGTCACAACTAGTGGGAAGGTTTATGTAAATGATACAACTAAAAGTACTTTAACAGAGGTTAAGACAGGGAAAGAAACAACTTACAAAGGTACATTCCTTCAATTATATAGTGTTGGTATAACATCATTGAGTGACGGAAATTTAGTAAAAACACCTTTCAAATAAAATAATGATATAGTCTTGAAAATCAAAATAAAACCATTTTAGCCTTACAAAAATTAAGTTTGTAAGGCTTTTATCTTGTCCTGTAATAAATATTTTCTAACCTTTTTCTTTAGTTAATATATTTTAAAATACTTTTAATACATCTTTCGTGATACTAATAAATTCTTGAGCAACTTTTGAAAGATATCTTTTTTTTATGTAGCAGACTACTAAAGTTCTAGAAGCATCTAAATCTTTTATTTGAAAATAAATAGGAGTAGTAGGGGCTTGTGGAAGTAAGGTTATGGTATCAGGAATAAAAGAAATACCCATGCCAAAAGATACGAAAGCCTGGGTGGCCTCAATACTTTTACTTTCGAGTATGATTTTAGGGCTAAATCCAGCTTGTTTGCAAAGGGAAACTGCAATTTGGTGCAATTTTTGATGGTGTTTTAATAAAATAAAAGGTTCATCCCACAGTTCATTAAGAGCTATTTCAGGATAAGTATGGTCGTGAACAGAGTGATTGGTTCCTATTTTTTTAGCAACAGAATGCGATGGAGGAATTGCCAAAAGAATTTTTTCTTTTAGTATAGGTTCATAAGAGAAAAGAGTGTCTTTTATGGGCAAAGTCATTAGTGAAATATCGGTGGTCCCTTTAATAGCTAGATCCGCTAGTTTAACAGAATTGCCTTCCACTAAAACCACGTCAATACCAGGAAACTTTTCATGAAACAGTGGAAGGATCTTTGGCATTATATATGTACTTCTAAAAGTGGAAAGTCCTATAGTAAGACGACCTTTTTTAAAATTTGATATATCCTCCATCTGATTTGAGAGTTGGTCTTTCAAATATAAAATGCTTTTAGCTGTCTGCGCGTACAGCTCTCCTGCATATGTAAGCCTTAGTGGATTAGTAGATCTATCAAATAGTTGAACTCCCAATTGTTGTTCTAATTTTTGAATATACTGGCTTAAAGAGGGTTGTGCTATATATAATTTTTGAGCAGCTTTTGAAAAACTTTTTTCTTCTGATACTTTTAACATATATTGAAGTTGACGAAAATCCATATTTTACTCCTAACGATTTTTATTAACATATAGGTAAATGACTATATGTTTTATAAAGATTATAGTATTTGGCATTACGTATGCTAAATGATACAATATAATAAAGTATAAAACAAGGTAAAATATGTGAAAACAATCAATCACAGGAAGGTTGCATAATCATGAAATTAATTATAACTTTATTAATTGGATTTAGTGGTGGGCTTGCAGCATTGAAATTTAAGGTGCCTGCGGGTGCTATGATAGGAGCTATGCTGTCAGTAGCATTGTATAATATAATAACAGGAAATGCATTTTTACCTCAGGATGTAAGGGTAGTTACGCAGATTGCTGCTGGTGCATTTATTGGATCAGGGATTAAAAGAAAGGATGTAATGGATCTTAAAACAATGATAAAACCTGCAGCTTTAATGATTTCATTTATGATAACCCTAGATTTACTAATGGGATTCATAATGTATAAGGCAACGGGGATTAGCTTAGTAACTTGTCTTTTTGCTTCTGCTCCAGGTGGGATTGTAGATATGTCACTTATTAGTAATGATATGGGGGCTGATGCATCGAAAGTAGCAATATTACAGCTAGTAAGACTTATGAGCGTAATGATTCTATTTCCAGTAATTATAAAATTTGCAGATAGGAAATATAATACACCTAAAAAAAATAATGAGAATGATCTTATTGGTGAGTGTGCTGAAACTAATATGTGCCTAAAGGAAAAATGTATTAATTTGATGATAACAATAGGTGTAGCTTTATTAGCTGGGTTTATAGGGTATATTTCAAAAATACCTGCAGGAGCAATGACTTTTGCTATGTTATCAGTTGGAGCATTAAATGTAATTTTTAATAAAGGGTACATGCCAATTAATATTAGGCGAGCAACCCAAGTATTTGCGGGAGTACTTATAGGAGAGAGAATGATGTACTCGGATTTAATAGCACTTAGGAGCGTACTATTTCCAGCTTTTATACTTCTAATAGGTATTATCGTTGTTAATCTTTGTATAGGTTTTTTAATAAGCAGAGTTAGCAAACTAGAGCTAACCACTTCACTACTAGCAAGTGCACCTGGGGGAGTATCAGATATGGCTATCATCGCGAAGGATTTGGGTGGAGATGCACCAAAAGTTGCCATACTTCAGCTTGTAAGATATGTTTTCATAATTGCGCTTTTCCCTATTCTAATTAAGTTTATAATTGCTTAACAATATATATGGGATTAGATAAGTGTAAAAATATGTACTGATAGCAATATTATTAAAACTATGCTTATGATGTAAGTATAGTTTTGCTATTTTATTAAATGCAATGTACAGCGCTAGGAAAATCTAATTTTACAGTAGCTCACAATGAAGCGAAAATTTATAAAAGACAGTAATTCTAATTGATAGATACACCAGTTATTACAACAGTAATTCTATATGCTGCTGTTAAAGCTGAATTAAGAGTTATTTGTTTATTTATTACAGCAGCAATATTTTGTGATAAGGCGCCTGTGATGCTATTAGGACTACTATAGCTTCCGCTACTTCCTAGACTTATACCATTTCCATTAAAAATATCGATGTAATAATAAAAGATTACCTTTTGGTTTATAGATACTGTTCTAGTAGTAATTAAATCGATATTTAAATATAATTTATTATTTTTTATATTATATCCCGAAATTGAAACATTAGCAGGGTATGATTGGCCGTTTGCATAGTAATTTAGGTATCCTTCTAGTGGTATTGCTGGAGAAATAGTTAAATTGTTACTAGTTATAGTTTCTGATTTATTGTTGCTGCTAGGTAATGCAGTTACAGTAAGATTTGTTATAACATTATTAAAAATAGTTCCATTATAAGAGAGTTGTAAAAAGGCATCAGTATTAGATAGCCATACATTGGATATACTCAGACCAATTGGAGCATTATTTAAAACAAAATCACTTGCGATTATAGTGGCTTTAAAATTAGAACCTGAACCTAGTATAACTAATTTTATAAGACTTCCATTTAAAGATAACTCATTTAGATTTGTGGGATAGGATGTTGCTGTAATGGTTGCCGTGGCTGCAAGTGGAGTTATAATGTTGATATTCTGAAATGTAATTATTACTATGAGAATGATACTAGTAATATATACAGTTCTAATATGCTTTTTCATAAAACAAACAAACCGATTTAACATAATATCACTCCTTAGTTTTAATCAATATATAATACGTAAATTAATAGGAAATTAAATTAATTGTTAAAATACATCAAAAATCGTTCTAATCATGTTAATTGTATATTTTATAAAAGATTGTTTAGGTAGCAAACCTTTATTTCCAAAATCAACTGAAGTATAAGATATATTTAAAGGTGCACCATACTGTCCTGCACCTTGAAGCCAGATAGCTCCGAGCCAAATTTCTTGTACTGGAATAGTTGATGATATATATGGATTAACTAATAGCTGGGTATCTCCTGCATATAGTGTTATATTCTTATCACTGCCATTAACTAAAACGTAAATGTCATACCACTGGTTTTTAGATAGGTGACTGTAAAGACCTTGACTGTAAACAGGTTTGGCAAAAATATTAGACGAAACACCTAGTTGATTATTCGTATTCATAACTAAGGTTATCTGCCCTGTTGGGAATATCAATGTCCCAAGTGTAACTCCATTTCCTGTGAATGAAGAAACCTTTAAGCGGATTTTCCAAACAAAGCTTTGAGGAGGTGTTTGAGATAGTTTCAACTTTTTGTATACGTATGGAGTTGCGTACTTTTTTTGAGATAATTGAATTATCCCATTCTCTTTACCATCTCTAGCCTTCCAAGTGCCATCTAAGGCATTCCAATTATTAATTCCTTTAGTAAAAGATTCCTCAAAATATACAGTTTTAGTTGGAAATGAAATTCTATATATAATCCATTTTGTAAAAACTATAGAAAATAATAATAGAAGGATCGATAAAATTATACTTAATATAGGTTTTCTTCTGAAAATGAACAGATTGCTTTTAAATTTTGAATTTTTCATAACTCCTCCTGTTAAATAATTGATAGATTAGTTATTAAATTGATAATTATTATTAGAAGGGGCTGTCTCAAAATAGAAAGTAATTTCTATTGCGAGATGGCTCTTTTTTTGTAAATACAAAAGTGGATTCCGAGGAATCCACTTTTGGTGTATAATTTAAATATGATAAATAAAGAAATTACA
>Ga0209123_1000117_pt1 | contig 124610 bp, 121 predicted proteins | sample BarGraIncu00431A_FD_184500 | JGI IMG/M metagenome (GOLD analysis project Ga0209123, IMG submission 184500) | Arctic peat soil microbial communities from Barrow, Alaska, USA - Barrow Graham LP Incubations 004-31A (SPAdes) (version 2) | ecosystem: Environmental > Terrestrial > Soil > Wetlands >... | reverse complement strand
CCCAATGGCATCATTAAATGAAAGAGCAAAGGTAGATTATATAGTATCAGAGGGTTTATATAACTTGAAGAACTTTAAAAATGAAGCAGAGAGAAAAGCTAAAGTTGAAAAAGCACTACTAGATGTAGGGTTGCTTCCCGAATTTTCAAGTAGGTTTCCTCACGAATTTTCTGGGGGACAACGTCAACGTATTGGAATTTCTAGAGCTTTGATTATGGAGCCAGAACTTATTATTGCGGATGAACCTATTTCTGCTTTGGATGTATCTATTCGTGCTCAGGTTTTAAATCTATTATCGCTTTTACAGAAGGAAAAAGGGCTAACGTATCTGCTTATTTCTCATGATTTATCAGTAGTACGTTTCACTACAGACAGATTAGCAATAATTCATAAAGGTAAAATCGTTGAACTAGCCGAAACAGAAAATTTATTTAATAATCCAATTCATCCTTATACTCGTGCGTTACTTTCAGCAATTCCAATTCCTGATCCTCGCACCGAGCGAAAAAGAATTATAGAAGTTTATAATCCGAGTAATGATGACAATGCTAATAGTGAGAGTAAGTGGGTTGAAGTTGAACCAAAGCATTTTGTGCTCTCGCGAGATAATAAAATATAAATAATATGGGGGACGAAGTTATAATGAATATACCATTAATTATAGTAAGTTTATACATTCTTATGTTGTTTGGCGTTTCATGGTATTCTACTAAATTATCTAAAAAGGGTGGGACAGAAGGCTTCTTATTAGCTGGAAGAGGTATGCCAGCTCCTGTAGTTGCTGTTATGGTTGCTGGCCTTGCGATAGGTGGAGCATCAACAGTTGGTGTTGCAGAAAGTGCTTACACAAAAGGAATTTCCGCGGGAATGTATAATGCAGCTTGGGCTGCTGGTGCAGCTATTGCAGGTCTAGTTGTAGCTAGAAAATTTAGAAAAATGTCTATAACTACTGTTCCAGAATTGTTTGGTAAATGTTACGGTAAATCAGGAAAGTTGCTAGGAGTAATTGGACAACTAGTTATTCAAATGGTAATTACATCTCTTCAATATATTGCAGGAGCATCAATATTAAATGCATTATTACCAAGTATATTTTCATTTAAACTTGGAATGATTACAACAGCTGTAGTTTTTGTTGGTATTACTCTAATAGGGGGTTACTGGGCAGCAGGCTTAAGCAATATTATAAATGTAATTGTTATATACGTAGGACTTATTATAGGAGCTGTAGCTGCAATTCATAATGTTGGAGGAATGAGTAATATAGTTTCAAAACTAGACCCAAACACTCCTTGGTTCAATCCTATTTCAGGTGTAGGAGGAGTAGTGGTACTAGCTTGGTTTGTTGTTATGATTACTCAATCTATGTCTAATCAAGCAGTTGTTCAAGTATCTTTTGCAGCTAAAGATGGTAACACTGCAAGACGAGGGTACTTACTTGGTGCACTTTTTATACTACCAGTAGGATTTATAGCAGCTATATATGGAATTGTTGCAGCTGCTCAGTTTCCTGGGTTACCAAATGCTGCTATGGCTCTTCCAAAAGTTGTTATGTCACTTAATCCGTTTGTTGCAGGAATTACTTTATCTGGTCTATGGGCTGCAGATGTATCCACAGCAATAGGATTACTTTTAGGAAGTGCGACATTGGTAATTAACGATGTGCTTAAAGTATATGTAAAATCAGATTTAACTAAGAAACAAGAGTTATTGTATTCACGGATTGTAGTTTTGATAATAAGTATTATAACTTACATTCTCGCTAGTACTGTAGTTGGAATACTAAGCACTTTGCTTATAGGACTATCTTTAACTACCGCATTTACTATTTTAGTACTATTTACAATGTTTGCACCAAAACTATGTAAAAAGAGTTCAGCTATTTGGACTTTAAGTGTTGGCATATTAATACTTGTAGCATGGGTATTTGTACCACAAACTCATATTGTATCTCACCCAATATATTTAGAATGGCCATTGTGCCTTGTAACTTTCTTTTTAGTATATTTATTTGATAAAAGGCAAGCAACTATATAGGGAGATTATATTACATAAGACTTTTAAACCTCACTTAGAATCTAAGTGAGGTTTAAAAGTCTTATGATTAATTATTATACCCTTGTATATCAACAATTCCAAGGCCTGGTGCATTTGAAAGCTTTATAATGCTTTCATTAAAAATTGCACCACCTATTATGGGGTCAGAGCTACATAGTATTGGCCCATCCAAATCTATTTTTGTTATAATGCTTTTAGCGGCCGCAAGATGTGCTGCCGCTGTAACACTAACTTTTGCTTCTAGCATGCAACCTATCATACATTCAACGCCATAAATTTCTGCCATTGAACATATTTTTAAAGCGTTATAAATTCCACCAGTTTTCATCAATTTAATATTAATAAGGTCCGCCGCTCTAATTTGCATAATTTTCAAAGCATCCATTGGGGAAAAAACACTCTCATCAGCCATAACTGGTATAGATACATTATCAGTTACAAATTTTAAACCTTCTATGTCGTGCGCCTGTACTGGTTGTTCGACAAATTCAATATCTACTCCTGCGTCTTCCATTTTTCGGAGAGTTAAAACTGCTTCTTTAGGTTTCCATCCTTGATTTGCATCAATTCTTATATTCAAGTTTGAACCAACAACTTCTCTTATGGCCTTTAATCTTAATATATCCGTGGATGAATCAATACCTACTTTTATTTTTAGGGTTTTATATCCAAGTCCAATTGCAATTAGACTATCTTTAGCCATCTCAGATGGGTCATTAACACTTATTGTGATATCAGTTATAAGCTCGTTTCTATAACCTCCCAGTAACTTATAAAGTGGAGATTTATATAGCTGACCATAAAGATCATAGAGGGCTATATCTACAGCTGCTTTGGCACTAGTGTTTTTAACAACACATTTGTTTAATTTAATCATAATTTCTTCGAAATGTTCTATATCCATACCAACTATAGCCTTTTTAATATGATCTTCTATTGCTCCAAGTATAGCTCCCTTTGTGTCACCAGTGATTACTCCAGTAGGTGGGGCTTCTCCATAGCCAATATTATTCGAATCTGTTTTAATCATAACTATAATATCTTCTACAGAAGTTACTGTCCTCAAAGCGGTTTTAAAAGGTCTTTTTAAAGGAATAGAAATATGACCTATTTCAATATCAGTGATTTTCATGTAATTTTCTCCTATTGATGGCACTAAATAAAGCATTTAGTGAAGCTGTATCAATATTCGCAGAAACACCAACTCCAAAATATCTTTGGCCATTGTATTCTATCTGTATATAAGTGGCAGCTTTTGAGTTTGAACCACTACCCAAAGCATGCTCGTCATAAGAGATAAAGTTATAACCGTTGATATTTGAGGCATGTAGTGCATTGAAGAAGGAGTCTACAGGACCATTTCCAACTCCAGAAACATTCATTTCTTTTCCACTTACTGAAATTAATGCCTGGATGTTAACTATGTTTTCATCTGTTTCAACATTTTGTACTGATTGAATGCTATAATTTTTTAATAAATTCGGAGATTTTATATTAATGTATTCATTTTCGAATAAATCATAAATCTGTTTTGATGCAAGCTCTGTTCCAAGAAGGTCGGATTGATTTTTTACGAGGTTACCAAAATCAACCTGCATAGCCTTAGGTAGAATAAAACCAAATTCGTTTTCCATTATAAAGGCAGCGCCACCTTTACCGGATTGACTGTTAATACGAATAATTTCTTCATACTCTCGCCCAACATCATGTGGGTCAATTGGAAGATATGGTACTTCCCAAAAATCATTATTTTCATCATGGCGAGCTTTAAGTCCTTTTTTAATTGCATCTTGGTGTGAACCAGAAAAGGCAGTGTATACAAGTTTGCCTGCGTATGGATGACGCTCATGTACTGTCATTCTAGTACAGGTTTCATAGACGTCTACTATATTATAAAGTTGCGAAAAATCTAACTCAGGATTTATTCCTTGAACATACATGTTTAAAGCCATTGTCATAATATCAAGATTTCCAGTTCGCTCACCGTTTCCAAATAGTGTTCCTTCAACTCTGTCAGCGCCTGCAAGAACCCCAAGTTCTGACGCCGCAGTGCAAGTACCACGATCGTTATGTGTATGAAGAGAAATGAGAACACTTTCCCTATTTTTAATGTTCTTGCAGAACCATTCAATTTGATCTGCATAAATATTAGGAGTGGCCATTTCTACTGTTGCTGGTAAGTTTAAAATTACTTTTTTTAAGGCAGTTGGTTTTAAGACATCTAATATGGCTTCACAAATCTCTAAGGAATATTCAAGCTCGGTTCCAGTAAAACTCTCAGGGGAATATTCAAAATAGAAGTCCGTTTCTGGATATTTATCTTTATATTCCATTAGAAGTTTTGCACCAGAAACTCCAATATCAATGATTTCTTGTTTGCTTTTATTAAAAACAACTCTTCTTTGTAAAACAGAGGTTGAATTATAAAGGTGAACAATTGCTTTTTTTATACCTTTAAGAGCTTCAAAGGTTTTTTTAATTAAATGCTCTCTGGATTGAGTTAAAACTTGAAGCGTCACATCTTCAGGAATAAGGTTATCTTCAATCAATTTTCTCAAAAATTGATATTCCGTATTTGAAGCGGAAGGGAAACCTACTTCTATTTCCTTGAAGCCAATATCAACAAGTAGTTTGAATAATTTAACTTTCTCATCTACATTCATTGGAATTGGAAGAGATTGATTCCCATCTCTTAAATCAACACTACACCAAATTGGAGCTTTTTTGATCTGCTTATTAGGCCACTGCCGATTTTCAAGATTTATACTTCCATATGGTTTATAGTTTTTATAAGACATTTAAAACACCTCTTTAAATTTCGTTTGCGATAAGTCGTGACATTTCAATAGTTCCAACAGATTTCATGCCTGGTTCCATAATGTCAACGGTTCTATATTTTTTGTCCAGAACTTTAGAAACTGCGTTTTCAACATCTATTGCTGCATCTTCCATGTTAAAGCTATATCTAAGCATCATTGCAACGCTCATTATAGTTGCAATTGGATTAGCAATATCCATTCCAGCAATATCTGGCGCTGAGCCATGTATTGGTTCATATATACCAAGGGTTGTATTGCCTAAACTAGCGGAGGGAAGCATTCCGAGAGAACCAGTAAGCATTGAAGCTTCATCACTTAATATATCTCCAAACATATTTTCAGTTAGGATTGTATCAAATTGTCCTGGATTTCTTATAAGCTGCATAGCACAACTATCAACTAACTGTACTTCAAGAGTTACATCAGGATAATCTGATGCCATTTTTGTAACTATTTCTCTCCAAAGTCTTGAGGTCTCTAGTACATTAGCTTTATCAACTAGTGTAAGCTTTTTGGTTCTTTTTCTTGCAGTTTCAAAACCAACCCTTGCTATTCGTTCAATTTCATAAGTTGAATAAGCCATTGTGTCCCAGGCTTTTTGGCCACCATTTTCAAGGTCTATTCTTGATTTTTCACCAAAATATATTCCACCAGTTAATTCGCGAATTACCATTATATTAATGTTACCTTTAAGGATTTCTGGTTTAAGAGCTGAAGCATCTTTTAATTGTGGAAAAAGTATAGCGGGTCTTAAATTTGCAAAAACCTGAAGTTCGCGCCTTATTCCAAGTAACCCAGATTCAGGTCTTAAATGTCCAGGAAGTTTGTCCCATTTAGGACCGCCAACAGATCCAAGTAAAACTGCATCACTGTTTTTACAAATATCAATAGTTTCTTGTGGAAGAGGTACTCCCGTTTTATCTATAGCTATTCCACCCATTAAAACATCAGTATAAACAACTGGGAAATTGTACTTTTTAGAAATAACATCTAATATCGTAATTGCACCAAGAACAATCTCTGGTCCAATTCCATCACCTTTAATAACAGCTATCTTTTTCATTAAGACTCAGTCCTTTCTTTAAGGTAATTAATAAGTCCCTCTGCACTTATAATATCTTGCATAAATGTTGGGAAAGGTATTGCGGTGTATGTTTTTCCTTTTGTGTTATTTGTGATGACTCCAGAAATAACATCAACTGATACATCATTTCCGTCTTCAATATCGATAGCGGCTTCAGTGCATTCGAGTATTGGTAAACCTATATTAATTGAGTTTCTGTAGAATATTCTTGCAAAATTTTCAGCGATTATGCAACTAATCCCTGATGTTTTTATAGCAAGAGGGGCATGTTCTCTTGAAGAGCCGCAACCAAAATTTTTACCAGCAACCATTATGTCACCAGTTTTAACTTTGCATGCAAAATCCTTATCTATATCTTCCATACAATGTGATGCAAGTTCTTTTGCGTTTGAAGTATTAAGGTATCTTGCAGGGATTATAACGTCTGTATCCACATTGTTACCATATTTTATAGCTTTTCCTTTAAACATTATATTACCTCCTCAGGTGAAGAAATTTTTCCTGTTATTGCTGATGCTGCAGCTATTGCTGGACTGCAAAGATATACTTCACTTTCAGGATCGCCCATTCTTCCAACAAAATTTCTGTTTGTAGTGGAAAGAGCCCGCTCGCCCTTTGCAAGGACTCCCATATATCCGCCGAGACATGGACCACAAGTGGGAGTACTTACAGCAACTCCAGCTTCTATAAATATTTCAATTAAACCCTCCCTAAGTGCTTGAAGGTAAATAGTTTGAGTCGCAGGAAAAATTAATGTTCTTATTTTAGGATTAACTTTTTTACCACTTAGAATACTTGCGGCCATTCTAAGGTCCTCTATTCTTCCATTAGTACAAGAACCGATAACAACTTGATCAATTTTAACATCTCCAACCTCATCTATTGTTCTAGTATTGTCTGGAAGGTGAGGAAAAGCGATTGTAGGTCTTATAGTACTTAAATCAATATTTATTATTCTTGAGTAATTAGCATCTTCGTCAGCTGTAAACACCACAGGAGTTTTAGTTGAATGTTCTTTTACGTAGTCTAAAGTTTTATCATCGACTTCAAATATTCCGTTCTTAGCACCGGCTTCAATAGCCATGTTAGATATAGTGAACCTGTCATCCATAGATAGATTATGAAGACCTGGGCCCGTATATTCCATTGATTGATAAAGTGCTCCATCTACTCCAATCATTCCTATGATATGAAGAATCACGTCTTTACCACAAACCCATTTTTGCATTTTACCTGTTAAAACGAATTTTATTGCTTCGGGAATTTTAAACCAACACTTTCCACTTGCCATTCCTGCTGCCATGTCGGTTGATCCAACTCCAGTTGAAAAAGCGCCTAGAGCACCATAAGTACAAGTATGAGAATCTGCACCAATTACAACATTACCTGTTACTACTAGTCCTTTTTCTGGTAATAGTGCATGCTCTATACCCATTTGACCTACTTCAAAATAATTTTCAATTCCTTTTTCATAAACAAATTCACGAGTACATTTGCATTGCTCTGCAGATTTAATATCTTTATTGGGAGCAAAATGATCTGGAACTATAGCTATTTTCTTTTTATCAAAAACTTTATCAATGCCCATTTTGTTGAATTCATTTATTGCGACAGGTGTTGTTATATCATTTCCTAAAACTAAATCAAGGGTTGCCATAACTAATTGACCAGCCTTTACTTCTTTTAATCCAGCGTGTGATGCAAGAATTTTTTGAGTCATCGTCATTCCCATATTAATTGTAACCTCCTTAATGTTTAAAAATATTCCATAAATTATAATTTATTCTTTTTTAGAAGACTTTTATACGACTTTTATAAATTATAATTTATTTCTTTTTTTGGTAAATTAATCATAAATACTAATAAAATATGCTAAAAAAGGGTACAAAAAAACAGACATCTTCACTTGGGGCGAAGAGTCTGTCGCGGTACCACCCATATTTATAACTTAATTTAAGATAACGGTCTATGCCGGCGAAACCTACTCTTAAGCTGCTTTAAATGCAACTTAGTTTAAGTCCACAACTCGAGGGTAAGTTTCAACATCTAATTATTTAGGGTTCGCAGCTTTATCCCTTCTCTGTAAAATATCCGAATGCCTAATTGTCCCTGTCAAAGTATTTATTATATTAACAGCAATTTTATCAAACTAATGGTTGCTTGTATCATAATATACTACGAATAATAAAATATGTCAATGTTCCAATAAAAAAAATATTCTGATTTTCGTTGACAATTTATTTTTTAGATGTTACGATACATAAAATGTTTGGTATGAACTGCAAATTTTTTAAGATAAATTACTTGTGAAAAGGGAGGCGATATTTTGATTTCACATGTATTGTCAATTTTGGTTGATAATAATCCTGGAGTATTAACACGGGTATGTTCATTATTTAATAGACGTGGGTTTAATATTGAAACTGTTTCCTCTGGTCATACTGAAGATGAAAGATTGACGCGGATAACTTTAGTAACTCAAGTTCGCGACAATGAAGGCATAGATCAGATTATTAAACAAATAAGAAAGCTCGAAGATGTTCATAGAGTTGAGCAATTAGATAATGAAAATTGCATTAGCAAGCAGATGTTGTTTGTAAAGGTACAAGCAGAGGGCAGCAAAAGACAAGAAATTATAAATATTGGAAAAATTTTTGGAGTTTCGGTTATAGATGTTACTTCAACAACCTTAATTATCCAGATAATAGGCGATAATGGTAAATTATGTGCTTTCAAAAATTTGATTCAACCGTATGGTATTTTAGAAATAGTCGGTAGTGGGTTTATTGCTATGCAAAGAGGTTCAGACGCAATAACTATAATATAAAAATTACATAAAAAAATAGGGGGAATTAATAATGGCAAAGATGTATTATGAAAGTGATTGTAATTTAGATAACTTAAAAGGAAAAAAGGTTGCAGTAATAGGGTATGGTAGTCAAGGTCATGCACATGCATTAAATTTAAAAGAAAATGGTGTAGATGTAGTAGTTGGTCTTTATGTAGGAAGTAAGTCTTGGAAAAAAGCTGAAGCAGCAGGACTAACTGTTATGACTGCAGCAGAAGCTGCAAAAGCGGCAGATATTATCATGATTCTAGTTAATGATGAAAAGCAAGGACAAGTATATAAAGAAAGTATCGCACCAAATCTTACAAAAAATAAGGCTTTAGTATTTGCTCATGGTTTTGCTATTCATTTTGGTCAAATAGTTCCTCCAGCTGATATTGATGTGTTCCTTATAGCTCCAAAAGGACCAGGACACACAGTTAGAAGCCAATTTTTAGAAGGAAGAGGAGTACCATGTCTTATAGCTATACATCAGGATGCATCAGGACATGCAAAAGAAGTTGCTTTAGGTTACGCTTTAGGAATAGGTGGAGCAAGAGCTGGTGTTATGGAGACTTCTTTTAGGGAAGAAACTGAAACAGATTTGTTTGGTGAGCAAGCAGTTCTCTGTGGTGGTGTTACAGCACTTATAAAAGCAGGATTTGAAACTCTTGTAGAAGCAGGTTACCAACCAGAAATGGCATATTTTGAATGTTGTCATGAAATGAAACTTATTATAGATTTAATAAACCAAGGTGGTTTAAATATGATGAGATACTCAATAAGTGATACTGCAGAATATGGTGACTACATAACAGGAAGCAAAATAATAACTGCTGATACAAAGAAAGCTATGAAAGGTGTATTAACTGATATTCAGACAGGAGTTTTTGCTAGAGATTGGCTTTTAGAAAATCAAATTGGAAAACCATTCTTTAATGCAACAAAGAGAATAGAAAGTGAACATCAAATAGAAAAAGTTGGTGCAGAGCTTAGAAAAATGATGTCTTGGAATAAAAAATAACTTAAGCCTAATAACCAAAACATAACGACATAAATATTTAGTTGTTAATATAATACTAGAGAACCAAGTTGAAAATTTAAAAATTGAACTTGGTTCTCTTTGACTTGAATAATAAGTTACTTGAAGATTTTAAGGGGGGATTAAAATGAAATATAAAGGTGCAAGAATATTATTAGAATGCCTTAAAGAACAAGGCGTAGATATTATGTTTGGTTATCCAGGTGGATCCGTACTAAATATATACGATGAGATTTATTCATTTGAGGGAATAAACCATATATTAGTTTCTCATGAACAGGGTGCGGCTCATGCTGCAGATGGATATGCACGGGCAACTGGAAAAGTAGGCGTATGCCTTGCGACATCAGGGCCTGGAGCTACAAATCTTGTGACAGGAATTGCAACTGCTTATATGGATTCTGTACCAATGGTTGCAATTACTGGCCAAGTAGCGACCACTCTTATAGGTAAGGATGCCTTTCAAGAAGTTGATATAATAGGTATAACAATGCCCATTACTAAACATAGCTTTTTAGTGAAAAAGATTGAGGACTTAGCTCCTGCTATAAGAAGAGCCTTTAAAATTGCTAAGAGTGGAAGACCTGGACCTGTGCTTGTAGATATACCTAAAGATATAACTGGAATAGAGTGTGAATTTTTTTCTGAAATCCCTCAGATAATTGAGAAAAAAGCTGTTAGAGATGACCAAATTAATGATGCAGTTAACGCAATTCTAAAATCCTCTAAACCAATAATTGTAGTTGGTGGTGGGTGTAATATTGCAGAGGCTCAGGAAGTATTAATAGGGCTTCAGGACAAATTAAAGTGCCCGGTTTGTAGTACTATGATGGGCCTTGGTGCTTTTAGTGGAATACACCCAATGCATACAGGAATGTTAGGTATGCATGGAACATTTGCGGCTAATAGGTGTATAACTTCTAGTGATTTAATTATTGCAATTGGGGCTAGATTTAGTGATAGAGTTATTAGTGACCCTGTAGCCTTTGTGGCAAATACCAAGGTTATTCATATAGATATAGATGAAGCAGAAATATCGAAAAATATTAAAGCAAATAGCTGGATAATTGGAGATGCAGTGGTAGTGCTTAAAAAATTAATTCAATTACTTCCAGAAAAAGAAGAGAATGAATGGACAGTTTTTGCAAAAAAATTAATTGAAAAGGATAAGGCAAAAGTTATAAAAATAAATGAATTTGAGAGTGTAAATCCTCTTTATGTAATTAAAAAACTTTATGAAATCACGCAGGGAAAAGCTATAATAACCACTGAGGTAGGCCAAAACCAAATTTGGGCAACGCAAGCCTTTACCTATACTAAACCGAGAACTTTTATTAGTTCGGGAGGGCTCGGTACTATGGGTTATGGTTTCGGAGCTGCGATAGGTGCTTGTTTAGGAAAAAAAGAAATGGTATTTGATATTGCAGGGGATGGTAGTTTTAGAATGAATCTAAATGAGCTCGGCACGGCCGCTAGATATAATATTCCAGTAAAAATAATATTATTAAACAATGGAGTTTTAGGGATGGTAAGACAATGGCAAAATGTGTTTTATTCAAAAAGATTTTCTAGTACAACGTTAGAGCAAGATACTGATTTTGTAAAAATTGCTGAAGGTTTTGGAGTAAAAGGTATTAGAGTTGATACAAATATCCAGGTTGTGGATGCACTAAAAGAAGCGATAGAATGGGATGGACCTGTTGTTATTGATTTTAGGGTTGCTCCAGATGAAATGGCCTCACCTATGGTTCCACCAGGTGCAAGTATTGAAATGATGTTCGAGGTATAGTGCAAATGCACTATGCTTCATTTTAATTGGAAAAATAAAGATTGTTTATAATTCATTATCATATTTGACATGGGAGTGTCACAGGAAAAGCTTATTATAAGTATATAGGATCCCCCTATAACATAGATGTTAATTTAAGCACCGGCCAATAAGCTGGTGTTTTTTTTCGTGAAATAGGATAATATTAATAGAGGAGATGAATAAAAAAATGAGATATGTAACGTTACTAAGAGGAATTAATGTCGGAGGCCTAAAAAGAATAAAAATGATAGAGTTAAAAAATATGTTTGAATCCCTCCACTTCAAAAATGTAAAAACATATATTCAAAGTGGAAATGTGATTTTTGACTGTGACTTTGTTGACACCTTAAAATTGTCTATTTTAATTGAAAACAAGATTAGTGAGACCTTTGGGTTCTTAGTAAAGATAATTATTCGTACAGATGAGGAATTTAAAAACATAGTTAATAATAGTCCATTTTTAAATGAACCCAATATAGAACTTGATAAGTTACATGTAGTCTTTATGGTAGATATACCAGAGGCAAACGAATTATTGAGTTTAGATATAAAAAAAGAAGAAAACGAAAAATTCCTAATAATTTTAAGAGAAATTTATTTGTATTGCCCAAATGGCTATGGAAAAACAAAATTAAATAATAGCATGTTTGAAAAAAAATTAAAGACAATTGCTACAACAAGAAATTGGAAAACTATAAACAATATTGCCCTAAATTTATAAATATTAATTGTTATTTTGTATATTTACATAAAGACAGTGTAAACTAGTATTAAAATATATTTAGAAAATTAGGAGGATTACATATGCAAGGAAAAATGTTTTGTTTTCAATGTGAACAAACTGCAGGTGGAAAAGGTTGTACTAACATAGGAGTCTGTGGAAAAACACCTGAAATTGCAGCACTTCAAGATTTACTTATTTATCAGTTAAAGGGGATAAGTTGTTATGCTACCAAACTTTTAGCTAGAGGTGAAAAAATTGATAAGTCATTAGTTTCATTTGTTGAAAATTCATTGTTTATGACATTAACCAATGTAAACTTCGATCCATTGGATCATATTGATATGCTTAGGAAATCTCAAATAAATAAAGAAGAAATTAGGGGAAAGGCCTCAGCGCAAGAAGTGAATAGCCAGGAGGCTTTATATAATTTAACTGGTAACGAGGAGCAAATGCTCGAAGATGCTAAAAAAGCAGGCGTTATGTATGATCAAGAATTAGATGCAGATATACGCTCAGTTCGTGAAACTATAAAATATGGATTAAAAGGAATTGCGGCTTATGCACATCAAGCTAGATTTATTAAATATAATAGTGATGAGGTAGATGACTTTTATTTTATAGCGCTAGCAGCGTTAACTGATAATAGTTTAAATCTTCAAGACCTTATTAAGTACTTAATTAAAACCGGAGAGATGAGTGTTAAGGTAATGGAGGTATTAGATAAAGCTAATAATGAAAAGTATAATTCTCCAACACCTACTAAGGTTAATGTAAATATTAAAAAAGGTCCATTTATCGTAATTTCTGGTCATGATTTAAGGGATCTTGAAATGCTCCTCGAGCAAACAGAAGGTAAGGGGATAAATATTTATACTCATGGTGAAATGTTGCCTTCTCATGGATATCCTAAGTTAAATAAATATCCTCATTTAGTGGGTAACTTTGGAGGAGCATGGCAAGATCAACAAAAGGAATTTGATGGTATTCCTGGCTGCATTTTAATGACAACAAATTGCTTAATGAAACCAAGAGATTCTTATAAAGATAGAATTTTCTCAACAAGTGTTGTTGGTTGGGAGGGTTTAAAACATATATCGCCTGATGAGAATGGCAATAAAGATTTCACTGGAATAATCAAAAGGGCGCTAGAATTAGGTGGCTTTGAAAAAGATGAAGAAGTTAAAGAAATTCTAGTAGGCTTTGGTCATAAAGCAACTTTAGCTCATGCTGAAACAATAGTGAATGCAGTTAAAGAAGGCAAAATTAGACATTTCTTCTTAATCGGAGGATGTGACGGTGCAAGAACAGGAAGAAATTATTATACTAAATTTGCGCAGCAAGTACCAAAAGATTGTATTATTCTTACTTTAGCTTGTGGAAAATACCGTTTTAATAAATTGGAGTTTGGTGAAGTAGCAGGGCTACCAAGACTACTTGATATAGGTCAATGTAATGATGCATATTCTGCTGTTAAAATAGCTTCAGCACTAGCTGATGCATTTAAATGCACTATTAATGACCTACCACTTGCACTGATTATAACTTGGTATGAGCAAAAAGCTGTTGCTGACCTATTAGCTTTACTGTCATTAGGAGTAAAAGGAATTTACCTAGGACCAACATTGCCGGCTTTCTTAAGCCCTAATGTATTACAATTCCTAGTTGACACTTTCGATATTAAACCTATAAGCACACCAGAAGATGATTTAAAACAAATACTCGATAAAAGTTTAAATTAAAAGCCAGCAAACCTAATCATAAAGTGATTAGAGTTTGCTGGCTTTATTGAATTTATGAATCATCTCTTAATATATTGAGATCCTTACCATTCATTATTTTATTCATAGTTCTCATGGAACACATTTTGCCACACATAGTGCAGCTATCCGCATTCTCTGGCATAGATTCTTTTCTGTACCTTATAGCTTTTTCTGGATCAATAGCAAGTTCAAACATTTTCTTCCAATTAAGACTCTGCCTTGCTGTGCTCATTTCATTATCCCAGTCACGGCTTCCTGGAATTTTTTTGCCTATATCACCAGCATGAGCTGCAATCTTAGCAGCTATAATACCTTCACGTACATCATCAACATTAGGGAGTCTTAAGTGTTCTGCTGGAGTTACATAGCATAGGAAATCAGCACCACAACTTGCAGCTAAAGCACCCCCTATGGCACTTGTAATATGATCATAGCCTGGAGCAATATCTGTAACTAGAGGCCCTAAAATATAAAAAGGTGCACCATGACATAATTTCTTTGCGAGTAACACATTTGCCTGAATTTCATTTATTGCCATGTGACCTGGACCTTCTATTATAACTTGTACATTTTTCTCCCAAGCTCTTAAGGTTAACTCACCAAGCACCATTAATTCATGAATTTGGCAAGCATCAGTTGCATCGTTAATAGAGCCAGGTCTACAGGCATCCCCAAGACTTATAGTTAAGTCATATTTTTGACAGATATCTAATATCTCATCGAAATGTTCATAAAATGGATTTTCCTTTTTGTTTAATTCCATCCAAGCGTATAAAAGAGATCCTCCTCTTGATACTATATGAGTTATTCTCTTATTTCGTTTAAATACATTTGCAGTAGCAATGTTTAAACCAGCATGTATTGTTACAAAGTCAACTCCATCTTTTGCATGTTTTTCTACTACATCTATAAATTCTTGTGAAGTAATGTCTTGAAGTTCCTTATCATAAAAACCAAGAGCATCATATATTGGCACAGTTCCTATCATGGCAGTAGAGTCTGAAATAAGTCTTTTTCTAAATTCCTGCGTTTTACCAAAAGAGCTTAAATCCATAACAGCTTCAGCTTTCATATCAATGGATAATTGTACTTTCTTCATTTCCTCATCTATGTCATAGCAATCCTTAGAAATACCTAAATTTACATTGATTTTTGTTTTTAGCCCTTCTCCAACACCTTCTGGGCTTAGTATTTTATGATTTCTATTAGAGGGGATTGCAACAACACCTCTTGCTATTTTCTCTCTTAAAATTTCTTCAGGCATATTTTCTTTTTCAGATACAATCTTCATTTCTTTAGTTATAATGCCTTTTTTTGCAGCATCCATTTGAGTAGTATAAGTCATTTTATAATCTCCTTTTTAGTTAATTATTTTTAAATAAAAAAATGCAAGCCCATAAAAGAGCTTGCAACAAAAAACACCGTTGTAAAAAACTCCCTACGTTGGAATTACCCAAATCAGGTTATGAGGGTCAGTGATAATATCTCTTTCTCAGCTCATAAATGAGCTCCCCTTGTTTACTTTATTTAATTATTAACTGCCTTAAGTATATTAGTTAAAGATGGTAATGTAAAGTTTTCTTTTAGAATTACCATTTAACAGAAAGAGTACCCATACACTGTTAATATGATAGAAACCTATGTTATACTCTGCCTATTAAATAATTTTTGAGGAGGTACTTTATGGAAAGATATGAGATTAACAAAAATTTAGCCCAAATGTTAAAGGGTGGAGTAATTATGGATGTGGTGAATGTAGAGCAGGCAATAATTGCAGAAAAGGCAGGAGCCTGCGCGGTAATGGCATTAGAACGAGTACCATCAGATATTAGAAAAGAAGGTGGAGTGGCTAGAATGTCTGACCCTCGGATGATTAAAGAAATAAAGGCAGCTGTGAGTATTCCAGTTATGGCTAAAGGTAGGATAGGTCATTTTGTTGAAGCACAAATTCTGCAAGAAATAGGGGTGGATTTTATTGATGAGAGTGAAGTTTTGACTCCAGCAGATGAGCAATATCATATAAATAAATGGGATTTTAAGGTTCCTTATGTTTGTGGAGCAAGAAATTTAGGAGAGGCACTAAGGCGGATTGGAGAAGGTGCTGCAATGATAAGAACAAAAGGTGAAGCGGGAACCGGAAATGTAGTAGAAGCTGTTAGGCATATGAGATGTATTATGGATGAAATTAGAAAAGTGAAAAATGCTCCAAAAGAAGAGTTAATGACAATTGCTAAAGAGTTTGGGGCACCAATTCATTTAATTGAATATGTATGGGAAAATGGTAAACTTCCTGTAGTAAATTTTGCAGCAGGTGGAATAGCAACGCCTGCTGATGCTGCACTCATGATGCAACTTGGAGCTCAGGGAGTTTTTGTAGGTTCAGGAATTTTTAAAGCAGAAAATCCAGAGGCACGAGCAAAAGCCATAGTACTCGCAACTACATATTACAATGACCCAAAGGTTTTAGCGGAAGTTTCAGAAAATCTTGGAGAAGCAATGAATGGATTAGAAATAAGCGAAATTAAAGAGAAGTTTGCAGAGAGAGGATGGTAGAAAGATGAAAATAGGAGTTTTATCACTTCAAGGGGGTGTAATAGAACATATCAATCATATTGAAAGACTTGGGCATGAAGGAGTAGAAATTAAGAAACTTGAGGATTTTGATGATTTACAGGGAATCATTTTGCCAGGGGGTGAGAGCACAACAATAGGTAAACTCTTAAGGGAGAGAAAAATGCTCATGCCGTTAAGAAAAAAAATAATCTCAGGATTACCTGTGTGGGGAACCTGTGCTGGTATGATACTACTTGCTAAATATATAGAGGGAGCGACAGATGGACATCTTAAAGTTATGGATATAAAAGTGAAAAGAAATGCCTATGGAAGCCAAATTGATAGTTTCAAAAGAAATGTTGTAATAAGTGAGATTTCAAGTGAGCCATTGCCAGTAGTTTTTATCCGTGGACCATTAATTACAGAAGTTAAAAGTGATGTTCAAATAATATGTACTGTTGATGATAATATTGTAGCAGCAAAACAAAAAAATATGTTCGTAACCTCTTTTCACCCGGAACTTACTAATAACTTAGAATTTCATAAATATTTTGTTAATATGTGCAAGTAAAACTATGTATTAAAATTTATTATAAAAGGATGTATAACAAGAGGGTACCATAAGTTTAATTCAGCATATCATATAATGTAGACAAGTCTATAAAGTGTGATAAGGAGGCGATTAACAATGTTTGCTCCCTTTATAATATGCTTAAGAGAAGGCATAGAGATCTTCTTAGTTATTATTCCTCTAGTAGTTTATTTTAACAAAAACAAACTATATGGGATGACTAAGAGTGCATTGCTAGGTGGCGCTTTAGGAACTTTTATCGCAGCAATAACTGGTTCAATATTATTTTCACAAGTATCTTTGCTGAATGGTCCTGCAGGAGAATTATTTGATGGACTCCTTGGGATAATATTAGCTGGATTAATATTATACAGTGTAGTGCTTTTAAGGAAGAATAAATCTTTTAACACAAAAGCTAATCAACAACTTGTTTCATTAAGTCAAAAAGGAGTATTTATTCTTGCATCTATAACATTCTTTAGAGAATTGTTAGAAGTAATATTATTTATTTTAGCTAGTTCTTCAACAGGGTCTTCATTAACTGTTGCTGGTGCATCATTATTAGGCTTAGTATGTGCAGCTCTAATTGTTTATGTGGTCTCTAAAGGATTTTCCAGGCTTAATATAAATGTAGTATTTTATATCCTAAATCTATTTTTAGTTGGACTTGGTGCATACTACTTTGGTGATGGATTGGATGTATTATTTGGTAGATATGTTCCTGAAATTTTTAAAATGGGTATATTATTGTACGCAGTTCCCAGTTACTATATAATGATAAAAAAAGATTTGAAAATATATTTAAATTCTGATAAAATAAAATAAGACATTTTGGTGGAAACTTTAGTCCCATATATTTCGATTTCCAAACTTGTTTGGAAACGTTAATGTATGGGATCTTTATTTTTTTACCCAAAGGAGGATTTTATTTAAATGAAAAAGCAATCATTTTACTCAGAGCTAGACAAAGACAAGCGGTACATTCTAAATTGTTGCTTTTTTGTTTTCGCAGTTAATGGACTTTATGCTATGATATTAGGTTCGTTGCTACCAATAATCAGTGATGAATATGGGCTAAACAATACAATGAGTGGAATTTTGCTCTCTGCGCATCAAGCAGGAAACTTAATATCTGGATTTATTGCAGGTGTGTTGCCACTTTATTTAGGAAGAAAAAAATCAATAATGTTTTTATGTAGTTTTGTTGTTATGGGATTTACAATTATGATTTTAACAGGAAATCCAGTATTATTGATTATAGGATTCACATTTACAGGATTAAGCAGAGGGAGCATTTCTAATTTTAACAACACAACTGTGAATGAATTGTCAAACAGTAGCCCGGCAGCTCTTAATTTTTTACATAGTATTTTCGCTATTGGGGCTTTAAGTGCTCCATTTTTAGTTATTCTATGCACTAGCATGGCTGGTGACATTGGTTGGAAGATAGCAGCAGGTGTCATTATTATTCTTGCAATTATTTCTATTTTTCTTTTTTCAAAAATGAAAATAAAAGATGCTCCAAAAAAGAAGAAAAATATAAAAGTATCATATGAATTTTTAAAAAGTAGTTATTTTTGGATTAGTGCTGGTATTATGCTGTTTTATTTATGCGCAGAAGCGACTATTAATGGATGGTTAGTTAAATATTTTATAGATTCGAGTATTATGACTATAAAATATGCTCAAATTCTTGCGTCGTTGTTATGGGTAGTTATGCTTGCCGGTAGATTAACCTGTGCTTACTTAGGCGATAAAGTATCTAAGAAAACATTGCTTTTGACAACAAGTTTTGGAACTGTTGCATTTTACCTATTATTACTTTCAACCAGAGATTTAACTGTCATTACAATAGCAATAATGGGATTGGGATTTTCTATGGCAGGAATTTATCCTACAACAGTTGCTAGTATTGGTAATACAATTAAGGCCTATCCTATGTCAATGGGCGTTTTGCTTATGATAGGAGGTAGTGGAGCCATTATAATGCCAATTATAACCGGTGCAATATCGGATGCCTTTGGGATTTTGGCTGGAATGAGTGCTATAGTAGTCGCTATTATTCTAATGGTATTTTGCGTGGGTTTGAGTGTTATGAGTAAAAACGAAATTGCGTAGATAAATATCATAAGTAATGCATTATTTTTCATTAAAGAGTTATTTAGAATACAATAGATAAAGGAGGAAAATTATGAAAAAACCTAAAATATATATTACCGAGACTATTCCTAAAGAGGTAGAAAACTATTTATCAACATTTTGTGATTATGATAAATGGGATGGGGAACAAGATATTTCAAGAAGTGAACTGCTAGATAAACTTCATGATAAAGAGGGTGTTATGTTATCCGGTGTTTTGATTAATGATGAACTGTTAAGCCGTGCCCCTAAATTAAAAGTTGTTAGTAACATTTCAGTCGGATATAATAATTTTGATATCGGAGTTATGAGAGAGAGAAACATCATAGGTACGAATACTCCAGGTGTTTTAGATAATACTGTTGCAGATTTAATATTTGGTTTAATTTTATCGTGTGCAAGGAGAATTTCTGAATTAGACAGGTATGTAAAACAAGGTAAATGGAGTATAGATGATAACCAAACACTTTTTGGAATAGATGTACACCATTCAACTTTAGGCATAATTGGAATGGGTAGAATTGGTGAAGCTGTAGCTAAAAGGGCAAGGCTTGGATTTGATATGGAAGTATGTTATTTCAACAGAAATAGGAAAAAAGATGTAGAAGAAAAACTAGGAGTTAACTATTGTGATTTTAAATCTCTTTTAGCTAAGTCTGATTTCATTGTGTTAATGATTCCACTTAGTGAAGAAACGCGCCATCTTATAGATTTTGATGAGTTTAAAATAATGAAAAATACCGCAATATTTATTAATGCATCTAGGGGGCAAACAGTAAATGAACAGGCTTTAATAAATGCACTTCAAAGCGGGGAGATTCGCGGGGCAGGTATGGATGTGTACGAAGAGGAACCAGTTAACCCCCAAAACCCGTTACTTAAAATACCTAACGTAGTTACAGTTCCACATATAGGATCAGCCACTATTAAGACTCGTTTCGATATGGCAATGTTAGCAGCGCAAAATCTTGTTAAAGCATTGCAAGGTGAAATACCACCAAATATAGTACGGGAATTGAAGAAATAGAAAATTAATTATGATTTTTTAACAGCCAATTTATATTTTTTAATATAGATTGGCTGTTATATTTTTTTGCTAAGTGTTATCACTTTAGAAATATAATCATACAATGATATGTATGGTTATATTTCTAAGGCATTTTCAAAAGATAAGTTTGTAAACTATAAGTAGATATCTATAAGACAAGGTTCTTTTTTAGAAAGGAGAAATTCAAATGCTCACAGAGGTTATTGATTATTTATTAAAACATATTGATAAATACTATGAGGCAGTGGAGATACATATAACTATTAGTGTTACAGCAGTTTTGATAAGTATTATAATAGCGGTGCCATTGGGCATTTTGTGTGCCAGATTCACAAAAGCATCTCAACCTATAATGAACTTATTTAATTTTTTAAGGGTTATTCCAAGCCTTGCAATATTAGTACTAGTTATGCCGATACTTGGAACAGGATTTGCTCCAGCACTACTGGCGCTCGTTATTTTAGCAGTACCACCGATACTTATAAATACTTATTTAGGGATAAAAAACATTGATATTTCAGTTCTCGAGAGTGCAAAAGGAATGGGAATGGATAAAAGAAAAATGTTACTTAAAATCGAAGTTCCACTATCAATGCCATTAATAATTACAGGAGTTAGAACCTCTACAGTTGAAGTGATTGCAAGTGCTACTTTAGCTTCATATATAGGAGCCGGTGGGCTTGGGGATTTCATTTTTACTGGACTTAATATGAATGATTTTAGAATATTAATAATAGGGGGAGCATCAGTTGCTCTACTTTCTGTAGTAGCAGAATTGTTGTTGTTTACGGCTGAGCAGAGTATCACAAAATATCAAAGAGAGTAAAAAATTATACTAGGAGAGTGAATAGTTATGAATAAAAGAATAAAGGGATTAGTTGTAGTTTTTCTATTAACCGTATTGATTTCAGTTTTAACTGGCTGTACTAAAAAAAGTACTGTATCTACTGATTCAGTTTCGAATCCAAAGACAGCTGAAGCTAAAAATAAACCTACAATAAAAGTTGGTTCTAAAGATTTTACAGAATCTTTGATTTTAGCGGAGGTTTATTCAATGGCTTTAGAAAAAGCAGGTTACAAGGTTGAAAGAAAATTTAATCTTAGTAGTGCAGTGGTTCATACAACCCTTATAAATGGAGATATTGATTTTTACCCAGAGTATACTGGTACTGCACTAATTTCCATATTAAAGGAAGCACCAAAGTTTGATTCAAAACAAGTATATGATCTGGTTTCAGCCAAGTATAAAGAAAAATTCCAATTAATTTGGTTAGAACCTTCTTTAGCGAATGATGGACAGGGACTTGTAATTTCTAAAAAATCATCTGATTTATATAATATACACACTATAACTGATCTGCAAAAAAATGCAGGGAAAATAAGATTTGCATCTCAAGGTGAATTTAATGAAAGAGCAGATGGACTTCAATCACTAATAAAGACTTATGGGGAATTTAAATTCAAAAGCGAAAAGATCTATAATAATGGACTTAAATATGATGTACTTCACAATGATAAAGCAGATGTAGCTGTTGCATATACAACAGAAGGGCAATTAAGCAAAGATGAGTTTGTGGTACTTAAGGATGATAAACATGCATGGCCACCATACAATATAGCCCCAGTTATAAATGAAGATCTTCTTGAAAAGAACCCTGACATAAGAGGTATTTTAAATAATGTTACAAGCAAAATCGATAATAAAACAATAATAAAATTGAATGCTGAAGTAGATATAGATAAAAGAGAATACACGAGTGTAGCTAAGGAGTTTTTTAATGTCGAATTTGTAAAATAAAAAATATATGTTGAAGGAGGGAGGTTTAGCTTTTGAAAAGAATAGCAATTGAATTTATAAAAGCAAGTAAAAAATTTCCCAGTTCGGAGCAATATGCTGTAACTAATGTAAGTGCAAGCATAGAAGAAGGTAGTTTTATAACAATACTCGGAACCTCAGGTTCGGGAAAAACTACGTTTCTGAAAATGATAAACAGAATTCACGAATTAAGCTCTGGGGAAATAATGTTCTTTGGAGAAAATATAAAAAAAATTCCAGCAGAAAAACATAGACAAAAGATTGGATATGTTATTCAACAAATAGGACTGTTTCCTCATATGACAGTAGAGGAAAATATTGCTACAGTTCCAAATATTTTAAAGTGGAATAAGAAGGATATAGAGCAAAGAGTTGACAAGCTAATGGATCTAGTGAGAATTCCTTCTAAGGATTACAAAAAAAGATATCCAAGGCAATTATCAGGAGGTCAACAACAAAGGGTAGGGATAGCAAGAGCAATGGCTGCTGACCCTGAAGTAATGCTAATGGATGAGCCGTTTGGAGCATTAGACGCTATAACTAGATTAAATCTTCAGGATGAACTTTTAAAAATTCAAAAGAAACTTAATAAGACAATTATTTTTGTAACTCATGATGTAAATGAAGCTTTCAAATTAGGAGACAAAGTAATTATTATGGATAAAGGGGCAGTGCAGCAGTTTGACACTCCTCGAAATATATTATTTCATCCAGCTAATGAATTTGTTACGCGGTTGGTTTCTTCAGAGAATATTATTCAAAAGCTAAAGTTTGTACGAGCAAGTGCTGTAATGATTCCAATTGATGTGAAAATAAAAGAAGGTGACATAAAAGTTAATGAGAATGATAATTTAAAGCATTTATTAACATATTTTCTTCAGGATGATATCGATTATTTAATTGTAGAAAAGGACAATCATGAAGTTGTTGGCAAAATTACAATGGAGCAATTAAAAATAAAGCAGGTGCAGATAAGGGGGTAGTACATGATAAAGTATTTATTTGAAAATTACGATAACATGTTACTTTTGATGTTACAGCACCTTGAAATTGTATCAATAAGTGTTTCAATATCTCTAGTAATCGCAATTCCTGTTGCACTTTTAATTTTAAGGTCAAAAGTTTTATCTGTGGTTGTTATATCTCTTTTGGGAGTAATTTATTCTGTACCAAGTCTAGCGTTATTTGCATTATTAATACCTATATTAGGGCTTGGAAGAGGAACAGCAATCTTCGTTTTGGTAATCTATAATCAGTATATTCTTGTTAGAAATATTTTTGTAGCCTTTGAAGCAATAGATCCAGCAATTATTGAGGCAGGCAAGGGAATGGGTTTTAATTCGCCCCAGTTATTCTTAAAAATTCAATTGCCTTTAGCTCTTCCAATAATACTTGGAGGAGTACGAATTGCTACGATAACGACAATTGGGATAGCAACTATTGCCTCGGTAATAAACTCTGGTGGATTAGGGGTTATTTTGTTTGATGGACTTAGAATGAATTATCTACCGAAAATAATATGGGGAACAATTATGTCTGCCGGACTTGCAATAGGAGCTAATCAAATATTATTATATTTAGAAAAATCGGCGAGATTTATTGCTAATGGCCAGAATAAAGTTTAATAAATAATATATTATTTATTAAACTTGTTGACAAATAAGCACATTAAAACTACAATAAGAATCATTAAGCATATGTAAGATTGTTAATTTTATCACAATGATAAAAAGTGATGAATTGTAAAACTTATGTGGGTTTTAGATTTAGGAGGAGGATAAAAATGAGCACAAGATTTGATTATAGTAATCTAGATAATATATTAAAAAATCATGAGTTTAAATCTAGTAATATTATTGCAATATTGCAAGATACCCAAGAGTGTTATAGGTATTTACCTAAGGAGGTATTCTCATATCTTTCAGAAAAGCTAGGAATGAGTAGGGCCAAAATATATAGTGTGGCAACTTTTTATGAAAACTTTTCATTACAACCTAAAGGCAAGTTTATAATAAAAATATGTGATGGCACAGCTTGTCACGTTAGAAAATCTATTCCTATATTAGAAAAGTTAAGAAAACATTTAGAACTTTCTGAAACTAAAACTACAACAGATGATTTTACGTTCACTTTGGAAACGGTTTCCTGTCTAGGCGTTTGTGGACTTGCACCAGCTATGACTATTAATGATAAAGTACATGGTGCTATGACTCCAGAAAAAGCAATGGAGCTTCTATATACTCTTAAGGAGGAAAAATAATATGCTTCATAATAGAAATGATCTAATTAAAGCAAGAAATACGTATGAGAATAGTTTTATAAAAGAAAAAAAGAAAATTATTATATGTGCTGGTAGTGGTTGCATTGCAGGTGGATCCTTGGATGTTTATGCTGAATTAATAAGACTTATGAATTCAAAAGGTATAAATTGTGAAGTAAGCCTAGAGAAGGAACCCCATGATGAAACTGTTGGAGTTAAAAAAAGTGGATGTCATGGATTTTGTGAAATGGGTCCTTTAGTGCGAATAGAGCCATTCGGATATTTATATTTAAAAGTAAAGGTTGAAGATTGCGTAGAAATTGTGGACAAAACTATAGTTGAAAATGAATGTGTTGATAGACTTGTATATACTAAAAAAGGACAAATATTTAGGAAACAGGAAGAAATTTCTTTTTATAAAAAACAAACTAGAATTGCGCTTGAACATTGCGGGCATATTGATGCAACTTCAATAGAAGAATATATCGCTATTGGTGGATATTCTGCACTTGAAAAAGTAATATTTGATATGAGTTCTGATGAGGTTATTAAGCAAATAACGGAGTCAAATTTAAGAGGTCGTGGAGGCGGTGGATTCCCTACAGGTAGTAAATGGGGCCAGGTGAAACGTCAAAAGGAAGCAATAAAATATATTGTATGTAATGGTGATGAAGGTGACCCAGGAGCATTCATGGATAGGAGTGTAATGGAGGGCGATCCCCATAGAGTACTTGAAGGAATGATAATTGCTGCTGTTGCTTGTGGTGCACAAAAGGGCTTTTTATATGTTCGTGCAGAATATCCTCTTGCTGTAGGCAGACTTTCTGATGCTATTAAACAAGCGAAAGAATATGGAATAATTGGTCAAAATATTCTTGGGACAAGCTTTTGTTTTGATATTCAAATTAATAAAGGTGCAGGTGCATTTGTATGTGGAGAGGGAAGTGCATTAACTGCTTCCATCGAAGGAAAAAGAGGTATGCCAAGAGTAAAACCTCCAAGAACGGTTGAACAAGGACTTTTTGGTAAGCCAACGGTACTTAATAATGTTGAAACTTTTGCTAATGTACCAGTAATAATTAATAAAGGAGTAGATTGGTTTAAGTCAATTGGGACTAAAAATAGTCCTGGTACAAAAGCGTTTGCACTAACTGGAAATATTGAAAACACTGGACTTATTGAGGTACCAATGGGAACAACCTTAAGAGAAATAATATTTGACATTGGTGGAGGAATAAAAAACGGTAAAAAGTTTAAAGCTGTTCAAATAGGTGGTCCATCTGGTGGATGTCTTACAACAGAAGATCTTGATCTCCCATTAGATTTCGATTCACTTAAAAATGCAGGTGCAATGATAGGTTCTGGTGGTCTTGTTGTTATGGACGAAGATACATGTATGGTTGAAATTGCAAGATTCTTTATGAATTTTACAAGAAATGAGTCTTGTGGTAAATGTGTTCCTTGTCGTGAAGGTACTAAGAGGATGCTTGAAATTCTTGAAGGCATAGTTGCAGGTAAAGGTAAACCAGAGGATATAGACATGTTATTAGAACTTGCAGATACTATATCTTCAACAGCATTATGTGGGCTTGGAAAATCAGCTCCATTACCAGTTGTCAGTACCATTAAGAATTTTCGTGATGAGTATGAAGCACATATTGTTGATAAAAAATGTCCATCTAAAACATGTCAGAAGCTTAAGGTAATATACATAGATCCAAAAAAATGCAAGGGATGCTCAAAGTGTTCAAAAATTTGCCCGGTTGGAGCAATCTCAGGTAAGATTAAAGAATCATTTAAAATTGATCAAGATAAGTGCATAAAATGTGGTAGTTGTATAGATGCCTGTGCATTTAAAGCTATAGGGGAGGAGCAATAGAATGAATAGACAGTTTATGACTATAGACGATATTCCTGTTGAAATAAAGGATGAAAAAAATATTCTTGAATTAGTTAGAAAAATGGGTATTGTATTGCCTACGTTATGTTTTTATTCGGAGCTTTCAGTTTATGGTGCTTGCCGTATGTGTATGGTTGAAAATAAACGTGGAGGTATTGAAGCTGCATGTTCTACTCCTCCTAGAGCGGGTATGGAAATATATACAAATACTCCGAGGCTTAGAAAGTATAGAAAAAATATTCTTGAGTTATTACTTGCAAATCATTGCAGAGATTGTACAACTTGTGTGAAAAATACTCGCTGTAAGTTGCAAGATTTAGCAAAACGTTTCGGAATAAAACAGGTAAGATTTGAAAATACTGCAAAAACACAAGAAATAGACGATTCATCAGTATGTATTGTAAGAAATCCAAGCAAATGTATTTTATGCGGTGATTGTGTACGTGTGTGTGCAGAAGTACAAAACGTTGGAGCAATTGATTTTGTTGGTAGGGGATCTAAAATGACTGTGTCAACTGCTTTTAATGAACCTATTGGAGAATCTAATTGTGTTGGTTGTGGTCAGTGTGCGGCAGTATGCCCAACTGGTGCTATTGTAGTAAGGAGTTCTACAGATGAACTTTGGAAAGATCTTAGTGATAAGAATAAAAAGGTTGTAGTTCAAATTGCACCTGCAGTAAGAGTAGCAATAAGCAAGGAATTAGGACAACATGATGGTGAAAATTCAATGGGCAAAATAGTAACAGCCCTCAGGAAAATGGGATTTGATAGGGTGTTTGATACGTCAGTGGGGGCAGATCTTACGGTTATAGAGGAAACAAATGAATTTGTTTCAAAACTTAAGGAAAATGAAAAACTACCTCTATTTTCATCTTGTTGTCCTGCCTGGGTGAAGTACGTTGAAAATACTTATCCGGAGATGATGGAGAATGTTTCTACTTGCAGATCTCCTATGGAAATGTTTGCTTCTGTTTTAAAGGAACATTACAAAGATGATGATAAAAAACTTGTGAGCGTAGCGATAATGCCTTGTTCAGCAAAAAAGTTCGAAGCTGATAGGGAGGAACTAAAAAAGGATGGCGTTCCTAACGTTGATTATGTAGTAACAACGCAAGAACTTATTAATATGATAAAAGAATCTGGAATTGCGTTCTCAGAATTAGAACCTGAGGCACTAGATATGCCATTTGAAATTAGTAGTGGAGCTGGAGTTATATTTGGAGTAACGGGTGGCGTTACTGAAGCGGTTATTCGTAAAGTTTTAAGTGATAAGCCTATTGCAATATTACGGGCTCTTGCTTTTGATGGTGTTAGAGGCATGGATGGTACTAAAGAAGCGAGTATTAAGGTAGATGATCGCGTTATAAAATTTGCTATAGTAAGTGGTCTCAAGAATGCAGATAATATTATAAAAAAGATAAAATCTGGTGAAGTGCATTATGATTTTGTAGAAGTTATGGCGTGCCCCGGTGGATGTGTTAGTGGCGCAGGTCAACCATTTGCAAAAGTTGAAGGAAAATCTAAACGAGGCATTGGATTATATAAGGCAGATAAAATGAATAGCGTAAATCGTACAGATGATAATCCATTGATGGATTCATTATATTCAGGGATTCTAAAGGACAGGGTTCATGAGTTATTGCATGTACACTACAATAAGAAACAAGATCATAATTAATATAAAAAATGAAATTAAACCTATCCATACATGGATGGTTTTTTTTTAGTTAAATCATATAATTATGCATTGTGAATTAAATAGTATAGGATAGCAAAATCAATCGAATAATAAGGCATACTTTAATATTTGCCTATAACATAAGGAGATGGAATTATGAAAAAAAAATTTTTACGTATTTCAATTATAACTATAGTCACATTGAGTATTTTAAATGGTTTAGCTGGAAGTAGCATTGGATTTGGTGCAACTGTTAATGTTATTAAGACGAATGAACAATCAGGGATAAAAAAATATGATGATTGCTTAAAACTATTAAAGGCTGGTAATGAGAGGTTTCAGAGTGATAAGCTTCTGCAAGTTTATTTAAGTAGTTCAAAACGTAAATCTTTAGTAAATGGTCAGAATCCTTGCGCAGTAATTATAACCTGTTCTGATTCTCGTGTGCCGCCGGAACTTATTTTTAATCAAGGCCTTGGTGATTTGTTTGTTATTCGAGTAGCAGGAAATGTAATTGATAAAATCGAACTGGGAAGTATGGAATATGCAGTGGCGCATTTAAAAACACCTCTTATAGTTGTAATGGGGCATGAAAATTGTGGGGCTGTTGAAGCAGCAGTAAAAGAAAATGGGGAAAAAGTACATGGGAATATTGGAGCTATAATAAATAAGATAGAACCTTCAGTTCAAAAAGCTAAATCAAAGAATTTGTTTGGTAAAGAGTTAATTGAAGAAGCTACCAATGAAAATATTATTAATTCAAGTGATGAGTTAAAAAAATCTAAGATTATTAAAGAAGAAATAAAAAAGGGTAATGTAAAAATAGTGGAAGCTAAATATATGCTAAAATCAGGTAAGGTTATTTGGTTTAACAATTAATTTAAAGTTGTAGTACTTAATGAGTGATTAGGTATTGCATTTTTTTTATTTGTTTTAAACAATACTTTATATAAAAGTGGAAACAGTTGTTTTGAATCAATCATATTAATACAATAAATAAAGGTATATGTCTTTAAATGTAGAATTAATAATAAATGTTTTGGAATATAAAAAACACATATAAATATCTATTATATTAAAAAATTAAATGAAGGGAATGGTAAGGTTGAGGTATTTTGATACATATAAAGGATTGCCAAAAAGTATTTATATTGTATTTTTAGCGCAAGTTACCAATCGGTTTGGTGATTTTGTATTGCCGTTTCTAACTTTATTTTTAGTTAAGAAAATGGGACTTACTTATGAAAGTGCTGGATTCGCTGTAATGCTTACTGCCTTATCATCAATTCCAGGTTCTTTTGCTGGAGGGCAAATTGCAGATCATATTGGACGTGTAAAAACTTATGCGGTCTTTCAATTAACAGCAGGGATTTTTTTGTTTTTTTGCATTTTTTTTAATAATCCACAAATTATTATAACACTTGTTTGTATATCATCATTTTTTAATGGGGGAGTTCGTCCAATTATGACTGCAATTATAACAGACGTATTGCCAGCTGAGAAAAGACAAATTGGGTTTTCAATATCATATTTAGGAGTAAATTTAGGAGCAGCATTAGGACCACTTATAGCGGGATTCTTATTTAGCAATTATATACCTCTCATATTCATAGGTGACGCAATTACTTCACTCATAGCTGTGATTCTAGTATTATCAAATATAAATGAGAGTTTACCAGATTATAGTAACAACGATTCTATTAAAGATGAAGAAAAAAGTGAAGTAGGTAACGTTTTTACAGTTTTATTTAAACGACCTAAAATTCTTGTTTTTCTTATCATTAATATTTTTCTAAGCTTTACATATACACAAAATGTTTTTTCATTACCAATAATGCTTGACCATGTTTTTGGAAGTAGTGGCGCAAGAAACTATGGAATTATTATAAGTTTTAATGCTATAACAGTTCTTGTTATGACTATTTTTGTGACTAATAAAATAAGAAATTGGCATCCACTCAGTGCTATAGCAATGTCAGGAATTTTGTATGCTATTGGGTTTGGAATGATTACATTTATCCATTCAATGACTTTCTATATCCTATCAACGCTTATTTGGACAATTGGTGAAATTATGGTTGTTACAAATTTTGGGGTATATATAGCAAATAACACACCACAAAATTTTAGAGCAAGATTTAATGCAGTTACATCATTAAGCTTTGCAATAGGAGCTGCACTTGGGACTTCACTTATGGGTAAATATATGGATATTTTAGGAGTTCAAGCTGTTTGGCCACTGGTTTTCTTTTTAGGGGTATTTGGGGCGGCAGGAATGTATATTCTCAAAATTAAGAGTGAAAAAAATATAGGTGCCGGAGTGTCAAATATGAAGGTTCGTGATGATGTTTAGTAGCCAGTTTATAGTTTTTAATATAAATTGGCCACTGTGATTTTCATAAGAATATTATTTAATTGCATTTAAAACAACAAGGCTATTTCCCATTTTGGGGTTTTCCCAATTAAACACTAAACACGAATCTAATTTAGGGTCAAACATGTTAACAGCCTCATCCTTTAGAAACATTTTAAGATTAAATGCTGCATATATAAAAGCAGCCTTTTTTTTATTAACACTTGTGTATTTTCTCATATTAATTAAGCCAGAAGCTGTGCCTGCTAAATTAAATGAAGGATCATATAAGCTGTTACGACTATCAGAGACAATTAATTTTACGTTTTCACGAAGTTTGGATACAAGTTGTCTTAAAAGGCTCATTCCATGTCCTTGCGGAAGGTCTACGTCGGTTATTCCAAAACTTAGACTTTCACATACCTTACTCCATAATTCTCTATCTGCCTCTTTATCAATGTCTAAACAATCTCCAAGTGTAATGGACTCAAGATACCGAAGATCATGGAAAACATTACAATTTTCTATAAGATCACAAAAATCAATTATAACAGGCTTATCTTCAGTTATTATAATGTTATCTCCTTGAAAATCTCCGTGCGCAAATGCAGTAAGACACATAACAGTTAATCCATTCCAAATATTTTCATTATTAAAATAATAATATGGGTTTGGAAGTAAAACATCCGTTCCATCTAAAGATATCCATTTTATATTTTTGTCTACACCTATTGATTCAAAAGCTTGTACATATTTAATATCCATATATCTATATGCAAGTTCATTTTTAACTATATCCATTGGGCACATATATTTTTTAATATGTTCTTTGTTCCAAGTAAATAAAAATTTAGTTATTGTTGAAATTATAGTATCTTTAAGTTCATCTTCATTTAATATCTTGTCCAAAAACGTTTCACTATTGTAGATGTCATCACCTGCTAAATCATACAAGTTTACATATAATGTAGCTTTTGCTTTATCTAAAATTTTATAACTAGAAATAAGTTTAGCAATATATTTTTGCATATTGTTTCCTGAGGCCAGTCCATAGGCCTTTTGAAACACTTTAGCTTCATTATTTTTAGTTACTTTTAAAATACCTACCTTGTTTGCAGTGCCGTATTCAACCATATATACTCCGGCTTCAGACCTTCCACTTTTAAAGGTTTTCAATACTTGGAAAGGAGCAATTTTATCTTTAGTATCGCAACCTATCTTATTGATTTGATTTATCACATCTACAATTTTCATATATTATATTTAGTATGTCTGAGTACCAAAAGTACCAAACTCACTAAATTAATCACTTCCTTTTTCTCTATACTTTTTTTATAGTCTTAATTAAATATATTATATTATAACCACTAAGAATACACAAACGATTCAGAGAAATTAATATCTTGTTATCTTACAAAATCGTAAGATAACTTTTTTATTTGTAAGCTAGGTGACATGGAGTGTGGACTATGTGAGATGTATAATATGGTTATAGTGATAAGAAAAGAGGGGGAGATTTAAATGGAAATTTTAAAGGTCGAAAATTTAAATAAAACTTATGGTAAAGGCGAAAATAAGGTGGAGGCACTTAAAAATATAAATTTATCAGTTAATAAGGGTGAGTTTGTAGCAATTGTTGGAGCATCAGGATCCGGCAAAAGTACACTTCTTCATTTATTGGGTGGTTTAGACAGGCCAACATCTGGGAATGTGGTTATTGATGGAGAAAGTATATATGATTACAAGGAAGAAAAACTTGCCGTCTTTAGAAGAAGAAAGATAGGGTTTGTATTTCAGTTTTATAATCTACTACCTATTTTAGATGTAGAGGAAAACATAGCTCTGCCAGCACTTCTTGACAATGATAAAGTGGATAAAATTTATTTGGAGGAACTCATTAAATTATTAGGTCTAAGTAAGCGGAGAAACCATCTTCCGTCTGAATTATCAGGTGGACAACAGCAAAGGGTATCAATTGGTAGAGCAGTATTTAATAAGCCATCAATAATACTTGCAGATGAGCCAACAGGAAATCTTGACACTAAGAATTCAAAAGACGTTATGGAATTATTAAAGTTTACTGCTAAAAAATATAATCAAACACTAATACTTATTACCCATGATGTTAATATAGCAAATATGGCAGATAGAGTTATAACTATTGGTGATGGTGAAATAACTTCGGACAAGGATTTGAAAGTAAACTAGGGGGGAGGGGAAAAGATGATAACAAGTTATAAACAACTCACGGGGAAATATTTAAAGAAAAATAAGAAAAGAACCACACTTACGATTATTGGAATAATGTTATCAGTTGCACTTATATCAACAATAGGACTTTTCTTTAAAGGAATGCAGGATGCACAAATACAGAATATTAAAAATAATTATGGCTCTTTCCATTTAGTGTTTCAAAAGACAAATGAAAATATAGCATCTAAAATAGTTAATAATCCTAAAGTTTCGAGAAGTGGATTTTATACTATAAATGAGGGAATAAAAATAGGTGATAAATTAGTTGTTGACATAATAACGGCAACAGATAAAGCTTTAGAACTTTTCCCTTATAAAACGAAACTTGGTAGATTACCAGAAAAAGAAAATGAAGTTGCAATGGAAAAATGGGTACTATCTTACATTAATAAGGATGTTAAAGTAGGAAATAAAATTAAGGTTAACAATAAAGAATATACTCTTGTAGGGATATTACAGGATAATATAGGAAGCCAGATCAACAGTAATGGAGTGGTTTTATCCAAAAACAATAATATTAACAAACAAAAGGCACCATTACTGGTAGAAATAAGCTCGAAAACAAACTTAAAAACTGCCGTGAATGAATTAAAGCAGTTAGGTGAGAAAAATACAGTTGTTGAAAACGGTGCATTATTAAGTATGCAGGGAGCAGGAGATGAAAGTTCAGGTTTTGCAAGTTTATATATAGCCTTAGCAATAATAATTGGGATAGTTTTAATTTCAACAATAGCTGTAATATATAACTCATTTCAAATAAGTGTTGTGGAAAGAATTAAACAGTTTGGACTTTTAAGAGCAGTTGGAACCACACCAAGGCAAATAAGAAAAATTGTACTAAGAGAAGCAACAATCCTTGCTGTGATAGCTATTCCGCTAGGGTTAATATGTAGCATTATAGCTATCTATGGAATAAGTATTGCATTTAAATTAATTGGTGCAGATTCAGTTATGCCTATGCAAATATCAGTATCACCTATGGTTTTAAGTTTAAGCGTGACAGTCGGACTCTTAGCAATATATTTATCAGCACTCATGCCAGCATATTTCGCAGGAAGGATTTCGCCACTAAATGCTATAAGTGGTAGAACATCTATAACAAAAGAGAAAATAAAAAGAGGTAAGAATAGAGTAATTCAAAAAATATTTGGGTTCGAAGGTGCGATGGCTGCCAAAAATATAAAGCGGAATAGAAAAAGATATAGAATAACTGTTTTTTCTATAGTAATAAGTGTGGTGTTATTTGTTACTTTTAAATCTTTTATGGATATGTCACTCAATATATCGGATGATCTTAATGAATCAAAAAACATTCACTTTTCAGTTGTAGGAAATGGTCAAGATACAGGGAAAACAATAATAGATAATAAAACTGAAGATGATACTAAAGCACTCAAGCTAGTGGATAAGGTATATGAGGTATTTGATGCATATAGTTTTGATATAGCAATTAACCCAAATAGCAGAGTTAAAGAAATTCAGGATATGGGAAATATATATAAAAAAGTAGATATAGAAGGAAAGGAGAAAGCACTTATAGAGAGTTCTATTATGGTTTATGATAAGGATTCACTAGAAGTTTCTAAAAAATATTTACAGTCAGGAAATATTGATATAGAAAAATTAAATAGTAAAAATGGAGTAATTTTAATAAACAAGAATGTAGTATATGATCAAAAAACAAAGAAAAGTTATTATGGACCATTAGCGGATATAAAAGTAGGAGATGAAATAGACCTTCAATTTAATGAAAACGGAGGGGGTGAATCTAATAAAACAAAGACCGAATTTGGTAAAGGCAAGGTTAACAAAGTAAAAGTTTTGGCTATTCTTGAAAATGATCCTTTTAATTATAGGGGAAATTCAAGCGGATTAAAAATAATCACAACAGAAGAAATGGCAAAGAAATTAATAGGTGCACATGATGTTAAACCCGTAGCTTTAAACATAGTTCTTAAGGATATAAAAAATGAAGATGCTGGGAAAACAGGTATAGAAAATGTTATAAAATCTAATGCAGGTTTAATGGTAATAAACAATATAGATAATAATAGAAAAGATAAATCTACAATATTAATGGTCAAAATATTATTGTATGGATTTGTATTGGTAGTTTCATTAATAGGTAGTGTTAATATTATAAATACATTAACAACAAATATTATCCTGAGAAAAAGAGAGTTTGCTACATTGAAATCCATAGGACTAACTCAAAAGGGATTAAAGAAAATGATAGTTCTCGAGGGACTTCTATACGGTATTGTTGGTGCAATATATGGTTCTATAATAGGAGGCGGCATATCTTTTCTACTGTACAAATCAATGGGAGGATTTAGGGAGTTTGGATGGATGGCACCTTGGCAAGCAATATCTATTGCGGGAGCCGCATCTATAATAATAGGATATTTATCAGTATTATCTCCACTTTCAAGAATCAAAAAAGAAAATTTAATTGAAGCAGTTAGAGAAGATTATTAATGATTTTATCTAAAAAACAGAGAAGATTATCAATAATCTTCTCTGTTTTTTACTATATGCGTTTGAAAATTTCAATAAATACCTTAGTATATGTAAGAGAGTTTATATAGGTTGACTTTAAATTAACTCATAACTGAGGTATTATTAAGGTATTGATGGTTTACAATATTTAGAATGAGGTGAAGAACATGGATAGATTATTATTAGTTGAAGACGATGAATCGTTAGCCCTTGGAATAGAGTTTTCTCTAAAAGATGGAGGTTACTCAGTTTCTAGGACCCCAACTGTTGAAGGCGGAAAAAACTTATTTAATATGGATCTGTTTGATTTAGTTTTATTAGATGTTAACTTGCCTGATGGAAATGGATATGAATTATGTAAGTACATAAGAAATAAAAGTGATGTTCCAATAATATTTTTAACTGCTTGTGATGAGGAGGTAAATATAGTTCAGGGGCTTGAAATAGGAGGAGATGATTATATAATAAAACCCTTTCGCGTAAGAGAGCTTTTATCAAGAATAAAGGCAACGATTAGGAGAAACTCTAAAAATATAAGAAACTCTAAAAAATTATATATAGAGAGTACATTGAAAAGTGATAACATATCTGTTGATAATATAAAAGCAGTAGTAAGGAAAAATGGTGAAATTGTAAATCTCACAGCACAGGAATACAAACTTCTATTAATATTTATGAATAAACCTAATGTTTTGATGAAAAGGGATGAGATATTGAAAGAATTATTAGAAGGGGAAGACCCTTTCTTTGATGAAAACACATTATCTGTTTATATTAAGAGAATAAGAGACAAGATAGAAGATAATCCCAGGGAACCTCAGTATATAGTTAATAAACGTGGACTAGGGTATAAATGGAATAAAGATACTTTGATTGGAGTAAATGAATGAAGAGGTATTTTATTAATTCTGAACTCAAAATAAGCATGATGGCTCTTTTATTTTTAATGACTTTATTTTTAATTATTGCATCTTTGAGTTTAAAAGTACATCATGATAATTTAAAGAATGATTACATAAAAAGTTTGGGGGCTATTGCTAATCGGGTAGTTGAGAAAGATCCAGAAATGGAGAAGGAAATTATACCGCTCATTACAAAAGAAGTTTCCAAGGAAGAATCTATAAAAGGACAAGCTTTTTTAAAGCAATATGGATTAACAAAAAATTTAGAGAATGAACTTTTCCCATATGTGAGCGCAACTATCACAAAAAATAATTACTCAATTATTTTAATATTTATTGTTATGGCAGCGGTATTACTTATGCTCAATTATTTTCAATATAGCTTTTTCTATAAAAGGATAAGAAAAGTAACAGTTGCTGCGAAAAAGGTAATTGAGGGAGATTACGACATAGCAATAAATGAAGATAGAGAAGGTGATTTTTCAAAGCTAGCAATTTCTTTTAACTCTATGAGGAAAATCATTAGAAGCAATTTATATGAACTTAGACGTGAGAAACAATTTTTAGTGGATTTATTATCAGATATATCTCATCAGCTAAAAACTCCACTTTCATCTGTAATTTTATATAACGATATTATGATTAACAAGGAGCTAACTCTAAAGCAAAAGGAAGCTTTTTTATTAAACAATCAAAACCAATTAGAAAAGATGAACTGGTTGATTAAGAATATGCTTAAACTTGCTAAACTGGACGCTAAAGCGATAGAAATTGTAAAGGAGAAGCAGAGCCTAAATGAAACTCTGCAAGACTCAGTAGATGCTTTAGAGAGTAAAGCAATTGAATCTCAGGTTAAGCTTATTTTTAAAGAAAAAGAAGAGGTAGATTTTGCACATGATAGATTGTGGCTTGAAGAGGCACTCATTAATATTATCAAAAATGGGATAGAACATACTCCACGTGGTGGGACTATAAATTTAGAGCTAATCGAAAACCCTCTGTTTACGAGAATTATAATAGAGGATACAGGAGAAGGTATATTAGAAGAGGATTTACCAAATATATTCAAACGATTTTATAAAGCAAAAACCTCCAGAAAAACTGAATCAATTGGAATAGGACTGGCACTTGCAAAGTCAATAGTTGAAGCACATAACGGAATAATTGAAGTGCGAAGCAAGGTGGGTATTGGAACAAAATTTGTTATAACATTTATTAAATGTTATATATAATATATTTAACAGATAGAGGGGTATTAATGTGAAAAAAACAATAAAAGCAGCATTTTCAGTTACAATTCCAGTTATGCTTGGATACATATCGGTTGGAATAGCCTTTGGATTATTATTCGAAAGGGCCGGGTATAATTTCTTGTGGGCGATTTTTATGAGCATTTTTGTATATGCAGGGTCTATGCAGTTTATAGCGATTAACTTATTAACAAGTGGGGTAGGGTTATTTGAAATAGCATTAATGACTTTGTTTGTTAATATAAGACATGTTTTCTATGGACTATCATTTATAGATGAATTTAAAGGTATGGAAAAGAAAAAAATGTATATGATTTTCTCCCTTACTGATGAGACCTATTCACTATTATGTTCTTCAAAGACACCAGTGGGTGTTGAACGTAATTCGTTTTTATTTTGTATAACATTGTTAAATCAAATTTATTGGGTGATTGGTACACTTATTGGATCTATTGCAGGATCGCTAATTACATTTAATACAAAGGGGATTGATTTTGCAATGACAGCACTGTTTGTGGTTATTTTTATAGAACAGTGGGATACCTATAAAAATCATATTCCAGTACTAATTGGTGTTACTTCAACTATTTTATCACTTTTAATATTTGGAGCTAATAATTTGATTTTTCCATCTATGATATTTATAACAGTGGCTTTAATTTTGTTTCAAAAACAAATAGCTAGAAAAACTCATAAAATAAATAAGGTGGGTATAAAAAATGAATGTTAACACTAAGTACACTCTAATTGCAATATTAGTTATGGCAGTTGTTACCTTTGGTACAAGAGTAGCCCCTTTCGTTTTGTTTGGGAAAAATAAACCTACGCCAAAATACATAGTATATTTGGGAAATTATTTACCTCCTGCAGTTATGGCTATGCTTATAATTTATTGCTTAAGGAATGTTGTTTTATCAAGCTTCCCTTTTGGGATTCCTGAGGTGATTGGTGTTATTACAGTAGCAATATTGCATATATGGAAGCGTAATAACTTAGCCAGCATATTAGGTGGAACAGTTGTATATATGATTGCAATTCAATTGATATTTGTATAATCTTTGTAAATATATCTTTTTTTAAAATTGACATTTTTAATGTTCTAGTGTACTATTTATATAAGGCACTAGAACGTTGATGCACTTTCTGAATGGAGATGAAATAATGGATATAGAATTTAATGACAAAATGCCTATATATCTGCAGATAATAGATCTTATAAAAATGGACATTGTTATTGGAAAGCTAAAATCAAAGGATAAATTGCCATCAATGCGAGAAATGGCAATGAATCTGAATGTAAATCCAAATACTCTTCAACGATCCTATCAAGAGCTTGAACGACTTGGAATTGTTTATACACAAAGAGGTACCGGAACATTTGTTGGGGAAGGAAAAGATTTGGTCGATGATTTAAAAAGGGAAATGGCAAAGGAAGTTATAGAGTCATTTATACTTAGAATGAGAAGTTTAGGCTTTACTAATAACGAAATAATTAAATATGTTTCTAAGGAAACTATGGAGGTAAAACAAAATGGATAATATACTAGAATCAAAGAAAATATGTAAATCATATTTAAATAAAAAAGCCCTACGCGGTGTAGACCTAAATATAATTCCAGGAAAAATTGTAGGACTTCTTGGACCTAATGGTAGTGGGAAAACTACTTTTCTAAAAATAGCAGCGGGTATACTGCACCAATCAAGTGGAGAAATAATAATAGATGGTCAAATACCTGGTGTTTATACAAAGTCTATAGTTTCATATTTGCCTGATAATGAGTATCTGCTAAAGTGGATGAAAATAAAGGATGCAGTGAGGTATTTCAAAGATTTTTATTCCGATTTTGATGAAATAAAGGCAAAAGAACTTCTTGTTTTTATGAACCTTGATGAAAATAGCACTGTGAAAAGCCTATCAAAAGGAATGAAGGAAAAATTAAAGCTTACATTGGTACTCTCAAGAAAAGCAAAACTTTATATACTTGATGAACCACTTGGTGGCGTAGATCCTACTGCTAGAGAAAAAATATTAAATGCTATAGTTAACAACTTTAGTGCAGAAAGTTCTATGATAATTACGACTCATCTTGTAAATGATATTGAACGAATTTTTGATGAAGTAGCATTTATTTCAGATGGGGAAATAGTACTTAAGGGTAATGCGGAAGAATTACGAATGGACAGGAAAATGTCAATTGATGAATTGTATAGGGAGGTATTTAAGTAATGTTTAAGCTTATAAAATATGAATTGAGAGCAACTTTTTTGACTATAATCGGTATTTGCACAACTGTTATAATCGCTAACCTTTTTCTAATGACAAAGAAAAATTCATGGAATAGTGAAACCGTGATCGGATTATCTGGGTGCTTAATTATTGGTGCTATAATAGTAATATTTATATCTTCATTAAAAATCATGAGCAAGTACTTGCATGAAGACTCAGGCTACTTATTATTTACGCTTCCACAATCAGGGAAATCAATATTAACATCAAGGCTTATAACCGCATTAATTCAGATATCCATTGTTGTCCTTGTATCTTTTTTGATGTCTTACTTGACTTTAACTGACGAAATATCATTTAGTAGTTTTTTTGAAAATATTAAGTTCAATTTAGCCATATATTATTTAATTAGTTATATATGGATGATTGTTTCTTCCTTAACCATTATATACTTTTGCATGATTATGGGGAAAGTAGCCTTAAAAGGCAAAAAAATAGGTAAAGTAGGTACTTTCATAATTTTCATAATTTTATCAATGGTAATAAGTTGGTTGTCATTTAAACTTATTACTGTATTACCTCAAACACTGAATTTGAGTGATTTTTCAATAAATACTAATTACAATGCATTAGATACTGCTTTGTCCACTTCAAGTGGAGGTTTTATTATTAACATTGCTCAAACTATATTTAATATTATAATTTTTATTGGATTATTTATAAGTTCTTCTTTTCTAATAGATAGGAAATTAGATTTATAATAAATTTTTAAAAATTAAAACAAAATGATAATGAGTCAATTCTTTTGGCTCATTATCATGTTTAATTAGTAAAAAATAAACAAAAGATCTTTTAAAATTTAGTGGACAAAGAGGAGAGCTTTAAGATGAATTATTTTGAAGAAAGTTTAAAACTACATGAAAAACATTTAGGTAAAATAGAGGTAATATCAAAAATAAAAATAGAAACAAAAGACGATTTGGCACTTGCATATACACCAGGGGTTGCAGAACCTTGTAGGAAAATTCATGAAAATGAAGAAAATGTGTACAAGTATACTGCTAAAGGAAATATGGTTGCAGTGGTTACAGATGGTACTGCTATTTTAGGTCTTGGAGATATAGGACCCAAAGCAGGACTTCCTGTGATGGAAGGTAAGGCTATATTGTTTAAAGAATTTGCTAATGTAGACGCATTTCCAATTTGTTTAGATACAAAAGATGTAGATGAAATCGTTCGAACGGTGCAACTTATTTCTCCAGGTTTTGGTGGAATAAATTTAGAAGATATTAGTGCTCCAAGATGTTTTGAGGTAGAAGAAAAACTTAAAAAATTATTAGATATACCAGTATTCCACGATGATCAACATGGGACAGCTATTGTAGTTCTTGCAGGACTCATTAATGCTACTAAAGTAGTTGAAAAGAAACTTGAGGATTTGAAGGTCGTTGTAAATGGATCTGGTTCAGCGGGAACAGCAATATCAAAACTTCTGCTTTCGTCTGGTGTGAAAAATCTAATTTCATGTGATAAGGTAGGGATACTTTATAGAGGAATGAAAAAAATTGATGATGCAAAAACAGCTCTTGCAGAAATTACTAATCCAGACAATATAAAAGGAAGCTTAAAAGATGCATTTGTAGGTGCCGATGTTTTTATAGGAGTTTCTGCTCCAGGAATAGTAACACCTGAGATGATTAAATCTATGAATAAAGATTCTATAGTATTTGCAATGGCAAACCCAGTTCCAGAAATTATGCCGGAGCTCGCTAAAAAAGCAGGTGCAAAGGTCGTTGGCTCAGGACGATCAGATTTTCCAAATCAAGTGAATAATGTGCTTGTATTTCCTGGATTATTCAGAGGTGCCTTAGATGTGAGAGCAAAAGAGATAAACGAAGAAATGAAGCTTGCAGCAGCATATGCTATTGCAAATTATATAAAAGATGAAGATTTAAACGAAAATAACGTAATTCCAAGTGCCTTAGACAGAGGGGTGGCAATAAAAGTAGCAGAGGCAATTGCAAAAGCTGCAAAAGAAACAGGTGTAGCAAGAATATAAAAGAAAGTGGATATACCTAAAAAGGTATATCCACAATTAAAAAAGACAATATTTATTATTAAAGTTGCTACTTATACAGTTATAGAAAACATCACAATAAAATTATCTGAATATTCAAAAAAACATCTTTACAATCATATTTACCTATGTTATTATACATACAAGAAGAAGTTAATTCTTCTCGCAAATCCTAATTCATGAATCTAGATTAAAATAGTTTTGATTTAAGAAGTTTAGTGATTTAGAAAGATTTGAGATTCAAGGTTAAAAATTAAAGATTCAATTTTTAAGATTCAATTTATAAGATTTAAGTACGTATATCAATTGTTTTAATTATAGTCAAAAAATTAATTTGTGTAATGTCAATGTAATTTGAACAACTGCAATAGAAGGGAAGGTGCGTTATTACAGATATAAAAAATGAATTAGGGTTTGCTTAGCAGTCAATTTATAGTTTTATATATAAATTGGCTGCTATAATTTTTTGAAGCTATTTTTTACGTTTTTATTAAATTTCACTTTTACATATACTTTTTATAAAAATTTAAAATAAGATTTGCTGGGAATAGACGTTTCTCAAACATTATAATCATTGCTAAAACAGCTTGAATTAACCCAATGATAAAAAATATAATGTGCAGAAAAACTACTGAATTAATCATTAAACATTGTACAATAATCCATATGACTAAAGCCCAACTAAAAATACTGCTTATATACCCTTGATATTTTAAATTGAAACGAAATAAAGAAGCACTAATAATATTTCCAACACCAATTACAGTAAATAATATAACTCCTGGTATGAGATAATCACTAAAAGGTGAATTTTTTAAAACCTCAATTGGCATTCCCATTGGTCCCTTTGGATTAATAATAGCAACAAGTCCGCCCGCCATTGCTCCTATTCCTACAAATAAGTGTAAAGCAAATAATAATCTATATACTAATTTCATCTTAATTAAATCCCCCTATAATAAAATATTGAAAAGATATGTATTCAATCCTTAGTTATGCTTACTAATTCAATTTTATAATTTCCATCAGGAGATGTTACCTCTACTATATCGCCCATTGTTTTTCCAAATAATACTCTTCCTATTGGAGACTCGATACTAAACTTACCATTTAATATATCCACTTGCAATGTTGTTACAAGTTCTATTTCTTCTATATCATCGCTTCCTTCAAATTTTATCAATAATCTATTACCTATATTTGCACCTTTAGTATTAATAATAACATCATCAATAAGTTCAGCAGTTCTAATCATTTTTATTAAATAACCCATTCTTCTGAAGTTCTCATACATACTTGTTTTGGCAGCTTTATATTCAGCATTTTCACTTCTATCACCATGAGCTGCAGCTATCATTTTTTCATGTGCGATTTCCATTGTTAAAGGTCCTTTGCGATAATCGAATTCCTTTTGAAGTTCTTCAATATCTTTTTTAGTAAGTTTGTTATTCATTTTATCACCTTCTTATTAAATTAGATGAGAAACAGGATAAAAATTAGTTAGTTTTAGTGTGATTCTTACAATTCAATTGGAGCTTCCATAATTTTTTTTTCTAACATTTCACTCAAAAATGCTGAGCCCAAAATAATGACCCCTCCAATTATTTTTACTAAAGTAATAGTCTCTCCTAAAAATATCGAAGCCATAATTACTGCAGATACTGGGTCAATATAGCTTAAAATGGCTATGGACTGTCCTTTTAATTCCTTTATTGAAGAAAAATACATTAAGTAAGAAATTCCAGTATGAAGGATACCAACAATAAATATAAAAATCCAAGCGGTAGAACTTATTTTGCTTAAGTTAAGATTTCCCCTATAAATGATACTTGGTAAAAGTACTATTGCAGCCACAGCTAATTGAATCAGCGTTGTTTCAAAGCCAGACAAATTCTTTATAAACTTATTCATTAAAATTATACTAGCATATAATACTGCAGCTGAGAGGCCATACATTATTCCAACTATATGATTGTAAGAGCCAGGTACATCATTGCTTCCCAAACTAACAATTAAAAAAAGTCCAGACATGGCCATAATTACACATAGAATTTTTGTAACTGTGAGCTTTTCTTTAAGAATTATAGGTGCCAGTATTATTACAAATATAGGAGCAAAGTAGTAGCTTAAAGTTGAGTTTGAAATAGTTGTATACTTATATGCTTGAAATAAAAGAATCCAATTAAAACCTATAGCAACACCAGATAATATGAGAATTAATATATTTTCTTTTATTAATTTCAAAGATATTTTTTGTTTCATTATTAAACCTGTACAAAGTAAAAATAAGCTACCTATTACAGCTCTCAGAAAAGCAATTTCTATTGAGGGTAAGTTTATATTTTTTACAAAAATTCCTATGCTCCCAAAGATGAGCATGGCACTAATAAATTTCAGCTTATTTTTCATTTAAATTCTCCTTAGATAGCTTAATTTAGTTAATATAGATAATATTTCCTATAATTATAATAATAATATTTGGCAAAGTCAACTATAGTTATTATTGTAATTCGCTAAATTAGTATCTATTATATAACAGAATTGTAGCATTTATATTTGTAATATAAATAAAAACTATATATTATTAACTAATTCTGAACACGTCCGTAACATACACTTTACAATAAACCATTATAATAATTAAAATAGATACAATTTTTGTATGAATTTTATGTAGAAAAAGCTCGAAAATTTTAGTTTTATTAATCTAATATTTTGTTAGAAAGGTGAGGATTAAAATGAAAGAAGAGAAATGTAAATCGAATACTAGAGAAAAAATCACAAGTTTACCAGAAGAGGTTTTAATTGAAGTACTTGTAAGGGCGGGCAAATACAAAATAGATGATGAAGTTTTGGAAGAAGCAACAAGGTTATATGATGAAAAAATTGCTGAGATATATAAGAATAGAAAAGAAAATAAGACAAATAAAAAACAAGTCTTACAATATTAATGTTAGACTTGTTTTTTTATTTATCTGATTTTTCTATGGAATCGGCAAGACATTCATCAATTACATCTTTACTGATTATAAATTTCTTTTTATCACTCATATAGTTCACTCTCCCTTCGTCATATATAAAGAATATCATAACTATGTTAAAGGGATATTAAGCTAATATTAAATTTAAAAAAATAATTAAATAACAATTACTACCTCTGTTCCATCTGCGGCTTTTACATCTACCATTTTTAATCCTTTGTAATCCCGTAATACATCCATGCAGCATCGTAGTTCTCTGAAGTCAACACAATCAATATATTGTCTTTGCTCCATAGGAATATATCTTCGGGCAATTGATACTCCAAATCCTCCAAGGCCAAGAGCTACTTTTACAAGACCAATTGGTGCTGGTATTTTAAAACTTCTTCCACTTTTAAGTTTTACATATATCTTCAACTTTTATCCTTCCTTTCATTAATATATAGGAAAGTTTAAGCTCGTTTATGTCATATTTTAATAAAATATTTATTCTATAGAAACCTCAACTATGTCTCCATTTCCACTTTTTACATCAACTATTTTTCCTTCTAGTCCTGAATCAATGGCTTCCATAATCATTTTTATATCTATCCCATTTTCATCTGAAACTCCTGGTATTTTAATGTTATTAACAGCATTTCCTATAGCCTTTAAAAATTTTACTGGTACGTTAACATTTACAGTGTCCTTTGTAGCTGAAAACACTCTAATTTTTAGCATTTTGTCTAGATTTTTTGATGTTGTAACTGGTATTGCATTAGCAGATTTGTTAATAGCTTCAATGAGCTCACTTGCCTTATCTACATCGATTTTTCCCTCTTCAACCATTTTTAAAATTCGTTTAACTTCTTCTTTCATTTATAATCCACCCTTTCAAATTTTAATTTTTTTCATCATATTTACAGCTTGTTGAGCTGATATTTCATCTTTTTCAAGCATATCAAGTATTTCATTATTACTAACTGCTGCATTTTTTACCTCAGTATAACCAAGAGCCGAGACAACTTCATCAAGCTTAGCCCTTACTGTAGGATAAGAGATGCCAAGCTCTTTTTCTACATCTTTAATATTACCTCTGCACTTTAAAAAAACTTCCATAAAATTAAGGTGTTCTTCTGCTAAGTATTCAAACTTAGAAAACTCAAAGTCATTTTCTAGGACAGTACCACATTTATTACACCTAAGTTTAATAACCTTTAGTTTTGCACTACATATAGGACATTTGCTTATCACTTTATAACCCATGAGACCCTCTCCCTTTCTATATTTCTATTATAATATCAATATTCAAATAAATCAATAGTAAAATAAAATAATTTAATAAAAAACTAAATAATAATTAATATAATCAAACTTATAATTAATATACTTAAAATTAAATATGCAAATTCTTTTGAATAGCTATAATTATATTATTAAATATTTTGATTTTAGTTTCATTTGTTATTTAGACACTTTTTTATTATAATCTATCATATAGTTTAAGTTGAATTTAAGTCTTTTTTAATCTGTTTTTAATCTTTTAAATATATAATATGAAATGTTGGCTTATATATATAAGCAATCTATAACGAAAGGGGAAAAAACATGGATATTTTAATCAACTTTATAAATGGAATAATGCATATTGATAAGTATTTAGCTTTACTAATACAGCAGTATGGAATATTAACCTATGTTATTCTGTTTTTAATCGTATTTATTGAAACAGGATTGGTTGTTATGCCATTTTTGCCTGGCGACTCAATGCTGTTTGCAGCAGGAGCACTAGCAGGAATTGGATCAATGAATATATTTACTCTTTTAGTTGTAGTGTATCTTGCAGCAGTACTTGGAGATACCGCTAATTATCATATTGGTAAAAAGATTGGGAAAAAGATATTAGAGAAAGAAGAAGTAAAGTATATTAATAAAGAGCATTTAATAAAAGCTCAGAAGTTCTATGAAAAATATGGCTCAATGGCAATAGTTATAGGAAGATTTATTCCGATAATTAGAACTTTTGTACCTTTTGTAGCGGGTATTGGAGAAATGAATTATTCGAAATTTATTCCATACAATATGATCGGTGGAGGATTATGGGTAAGTTTATTTTTAGGTGGGGGTTACTTCTTTGGTAATCTTACTTTTATAAAAAATCATTTTTCTTATATGCTAATAGCTATAATAATTATTTCATTACTACCAGTAGTTATATTGTTTATAAAAGAAAAAATGAAAAAAGATGAGAATACTGAAACATGTGTTTAATGTAATAAGGCCATCTGAAGATAAAACATGTTTGGTTTTAGAATTTTTATGCAGTGGAATAATAATTTGCTAAACTATAATACCAAGACTAGTATATAAGAGAGAGAGGTGGAAAGGTGTACTTTAATATTGGTGAGAGAATAGATAAACTTGATAATTATATTCTATTTATTATTGAAAAGTATGTACATAATAGGTATTTAGATATTATAATGCCTATAGTAACATTGACGGCAAATTTAGGAATCATTTGGATTGTAATAGCTATTGGTTTAATATTAGATAAACCATATAGATTAATTGGGTATTCAGTACTTTTAACATTATTTATAAGTACGATTGTAGGGGAAGGAATAATAAAACACATAGTAAGACGGGTTCGGCCATGCAATAAGCAGGAGAATATTAGTATGATTTGTTTTAAGCCAAACTCTTATTCTTTTCCTTCAGGACATACCTTATCATCTTTTGCTGCTGCAGAAATGCTGTCTTTGTATTTTTCACAATATAGATTGGTATTTATGGCTATAGCATTTTTTATAGCTTTATCAAGATTATACTTATATGTTCATTATCCAACGGATGTTCTAGCAGGATTTATAATTGGAATGTTATGCTCGAAAGTACTCTTTATTATGTTGCAAGAAGGATACATTCAAAGGTTCGTTAATTTTTTAAATTACCAGTTGATATAGTTTGGATCAATCAAATTCATTATATAATAAATTAAAGTAGAGGTGTAGTTACATGAATATTATATTGGTGTTAAAAGCTATAATAATAGCTATAGTAGAAGGGATAACAGAATTTATTCCTATTTCCTCAACAGGACATATGATAATTGTTGGAAATATTATAAATTTTAAAGGTGCATTTGCAACTAGTTTTGAGGTAGTCATTCAATTAGGAGCTATTCTTGCAATTATAGTTTTATATTGGGATAAAATATGGAACTCAGTCGTGGATTTCTTTAAGGCAAAACCATCAGGTCTTAAATTTTGGACTAACATTATAGTTGCATTTATACCGGCTGCAATATTAGGATTTCTTTTTAATGATAAAATAGATAAATATCTTTTCAACCCATTTACTGTAGCTTTAGCTTTAGTAGTTGGTGGAATTCTAATGATTATTATAGAAAATAAATTTAGAGATAAGTATACAACAAAAAATATTGAGCAAATAAGTATTAAACAATCTCTTAAAATAGGTTTTTTTCAATGTTTCGCACTATGGCCAGGTATGTCTAGATCGGCATCAACTATAATGGGAGGTTGGATTTGCGGCGTTTCAACAGTTGCAGCAACTGAGTTTTCATTCTTTTTAGCAATACCAACTATGGTTGGAGCTACAGCATTAACTTTATATAAAAGTGGAATGAATTATAACATGGGTGAGATTATTACTTTGGTTATTGGATTTGTAGTAGCCTTTTTAGTTGCATTAATTGTGGTTGAAAAATTTGTTTCTTATTTAAAGAAAAAGCCTATGAAAGTTTTTGCTATTTATAGAATAATTGTGGGATTAGCATTGCTTGGTTTAATTCAAATTGGTGTTATTGCATTATAAGTAATAATAGAATTATTTAAAAAACCACATTCCTATTAAGTATAGGAATGTGGTTTTTTAATATTTATTTTTTAAAACCTAATTTTTTCAGCCTTTCTATCCTTAATAATTTTTCGTTTTTTTCTTTTTCCTCTGCCTTCATTATCTGAATACTCTTAACCACAACTACAAATGCAAATGTACTTACAATAATGACGCCTGCTCCAAAGAAACCTAAAATATAAGATGCTATTATTTTCGTCATTATTACCTCCTATATAATTGCTATTAACATTTCTTTATATTCCAGATTATCTAAGTGATTTATCCTTATGGAATATGTATATTCTTAATTTGTACATTCGTTCATAATAGTTATTAATTAAAAATTGTTAACTGTTGACAATGATTTGACATCAAAGTATAATATGAAATATGAAAACAGATAAAACAATTTACAGAATAGGTAGAATTTGAATAATTACCGTTCTAGAATTAATTAGAAGAGATAAAATTTATAGAAAAAATAACACTTAGAGTACTAAGCAGGAGGATGAAATGTTAAAGACAAGGGGAAATCTTAATCCAAACATACAAAAGACATTTAAACTGGATTCAGTTAAGAAAAAGATGATAGCTGGTTTTATGCTTTTGACATTAATAAACATAACATCTTTTTTAGCGTTCCAAATATATAGTTCATATGGACGACTAAAGGAAGAAGCACTTGATAAAAGTTATGCATATGCGGAGCACATCGAGAAAATAATTTCTCCAATAGGAATAAAGCAGACAGAAAAACTACAAAGCAAGATAACTAATTTACTTAGTACGCAATATAGTACAGCGGGATATTTAGGAGTGTTGGATAAAAACCTGAATTACATAACTAATACTGATAAAAGCAAAATTGGTACACAGCTTAAGACTCCAGAGACAGAAGCTGCAATTAAAACAAATAAAAATGTGAGTTTCACAATTGAACTTAATGGTAAAAAAGAATACATATCTATGGTACCTTTGTACAATATAACTATGGTTAATGGGGTTGACGGTGTGACCTCTGCAACTGCTAAGATAGATGTACCAGGGTATGTGGTTGTCAGTATGAATACTGAAATGATGATTATCCGTCAGAGGACGGAACTTATAAAAATACTTGCGATTGGTTGTGTCCTCCTTGCGCTTTCAATAGTAATTGCTGTAATAATTTCAAAGAATATAACAAATCCTTTGAAAAGTATTAGAAGTCATCTGCATAGTATGGCAGAAGGTGATTTTACAAAGTCTGTTTCAGTAAAATCTAAAGATGAACTTCTTACATTAGCAAATGATCTTAATAAGACAAATTTTGTTTTGAAGAATATGATTGCAGATATAAAATTAACAGCGAACACAATTGATAAATATTCACAGGAGGTTACCCATTCCACAGATAATATAACAGGGGCAAGTGATGAGATCTCTTTATCAATGGATGAGGTAGCAGGAAGCACTACGGAGCAAGCTAGCAGTTTATCGGATACAGTAAGCACAGTGAATATATTTTCTAAAAACTTGGATAATATAAATTTAAGAATCCAAGGAATAGAAGGAAGCAGCATCCAGATAAAAGATGTGGCTGATAAGGGAAATATTAAAATAAACGAACTTCTTTTAACTATGAAAGAGGTCCAGAGTTGCTTTGAATCTGTTAAAAACAAAATAGAGAATCTTTCAAGTTCAGTGGGGCAAATACACTTAATAACAGAAACAATTAACAGTGTAGCAAAACAGACAAATTTACTTTCACTTAATGCCTCGATTGAAGCTGCTAGAGCAGGAGATGCAGGAGGCGGATTTATTGTTGTTGCAAATGAAGTGAGAAAACTTGCAGATCAAACCCTTCAAGCGTCACATAGTATCTCAGAGCTTATTAATGATATTTCAGAGAGTACAAGCATTGTTGCAGATACTACCACAGAGGCTATAACAAAGGTAGAAATACAATCTTCGACGATTCAAGGTACTGTAACAGTATTTAATAGGATTGTGGAACAAATTAACGTTGTAATTCCTCAAATAAATGAAGTGGCGAGTACTCTTGATCAAACAATGGCGATGAAAGATAATATTTTAATCAATGTAAAGTCAATTGCTTCAACTTCTGAAGAGATGGCTGCTTCAGCAGAGGAAGTATCAGCTTTAACTCAGGAACAATCCGTCTCGATATTTGAGCTATCTAATCTTTCAGAACAATTAAGCAAGACTTCAATCTCCATGAATGAAAGCATAGATAAATTTAAAATTGACAATACTTTGATATCAAAGTACAATTGAAATATGAAAACAGATAAAACAATTTACCTAATAGGAAGAATACGAGAAAAAGCAAATGAACTTATTTTAAAAGAGTTAGATCAGATAGGATTTAAAGACATAGCACCATCTCATGGAGATATTTTATCGACTTTATTTAAGTATGGTGAGTGTACTATGACTGATATTGCAAATAGTATTCATAGGGATAGATCTACTGTGACAACTCTAGTAAACAAGTTAACTAGATTAGGGTATGTTTCATCGAGGAAAGACATTAATGATAACAGGTCAACAATTATATTTCTAACTGAAAAAGGAAAGGAGTTAGAGCCAAGTTTTAAAGCAATTTCACAGAAACTTTATGAAATTGTATATAAAGATATAAGTGATAATGAAAAGGAAGTTTTTAAAAAGATATTAGAAAAAATTTATAATAATTTCTAAGTTAAAAACCCAGCATAATTTTCAATTATACTGGGTTTTTTCATATTATATTATTTAATAATTTTAAATAATAATTATATTGACCGCCGGTCGGTCAATGATGTATAATTAATTTATGAAAATAAAAGTAAAATTTCTATGAGGGGGAATAATCTTGAAAAGAATAAGAAAAGTATCTTTGTTTTTAATGCTTTTACTACTACCTATAACATTTAATTATTTTTCGCCATATTTAATTATCGATGGAATAGTAAATAGAATTGCTGCCGGAGCATTTTTTATCTGGGCTTTTATGTTTATAACATCTTTATTATTTGGAAGAGCCTTTTGCTCATATATATGTCCCTATGGGGGACTTCAAATGGTTGCAGATGCCGTTTTACAAAAATCACTTAAAGAAGTAAAATGGCTAAGAAAAGTTAAACTTGTAATTGGATTGGTGTGGGTAACTGCAATTGTAGGACTACTTATAACATTTAAGGGGTTCGAGAAAGTAGACTTTTTTTATCTGACAGAAACCTTTGTTTCAGTTGATAGTGTAATCAAACTTATAGGATACTATGTAATAGTAATAGGGCTTTTAATATTACCATTTATCCTTGGTAAAAGGGGATCTTGCCACTACTTTTGCCCAATGTCAATATTAAATATTGCAGGTACTAAGATTAAGAACAAAATAAATATTCCTTCACTTAGATTAATATCCGATAAGTCAAAATGCATAACATGCAAACAATGTAATAAGGTATGTCCTATGAGCCTTAATGTAATGGAAATGGTTAAAAATGAAAAGATGGATAATACAGAATGTATACTTTGTGGTGAATGCGCTAATTCCTGCAAATTTGCAGCTGTTAAAAGGGTGTATGCAAGAAAAGAAACTTGCCAAGGATCTAAAGAGGTCGCAAGGGAAGAAACCCTTTAACATAGGAGGAGATAAAAATGGGCAGAATTGTTAAGGACCCGGTTGAAAGAAGAAGGGAGATAATGAATAAAGCGTCGGAGCTCTTCTTAAACAAAGGATATGATAAGACATCAGTAAACTCAATTGTTGTGGAACTAGATATTGCAAAAGGAACCTTCTATCATTACTTTAAATCCAAGGAAGAGATTCTTTGTGAAATACTTGAGGAAAGTGTAGAAAAATATTCTGGGGAAATAAAAAAGGAATTAGATGCTCTATCTGGAGCGAGGATCAAAATGCAGTTTTTATTAAGAAAGCTTTTAATTCCAAGCAATTCATCGGACCAGTTAATTGTTCGCATTGAGGATGATGAAAATGCAAAGATGCATCAAATATTTGATAAAAAATTCTATGGAAAATTTCACCCTATTCTTGTTGAGATAATTGAGGAAGGTATAAAGGAAGGAATTTTTGATATTATTCATCCAGTTGAAATTACTGAAATATTACTAATGGGAGTTAGGTCCTTTATGCATATTCATATTCCTAGATTCAACGACTTAGTCTATGCGAAGGAAAAACTTTCTGCAATTGAAGAACTCTTTAACAGAGTACTGCGTTCAGACTCTAGGAAATTTACCTTTAAATTATTTGAACAGTAATATATGCTGGAAGGTAATAAATCAAAAGAATGTAAAAGTTGGGGGACTACATGATGAAAAATGATTTAACAGAAGGAAATATTTTTAAAAAAATTATAATCTTAGCGTTACCTATTATGGGAACATCACTGATACAATCGGCTTATAGTATGACAGATATGATATGGGTAGGTACATTAGGCTCTAGGGCTGTTACTGCAGTGGGGACGGCGAGCTTTTTCACTTGGTTCGCCTTCGCATTTATTACAATTCCACAAATAGGAGCAGCAGTTGGAGTATCGCAATCAGTAGGAAGAAAAGATGTAAAAGAGACAAAAAACTATATACGACATTCAGTGCAATTGAATTTATTTTTTGCTATTTTGTACGGAATTACAATGATAATCTTTAGAAAACAGCTTATAGGTTTTTTTAACATTAAGGGCGATGATATTTTAAGTATGGCATCGGATTTTCTTGCTATAGTCTCGTCGGGGATGATATTTTTCTTTTTACCACCTGTGCTTACAGCAATATTCAATGGGCATGGAGACAGTAGGACCCCTTTTAGAATAAACATAGCGGGGCTTATGCTTAATATAATACTTGATCCTATTTTGATATTAGGTCTTGGACCATTTCCTAGAATGGGAGTCCCTGGAGCCGCTATTTCAACAATCTTTGCGCAGTTTGTTGTGACAATAATATTCATTTTTGTAATAACAAAGAAAACTGATTATTTTTCCGAGGTGAATTTTCTACAAACACCAGATTGGAAGCATATGAGAAAAATTATTAAGTTTGGGTTGCCTGTTGCAGTGCAAAGCGGAGTATTTACCTTTATAGCAATGATAATAGCAAGGATACTATCACATTGGGGATCAACGCCAATTGCTGTACAAAGCGTTGGCTCACAAATTGAATCAATAACCTGGATGACGGCTGGAGGTTTTCAAACCGCGTTAAGTGCCTTTGTAGGGCAAAATTTTGGAGCTAAAAAGTGGGATAGAATTTATAAAGGGTATTTTATAGCCATAGGTATTATAGCTGCTTTTGGGATAATGACATCATGCCTTCTAATATTTTTTCCAGGGCCTATTTTCTCTATTTTTATTTCAGAAAAAAACGTAATTAAGGATGGCATAGTATATTTGAGGATACTTGGAGTCTCGCAGCTTTTCATGTGTATAGAAATGACAACTGCAGGAGCCTTTAACGGTCTCGGAAGGACAGTTCCTCCTTCAATAGTAGGCATTGTATTAAATGCTATGAGAATACCAGGAGCACTTTTATTGTCAACGGTTCTTGGACTGAGTGGTGTATGGTGGAGCATAAGTCTCAGCAGTATCTTAAAAGGTACAATATTAGCAAGTTGGTTTATCTTGTTTATCACACGTCATACTGAAACAAGAGGAAGGAACCTTTTAAGGCATCACATAAATATAGAGGAGGGAGAAGGTTTTTAAGTAAAAAACGTATCTCCTACTCTATTTTGTGATAATCATTATAAAAGAGACACCGATATCTTCATTTTGAGCTTTTATACAACCTTTGTACATGCTTAATATTCGTTTTACAATATCAAGACCTAAACCAAAGTTGCCTTCGTTTCCCTTGCTAAAAGCCCAAAATATATTCTCAAGCCTATCCTCTGGAATTTTTTCTCCATCATTATATATAGTAATGTATTGCTGTTTATCGTCTTCATATATATTTACTCTAATTAAGCTTTTTGCATATCTTAATGCATTGTCTATTATATTTTCAAAAACCACAGTCCATTGTTCTTCATCACCGGTTACATTAATATTTTCAATATTAATCTCAAATTTAATGTTTTTCTCATTACAAACAAAACTTTCAATAATACCTTCTGCTAAATCCTTAATACATATTGTTTTAAACTTATTCTTATACTTAGACATATACTTTATTTTGGTTAAGTAAAGCAGGCCTTGCACCCTTTTTTGCATTCTTTCAGCTTCAGAATCGATAACTTTCATGGTGCTTTTTAGGTCTCCCTTTGGGTAAATCCCATCCTCTACGGCATGCGCATAACTTCTTATCACCATTAATGGTGTCTTTAAATCGTGAGAAGTCTTCTGTAGCATTGTCTGTTCGTATTCATCTTGCTTAACTAGTTCTTTTCTCATCTCCTCGATGGATTTTGAAAGTTCTCCGATTTCATCATTCCTGTCTATGTTAATACTTTCATGCCACTGCTTCATGCCTATTTTTTTTACCCTACTTTGAAGTTCTCTTAAAGGTAGCACAAGTTTCTGAGCCATATATTTTGCAGCTATAAGGCATATGATTAATGCAGTAACCATTACAGAAAATAGCCTACCTATTAAACTCCCATACAAAGAATTTCTGTAAGTATCCCACATATAAGATACAACGAAATTTCCTTTTTTATTTATCCTGTTTACTCTGATTACATATAGTATTCTGCCAGAACTTGCACTTTGAACATATTTTTAGTGGTATCAGTCTGATTTTTTACCTGCTTTTTTAAGTTATTCAAGAAGAGCTTCGCAGCAGTATTGTTTGGTATAAATTTTTGTATCTTTGTAAGATTTAATTCATCGTCATTATAATTTAATCTTACATGTTTTACGGCACGAATATCATTATTGACTGTATTAGCATTCTCAACTTGCTCTGGGTCATAGCTGCCTGTACTCTTTTGAATTAAGGTCTCTTGGGCTGTTTCAATAGTTTTATAAATTTCATTGGTGAAGAAGGTTCTTATAGTTAAGGAAAAATATACTGATAATAAAGTAAATACAATTACAATTACCAAAGTGAATATAATCCATATTTGCATGGCCAGAGGCCAATTTTTTAATTTTTTCATAATATGTCCTTTCTAACAGGATAGCCTGTATCCGTGCCCATATATGGTTTCTACCTTTAATTCAGGCATTTTTTTTCTAAGTCTCCTGACCAAATCATCAACTACTCTGTCACTTCCAAAATAATTGTCTCCCCATAGATCGCTAATTATCTGCTCCCTCGTGACTGCTCCACCTTTCTTGTTTAGTAAAAGTACCAACAAATCAAATTCTCCTGATGTCATAGATATTTCTATATTATTAAACGTTACTAACCTCTTTGACATATCAACAGTATATCCTTCAATAATTATGGATGATTTAGCTTTATCACTGTTATAAACCCTTTTAAGCAATTTTTGTACTCTTATAACAAGCTCTCTGGGCATAAAGGGTTTTGCAAGATAGTCATCACTACCCATTTCAAGACCAATAATTCTATCGATATCTTGATCTCTTGCGGATATAAATATAACGGGAACATCTTTATCCTTTTCCTTTATTTCTTTTAACAGCTGAAACCCATCTATGTCAGGAAGCATAATATCTAACACTCATAAGTCAGATTTGTTATCTATGTTACGTCTTGCCGATGCTCCATTTAGAAAGGTGGTAACCTGGAGGCCCTCCTTTTCAAGGTAGGATTTTAATATATCATTTAAGTTTTCTTCGTCCTCTACAAGATATATTTTATAACTCATAGCTTTTTAAACATCTCCTCCCGATTATCTTATATAATTATAGCAAAAAACTGATTAACTAATAAAGACTTATTATTAATTATAGCCAAACTTTGTGGTAAAAGTATTAAACAATCGTGTGAAATTATGTGAATAAAATATTCAATATAAAAGGGCACCTACTTTGAAGTTAACGGGTTCTGTTTTGGAGTTCTTTTAGAAGAATATCATATAATTTCGCTCAAAATAATACCATGGTTTTATCATGGCGTTATTTTGTTGGTATTGATACACTTAGTCACCTTTTCACAATAATACATTTTGAAATTAGTAGGTGTTTTCGCATGTAGTTTCACACCGTTAATAAATTTATTAACGGTGTGAAACTACATGCGATTTTAGAAGAGAATATGTATGCTAATTTAAAATAAAAATTTATTGTTATACGCTAACATTACATGTTATATAATATAAAAAGACTTATAACAAAGGTAATTTAATAAAATTATATTAAGGAGTTGCGTGTTCTGAGGATATTGCGACTTAACTGAAAGGGGATAATAGTTATGAATTATAAAGTAATTTACGCTGATGGAAGTGCAATTTATGAAGGTAAATTTAAAGGGTTAAAAATATGGAAAACATTAAAAGGTGTGAAAGAATATTTACAAAAGTATAAGCATAGACAGCGTGAGGGAATTATATTAGAAATAAATAACTCAACGGGAGAAGAAAAACAGTTAGATTTATTAAGTACTATATAAATAATATAATATCTAATTTATGTCGCATTTCAAAAATAATACGAAATAAGAAAAACGCAGATAATCTTCAACGGGTTTGATTTTGAGTTGCAAACCATATATATAGCACCTCAAATCGCAACGAAATCAACATAATAATTACAGTAATAAAGCACATTTTAATATGTGCTTTATTTTTTAGTTAAACGAAATACTTTTTATATTAACTTGCTGTTAACTTGCAATAAACTCTAAACGCACTGCAAATACATAGTCTTAGACAAATCTTAACTTGCAAAGGATATATTATTTATTAGTATTTAATACAATTAATCATTATATTTCAAATTTGGTTTGCTATATATTTACAAAGAATAGCACTGTAAATAGCAACTTCAATGGTTTATGAAATAATATTTTAGTGTGTTAATTGCCATGCTATTTGATATGTTGTTTTATAATAAAAATGCAATAGAACATAGTTATATCAACGAAAAATAGCTTATTAATTATATACTAATTAATAAGCTATTTACTATGGTATTTCTATTGCTATTTAACCATTTTGCAACCTAAAATCAAACCCGTTGGATAATCTTACCTGCGTTTTTCTTATGTTAATAGTAGAATATTTGAAACTATTTCATTGTGATTTTAGATGATATTTTAACAGAAGTGCTTCAGAACGGAACCCGTTAACTTTGAAGTAGTTGCCTTTTTATGTGCATGTTAATATTTTATTAATTATATAATAACTAACTTTTTATTGAATGTTTTTTCAAATGAAGAAGCGCAGTCCATTGCTGAACTAATTTCTAGTATCGGGTCTGCTATTGAATCAACGGTAATGGTTACAGTATCTAATTCGATATTACAACTAACCATTTTTATATTGCCATTTAAACATTTATCTAGACTTTCACTAATGCGGAGTAATATGCTTAGATTATCTATAATTTCTAGATCTTGATTAGTTATTAAATTTTGATATAATTTTAAGTCTATTTTAAATTCGTTTTTTCTATGAAGTGCAGCTATATATGCTGCCATTAGTTGTTCTTTATGAGTAAGTCCATTAATTTTAGAGTTTGCAATCATGTAAGAGGAATGTTTATGATGGTCAAAGTAGCTTATAAGAATTCCTATATCATGAAGCATAGCTGATGTTTTTAAAATTTTATATGGATTTATCGGTATGTTAATAATAGGTTTAAGTTTATTGTATAAGGTTTCAGTTAGTACCCAAACATGGCTTGGATGCTTAAGATCTATTCCATAGTTAAGTAAATTGTTATTTAAAGAAAAATCAAGAACATCAGTTAGAGGTATCTTATTTTTAAAAATATATTCATATATTAAACCATCGCGAAGTCCACTTCCACTAACATGGAGTTCTTTTAAATCAAGGTATTCAATTAAGGAAACTAAAACTGTGGTAGCGCCAACAAAGATATCAGCTCTTTCTTTCGAAAGTCCCTTAAGTTTCTTTCTTTGAGAAGAATTTTTGACTTTGACCTGATTAAAGATACTTATTACCTCATTTGTAGGAATTATATAATTATGGAGATTATCTATAGGATAATTAGTTTTTCTCTCATGAAGTTTACCAATATTTCTTATAGTACCACCAATTCCAATTATAGGTATATCTTTAACCTCTTTTAGCCAAGGAATATCTTTATAAAGTGAAATTAGGAATTCCTTAATAGCAACTTCACTTTTATCATCCATAGCTTTTTGAAGTGAAAATTTTTCTGTGAGGTTTATGGCGCCAAAAGGTAAACTTATAGAAGCTTTTAATTTTCTGTTTTCAACTAAAATCAATTCTGAACTACTTCCGCCAATATCCATTATCAGTCCATCAGAAAAATCCATAGTATTTATAGCTCCAAAATAATCATAATAAGCTTCTTCAATACCAGTTAAAACACGAATATCAATAGAAAGTTCTGATTTAACACGGTTTAAAAATTCTATTTGATTAGATGCCTTTCGAACAGCTTCTGTAGCAACAGCTAAGATTTCACTTACATCTTGAATAATACATAACCGTTTAAAGAAAGCTAGAGTATAAAGAGCATTATTAATTCTAGAAGGACTTAATTCTCCATCTACAGTCATATCTTTGCCTAAGCGAACACTTTCTTTAATTTCATCTATTACCCTAAAAGAATTGTCTTTGTTTATTTGAATAATTACTAAACGTATTGAATTTGACCCTATATCAATGATGCCTATTTTTTTCATTTCTAGTATTCTCCCTTAAAAATGATTTTTTATATTACTTATGTATATAATAGTTAATAGTTATGATATTTACAAGTGTTAATAAATATGACTTTAACATAGAAATATTTTTTTATGGTTAAAGTTTGGTTAAGGTTTGGTTAAATAGAATATAGATTATTGTATAAAAACAAGCGTCATAGTAATATCAGTATATATATACTAATTTTAATAAACAAAGGAGATTTTTTATGAGCATCGTGAGTGCATGGAAAGTAATTGCGGCTATTGATGTAGGTGCTAACTATTTAAAAATGACAATTGGAGAGATAAATAAAAATGGGAAAGTGACAATTTTAGAGGATGTAGTAAAACCTACAAAAATAGGTAAAGATACATTTTCTAAAGCAAGAATTTCTGTGCAGACAATACATGAGACCTGTGACGATTTAAAAGGGTTTGTTAGGCTTATGAAGGATTACAAAATTAAGTTTTACAAAGCAGTGGCAACTAGTGGTATTCGCGAAGCTGAAAACAAGCAGTATGTTTTAGAACAAATAAGACTTAGAACAGGGTTAAATATAGAATCAATAAACATTGCAGAAGAACAATTTTTCATGTTAAAAGCAGTTAGAAACCATTTATATTCAATAAATATTGAAAAAACAGAACAATCTTTAATTGTAAATATTACTTCTGGTGCAGTTGAGACATCAATTTATGAAGGTGGTAAATTGAAGTTTACTGAACATGTTAAAATAGGATCTCTAAGAATAAGAGAAGCTTTATCTGATTTAGAAACAAAGACAATTGAGTTTTCAGAGACTATGGAGCAGTATATAGAAAGTAAGATATATGGACTAAAATCTCAAATTAAAAATTTTGAAATTCATTACTTTTTAGGATTAGGTGGAGAATTGAATACAATTTGTGGGATTATTAGAAAAAAGAAAGGTGTTAATGTGAAAGATTATTATATTAAAAAGGAAGCGTTATTAGCACTAACAAAGGAAATTAGTAATATGGATAATTTTCAAATTAAAAGCACTTTTGGACTTTCTAATAAAACAGCAGAACTTCTTCTACCTTCAATACTTATTTTTTATTGTTTTCTTAAAATGACTAAAGCAGAGGGAATTCAAATTCCTAAGTTATCGCTAAGGCAAGGAATTCTATATGATTTATCTGACGAAATACTAAATATTCCTCGAAGAAAAGAATTAATAAATGATATCATTAGTTCTGTCTGGTATATAGGGGAAAAATATCAAATTGATAAAGAACATGCGGCTTTTGTTGAAAAATTCTCGCTTGAAATTTTTGATCACACTAAGAGGTTACATAAGCTAGGGGATAGGGAACGGCTTTATTTACAGGTTGCAGCTATACTTCACGATGTGGGAGGGTATATAAGTGCAAATGATCATAATCTCCATTCTTATAATATAATAAGAGCTCAGAGTATTATTGGGTTTTCAGATATAGCACTTGAGCTCATCGCAAATGCGACAATGTACCACTCAGAGGATATTCCTACAGTGGATCATAAGAATTATAAATACTTAAGTGATGAAGATAAAATGGTTGTATCTACATTAGCTGCAATATTAAAACTTTCAGAAGCTTTAGATATATCACATATGCAAAAGATAAAAGAAATCAAATTGTTAGGAACTAGGGATAGTATGTTTTTTAATATAAAATCTGAAGGTGATATTATTTTAGAAGAATGGAACTTTTTAAAACATGTGGATTTTTTTGAAGAAGTAATTGGTGTAAAACCAATAATATAAAAGAGGGAGTGCGAAGAAATGACCATTTATTCATTGCCTGAATATTTTATTAGCAGGGAATTAAGCTGGATCCAGTTTAATGAACGTGTACTTGAGGAAGCACAGGATACAACAAATCCATTGTTCGAAAGGTTAAAATTTGCAGCAATTGTAAGTTCAAATTTAGATGAGTTTTTTATGGTAAGAGTTGGTTCATTGTCGGATCAAGTTACAGCTAAATTTGATAAAAAGGACCCATCAGGGCTAACACCAATACAGCAAATGAAGCAAATAGGAATATTAGTACATAAACTTGTTTATGATCAATTTAATTGTTATAATCGTTCATTAAAAAAAGGTCTTAAGAAAGAAAAAATTAGATTTTTAAAATTCAGTGATTTAAGTCAAGAACAGATTAATTATGTTGAAAATTATTATTTAAAAAATATTTTTCCAGTACTTACACCAATGGTGGTAAACCAAAGCAGTCCTTTTCCATTAATATCTAATAAAAGCTTAAATATTGCAGTTCTTCTTAAGGATAATAAGGGTGAAGAAATTTTTGCAACAATAAAAGCCCCTTCTGTTTTTGATAGACTTGTAAAAATTCCAGATGAAGAGGGAATAGCATTTATATTTTTAGAAGATATTATTAAAATGAATTTAGATTCTCTTTTTAGTGGACATGAAATTATAGACTCAAGTTGTTATCGTATTACCAGAAATGCAGATATGGCATTAGATGAAGAAGGCGCAGAAGATTTGCTTGAAGCAATTGAGGAATCGATAAAGCAACGTAAATGGGGCGCGGCTGTACGGCTTGAAATAGAAAAAGGCATGAATAGGAAACTTCTTAAAACTCTTGAGAGGGAGCTTGAAATCTCAAAAGAGCAAGAGTATATAATAAATGGTCAGATAGATTTAACTTTTTTAATGAAGATGGGAAGAATTAAGGGTTATGAAAAATTAGAATATGAGCCTATAAAACCACAGTATTCAAAACAGTTTTCTAAGTATAACAATATATTTGAAGCAATTGCAGAGAAAGATATTTTATTACATCATCCATATGAATCCTTTGACCCAATTGTTGAGTTAGTTAAACAAGCGGCCGTAGATCCTGATGTACTTGCTATAAAACATACATTATACCGTGTAAGTGGAAATTCACCTATTATAGGAGCATTAGTAATGGCTTCAGAGATGGGGAAGCAAGTTACAGTATTGGTAGAATTAAAGGCAAGATTTGATGAAAGAAATAACATAGTTTGGGCAAAACAATTAGAACAATCAGGATGTCATGTGATTTATGGAGTAGTTGGATTAAAAACACATTGTAAAATACTACTTGTGGTAAGGCGAGAAGAAGATGGAATAAAACGTTATGTTCATATGGGAACAGGAAATTACAATGATGTTACGGCAAAACTTTATACGGATATAGGTTTATTTACAGCAAATCCTTATTTCGGAGCAGATGCATCTGCCCTATTTAATATGCTCTCTGGGAATTCTAAGCCTACATCACTACATAAATTTAGTCTAGCTCCATTACAGTTAAGAGAGAGATTTTTACATATGATACTTGAGGAAGCTGAAAACGCTAAAAAAGGAAAAAAGGCTAGAATTATTGTAAAGTTAAATTCATTAGTTGATATTGAAATTATTGAAACCCTATACAAAGCTTCAACTATGGGAGTGCAAATCGATCTAATAGTACGTGGTATTTGTTGCCTTAAACCAGGAATACCAGGAATAAGTGAAAACATTTCTGTAAGGAGTATTGTAGGAAGATTTTTAGAACATAGTCGTATTTTCTATTTTTATAACGATGGTCAGGAAGATATTTATTTATCTAGTGCAGATTGGATGACTAGAAACTTAGACCGAAGAGTAGAACTCTTATTTCCAATTGAAGATCATAAGGCAAGGAATAGAATAAAAGAAATTTTAGATATTTCTTTATTTGACACGGAAAAAGCTAGAATTTTAAACAAAGATGGAATTTATACAAGAATTGATAGAAGAGGAAAAGAACAAATCAATAGTCAAAACGCATTTTATGATCTTGTACTTCAAAAGGATAATAATATTAAAGAGAAAATTCGTAATATGAAGGAATATTGGGAAGAAAACGGATTCGTTCCAAAGGTATCTGAAAAAAATTAAAATATAAAATATATCAGATACATATAAAAATGGAGGATAGATTTTTGAATCTATCCTCCATTTTTATCATTTATCTTACTTTACCCGACTCAAGCTTGATAGCACGCCTATTGATGCTAATTCAGTAACCCTTAGAGGTACCATTTTGAAAAAAGAACTTATAAATGGTACGTAAATTGTACCTGCGAGCATTGCTACAGAAGAAAGGGCAGCTATATTCATATATTTATTAGACAACTTATCTCCAGATTTGCAATCATAAAGATTAATAATATGTGTGACTATAAGATTAGTAAAAGCTAAAGTTCTTGCTTTGCTGATACCTAAACCTAAAAGCATGGCACCTTCAAATGCGGTAAAGGTTGTGAGCCCTATACCTATACTTCGTTTTGCAATATTTACACCTAATTTCTTATCAATTAGAGGTGCATCTAGTTTCAATGGTTTTTCCAACATAACATCTTCAGAAGACGCTTCTATAACTAGGGGAGCACCTAAGATGGTTTCACAAATAACATTCATAAAAAGAAGCTGTATAGAAACTAATGGCAGTATACCTATAGTTGCTGAAGTTATTAGTAGAGCTAATATTTCTCCTATGCTTCCTGTAATTAAATATTTTGTGGCATTTCTGATTTTCTTTGTAACATTACGACCCTCTTCTATTGCGGCAACTATAGTTGAAAAGTTATCATCAACCAAAGTTATGTCTGCAACATCCTTTGCTATGTCACTACCATTACCACCCATTGCAATTCCTATGTTTGCTTCCTTTATAGCAGGTGCATCATTAACACCATCACCCGTCATTGCAACCACATAACCTAATTTTTTTAATGCCAATACTATTCTATGTTTTTGTTCGGGGGAGGTTCTGGCAAAAACTTCGATTTTATCAATAGTACTATCAAGTTCCTCCTTTGACATTTGGTCAAGTTCTAATCCTGAAATTACAATTCCATCAGTTAGTAGACCAAGCTGTTTTCCAAGGGCGGCAGCAGTATTTTTATTATCACCAGTTATCATAACAACCTTAATACCTGCACGATGACATTTTTTTAGTGACTCTTTTACACCTTCTCTTGGTGGATCTTCCATACCTACGAGTCCAATGAAAACAAAATTTTTATGAATACTTTTGTCCCCATTTTCAGTAGATATATTTTTATATCCAAAAGCTATTACTCTTAAAGCTTCATCTCCCATTTCTTCGCTTACCTCTCTAACCCTTTTCTTGTCGTCAGGGGTAAGAAGTCTTTCTTCACCATTAATAATGATTGTTTTGCACTGTTCTAAAATTATAGTTAGCGACCCTTTACAGTAAGCAACTTTTCCTTCAGGAGAATCTACTACTACAGTCATATATCGTTTTGAACTGTCAAATGGAATTTCTTTTATTCTAGGGAAATTGTCATTTAAACACTTCTCATCAATATTATATTTTCTTGCAACTGAGAGTAATGCTCCCTCAGTAGGGTCCCCATGCACAGTCCATTTGGAATCATTGCAGTTATTAAGCTTCGAGTTATTACATAACACACCAGCAATAAGCAACTTTTTTAAAGTATCTTCCGATAGTGGAGAGCCTTCTAATAATTCTATTGAGCCTACAGGACTATAACCACTACCACTAACTGAAAAAATAGCATTATCAGTAAATATTTTTTTTACAGTCATTTCATTCATGGTTAAGGTACCTGTTTTATCACAGCAGATTACATTTGCAGAACCTAAAGCTTCAACAGCAGGTAGCTTTCTAACTATCGCATTTTTTTCAGACATTTTTTGAACGCTTAATGACATAGCAACGGCAACTATTGCAGGAAGACTTTCTGGAATAGCTGAAAGAGAAAAACCAATACCTATGGTTACTACCTCAGCAATACCAGTTCCCATAAATATAGCTGCACTTCCTACACCTACAAAAATTATTAAACATATTTTTGTTATTTTATTTGTGAATTTTTCCATTTTAATTTGTAATGGAGTTTTTTGATCTTTGATATCTTGTAATATTGATGCTATTTTACCAATTCTCGAATTCATTCCTGTGGATACAACTATAGCTTTTGCTCTTCCGGAAAGCACATCGGAGCCCATATAAACCATGTTAAATCTTTCTGCTAGTTCTGTGGTATCATCACAAATTTCACTTGTTTTGCAAATTGGTAAACATTCTCCTGTTAGAGATGCTTCATTAGTTTTGAAATCATAACATCTAAGTAACCTTGAATCAGCAGGAACTTTATCACCGGCTTCAAGATATATAATATCACCAGGAACCAAATATCTAGATTCTATTTCTCTTTCTATTCCATCTCTTTTTGTTTTAGCGTTATGAACAAGCATATTTTTCAAAGAATACAGAGATTTTTCAGCTTTTTGTTGCTGAACAGTACTTAAGGAGGTCTCCATAAGTACTATTATTAACACCACTACCCCATCAACTACTTGACCTATAACAAAGGAAAACAAACTAACGCCAAGAAGTAGTTTTGATGAAAAAGTACTAATATTTTCAACAAATTTGGTTATAATGGATTTTTCTTTTTTTTCGGATAATACGTTTAGTCCATATTCTGTTATTTTTTGTTTAGCCACTTTATTAGAAAGTCCTTTACTAGAATTGCTTAATAAAGTTTTAATTATTTCATGTTCATCCATGGAGTGCCAACGATCAGTATTTTCATGTTGTTCAGACATCTTTTCGTAATCAAAGGCTTTAAGGAGAGACAGTTCTCCACTAAATTCTTCATCAAATTTTCTATTGCTAATATCGATTACTTTATTATCAGCACTTTTTGTTTTCTTAATTAGATAAAGTTTTAATGTCTTTTCTATATCATTCCGGCTGATAATGTTTTCATTAAAAAGTATAAGAATTTTTCCCGTAATATAATTTCCACTTATTCCAACTATTCCTTTGACAATTTGCATATATGTAACTAATTTGTCTGTTTCATCTTCATTTCTATAGATTAGCCTTACAGGAATGCGAACTCTCGTATACAATATTTCATTTGGTGAATTAATAACCTTTTGCTTATTTAACATGGTCTGCTGCATTTTAAATCTCCTTTTTGGTTTAGTTGAATGTCATAACACTTAGTATGTCACTATTTAAGGGAATTATTACATATTTTTTAGAGATTAACATTGTTTTTATTAAAAATTTAGATTGGCGAATTATTGTGAAAAGTAAAAATATAGGCATCTATTTTTTCATTAAGAATATTTTAATTTAAAATGGTAAATAATATGTTTGAATATAAATAATAGGGAGAGATGATTGTGATGGAAGAAACTATGAATAATGATAAGGATAAACTTCAAAATGAAATTAATGAGTTAAGACAAAAATATGACACACTTCTTAAAGATGTAAAATGCCTTGAGGACAATAAAAATAATATGAAAGATATAGTTGAAAACTCTTATGAGGTCGTGAAGAATGTTAGTAAAAATGTAGAAAATGTTATGAATGAATTAAATAATTTGAAGAATGAATATCAAAATACTGCATCAAATAATACAAATACAAGAGAAAAAATGAATTTTTCAATGAGAAAAATATTTATTAATCCCTTAAGGAAAATTGCTGTAGGAACTATACAATCTGCTTTTCTAGTGATGGACAAAACAATGGAAGGAATGTCAAATGCAAAAGAAGGTTTTGAAGACATAGTGGCTGAAGCTCAATACCAAAATAAAAAGAAACATATGGAAGCCACTGATAATATATAATTAAGGAGAGTTGAATGAATTCATTAGATATAAACACGATTACAAAGTCTTTAGATGATATTGAAGAAAATATATCAAAGGTAATCACTTGTTCTTTAGATGAAATCAAAGAGGAGCCGTTAAAGGAAAAAGAGATTACAGCTCTTTGGATAAAGCATATATCTAATATAAGTGATTTTTTATTTTTAGAAAGTGAACGAACTGGGAACAAGGAAATTTATAAAAAATTAGTAAAAAGTATGATATTTAAGAAAAATAAATTTTAGATTTGAATATGGGAATTATTAGATGGAAGTCTTATGATTCATTTAAGAATATAGTCAAACTAGAAGTAGCTAAAATAATAATCAGAAATACAAAGAAGCTCTCAAAACTATAGTTTTGAAAGCTTTTTTTTAGTTATTATATGATACAGATGAATAAAATCATCTGTTTTTTTTGTTCCCTTAATATAATATCTTTAACATAATGGATACATTGATAATATTATATAATATGGTTATTTATGTTGAAAATTCAAAATAAAAATAAAGGGGGCGATTATATGTGCTTAGATGATGTAAACACCTCAAGTTTTTCAAATATTCAATATTTATATTCTAATTATAGGGAAATACCTTATCATGTTTTGAAAGGTTTGTTTGAAAGAGGGATAACTCAGCAAGGGCTAAGCAATGAAGGTGATGAATTTTTAGATGGTGCCTCAATGCTTTTAATAAAGATTCATAATGATAAAAGAATTTTGGCTGTTATAGTAGACATGATTTTTTGTAGAAACAGGAAAGGTCTTTTTACTCATGATTTAATTTGGGCTTTTTTTCAAGCAAAAGATCCATATAGCTTAATGTTAATCGCAAATTACTTAAATTCAGAGGACGTAAATGATGTTAAATTAGCATGCCAACTTTTAGAATTTGCACCTTCCATAGATATTACTATGGAAAAAGATAATAAAAAACAATATATAGATTTTTTTTACTGGATTAAAGAGAATTATCCATTTTTATATTTTACAGGGGAAAGTTTTCAAAGAACAAGTAAGCCTAGACCATATATCATAGCTTTAGATGCTAAATATCTGTGCAGGGAGGTATCACTTTATACTGGAAAATCATTCATACCATACACTAAAAATGAAAACAATTTGTTAGGTTATTTTAATAACTTAGATGAATGTAATAAGCTGTTGTTATCAAATTTCTCGCGTAGGATTCATTACAAAAGTATATACTTATGGAAATCATGGATTAGCTATTCAATAACTAATCAAATAAGCATTGCAGAAGCTAGGTTTAGAGATTAATAATTAATAATTGATAATCTCTAAATAATGAATAGAGGGGAGTAGTAAATGATCATAATTTCTAATAATATCATTAAAGTTGATTCTTTTATAAATGAATATAGAGTAAATAGTATTGAAAGAGATATTATTACGAAGATAGATTTAAGCAAAGAACGGTATGAGTATAATTCATTAAATCAATTGAAATTTGAGTTAAAATTGCGAGGAAATATTGTTATTGCTGCTAAAAATCTGGATGAAGGCGATATGTCATTTGAGACCTTTCGTAAATCAATGTGTAATCTTGATTATTGGGATCGCAGTGAGGAAGGTGGATTTATATTAAAAAAAGGTATAACTCCAAGTGCTGCTATTGAGGACATTTCTATAAATAGTTCTAAATATGGTACTGAATGTGCTACCGCAATAATTATTATCTATTATCAAGCATTGCTTAAAGTATTTTCTTATAAACTTTTTAATGAGTTATTTACCAAAATACATTTAATGAATTGGCATTATATAGATAATTTGCTTGAAGATGCGGGTTATATAGAAAAACGAGATGATTATTTACCAGGGGATAGAAGATATTTTTATAATCCTGATGTAAATCCAGTAAAACCTGAATGGCAAGGAGAAAATGTTATAGATATAGGTGACGGAGTTTATTTTGGACATGGTATAGGAATAGGAAATGCAGATGAAATAATTAGTGTATTAGATGAATTTAGAATAGAGAAGGCAAAAATATCTGCTCATTTACTAGATGAGGCTGCACGTCTGGATTTTAAAGCCTTAGCTGATATATATTATAAATAGCCTAATCACCAACGGGAGTTTATTCTACAATTATAAATCTTTAAAATCTTAGACATATTGTAATTTACATTTAAATGAATAAAATATGAAAATCATTGACAATATTGTGATTGACGCATAGTATGTTATTATAAGAATAATATTAATTTAGAATTACAATTTAATATTCTTGTTAGGTGAGGTTACTGTATAAGACACACGCTACTGCCCAGAAATGTCGAGAGACGCCAACGGGTCAGCAGGTATTACCGGATTAAGGTTTTACTTAACGTAGCTGAGTATCAAATCTCTAAGCTGTACAGTGCTAAAACTCAACGAGTGGAGATGAGCTATCTTTTTCGCGCTTTTATTTATTACGCACATTAATCTCTTCACTTCGTTGTGAAGAGATTTTTTTATTTTTATTTTAGGAGAGTGATTATTTAATGGACAGTGGCCCCAAGCAAATAAAAAATTTAATATATTGGAAGGGATGTCACTCTATCAAACTATTTTATAGGTGGTATTGCATCCCTTTCTAAAAGGAGGATGCAATATGAAAAATAACTTTTATCTAAGCAGAATTTTGGGGAATAAAGTATATTCTCCGGATATGAAAGTAATCGGAAAACTAAGTGATCTTGGCATTATAAATGAATTAAAAAGTCCTCATGTAACTACTGCAAAAGTAAAGACTAATAGTGGAATTAAAGACTACAACTTTAAACATTTTTCAATTACAAAACAAAAGGGACAGTATCTTTTAGTTTGTAACAAAATTGAAGAATATACTTCTACTAATACATTGTTTTTAAGAAAGCATATCTTAGATCAACAGATTATAGATGTTAATGGAAGAAAAGTAGTTCGTGTAAATGATATTTCACTATCATATTTAGAAAAAGGAGCTTATGTAGTTGCTGTTGACATTGGCATAGATGGTCTTCTTAGAAGAATTGGAATTGCTAAACCACTTAAGATATTAGGTCTTAAAATTTCAGCTAAGCTGATGTTATGGAATGATGTAGAGGCTGTTGTAACTTCTAATGAAAATATTGTTTTATCGAAAACCTATGATTCGTTATCTATTCTTCACCCCTCAGATCTCGCTGATATTATTGAAGATTTTGATGCGAAAACAGGTCTTACTATTTTTTCATCACTAGATAATGCAACTGCTGCAGATGTTTTAGAACAAATGGAAGAAGAGGCACAAGTTAGTTTTATTGAAAGTCTATCTGCAGATAAAGCTGCGGATGTTTTAGAAGAAATGCCTGCGGATGAAGCGGCAGATATTCTTGATGGTATGAAGGACGAAAAGGTAGAAGAACTGCTTAATAGTATGGAAAAAGAAGCTTCAGACGAAATTAGAGAATTGTTAGGATATGATGCTAAAGCAGTTGGTAGTCTTATGAGCACGGATTTTGTATCTTTTAAAAACAATGAAACTATAAATGAGGCAATTGAAAGTTTAAGGAAGCTAAAACCTGAAGAAGATGAATTATTCAGCCTTTATGTAGTAGATGAATATGATAAATTAATAGGAACGCTTTCCCTAAGGGACCTAATTATTTCTGAACCAACTAGCAAAATAGGTGATATTATGAACAAAAAATTCAAATCGATGTTTGATACAGATAGTATTAACGATTTAATAAAAAATGTTTCAAAATACAATCTTGTAGCTATTCCTGTTACAGATAATGAAATGAAGTTACTTGGTAATGTTATAATAAATGATATTATTTATGAATTGCTTAAAAACAAAAGAAAAATTAGTTAAATGAGGTATAATATGATTGAAATGCAAATATAAAAATAATATTAGAAATTTGATGCATACTAACATTGTTACTAAGTTAATTTCATTAAACTAAATTGCGAGTTTTAGATTGTATTTCAATACAGAATAGTCAGGAGAATTTTATGAAAAACAAAATATTCAATATAGCAGTTTTTATAGTATCTACAGTAATGTTACTATACTTTTTCTTATATAAAAATGGATTAAACCAATTAATAAGTGTAATGAAGATAATAAACACCTCGTGGATATTAGTTGCAATTATGTTAATGCTTATTTATTGGATTTTAGAAACATTAATAATACATGAGTTGACACGGATACTTTTTGCAGGACGAAAATTTTGGAAATCTATAAAAGCCGCTATGGTAGGGCAGCTTTTTGGAGCTATAACACCACTTCAGACAGGGGCTCAACCTGCAATTTATTACGCTTTAGTGGAGAGTAGTATAGATTCAGGTTCAGCTAGCTCTATTTTAATGATGAAATTTATTATTCATCAGACAATTTTGACGGTATATTCATTTATTATTATTGTTTTAAAGTTTAATTATTTTAAATCAATGATATCTTATCTTTCTTATTTGTGCATTTTAGGATTTGGATTTAATTTAGCAATTATCTTAATCGCAGTTATGTTTTCTGTAAATAAAAAATTTACTAGGAGTTTATTACTGAATATTCTTAAATTTTTAATGAAAGTAAAATTAGTAAAGGATGTGGGGGGGTATAAACATAAAATTGATAAGAATCTAGTGGACTTTCATAATAACGCCGCTTTGATTGCTAAAAATTATAAGGCGATTATAAAGGTTGCTATTATTAATACAATACAACTCACAGTTTTTTATGTAATACCATATTGCATCTATAGAAGCTTTAAATTACAGTCCGCTTCTCTATGGAATATGTTAGCAGCACAAACATTAGTAATGACGATAGTATCAATAACTCCACTTCCAGGAGGAATAGGTGGGGCTGAGGGCGGATTTGCTTTGCTCTTTAAGGCGTTTTTTAAAGAAAACATATTTCCAGCAATTATTCTTTGGAGAATTATAACCTTTTATTCATGTATAGGTATAGGTGCATTGTTTTCAATCCACCTACCAAGAAATAGAATTAAAGATGATGATAAATTGTAAGCTGTTATAAATCTTAAGTTGAGTTTAAAGTTTTTTAATCTATTTTTAATCTTACATATATATAATAGAAAATATAGGAAAATACATAAAAGTGTTGTATAACGGAAGGGGAAAACATGGATTTTTTAATCAATTTTATAAATGGAATAATGCATATTGATAAGTATTTAGCTTTACTAATACAGCAGTATGGGGTACTTACCTATGTTATTCTGTTTCTAATCATATTTATTGAAACAGGATTAGTTGTTGTGCCATTTTTGCCTGGCGACTCAATGCTGTTTGCAGCAGGAGCACTAGCAGGAATTGGATCAATGAATATATTTACTCTTTTAGTTGTAGTGTATCTTGCAGCAGTACTTGGAGATACCGCTAATTATCATATTGGTAAAAAGATTGGGAAAAAGATATTAGAGAAAGAAGAAGTAAGGTTTATTAATAAAGAGCATTTGATAAAAGCTCAGAAATTCTATGAAAAACATGGCTCAATGGCAATAGTTATAGGAAGATTTATTCCGATAATTAGAACCTTTGTACCTTTTGTAGCGGGTATTGGAGAAATGAATTACTCAAAATTTATTCCATACAATATGATTGGTGGGGGATTATGGGTAAGTTTATTTTTAGGTGGGGGTTACTTCTTTGGTAATCTAACTTTTATAAAAAATCATTTTTCTTATATGCTAATAGCAATAATAATTATTTCATTACTGCCAGTAGTTATAGTTATTATAAAAGAAAAGAGAAAAAAACATGAAAATGAAGAAAATGAGATCCAAAATACAGAAATCTGATATCTGAATTATAGAATATTGGCTAATAAGAAAAAGGAGGGGGCTCATGAGAAAAATAAAAAAGAGTGGGAAAACCAAAAGAAGTACAAGCATACTCGTTTTATTATTTATATTATTTGAATTACTGTTCACAGCTATTACGGGCCCATTTATGGTTTATTATGGACCATTTAAAAATGTAAAGAGTACAGTGATAGGTGCAGAAATGACTACTCTTACATTACAATGGCTAGCAACATCATTTTTATCAAAAGAAAAAATAGAACAAATTATGAGCGAACAGAAAATAGAACCTATAGCCCAAGATAATTTAAATGGTGTGGATTCTGGTGTAATGGTAAAAAATAAAAACAATAATATTATTGAACGATATGATGTAACAGGGAAAAAATTTAAAGGATATTTACTTGTAGTTAATGACCCGACTAGATTAAAAGTAGGTTACAGCAATAAGCTTGGCAAAGAGGGGGAGCTTACTAGTGATATTGCAAAAGATAATAACGCCATTGCAGCAATTAATGGTGGTGCGTTTACAGATAAAACTTCTGGATCTCTTTTAGCAGGAATTGGAGCAAATCCAGCTGGGGTTATAATGTCTAGTGGGAAAATTGTTTATGATGATATGAAAGATGAAAATCAAAAAAGAGAATGTGTAGCATTTACTAAATTGGGCAAGCTATTAGTTGGTCCGTATTCTATTAAAGAAATGAAAGATTTTGGGGTAACTGAAGCAGTATCATTTGGACCAGCCATAATAGTTAATGGACGGAAAACTATAACTAAGGGTGATGGTGGCTGGGGCATTGCACCTAGAACATGTATTGCACAAAGAAAAGATGGAGCAATATTATTATTAGTCATTGATGGTAGAGAGTTAAATAGTATAGGGGCTACTTTAAGAGATGTACAAGATGTATTGTATGGATATGGGGCTTATAATGCTACTAACTTAGATGGTGGTTCTTCTTCCACATTATTTTATGATGATAAAATTATAAACAAGCCTTGCGGCAAAGCGGGAGAGAGAACAGTACCTTCAATTATATATGTAGAGAAAAGGTAATAAATTAAAATTTTAGCATGGGATATTGAGTTAAGAATATAAATCTATAAATCTATTTTAATATAAATAAAAATAAATAGTACCATTGATCAAGTAAGATTATATTGTATTCAATGGTACTATATTTTAAACTATTTTACATGTATTAAGTAGAAATTAATATTTTTATCTCCCCAGCCTAAGTCCCAAGGCACATGATACCTGTCAATAGTGTGGGTATTAACAAGAGGATAACCATGAGAATCAAAACCAGTAACTATAGCAAAATGATCTATATCTTGACCTTTGGCATAACATATAACATCGCCTAAATCCACTTTTTGTATAACACCACATGGATAGCCAGGAATAGGAGAAATTAATTCTTTAAATGTTCCTTTTCCTAGTACTTTACCTCTGCCACTATAAATCAAATAATTTTTGAAAGCATCTGCATTAACCCATGCTGAGCTTCCGTCAGATCCATTATATTTTCTGTAAGTAGTGTGCCAAGTGCCATCAAATCTAAGACCACCACCTTCTTTATCACCAATTGCTTGAGATACATAATTGGTGCAATTTCCACCAATGCCGGAATAGTTTGTGTATCTTTTATTATATTTTGTTGAGTTTCCACTTGCCCATGGTATTCCACAGTATTTATCAGCATATTTAACAGCATTTACTTTGTCATAATGACCCTTAGCAACAACCTTGTCTTCAGATGGCATTTTAGGACAACTTCCTAGGTTATAAATAGGTTCTTTAAAAGCATTAGATTTGAAGTCTTTCATTTCTCCTAAATAAGATTTTAATGCATCTTCAAAGCAATCTAAATACCAATCAGAATAAATTATCCATTTTTCATCTTTTTTTATTAATTCCATAGAGTGTGTTAAACCTACTCCAAAAATATTTGTAGTGGGCGTTACATCATTTTTGTAAGTATACTGAAACTTATAATATTCATCCACCAATAAGCGAAGACCTCTTTTGGTATTTGTTATTTTTCTTATTTTGGGAGTAGATTCAACTTTTATAAAATTCATACCTCTTTGATTTGACCAATCATTAAAATAGCTAAATCGTTTCACTTCATGCTCTAAGCTCCATTTCCCAAGTTTTTGAGAGGTATCAAAATAGTTAGGGAGTTTAGTAAGATCGCTGGTAATAAACATGGAGCAACGTTCTTTATAAATATCTTCTATTACTTTAGTAACTTCAGTTTTTTCCGAATCCACTAAAGCTATTGTAGAAATAGTTTTATCTTTATTGGTGTAAAAATTATCTGGTTTATAGAAATATAAACCCGATAAAAATATAAAAAACAAAACAATGATAGAAATACTAATTTTGTGATTAACTTTTTTCATGAATTAATACACCTCCAAGTTATATCTGATGGTAGAGCATAAGTAATAAAGTGTATAAGGACAATAAATACAAATTTAAAATTATATATGATGAAACTACTGATAACTGAAAATTGTACTATTTTGTGGCAGGTATATGGAGTAAGTCTTGAACTAAAACAAAACTATAGCCTTGGCTCTTAAGTAAGCTTATTATCTGAGGTAGTGCTTTAACTGTATTAGATAAATTTGCACTTTTGTCACCTGCACAATGTTGTAATATTATTCCTCCAGGATATAATTCTTTATTTATAGAATTCATTATTTGAGGTACAGGAGTTTTAGCCCAGTCTCTTGTATCTACAGACCAATCTATTATTTTGTACCCTAAGGATGAAATTTCATTGGTTACCTGTGGACTTGCTGAACCATATGGAGGACGAAACATGGCGGTATAAAGTCCTGTAATTTTATAAAGTAATTGTTCAGTTTTTTGTACTTCTTCTTTAACCATATCAGCGGGCAATTTCGATAAAATAGGGTGATCCCAAGTATGATTTCCAATTGAATGCCCTTCACTAACTATAAGACGAACCATCTCTGGATGAGCTTGTGCACGCAATCCAACAATGAAAAACGTTGCTTTTACATTGTTTAGCTTTAAAATTTTAAGAATTTGGGGTGTATAGTATATATCTGGTCCATCATCAAATGTTAAAGCTACTTGTTTTAAAGTCCGATTGGGTGAACAATATAAAACAGGTGCTGATGAGGGGGCATCTACGGTGGTTTTAGTTAAAGCTTTTGATTCATCTACGACATTCCAAGCAAAGAGGATACTAGTAAAAAGTATAATAACAATCATTGTAGCTTTTTTAAAAAATTCCATAATTAAGACCTCATCTCTTATAAACATAATTTTAGTTTTTACATAATAAAAAATAATATAAGCTGTATTATTTTCTAAAAAAATAATAATTAGCCAATGAAGTTATTTAAAGGTCACATTATGGTAGTTTCAAACACATTTTTTTTATTTGGAACATATTACTACTTAATTTTAAGTACTATTATTAAATGCATAAATTAAAACAAAAAAGGATAATTGCAAAATCTGCAATTATCCTTTCACTTTTTGCAAATATAAAAACGGGAAGACTTTAAGGTTCATTTTTTATTGGATAATAAAGTTCTGGTGTATCTTCAGATATGGTTTTAAATTCATAACCTTTTTCTTTATAATATTTAATTATATTAGGTAATGCTTTGCAAGTGTTTTTGTGCATATAATCACAATGTAGAAGCAATATAATGGAGTTTAGTTCTTCATTAACTTTAGTAGCATCTTTATATAATCGATTTGGAGATGTATTTGGATTTATTCCATCTAAAGTTACCACATTCCAATCATATATTTTGAAATTATAACTATGCAATTTAGTTAAGTAAGTATTAGTAAGGCGTTTACTGCTTCCTCCAGGAAATCTAATTACAGTAGGTGAAATTCCAGTTAATTTATTTATTTCATTTTGACAGTCTAGCATTTCTTTTATAAAAATATCTCTACTGGAATAGATTCGCTTAAATTTATGAGTATAGGTATGCAAGCCAAAACTATGTCCATCATCATGAATTCTTTTTATCACATTTTCAAAGCCCTTAATTTGATTCCCGATAATAAAAAAGGTTGCTTTAACATCATTTTCTTTTAAGATGTTTAAGACCTTATCTGTAAGTATGCTAGGACCATCATCAAAAGTTAAATAAATTACTTTTTCTCCTAGATAAATATCCTTTATAGATGAATTAAGGTTTTTATTTGGTGGAGTAGAATTTTGTAGTACAATACCCATTACAGTTTGTTTGTAGGCTAAAATAAAAAAGAATGTGGTTATAAAGTATAAAAAAAATTTAAATTTATTTTTCAATCTCTTACCCTCCTATATCTATTAAGTATGATCACTATTTTATTATGGGTTTTTTATTGGATTATATACAGTATAATTTCTTGTATAATTGCATATACAAACCCAGTATAATAAAAACATATACTGGGTTTGTAGAAAATCTTAGTTAATTTATTGTTTGGTAAATATTTTAATTTCTATTATTTATATTGAGGTTCCTGGTTTTGAATATATTTCTGTCTTCCTTTTAAAATATCCATCGCAGAATCAAGTTGTACTGAGATTTGTTCAAAATCAGTTTTTGCCTTCTGATCCTCTGTTTCTAGAGAAAAAGTCTTCATTGTAGCAGAAGCGCTTTGTATTCCAGCAATAGCTTGTTGCATTTGAGTTCCGACAGTCATAGTTTTCACCTCCCTTCAAATATATTTAACAACTCTGCAAGAGATACTTTAACAGCTCTGAAAGAGATGATTAACAGCTCCATAGGAGATGATTAACAGCTCCATAGGGGATGATTAACCTTTGGGTTTAAATATTAACGCACCAATAAACCCAAAGATTATCGCAGCTGAAATCCCTGAACTTGCAACCTTGAAAATGCCAGTAAATATGCCTATAAAACCTGTTTCCTGAGCATCAATTAGGGCCCCTGATACTAGAGTATTTCCAAAACTGCTTATAGGTACAAATGCGCCCGCACCTGCAATTTTGACCAAAGGATCATATAACCCTAGTCCTCCTAAAATTGCTCCGATAACAACTAATGTACAGGTGGTATGTGCAGGAGTAATCTTCAAAATATCCATTATAAGTTGCCCAATAACACAAATTAGGCCACCTATTATAAATGCAAAAATAAATTTTTCCATAATAAACTTACACCTCTTTTTTACATTTCTATAGAAACTGCATGAGCAATGCAAGGTATGCTTTCCTTTTGTTGATAGGATATGGGCGACATTAAAGCTCCAGTTGCAACAATCAATATTCTCTTTAATTCCCCACGTCGCATACGGTTAAGAAAATGTCCATAAGTTACAGTAGCAGAACAACCACAACCACTACCTCCAGAAAAAACTGGTTGATCTTTTTTATATATTAAAAGTCCACAGTCCGTAAATTTATCTGATGGTATTTCTATGCCATGACTTTTCAATAAGTTAATAGCAAGTTCATGTCCTACCTTGCCTAAATCACCAGTAGCAATAAGGTCATAATATGAGGCATCAATATTTAAATCTCTGAAATGCGCCTCAATAGTATCTACGGCTGCGGGTGCCATAGCTGCCCCCATGTTAAATGGATCTGAAATTCCCATATCTACTATTCTTCCTATTGTGGCAGAAATAATTTTAGGACCAATTCCTTCTGTACCAACTACAACAGCTCCAGCCCCTGTTACTGTCCATTGAGCAGTAGGAGGTTTTTGTCCTCCATATTCTGTAGGATATCTATATTGCTTTTCTGCCGCTGCATTATGGCTACTTGCAGATGCTATAACATAGTCCGCTGACTTACTTTCTATTAATTGAGCAGCCATAGCTAAACCTTCCATAGAACTAGAACATGCTCCAAAAATTCCTAAAAAAGGTATGCCTAAAGTTCGTGCAGTAAAACTACTAGAAATAATCTGATTCATTAAGTCTCCACTTATAAAAAAATTGATATCTTCTTTTTTTATACCTGATTTTTCTATTGCTCTTGCACAAGCGTGTTCAAGAATAACTTTTTCTGCCTTTTCAAAGCTATCCTGTCCAACCCATAAATCCTCATGAATTATATCAAAGTCATCAGCTAAAGCGCCATTACCTTCAAAAGGACCCCCAACTGCAGCAGAACCTAATATTGTAGGTTTAGAATTGAAAATCCATGATTGATGTCCTTTAAGCATTTACATCGCCCCCAACCATTTTATTGTAATTTTTATCGTAGCAACTACAAAAGCAGAAAAAACTCCATAAACAATAATTGCACCAGCAAGCCTAAACATATTTCCAGCCACCCCAAGCACATATCCCTCGCTTTTATGCTCAATTGCAGCAGAAGCTATTGAGTTAGCAAAACCTGTAATTGGAACAGCAGTGCCAGCCCCAGCCCATTGGCCAAGGTGATCATAAATTCCAAGTCCAGTAAATAAAGCCGCAACAAAGATTAAAACTACTAAAGTCGGACCAACTGCTGTTTTTTCAGTAAAATTAAAGTAAGTAATAAAAATGGTCTGTAAGCCTTGACCAATGGTGCATATAATACCACCTACAAAGAAGGCTTTAATACAATTTTTAAGAATAGGTCTTTTAGGTTCTATACTTTTCACTAATTCATCATATTGCAATTGGATTGGAGTTAATTTTTTCTTTTTCATATTAGACATCATTTCACCTTCTAACGTAATAAATATGGTTCTAATTTTTTTATGACTTTTTCTAAATTTTCAGCATCTTTTAAGTACATAGATTTTGCTTCTTCATTTTCTGTTTCTAAAGCAAAAGACATAAGGTCAGCCTGACTTTTTTGAATACTGGCATATAACATTTCTTTATTCTGTGATTTTGGTATTTGAACTAAATCATCAAAAAGATCTAGATATAAATCTCCAGAAGAATCTACTTGACCAATAAAAACATTCTCTAGTGCTACTCCTTTGTTTTCTAATTCAGTGCTGAGCCAACCTTTGCTAAGGCCAATATTAGTAAGACCCTCATTTAAAATATTCCCATCTAAAATAACGGCTTGTGGTTCAGTCTTAGGTGCAACTTTTATTCCTAAATCATAAGATGTAACAGGCTTTTTGTCAGCTTTTAAACTAACATTTATATCACCAGTAGTTTCCATAACAGCAAACTCAACATCAGCTAAATTAAATGATTTTTGAGAACGCAATTCTTGGAGAAATTCTTGCCCAGTTATTCTTTCTTTAGCTAAGTTATCTTCCATTACCTTACCATTCTTAACTAATACCCTTTCCTTACCATTTATTATGTTATAAATCCATTTACTTTTCATGGAAGAGTAATCTAAAATAATAGGAATTAGTCCCCAAACAGCTAGTGCAGTTAATCCAAAGTAAATGTTGGGTATGATACCTAATGAAATTAAAGCAACTATAAGGGCAATAATTACATATGAAATAAAATCAAAAGGGGTAAACTTAGATAAGTTTCTTTTTTTCATAAATCTTGTTAAAAAAAATGTTAAAAAAAATAAAATTACTGAATTGAACAATATTATTAGCCAACTATTCATCATTTCACCTCACTTAATTACCTTTGTATTGAGGCTCCTGAAATTCTATTGAGCCTACTCTTTTTTCTAAATTTATTTTAATTTTGCTTATTTCTTTAAATGCTTCAGTATAAATAGCCCTAGCTTCTTTATCTCGTTCCTGCAATGAATATAATCTTAAAGTAGCTTCAGATCCCTTTAGAGTGGATAATGTTTGTTTTACTTTAGAGACAACAGTCATATGAATCTCCTTTATATTTATTAATTGTTTTCTAATGTATTTTAACTAATATGTCTAAATTTAATTCATTTAATAAAAATTTAAATATGTAAAGATTCAGAAACTTGTAGTGGGTATAACATATAAATAACGAATTTGGATAAAATAGCATTGATAGGAGATGGTAATAGTGAATGAAGGTCTAATGGTATTAGTGAGAGGAATAATTGGATTTTTTACCTTATTAATATTTACTCGTATTCTAGGAAAGCAGCAGGTTAGTCAGCTAACTTTTTTCGATTATGTAGTTGGTATAACTATAGGCTCAACAGCATCATCTTTAACTACGGATTTAACTAGTAGAGCATGGCCACATTGGGTAGGATTAATTACCTGGGTTGTATTATGTTTTATTCTGCAATTAATTACTCTTAAATCAAAGACTGCTGAAAAATTCTTAGATGGGGAACCCACAATTGTTATTACAGATGGAAAGATACTTGAGGAATCTATGAAAAAATTTCGTTATACTATAGGTGATCTTCTAGCACAGTTAAGAGATAAAGACATTTTTGACTTGGCAGATGTAGCTTATGCAGTACTAGAGAAAGATGGTAAATTGTCCATTTTGAAAAAGCCTGAATGTGAGCCAGTAACGCCGAAGGATTTAAATATCAAAACATCAGCTGCTAGTATTGATGTTGAAATAATTTATGATGGATCTATAGTGCAAGAAAATTTAGTTACCATTAATAGAAATGAAAGATGGATAATGAATAACTTGAAAAAGAGAGGTATTAATGATGCTTCTGAGGTCTTTTTAGCAATTTATAATGCAAAAAGCGGCTTACATATAGATCTTTATAAAGATCATATAAAGCAAAATAACAAAAAAAATATAAAGGAGTAGGTAAAATTTATGAAAAAATTTATAACATATGCTATACCAATAGTTACCTTAACTGCCTTTATATTATTAATGTTAGGAGGCAATTATTTAAAAAGACCTCTAAATACTTCAGAAAATGTAGTTGCTTATGCAAAGATATCTATAAAACATGCAAAAGTTGAAAAATGGGATATGCTTGAGCAAGATGTCGCTAATATTGATTTTGCATGGAAAAAGATTATGCCCCGAATTCAATTTAGCGTTGAGCGAGATGAAATGTATAATATAAGTTTAAACGTTGCTAGGCTTAAAGGGTCAATAGCTAGCGAAGATAAAGCAAGTACACTCATAGAATTAAATGAAATTATTGAAGATTGGGATGAACTAACAAGATAGTTAATAGCAATTAACCTAACTAAAACAAACATTTAAATGATTTATCAGATTTATAACAAAACAGATCTGCTAATGCTAACATTTCTTTATATAATGAATATAATAATACTGTAAAGTGATTTAAGGAGATGAAATTAATGGCTTACAGTGTTAGAGAGCTATTGGCTAGATTGATAAAGTGCGAAGCTGGTGGAGAAGGAGATAACGGAATGAAAGCTGTTGCTTCTGTAATTATGAACAGAGTAAACGTAGCAGCTGGTGAGTATCTTAGAACAGGTGAAGGTGATATAAGAAAAATCATATTTCAACCAGGACAATTTGATTGTGCAACTTCTGTACTTGCTGGCGTGGCTAATCCACAAACCATTTGGGCAAGTCCACCAGAGCAGATACATTATGATATTGCTGATTGGGCTATAGCTGGCAATAGATTATATACAACTGGTGAATCTTTATGGTATTTTAATCCTTTTTTACCAGGTTGTCCAAATGAATTCCCATTTAATGGTAGCGGTTCCTTTCAAGTTAGTGTAGTTAATCATTGCTTTTACAATCCCACAGCACGTTATTTTAAAACTTGATTAAAAATCATTAAATGTAGAGTGTAACATAATTAATAAAACGATTTTACATTAGGAGATTAAAAATGGTGTTATTAGTTTTTAACTAATAACACTATTTTTGTATATTTTAATGTATAACTTATTTTTTTTTACAAACAATAATATAGTGAAAGGATTATTTAAGGTGATTAAATGTTAGCAATTTGTATTGAAAAAAAATATTTTAATAAAAATATAAAAGAAGCTTCTAATGCAATAAAGTCAAACAAGTTTAATTTAGCATATATGTGTTTACACGCAGCTATGATTGAAAATGACCATTCGGCAGAAGTATATAATTTGCTGGGGATTATTGCAGAATGTAAAGGTGATGTGTCCTTGGCTTGTGAATATTATAGAGCAGCATATGTATTTGACCCAACTTATAAACCGGCAGACAAAAATCTAGAAAAATTAACATCATTTTTCTATATATTTAACCAAGCAAGTATAGATTACGGAGATAATATTGAGAAAGATTAGAATGCTGTTCTAATAATTAATTATATTTAGTATTGTATTCAAATATTACTTAATAGAGATTTCTGGCTCTAAATGAATCATTACATAGGACTCGCCAGGGAAAATATTTTTTATTTCATCTTCAATTTTATCCGAGAGTATATGGGCATCAACAAGTGTGGCGTTTTCTCCGACATGGACTTGTACATCTATTTCTCGTGTGGAGCCACTTTTTCTAGTTCTTAAGCTATGATATCTAGTGATCTCTAAATGAGAGTCAAGTATACTTAATATCTTTGAAATATCATCATCCGGAAGCTTAGAATCTACTAAATCATTTAAAGATTTTTTGATTAAGCCTATAGATGTCTTAACTATTAGCACCGCAACAAGTATAGCAGTTATTGGATCAATAATTGGTATTTTTGTTATCTTCAATAATACAAGCCCGATAAGCACTCCGAGGGAGGTATATACATCTGTTAGAAGATGCATAGCATCAGCTTCTAGAGCAATCGAATCTGTCTTCTTGGCTGTTTTTAATAGTATCATTGAAATAAAGAAGTTAACTACAGATGCTAGCAGCATAACCAATATACCTGCACCTACATTTTCAACAGTTCCGCCTTCAAATATTCTTTTTACGGCTTGATAGACTATTATAGCGGCAGCAAGTAAAATCAATAAAGCTTCAACGAAACCAGATACATTTTCATATTTACCATGTCCAAAGGGGTGACCATTATCCTCCGCTTTTGAGGCTATCTTAATGGAGAAAAAAGCAATAATGCTTGCCAGAAGATCTATAGAAGAATGGATTGCTTCAGAAATAACACTAACTGAACCCATTAAAATTCCAACTATAACTTTAAAAAATATTAACGCAGTATTAGAAAAGATGGACAATGCTGCGGCTTTTTGCTTGTTCATTTTTATTCATTCCTTTCAAAATTTTATTAATTGATAATAATCAATATTACTATTATAGCGCAGATTTTGTTTAAAACAAACACTTTTAATGAAAATATTTTGTAAAAATAATTATCAATTGATAATGAAATTTACTTAGACTTACTCTTAATAGAATATATAACCATTGACAATATTGGATATGACGCATAGTATGATAATGTAAGAAAAATATTATTTTAAAATTATAATTTAATATTCTTGTTAGGTGAGGTTACTGTATAAGACACACGCTACTGCCCAGAAATGTCGAGAGACGCCAATGGGTCAGCAGGTATTACCGGATTAAGGTTTTACTTAATGTAGCTGAGTATTAAATCTCTAAGCTGTACAGTGCTAAAACTCAACGAGTGGAGATGAGCTGTTTTTTAGCGCTTTTATTTATTATGCACTTTAATCTCTTCACTTCGTTGTGGAGAGATTTTTTTATTGAAATTGGGCATAAATAGTATAGAAATGGAGGGATATAATATGAAAAACAACTTTTATTTAAGCAGAATTTTAGGAAACAAAGTATATACATCAGATATGAAAGTTATTGGAAAATTAATTGATCTTGGTGTTATAAATGAATTAAAAAGCCCTCATGTCACTATTGCAAAAGTAAAGACTAATAATGGAATTAAAGACTACAATTTTAAACATTTTTCAATTACAAAACAAAAGGGACAATATATTTTAGTTTGTAACAAAATTGAAGAATATACTTCGACCAATATATTGTTTTTAAGAAAGAATATTTTAGATCAACAGATTATAGATGTTAATGGGAGAAAAGTAGTTCGTGTAAATGATATTTCACTATCATATTTAGAAAAAGGAGCTTATGTAGTTGCTGTTGACATTGGCATAGATGGTCTTCTAAGAAGAATTGGAATAGCTAAACCATTTAAGCTATTGGGTCTTAAGATTTCGGCTAAGCTGATGTTATGGAATGATGTAGAAGCTGTTGTAACTTCTAATGAAAATATTGTTTTATCGAAAACCTATGATTCACTATCCATTCTTCACCCCTCTGACTTGGCTGATATTATTGAAGACTTTGATGCGAAAACTGGTCTTACTATTTTTTCATCACTAGATAACGCAACTGCTGCAGATGTTTTAGAACAAATGGAAGAAGATGCACAAGTTAGTTTTATTGAAAGTCTATCTGCAGATAAGGCCGCAGATGTCTTAGAAGAAATGCCTGCGGATGAAGCAGCAGATATTCTTGATGGTATGGATGAAGAAAAAGTAGAAGAACTACTTAATAGCATGGAAAAAGAAGCCTCAGATGAAATTAGAGAATTGTTAGGTTATGATCCTAAAGCAGTTGGTAGTCTTATGAGTACGGATTTTGTATCTTTTAAAAACAATGAAACTATAAATGAGGCAATTCAAAGTCTAAGGAAGCTAAAACCTGAAGAAGATGAATTATTCAGCCTTTATGTAGTGGATGAAAATGATAAATTAATAGGAACTCTTTCCCTAAGGGATCTAATCATTTCTGAGCCAACTAGCAAAATAGGTGATATTATGAAGAAAAAATTCAAATCAATGTTTGATACAGATAGTATCAATGATTTGATAAAAAATGTTTCGAAATACAATCTTGTAGCTATTCCTGTTACAGATAATGAAATGAAGTTACTGGGCAATGTTATAATAAATGATATTATTTATGAATTACTTAAAAACAAGAGAAAGATTAGTTGAATAAGGAGGATTTAAAATGAACGAAAAAACGAATTCAAATAAAAAGCCTTGGATGGTAGGTCTCATGGTGTTTCTATCAGTGGTAGGTCCTGGCTTAATAACTGGAAGCGTAGATAATGATGCCGGTGGTATTTCAGCTTACTCTGTAGCTGGAGCTCACTATGGATACCTTTTGCTTTGGACATTGATTCCCTGCTTCATTGCATTACTCGTAGTGCAAGAAATGAATGCAAGAATGGGTATTGTAACTCAAAAGGGATTAGCTGATTTAATTAGAGAAAATTTTGGTGTAAAGATAACTTTCTTTATATTTCTAGGACTATTAGTAGCAGATATAGGTAATACAGCCACTGAATTTGCGGGTATTGCAGGAAGTTTGCAAGTATTTGATCTTTCAAAATATATTACAGTTCCAATTGCAGTAGTTTTAGTATGGCTACTTGTTGTAAAAGGAACCTATAGGTCTGTTGAAAAGATTTTCTTAGTGTTTAGTGTATTTTTACTTTCCTATGTATTTTCTGCCATTCTTGCTCATCCAGATTGGCATCAGATTGGAACTTCATTAATTAATCCTATACCATCATTCAATGGTGCTCATGGAGAAGGTATAGATGCTGCTTGGATTAGTACTGTTATTGGGTTAATCGGTACTACTATTGCTCCTTGGATGCAATTTTATATGCAGTCCTCTGTAATAGAAAAAGGTATTAAAATCTCTGAGTATAAATATGAACTTATGGATGTTATCCTTGGATGTACCGTAACGGTGGTTGTAGCTTTCTTTATTATTGTAGCTTGCGCTGCAACTTTAAATAAACAGGGTATTACTATAAATGAAGCTAAAGACGCGGCAATGGCATTAAAACCCTTAGCTGGAGATTTAGCCTCAAGTATCTTCGCCTTCGGTCTCTTGGTCGCTTCAGTATTCTCGGCAACAATTCTTCCATTGGCAACTGCATTTTACATTTGCGAAGCCTTTGGGTTTGAAGCCGGTATTGATAAAACAATGAAGGAAGCACCAGAATTTTACGGACTATTTACAGCAATAATAATTATAGGTGCCGCAATTATTCTCATTCCAGGTGCACCATTACTTCAGATTTCTCTTGGATCACAAGTAATTAATGGAATGCTTCTCCCGGTGGTTTTAATCTGTATGATGTTAATGGTAAACAAAAAAGATCTTATGGGTATATATATAAACAATAAATTTAAAAACTGGGTTGGTTGGATTACTATAGCTATTTTAATAGCATTAACTATGGTGTTGTTATTCCAGTCTCTAATTAAAATATTAGGTTTTTAAGTAAACCGCCCACCACAAGCTAAATCACGTTTTATCATAATAAATACCAACATTGTAGAGAATGCTAAAGTTATATTGAAAAAAGGTGTTTGTTGATTTACAATGAATGTTGAAGCCATCACTCTTAAATATTATTCCTATGAGTTTTGGTAGAGGTTAACACAATAATATAAATTAAAAGAACAAATAGAAACAATTGTGATAAAAATAAATCATGTAGGGAAAGTAGGTTTATTAAAGTGAATCGTCATAAGGCAACATTAATTTTAATATTAGCTTCTAGCATTTATGTAATTAGTTATCCGTTTCATAATACTTTCTTTGGGGGACTTGTGTATAGTGGAAGTTGCGCTTCTATGATTGGCGGTTTTGCTGATTGGTGGGGTATTAACAAATTATTAAAGAGGACTATCCCTAAAAATAAACAGAAAATTTTTGATGGCCTTTCTAATATGGTAAGTGAGGAGTTATTGACTAAGGAAACCTTTAAGAAATTACTTAGAAAATATGATACTTCAAAACTTCTTATTAAATTAGTAAAAAATAATATTGAAATTGAAAATATAAAGACTGCAATTAGATTAATGATTGAAGAAAATATAAATAAAATAAGTAATAATGAGATTGAAAAAAATATTTCTGATTTAATAATAAGTAATTTAAAAAAAATTGATTTACATAAATTAATTGTTAAACTTATAGAAATTTGTTTAAGAACTGAGTATGAGGATAAAGTTTATAATTTTATCATAGATGAATTAATATTGTTTTCTCAAACTAATGATTTCAAAAATATACTTATTAATTTTATTAATGAGTCACGTTCATCTTATGAGGGTAGTAGTAAAAGGAAAAAAATCATTGATGGGTTTAAGGGCAGTAATAATGATTTAGCAATTGAAACTCAAAAAAGGATTGAGAAATTTCTAAGTAGTATGAAAAATTGTGATAATAAAAATAGGTTAATACTAAAGCAGTGGACTTATGATAAACTGGATGAACTTAAAAATGATAATGATTTTAAATTTAAAGTTGAACAGTGGAAATTTGAGTTGTTTAAAAACATTAAGGTTGAGGAATACATTAATATGATAGTTGAAACTACAATTAATAAAATAGTTAAAAACGAGACATTATGTGATAATATTTTTCTTATTATAAAAAATTGGATGAATGATTTAGATGAAGATTTTGATACTCAGAGAAAAGTGGATGTGTTTCTTAAAAATATAATATATAAACTAATTGATGATGAACATAAAAATGTCGGCAAAATAGTTAAAGAGAATCTTAGTAAATACACAGGTACTATGCTAGTTGAACTAATAGAGTTGAATGTTGGAAATGACTTACAGTCGATACGCATTAATGGTTCTCTTGTAGGTGGTATAGTTGGTATTATAATATTTATTGTCAAGTATAGTATAGGAGTATAGTGATGAGGAATAAAAGAATAGCGGATTTATCAGTTGTTATCTTAATAATATTAATTATTATAATCACTCTCACAAAAATAAATTTAGGGAATAATGAATGGCTTGAAGTGTTAAGTTTTATTATTGAAGCAGCGCTAGTAGGCTCTATTGCAGATTGGTTCGCTATAACTGCATTATTTGAAGAACCATTTTTGGTAAGGAAAATACCAATAATTGCATCGCACACTGCTATAATATCTAAGAACAGAGAGAGTATAGTAAATGCTGTAGCTTATGTAGTTCAAAATGAGTTGTTAAGTGAAAAGATATTGAGAGGTAAAATTGAAGAGATTAATATAGTTGATGGTTTAATTGACTTTATTGATTTGAATATAAGCACCAAAAGTGAATTATATAAAGTACTAATAGATTATTTCATAGAAAGGATAGATAGTGTAGATACCTTAAAATTTGCTGGATTTTTGGAGACAAAATTAAAACAAAAAATCGAAATAATAGATATATCAGTTTATATAAATAAAGGTATTTCATATGGTATACAAAGTGAGGAATTCAAACGAACATTTAATATAATTATAAATAGTATAATTGAATATGTAAATAGCGATAGTGCAAAGAAAATATTAGAAAAATTTGTGAATGATCTTATAAAAAAAGAAGCTAATAGTCTTGTAATGGAAAAAATTATTGGTATTTTAAAATCAGTAAATGCAATAAATACTGCTGATATTACAATATCACTGCTAGAACAAATTAATAAACTTCTTTTAAGTTTAAGAAATGAAAATGATTTGTTACGTTGTAGAATAATTGAAAATATTACACAGTTATTTGAAAAAGTGCATACAGATAATGAGTTTAGAAGTGATATTGAAAATTGGAAGATAAAGATACTTAAAGAAATTTCAATACAGGATGATTTAAATGCCATAATTAAAGATTTTATAAAAATCATTACTGAAAAAGAAGCTTTTTTATGCGATACTACTTTGGAGGAATGTAATAAAGTTGAAAGAAAAATACTTAGCAAAGAAGATATTATATCGGTTGTTACGTTGATAAAAATTCAGTTGAAAAAATATTGGAATGAGTTTAAAACCAACAACGTTAACAAAAAAAATATAGATCAGTTTATTAAGAAATCTGTATTTAAAATTATAGAATCAAAGTATGATCATTTAGGGAGTATAGTTAAACAAGTATTAAATAATATGGATGACAAATCTTTAAATAATTTTATAAAACTAAAGGCTGGAAATGATCTTCATGGAATTCGTATTAATGGTTGTGTAGTAGGTGCATTATTTGGTGGGACCGTTTTTGCTTTAACTCATTTAATTTATGATTTAATATTACCAAATATATTCAATCTTAAATTTTAAAACTTATTTGAAGGGAAAAGAATTATTTATGGAAATACTTAAATCAATGTTTTATTTTGTATTATCCAATAGGATAGAAATTGCATAACTATTATTATATAGATTTCGTTATACAATGAAAAGTATCAATACATTCTGCAAAAATAAACTAAAATATGATAACAATCCTGATATTAAGCAAGTAAAGATTTAAACTAATCTTACAAAGGAGTGTTAAAATGAAGGAATTAAAGAAACCATATAAGTTACAAATTGGAGATAAGGTTGCATTAGTAAGTTTATCTTGGGGTGGGGCTGGTGACAAGGAAATATTATGGCGTTATAAGCAAGGGAAGGAACGTTTAGAAAAATTATTTGGATTAAAGGTTGTAGAAATGAAATATACTTTGGCTGGAACAGATTATATATACAAACATCCTGAGAAACGAGCAGAAGATTTAATGTGTGCATTTAAAGATGAATCAATAAAAGGTATCATTGCTTGTATTGGTGGAATTGAAAGTATTCGAATGCTCCCATATATTGATTTTAATATTATAAATCAGAATCCAAAAGTATTCATGGGTTATTCAGATACAACCACTACCCACTTATTTTGCTTTAAAGCAGGAATATCAACCATATATGGACCGACTTTATTAGTTGATTTTGCAGAGAATGTATCTATGCATTCATACACAGTTGAAAATATTAAAAAGGTATTATTTGAAAATAATGCAATCGGAGAAATAAAAGCAGCACCAGTATGGACAAGCCAATATTTACCTTGGGAAGAGTTTAGCAAAGCAATTCAAAGAAAGTACAAACCTAATAATGGTTATGAATTATTACAAGGAAAAGGTGTTATAAAGGGGAGACTTATAGGAGGATGCATGGAAGTTTTTGATATGCTTCGTGGGACATCGATATTTCCAACACTTGAAGACTTCGATGATTCGATATTATTTTTAGAAACATCAGAGGAAAAACCTCCAGCATGGTTTGTAGAATGTGGGTTAAGAAATTATGGAATTACAGGAATACTTGACCGCATCAATGGCATCATCTGGGGAAAACCTCAGGATGAAGAAAATTATATTAAATACAAAGAAGTAATTTATAAAGTTATGAAAGAATTTAATAAAGAAGATTTACCAATCTTGTATAATATGAATTTTGGTCATACAGAGCCTAAAATTTGTCTTCCATATGGGGCATTAGCTGAAATTGATTGTGAGAAAAATACATTTTCAATTATTGAATCAGCAGTTATATAATTAGTTTAGATAAAAGATATAGTGTTTGGTCGTATGAAAATTCAACAATTGATTTTACAGTAGACGGAAAAGCATTATATTGGGTTAATAATGATGGTAACTTAAAAACAGAGTAAAACATATAAATAATACTAATAAATTAATTTTAAAATAAATAAGTAACTAAATATAAATGTACAGAAAGAGTGTTAAATTCTATCACTCTTTCTGTACATTTCTTTTATTTGTCTATTTTCATTCCTCTTAAGTTAGCTAATAAATTATTTCCACAATTATTTTTTACTAATGGCTTTAAAATACCAAAGGTATCAATAATATATGGTTGCGCAATTCCATTTGCATCTTTCTTGTTTTGGTCTATCTCGTATGAAACAACAGAGAGCTTGTCGCCATTTATAGTAATACTTTCGAAGTTTTGTATCTGGCTACGAATTGGTCTAGTTGCATCTGTTGGATCTGGTCCGTAAATACCAGCATGGTTTTCATCTGCAACATCAAAAAGACCATAATAATTAGTAGATAGCAGCGAGGTTTCTTGATTTTTGTAATAAACCTTTGGACCAGCTGTTCCAGGGATTAGATAAATGGTGCCATTGGGATTTACTTGATATTTTATTTCTTGACCATTAAACTTTTCAGTAATTAAATTTTCTGTTGCTGCTGTATTATCTGCTTTTATTGGCTTAGAACGGGCATAGATATGGTCATGTCCTTGAAGAACTAAGTCTATTCCAAGTTGGGCCATGATAGGAGCAACTGTATTCCTAGAACCTGATTGACCCGCTATATCACTATCAGTAGCATGATTTGATGTAGTGTAAGGTCCCTTGTGCATGTCAACAATAATCCATTTTGAACCATTAGCTCGAGCTTTTTTTATATCAGCCTTCATCCAGTCAATTTGAGCCTGTGAAATATCATTTTCTGAAGTATTCTCATTATTATTAAGCATTACAAAATGTGCATTGGAATAATCATAAGAATAATAAGCTCCTGTAGTAGTATCAGATCCTGGTGCAACGTCAAGATTTAAATGATCAATAAAAGAACTATTCTTTTCTTCATGATTTCCAGCTATAGGAGCAAATGTTGTGTTAAGGAAACGTTGTCCTATATTATTGAATAGCCAATCCCATTCATATTCAACTGTTCCGTCATCAACTAGGTCGCCGTTAAGTGTTATGAACTTAGAATTTGGAACAGTGGTAAGAGCTTTTGCAAAAGTTGATGCTGCAAGCTGTGCTTCACTGTAACTTTTAGCTTGTGGATCTGCCATATCAAGGAATGTAAATGCACCTTTTTTTGGAGCTGTTTGAAATGTACTTGTATTACTCCAAAGACCTAATGAAGCATCTCCAACGCGGTAATAATAAGTTGTGTTTGGTTTTAATCCAGTAGCCTCTGCTTTATGTAAGAATTCTGCTTTTGCAGTTGTTGTACTTGGTGGAGGGGTAGTTGATGTATTATTACTTGGGACTGCACTTGTGCCTATAAAACTTTTACCTTTAGTAAAATCAGCAGTGTGTGATTTTTTTTCAACTACTTGCAAGTCACTTTTAATTGATAACCTTGAAGTGTACCAAGTAAATCCCTTTGATGTAGTTGTATTTCCATGAAATGTAACCATTACTTTAGTAACGTTACCTAATGGAGCGGCTGAATCTGCAACTGGTATTACATTACTTGCTGCCAATACAACTGTGGTTAAACCATTAACTTGACACGAAATGAAGACGAGTGAAAGAATAAAACCGAGTGATTTTTTTGAAAATTTCATCTTTTCCTCCTAATTTATATTTTATATCTGTTTAATATCATTTTGAACTAGTAGTATTAATATAATGTAATCGTTGTGTTAAAACTGTGTAAATATTAGAAAATATATGTTTTTTACTTATCTGAATGTTGTCGAGCATTTCAGCACTTCAATCTTGGAATGAAGAGTATTTTTTTGTAAATAAGTGGTATGCAGCAAAGGGTAGCTATTGCAAGAGCTTTATCAGTGGATCCAGAAATAATATTTATGGATGAGCCATTTGGAGCTTTAGATGCAATGACAAGAATGAATATGCAGGATGAAATATCTAATATATGGGAACAAAAAAAACAATAATGTTTGTTACTCATGATATTGAGGAAGCAGTATTTCTTGCAGATAGAATTGTCATTATGACGCCAGGTCCTGGGAAAGTAAAAAGTATAATTGATGTCCATATAAAAAGGAAAAGAGATAGGACTAGTGAGGAATTCTTGAAAATACGAGATAAAGTATTTATAGAATTAAAAATGAAGAAGGAAAATGAGACGAAATACTGCATTTAAAGTTTGTTAAATGAAATATATAAAGATGTAGATGAACTCAATATTAAGTTTATATACATCTTTATATACTTAACTAGCTACCTACCTATGATAGGCATAAAATGAATGCAATTTATGTCTTACCTATTTATAAATTTATTAATAATCCGACATCATGCAAATAGCTCATACATACCCAAAATTAAAATAATGCATATTGAAATTATTTCTGAATATTTCGATAACTTATCAGAAATTACCTTTTCACCAATGTAATACCCTATTGGTATAAATACGAGGCTAAAAATCAAAGAGGATATAGATGTCATAAAGATGTTTAACCCTGCAATACTTGCCCCTATTCCCAAACCAATATTATTTAAACAAAGAACAATTCCTAGGATAATAGCTTCTTTAAAGTCTATAGTTTTTGAGTCATTTGTATCTATTATCTCTGGATTTCTAAGTGCGTTTTCATAGTGTTGAAATCCTGATGTATCTTCATTAAATTCTTCTGTGTTTTTCTTGCTGTCAATTTCTTTTCTGAGCCAATTTATTAGTAGAAATATGCCCAATAATATTAATATGCTACTTCCTATTATATTTGAATATTTTAGGGGGATTAATCGCAAAAGCGTTTTTCCAAATAACATTGCTAATAAAGTACCTATACCAGAAATAAAGGATATCATAAAGTTAATTAAAAAATTTATTCTGACTTTTTTAGCCCCATAACTAAGTCCTACAATAAGATTATCGCTGCTTGAGGAAATAGCAAAAAGAAAAATCGATAAAATGTTCATATAATTCCTCCAAAGTAAAGATATCACGAGTATAGTATGATATGACTCGTTAAAAGGTTACTGAATTTGGAATCATTGAGTTCATTAAGAAAATTATAAAGAAATATGTTGATATTTATGATCCCGAAGTATCATTTTTGCTGTCGGTACATCTAAGGGATCCTGAACATGCACTTCTATTCGGTTAAAAGGTAGGGGAATGGTGAGATTGTCCCATCTTCCTTTTAATTGTATTTTTCTTTTACATTTGATTGCAATAGGTAATACCTTACGTTTTGTAAGTAATGCTGTAATAAATGGGAAAGGTTTTCCTTCATGATAAGGACCTAAGGGGCCGTCAAGAGTAACGGCTAAATTGGCACAATCAGACCCATTTATTTCCTTTCTTATTTTAAACAAGAAGTTACCACCCTCACTCTCATCTGGGACTCGAATTGTCTTATATCCAAAATGTTTACATATCATATTAATATAATCTCCTCTTCCATTCTTAGTAGTAATTACGTAGAGTCCTTTCCCACTAAGATAAGGATATAATGAATAGCTATCTCCATGCCAAAATACAAGAATAAATTTTTCAGCATGAGAAGATTCTAAAAAAGTATATTGGCCAGTAGAAATTATTTTGCTAGTTTTATATACAAATTGAATATAATAAATAGCAATAAGTGTAGTAAGTTTTCCAATAAAATAAGATATTTTATTCATCTATAGTCACCCCTTTGTTAATATCTATGTGATTAGTTTTTTTATGATTTATGGCTTTGTGGTATACTTCCACAGTTGCTTCTGCCATAACATCTAAGGAAAATTTATTAGAAAAGTCATAGGCATTTTGAGACATCTCTTTTAATATTTTAGGGTTTTCCATTAAATAAATAACTTTTTTCGACCATAAATCTAAATCAGCTTTAGTCTTAAATCCGTTATATTCATTATGAATCATATCATCTATTCCACTAGAACGAATGGCTACAACAGCGCATTTCCCAGCCATTGCTTCTAATATTACCATTCCTTGAGTTTCAGACTGTGAACTAAAAACGAAAATATCAGAGGCCATATAATACTGGCAAACCTCCTGCGGACTTACTGAACCTAGTAGGAGGACTGTATCTTGTAAGCATTGGTCCTCTATTGTTTCTAGTATATTTTGCTTTTCAGGTCCGTCTCCTATAATAATGCATTTAAAAGGTACACTGGAATTATCTTTTATACGCTTTATTCCATTTAATAAAAAATAAATATTCTTCTCTTTTGTTAAACGGGAAACGGAGCATAAGATCACTTCATTTTGCACTCTATATTTTTTATGGATAAGGTTAATGCAATGTAGGTCTATATTATTATAAAAATCAAAGTCAAGTCCCGTGGGTAAAACAGTTTTATCTCTGCTTACACCAATGTTTGCTAAGTATTTTTTTGCAGAATTAGTTGGCGCAAGTATAGCATCACATTTTTGAGAAAATATTCGAATCAAGTTATGAGAGACTATATTTTCGAAGGTTTGTTTTAAAAAAGGTAAATTATGAGCGTATTTTTCAAGTCTAGTATGATAAGTTAAAATCACAGGTATTCCATATTTTTTACCAATTTCAAGTCCTTTTGATCCCATCCAAAATGGGTGATGCACATGAATAACATCAAAATCTTGGCATAAAAAATCTTTTTCTATCTTTGGAGAGAAAATATTAACTATTGGAAAGTCAAAGGGCTTAGTCTTAAAATAGATTAATAAATTGCATCTTAAAACATTAGCGTCCTCTAGGGTTTTAAGGGGATACCTAGGAGCAAATATTACCACGTTATGCCCTCTTTTGCGAAGGCCTTTTGTGAGCCTTGTAATAGAAATAGGAACGCCACCGATAAATGGTAAATAATTATTAGTGAACATAGCAATATTTAATTTTTCTTTGATTATAATGTTTTCTTCACCTTCATCAAATTCACTATAATAATCGACGATTTTGCTTACTCTATTATTAATTAGTAACCCCAAAAATATAAATACACTTAGTAGTAAAATAAAATTGAAAAAGTTCAAATAGAAAATTGAATGAATATAAAACCAAGTATTTTTTAAAATACGATAAATAACCAAATTAGAGGGTGTGTCATCTTTTATAACATTATAAGATACTTCATTATTTTTTATATTTACTTTAATATAGTGGTAGAAGCTATTTTGATTATTAAGAAGTAAAGCACCACCAGCACCACCACTTATAAAATATTGAACATCTTTAATTTCCCTATTATTATAAACTTCCATACCAGAGGTGAATACTGCATTAACTTTGTATTTTGAAAAAGTATCAGTTAAAAAATCACAATATGCTTTATTAAGTGATTCAGTATTTTCAAGTTTAAAGGGAGGTTTATTCATAATTATAAACTTGTACTTATATTTATTACTTCGAACTAGTTCATCTACTAGCCATTTCCGCTGCCATTGTTCAGAAGTTAATTCTGTTGTATCTAGGAAAATAAAGTAAGTATCATTTACACTATAAGAAAAATAATAAGGACCATAATGATGATAAAATTTTGCGAAACCATTATTTAAAGTTTCTTTATCACCTATTCCAATAATAGTAGGGATTTTTATTTTATTTAAGCTTTTGTTTAATATTCTATATTTGTCTTCATCCCCATTTATCACAGCATTTCCTGTAGAAACAGCAAAATCCAGATTCTTGTCTGCATTTATTTCTTTAACTATTTTTTTATCAAATATATCTATAGAACTCTTTATATTTCCTAGTACAACAAAAGAAATTCCATCATTCATATTTATATGATCTAATTTTTGTATATTATTAATATTAGTTGATACAAAGTCAGATTCAAAAATAAATAAATAACTCTTATAAGAAATAAAAATTAATAATAAAATAATATCTAGAAATAATATAATTTTTAGACTTCTTTTCTTCCACATAAGGTTGCCTCCTAACACGCTCTATATTAAATTGTTGTCTTTCTGAGCTTGTTTTTAGCTATTTCTAAATAAAAAAGTATTAAACCTATTAACATACCTAAATACATGGTGAAAAATCTCCACAAAAATGTTAATGATACTATATCATTCTTTGCTACAAAATTAGAAAACATCAATGTAAATCCACCTTCAGCAATGCCAGTAGCTCCAGGCGTAGGCGCAAAATATGTGACGAAAGTTAATACAATTTGTATTGAAATAATTTGACTTATTGAAATGCTAGAGTTAATCCCTCTAATGAGAATAACTGGAAATATAAATAAGGTGAACAAATATAAAATCATATATATTATGGATAATAATATATATTTTTTCTTGCCTTTTAAGAATCTTTTAATGTCGAGAGCAAAAATATCAATTTCTAAAAAACTATTTTTTCTAAATTTTTCTACCTTGATTTTTGAAATGATATTTTTATTTTGTAGAAGAGCCAATACTTTAGATAGATGTTTTTTTATTATGTTTGTATTGGTCAATATTTTATAAAAGCCGTAAGTAACTAAGATATATAGAAGAACTAAGGCTAAGATATAAATCAAATTATTACCACTTGGAGCAATTTTTAAAATAGCTTTATCCCTTATTAAAATTATTGGTGTTGTGATAAAGAAAAAAATAAAAGGAAGCACAGTTTTTATTGTAGTAGCTGCAGTAGCATCACCAATGGAAACACCTTTTTTGTTTAAAAAATATATTTGAGCAAAGCCACCTCCAGTTGCAAAGGGAGTTATATTTGATAAAAACATGTTAATGTATGTCAGCTTAATGAGATATCCAAGAGTAACATGAATTTGTAGGACTTTTAAAATATATAGGAATCTTAAAGCATCTAAAATGAAATAAAAAATTAATAAGATACCAAGTGCTAATAATATAGTAGGAGATAAGGATTTAAATGAGAAAAATAATGTTGTGTCACCAAAATGTTTTTGTATAAATAATACAGACATATATGAAGTTGCTATAAAAATAAGTGTGAGTGTTGAGTACGTTAATATTTTGGTTTTTGTAATCAAATAATTATTATGAACTAAATTGACCTTTGGTTTAAGTTCCTTCATGTTTATTCTCCTTGATTAATAATTATTTTATTAAACAAACCAATTCCCAAAGAATGTTTTTGGGGAACACAACTATAATTGTATTGCTTTTACAATATATGTGAACTACACTATAAATCATACCTATACTTATAAAGTTCATATAATATCCTCTATAACTACATATGAAGTGATAAATAATGAGACATATAAGGGGGGAAAATCAGGAGAAAAAATTGTAATTACTAACAACTATATTATTGGGGGTACTTATGGAGAAGAAGGTTGAAATTAAGAATAATTTAGTAACATCTATTATGTTGGGGTCCTTTGCTTTTGGGTTAATGTCATTTATATTGCCTATTTATAGTAAAAGAATCGGTGGAAATGCATTAGCTATTGGAGGGCTATTTTCAATATTTAGTATTGTCACCTTAATATTGAGACCGCTTATAGGAAAGGGAATAGACAAATATGGAAGGAAAGTTTTTTTTGTTTCTGCTTTTTTCTTCTATGCAATTTCTATGCTAATGTTTTCTTATTCTAGTAATATTCGACTTTTGTATATTAGCAGATTTATTCAGGCGATAGGCTCTTCATTTATGTGGATTTCTGCATACTCTATAGCAATAGATATTGCTGATAAAGAAAAAAGAGGGAGCTTAATTGGACAAGTGGACGGAGCATATAGCAAAGGTGCTTTATATGGTGCTATTATAGGTTTTGTTATACTAGATAAATTTACGCTTATTGTTGGGTGGAGCCTTTTATTTAAAGGTTACGCAATAGTATCAGTAATAGCAGGTTATATTGCATATAAATATATACCTGAAACAATAGTAGTTAACAATCATAAGGATACTTTAACTAATAAAAAATTAAATATTAATTTATTAAAATTGTTATGTATTGTTTTTATAAGTTCTATTTCCGCATCTATGATAAGTCCTCTTTTAATGATTTACCTTCAGGATAGATTCACCACAGATGTTGGAACGTTAGCAACTGCATTTATTCCAGCAGCCCTTGTATATGCTTTTTTACCATCAATATTGGGTGGAATTAGTGATAAAATAGGAAGAATACTACCTATGGTAATAGGGTTAATTGTATCTGGTATAGTTTCGCTGGGGTTTTCACATTCTTTCAGTATTGAAATATTAGTGGCGCTTTGGGTTATAGAATCTATAGGTATAGTAATGGCTTCGCCAGCAGAAGAAGCTTTAGTGGCAGATATAGTAGGGGAAAGAACTCGTGGTTCGACATATGGTTTATACTTAACTGTAGCTAGCTTAGGCGCGTCAATTGGTCCTTTGCTAGGTGGCTTTTTATATGATAATTTCGGACATGCAGTTCCATTTTATCTAAATGGAATTATATTATTAATAGATGCTTTAGTAGTAATAATTTTATTTAGAAATTATAGAAATGACATTGATAGGAGATGCGATTATAAAAGCATGTAATCCATTAAGAATAAACTATTATAATTCGAAATTTATTAGAATTAATGCAGAATTCTGGTTAGGGTGAAAATTCACTGTAACCAGTTTTTTATTTTTATAGGCTTTTGGCATTTGCGCATAAAGTATAATTATATTATTAAAGTGCACAATAGTAGTATAACGATGATGAATATACATTGACAGCCGTGGTAATATGATGTATATTTTAATTATAGAAGGTGATATAGTGGTCGACAATAAAATTTCTTCGGATTTACTCAGAGGACATACAGATACGATTATCTTGAAGTTATTAATGAGTGGTGATAAATATGGATATGAGATATCGAAATTAATAAATTCAAACTCCAGTGGTGAGTATGAACTTAAGGAATCCACTATGTTTTCGAGCCTAAAGAGGCAAGAGAATGATGGTGGTGTTACATCGTATTGGGGTGATGAGACTCAGGGTGGACGTAGAAAGTATTATAGGATTACCGAAAAAGGAAAAGAGACTTATTTTCAAAATAAAATAAATTGGGAGAACGCTAAGCGTATTCTAGATCATTTATTATAAGAGGAAGGTGGTAATGACGATGAATGAGAAATTAATGAAATATTTAGATGGCGCATTTTCACTTTATGAGGATTCTCAAGCAGTCAACGAATTAAAAGAAGAGTTATTTAATACTTTACAGGATAAGTTTAGTGATTTGAAAAATCAAGGTTATGATGAGGTTACTTCTTATAGTATGACCATCGAATCCATTGGAGAAATATCAGAAATTATAGAAAGCATCTCTGCAAAGAAAAGAGAACTACAGATGGTAAGCCAGGATTTATCAAATATTAATCTCCAAAATTCTGATTTTAAAGGAATAAAAGTACATGAGGGGAAGTTTAACGGCAGCGCTCTTAAAGAATCAGACTTCAGCAATTCAGATTTAAGTAATAGTTCCTTTAAAGGCACTGATTTACAGAATTCCAATTTTAAAAAGGTAACCTTACATGATGGAACTTTTTACGGCAGCGGCCTTAAGGGATCAGATTTTAGTGGTTCAAATTTAACTAACACCTCTTTTAAAGGCTGTGATTTGACTAATGTAATATTTGATGGTGCTAATCTTACCGGAGCAAAATTAATTCAGGTTAGTCTGAGATATACAAGTCTTAAAAGTTGTATTTTTGATTATACGGATTTTAGCAGTTCAGATTTGATCGGAGTATGTTTTGATAATCAAACGTTAATTGGTACTATTTTTAATTGTACTAATTTAAAAGGAACATCTTTTAAAAATGTTATTTTTAGAAATGTTATTTTTAAAAACGCTGAGGTAAAAAAAGCAATTTTTGACGGCGCTACAATGGACAAATTGACTTATGCTGTTTTAAAAGGTAGCAAAGCAAACTTGACTAACGTAATAGTAATTTAGGGGGTGGATTCATGATTCAAAATAATATAGCTATTTCTGTAAGTGGTCTTGAAAAGTCCTATAAGAACCTTCAGGTGCTCAAGGGAATCAATTTTACTGTACAAAAGGGCAGTATTTTTGCGTTGCTTGGCTCCAATGGTTCGGGTAAAACCACAACTATTAAAATACTAACTACTTTACTCAGGTTCGATAAAGGAAACGCTCAAGTTTGCGGTTTTGAAGTTTCTACTCAATCAAAACAAGTAAGGGGCGAGATAAGCCTAACTGGACAGTCTGCTGCAGTGGACGAGATCTTGACTGGGAGGGAGAACTTGCGAATGATTGGAAAACTACGTCATTTGCCCAATGCAAATAGCAAGGCTGATGAATTACTTAAGCGGTTTGATTTGTTTGACGCTGCTAATCGGCGGGTTGCAACTTATTCTGGCGGTATGCGCCGAAAACTGGACCTTGCAATGAGTTTGATTGGTAGTCCTAGCCTTGTATTTCTTGACGAGCCTACCACAGGGCTTGATCCTCAAGGCCGGATTGCTATGTGGGAGATTATAAAAGATCTCAGTCAAACAGGTGTTACGGTGTTTTTAACAACTCAGTATTTGGATGAGGCAGATCAGCTTGCAGATCATATTGCAATCTTAAATGAAGGAAAAATTGTAGCTGAAGGAACCTCAGCAGAACTCAAAAAACTGATTCCACAGGGACATATTGAACTAGGATTTCGTGATGAAAAAGAAGTGCAATTGGCGCGTGATTTACTCCATGAGTATAATGCAAGACCAAGTGAGGAGAATCAAACGCTTACTATCGCAACAGACGGGAGTATAAAACAGATAACTAACATCCTAAATATGCTTGAAAACGCAAATATATCTGTTGCTGTATTTTCTCAAAAATCGCCAACACTTGAAGAGGTGTTCCTTACGATTATTGGTCAAAATAAGGGGAAGAGAGATGATGTTTAATGCAAATTGGTTTAAAAATGAAGAATAAACTTAGTGATACTATTGTTATGTCCAATCGATGTATGTGCCATGCATTTCGAAGCATGGATACGTTAATTACATTAATCGCAATGCCTATTGTGATGATGCTTATGCTTGTTTATGTGTTTGGTGGAGCAATTAACACTGGCTTCGTAGATTATATCAATTTTGTTGTGCCAGGTATAGTTATTATGTGCATCTCAACTGGTACAGCCTACTCAGCATTACGTTTAAACAATGATATAACTAAGGGTATCATTGACAGGTTCCGTTCTATGCCAATCGCAGAATCATCAATATTGGGGGGGCATGTACTGACATCAGTAGTATTTAACGCTTTTTCAATCGTACTGGTCGTGCTTTCTGCCGTATTAATGGGATTCAGGACTCATGCAGGAATCACAGAATGGTTCCTTGTTACTTTAATACTGCTACTGTTTACGCTCGCAATGACATGGATATCTATGATGTTTGGTTTACTAGCAAAGAGTGCCGAAGGAGCATCGGCTTTCAGTTATCTCTTCATGATTCTGATATTTATAAGTTCAGCGTTTGTGCCGATTAGTTCAATGCATGGCATCGTACGCTCATTTGCACAGAATCAGCCCATGACACCAATTATAGAAACCATTCGTTCATTGCTTATGGGCGAGCCATCAGGAAATGGTGTTTTAATATCAGTTTTATGGTGCTCAGGTATTTTCATTGCTTCCTATATTGGTGCAATGCAAATTTATAAGCATAAGATGGCATAAATTTTAAATTGAAATCTCGTTAATTAAATAAAAAGGGTATAAAAGCACTAACATAATTGTTGGTGTTATTTTTTGTGCTTTATTTATGGTTATTAATTAATATAGATATAAAGTAACTAGGATTAACTAAAGCCATTTTGTGTATGGAGATATTTATAAAAATATATAGCATCATGTAAAATAATGTTATAATCTTCATAAGAGCTGTTTAGCAAGTGTATTCTGGCACGTCAAAGTAAAAATGTATTAGCTAATACTGTTTAAATGGTATCCTGATTTGTTTAATAAATATACTTAGAATAAGAATATTCGAGAGGAGGGGGACTATGGGTAAAAAGAAAGTCGGATGGATTATTGTCTTGGGAATAATACTGGTAGCCATAATTTTTGTATTTACGTTTTTTTTAAGTGTAAGAAACGAGTTTACAAAATACCTGGATACAAAATACCCACAACTGTCATTCAAAGTAGGTTTTGCAAAAACTAGTCTGCTTTATAACTATTATTATGCAGATGTAATTTGCTTAAATGACGATACTCATTTCGTGATTTCTAAAAATACTAATACAAAGAACATTTCTCAACAATATATACAAAATAAAAGCCAAACACAATATAATACAAAGCTTAAAAATGCTTTCAACGGCAGTGCTGTTCAAAAGAGTATTAGAAGCGTAACAGGAGGCGGGGAAGTCCCGTTTAAAGACAATTCCCCTTACAAACAAATAAATATATATCTAATTAATAATACAAATCAGATTGCAGATGCAAAAGAAATAATGAGGATTTTAAAAACAAAAGTTGTTTTTGCAGGAGAATTTGTTTCTTTTACATATGAAAAAGATAAGAATCTCTATGAATTGTGGTTATCATTAGGTGATTCAAACCTAACAGAAAAGGAAATTGGGGCAAAAGCCAAAAGGATGAACAACTAATTTATCATGCCTATCATGTGGTTGTGGAAAAGCCTTTTAAGCAGAAAGATTGGAAAAGCTAAAAACCTTCATCACTTCATTTATTGGAAGTAGTGGTATAATAGAAGTCACACTTATTTTTGTGATTTCAAGTATTGTTAAGTCATACGTGATGGAAATAAGGTACAAACTGATTACTATTGCATTAATTTTGAATATAAAAATTATACGCAACCTACGTAGAAATGAAATAGAACAATTTAAATATAAAGGAGAGTATATTATGTCAAAAGTAATAGGTATTGATTTAGGCACAACAAATTCTTGTGTGGCTGTAATGGAAGGCGGAGAGGCTGTCATAATTCATAATGCAGAGGGTGGCCGTACAACTCCGTCTATAGTTGCATTTTCTAAAACAGGTGAACGTTTGATAGGTGAGCCTGCAAAGCATCAGATAGTTACCAATCATGAACGTACAGTAAGCTCCATCAAGCGTGAAATGGGTAGCGACTATAGAGTTAATATTGATGGTAAGAAATATTCACCACAAGAACTTTCTGCAATGATTTTACAAAAACTGAAAACTGATGCAGAAAGTTATCTGGGCGAGATTGTAAGTGACGCTGTGATTACTGTACCTGCATATTTCACAGATGCACAAAGGCAGGCAACTAAAGATGCAGGTAAAATTGCTGGTTTAAATGTACAGCGAATCATTAACGAGCCAACCGCAGCTGCAGTTGCTTATGGTGTAGATAAAGAAACACCGCAAAAGGTCATGGTGTACGATTTGGGCGGAGGAACATTTGATGTGTCTATTCTTGACATCAACAATGGAGTGATTGAAGTACTTTCTACGGCAGGAAATAATCGCCTTGGTGGTGATGATTTTGACAGTTGCGTGGTTGATTATCTTGTACGCGAATTTAAGAAGGAAAATCATTTTGATCTTACTAAAGATTCTACCGCAATGCAGCGTGTAAAAGAAGCAGCAGAAATAGCAAAAGTAGAATTGAGTGGTATAACGTCAACTGTGGTCAATCTTCCTTTCATTACTTCAAGTAAGTCTGGTCCAATACATATGAATATTACATTAACTAGAGCAAAATTTGATGAACTTACAGCACATCTGGTGAATGCTACAATGGATCCGGTACACCAGGCAATGCGTGATTCTGATCTCAATATCTCAGATATCAGCAAGATTTTACTTGTTGGAGGATCCAGCCGTATTCCTGCGGTACATGAGGCTGTGAAAAAGTTTATAGGAAAAGAACCGTTTAAAGGTATTAATCCAGATGAATGTGTTGCAATGGGTGCTGCACTTCAGGCTGGGGTGCTTGTAGGCGTTGTAAAAGGTTTGTTGCTTTTAGATGTAACACCACTATCTCTGGGCATCGAAACTATGGGAGGAGTTTTTTCTAAAATTATCGAGCGTAACACAACACTCCCAATAAAAAAGAGCCAAATTTTTACCACGTCCGGAAGTTTTCAAACATCTGTGGAAATTCATGTTTTGCAGGGCGAACGTGAAATGGCATCTCACAATAAAACATTAGGTAAATTTAAGCTAAAAGGTATCAGGCGTGCACCAAGAGGCGTTCCACAGATTGAGGTAACATTCGATATTGATGCAAATGGCATTGTCAATGTATCTGCAAAAGACCTGGGAACTGGTAAAGAACAAAATATTAATATTACTGCTTCCTCAAACTTGAGTCAGCCGGAAATTGATCAAGCTATTCTTGATGCAAAGCAGTTCGCTGCAGAGGATGCAAAAAATAAAGAAGAAGCCACAATAAAGGATCGTGCTGAGCAGTTGAGTTACCAGGCATCAGCAATTATGAAAAAGCTTGATAAAAATGACAGTGAAGTGCTGAAAGAGGCTGTTAAATATACCAAGAAATCATTAAAGAGCAAAGATAGCGCACAAATGGTTGAGGCCTGCAATGAGTTATCCAAAGTGATAGAATCCATGCAACAGAAAATTCCACATGATGATGTTTCAGATAATACAAAGAATGATGAAGATAATGAAAAGTAACAAGTTGCAGATGTAGAATATAAATAAGGCAGGTGAATAGTATATTTGGCTATGTAGTGGTGAATACAGATAAGTTAGCACTTGAAGAAAAAAAACAATATAGGGCATGTTATTGCGGTTTATGTAAGACACTAGGAACTCGTCATGGAATCATAAGTCGTTTCACACTTACTTATGATATGACTTTTCTTGTCTTGCTTCTTTCTGCACTTTATAAGACTGATAACACAATAAAAACGGAGCGGTGTATTATTCATCCTTTGAAGCCAAATGAATATTGGCAGAATGAAATCACGAATTATGCCGCTGACATGAATGTTGTTCTCGCTTATTACAATTTTCTTGACGATTGGACAGATGATAGAAAGATACTGTCACTCAGTGCCGCAAAATTGTTTGAAAGGGAATATAAGCGCATTGCAGCACAATATCCAAATCAATGTACTATAATTAGCAAGTGTCTTACTGAGCTTTACGAAATTGAAAAATCAGGAGAATTGAACCCAGATGTTCCTGCAAACTGTTTTGGGAAACTAATGGGTGAAATTTTTGTTTTAAGGGAAGATGAATATGCGAAAAAATTACGTATATTTGGAACTTCGCTAGGCAAGTTCATTTATATAATGGATGGTTGTATGGATTTAAAGTCTGATATAAAAAATGAGCGCTATAATCCGCTGATTACGTCATCATCTGAAAATTTCGGTGATATTTTGAATCTGCTTATGGCTGACTGTACCGAAAATTATAAACAACTTCCAATTAATCAAGACAAAGAACTGATTGAAAATATTCTTTACTCAGGTGTTTGGACAAAGTATGAAGCAGAAAAGAATAAGACAAAGGAGGCACAACAATAATGGTATCTGATCCTTACGAAGTGCTTGGTGTTTCTTCAACTGATTCCAAGGAAGAAATTACTAAGGCTTATCGCAAACTAGCGAAAAAATACCACCCAGATTTGAATCAAGGGGATGTCGATGCCTCAAGGAAAATGAGTGAAATTAACGCTGCATACGAACAGATAAAAAGAGGTAAAACTACCCAAAACAGTAATGATGGAGGCTACAATAACCAAAGTTCATATGGTGAGAGGAACAGTTCTTATGGAGGAAATGATCCATTTAAGGACTTCAATCCTTTTGAAGGCTTTGGTTCTTTCGGTGGTGGTCAGAATCAAAGACATGAATATTCCGAATTTGATTCGGTTACTAGTTATTTGAATGCAGGATATTTTAATGAAGCACTCAATGTGCTGGCCGATATCACAAGCAGGAATGCAAAGTGGTACTATTACAGTGCAATTGCAAATTCCGGTTTAGGCAACAAAATCACAACATTAAATCATGCAAAAACAGCAGTGCAAATGGAACCGAATAATCTTGAATATCAAAGAATATTAAGTCAAGTACAAAGTGGTGGTCGTTTGTATCAGCAGCGAAGCCAGGATTTTGGCATACCCATAATGGGGTTAGACAAGATATGTTTAGGTATTTGTCTTGCAAAATTTTTCTGTGGGTGTTGATGATGAGCGTATTAAAGAGGAGTGAGTAAAATGAGAAATATTAAAAATAAGTTGGCACATTTTATGTATGGCAGATATGGTACAGATCAATTGTATACCGCTTTAATTGTGGCTTATTTTATTTTGATAGTTGTTAATTCTTTTATTAGTTCTAAGATTATTAGCTTTTTTATGTCAGCTATTCTGATTTGGATTATTTTTAGAATATTATCTCGAAATGTTTACAAAAGACAAATGGAAAATGAAAAGTTTATGAAGATTTGGAAACCTGCTAAAGCGAAAGGTTCTTTGGAACTTCGCAGAATAAAAGAAATTAAAACACACCGTTTTCGCAAATGCCCACATTGCAAGAAGGTACTTCGTTTGCCACGAATGAGGGGTAAGCATACTGTTAAATGTCCTCGTTGTAATAAGGAATTTGAATTGCGAATTCTAATGTAGGTAACTTTATAATTTTTATGTAAGCACTGACATAATTGTTGGTGCTATTTTTTTATAAGTTTTGTTATATTAGGTATTATTTTGATAAATAATTAAAATTATGTATAAACCGACAAAAACATAATAATTTAATGTTATAATATAAACGTCGATAATAAGTAAGGATTATTGTAGAATTAACCATAGTATCTAAAATTTTGTTGTAAATAATTATATTGAAGGGAGTGGTAAAGTTACTATGTCGAAATTGTTTTCTATCAATGTTAAGTACTCAATTTATATGATCCCTTTTATTATAGTTTTTATGGCTAAGAGGCTAAAAACGATTGATTCAAACTTAGTTTATACCTTTTTCTTAGCCTACATCCTTATACTTTTTATATTTGATTTATGGATTAATATAAAGAAAGATAAAAAAACAGAGAACCTTGTGAATGTCATAGAAGATATCGCAAAGGGAAACCTACGCGCGAAAATTTCTATTGGATCGGGTACTAGAAGAAATTTGTATAAAATTGAAGAAAATCTTACTCAACTTATGAAAAACTATTGTGGGAATAATTACAATAAAGAAATAATCAAGGAAAAACAAGTGCGCATCTTATCAAAATACAAAGAAATAGCGTTATTCTTTATCACTGATGCATCTGGACTTCAGATATATAATTCATTGGGTGGGACCTTGGTGAATAATGGTGAGAGGGAATATTTTAAGAATGCTAAACAGTCAGGTAAGCCTCAAATTTCAGATATTGTAATCTCAAAAATAACCGATAAGCTGGCAATCGTAATATCGGTACCTTATTTCCGAGAAAAAGAATTTGCGGGTATTTTCGCAACTACAATTGATATGCAAGCAGTTAGTACGCCTGAAGAAAAGCTTGGGAATGCGCTGCTAGGGACTGTAATTAGCTTAAAGGGACTAATTCGCTACCTACAGAATTCGGGAAATCAGGTGGCAAGCTCCGCTCAGATACTGACTGCTATCTCACAGCAGTCAGCAGTTGCATCTAAAAGCGTTGCTGCTTCTTCATATGAAGTTACGAAGGATGCAAAAGAACAGTTAAGTGAGGTACTCAGTACAACAGCAGCTATACAACAAGTGGCAGCTAGTATACAAGAAATATTTGGGAATGCAGAACAAATTAATGATTTAAGCCATAAAGCAAGTAAAAGCGCATTGGCTGGTGAAGAAGAAGTTAAAAATGCGATGAACAGCATGGTTGACTTAGGAAAAAGCAGTCAAAGAATGCGTCTGGCATTGGATGAAATAAATAAGAGTTCTGCTAAAATGGATCATATTGTAGGAACAATACACGCAATTGCAGACCAAACCAATCTTTTAGCTCTAAATGCGTCTATTGAGGCAGCGAGAGCGGGAGAAGCGGGACGTGGATTTACAGTTGTAGCGGAAGAGATAAGAAAACTTTCTGAAGGTTCTAAAAAATCTACAATGGAGATTAACAATTTGATTCAGGAAATTCAAAATAAGATTGATGAGATAAACCATGTTGTAGATGAAGACGGTGTGATTGTACATTCTGGTACCAAAACTGTAAATTATGCCGGAAGCGCTCTAAATGATATTATAAGTTTTGTTAATACTGTGAATGAACAAGTTACTGCGATTACGGCGGCTATTAATGAAGTTGCTCAAGGAAGCCAGAATATAGCGTCCTCTACCGATAAAATTCAACAGAGAAGTAAGGATGTATCGGATGAAATCCACAATGTATCAGTAGCAGCGGAAGAGCAGACCTCAGCAATGCAGGAAATAGCCTCTGCAAGCCAAAACTTGTCAAAATTATCGAAGGACCTACAGGATATGGCAGATAGTTTTAAAGTATAATAGATTTCAAAAAATATAAAATAATCACTATAGTAGCTTAAGTTATTATAGTGATTATTTTTTTTAGCAAATTTATAATTGTCAATTTGAAAGGATTCATTTTACAAATATATGGTTATTTGATAGTATAAAGTAATGAACGCATTGAACGAATTCCAGAAGTGAGGCCATACTATGAAAATTTTATCAATTCGCTCACTTGAAGGATATGTATCCATGGAGAGCCAATGGTTGATGATTTTTAGGGGGAATAGAGATGTTAGTTTTAAACGCAGGTAATGTGGTGAAAATATACAAAGGTAAGGGAAAGTCAAATTCTACGAAGGCTCTTAATGGTATTAGCCTTACAATTGAAAATGGTGAATTTGTTGCGATAATGGGACCTTCTGGGAGTGGAAAAACCACGTTCTTAAATATCCTAAGTGGAATAGATAAGCTTACATCTGGTGATGTTGAAATATCGGGGAGAAGCATAAACGTAATGACAAAAAATGAATTAGCACTTTTTAGGCGTCAGCATTTAGGTTTTGTTTTCCAAGAATTTAATTTATTAGATAGTCTTACACTAAAGGAGAATGTCATGCTCCCAATGATACTTGATGATAAAGAGCCTGAAGATATTGAAACTAGGACAAATGAAGTTATGTCGATGTTTAATATAGCAGATATTATGGGTAAGTATCCCTATACTGTTTCAGGAGGTCAACAACAAAGAACAGCTATAAGCAGAGCTATAATAAATAATCCGGATATGATATTTGCTGATGAGCCCACAGGAAACCTAGATTCAAAATCTTCGAAGAATGTAATGAACTGTTTTGAAAAATTAAATAGTATAAATAAAAATACTATATTAATAGTAACGCATGATTCTTTCGCTGCTAGCTATTGTAATCGAGTAATATTCATAAAGGATGGTCTTGTTAACATGGAAATTAGGAAAGAAGGTACCAGAAAGGATTTCTTTGATAATATTTTAGGCTGCCTAGCAGTAATGGTCGGTGACAAAGATGACCTTTAACCAGATAGCTTTGAAGATTTTTAAAGCTAATTTGCGAAGATATTTGCTGCTTTTTTTATGCAACAGCTTTTCAATAATGGTTTTCTTTACTTATTCTACAATCTTCACAAACAAAAAGTTCATGAATCCTTTAGGTATAAATTATGCTATTACTGGTAATATGGTTGCTCCTGGAGTAATGGTGATTCTTTTTTCAGCATTTTTTATATTGTATGCTCAAAATTCTTTTATTAAATATAGGAAAAAGGAATTTGGACTTTTTATGGTATTAGGTATGACAATTCAAGACATACAGAGAATAATGTTTCTAGAGAATGGATTAATAGCAATATTTACTTTGCTTACAGGATTAGTGTCAGGAACAATATTTTCAAAGTTATTTTATGTCTTGATTATTAAAATAATTGATGTGAATGGAATACCTTTTTCTATCTCAATTAAAAGTTATATTTACACAATAGTCTTCTTTACAGTGCTTTACTTGCTTGTAATAATAAAGGGAGTAATAGAGTCATTTAGATATGAAATTATAAGCCTTTTAAAAGCAACTCGAAAACAAGATAATAACTTTCTAAATAGTCCGATTTGGAGCGTGCTTGGGATTATATTCATAGTAATAGCTTGTTTTGATATGATAATTAATAGAGGTGCAGAAAATTCATCAGTATCATTACGAAGCATGGTAACGGGTTTCGTAGGAATTTATCTTTTTATTTCGAACATTGTTTTGCTTTATTCCAAAGTAACTAATTACTTTGGGTATAAAATTTATAAAAACCTTTTAGTCACAACTAATCTGAAACACACTTTGGGTCAGTCAAAGAAAATACTTTTTACAATAACTTTATTTGTTACCATGACAATATTTATGAGCACTATTGGAGTAATAATTATATCCGATGCTAAAAGGATAGCTGTCGCATATAATCCCTATGATATAGCGTATGCCCAGATTTTTGACAAAAATAAGATTACGGCTCCTGCTCTTGATAAAATTTTAAGTGATTCTGAGACTCCCCTTATTTCTTTAAAAACAATAGAGTTTATATCAAAATCACACATTACAATTTTAAACTCTGAAAATCTAAATAGAAATTTAGGAACAAAAATTAAAGTTGAAAAAGGAAGTTTTATTTCATTATTTCAAATAGTAAAAGATGATGGATATACTCATGACACCACCGAAATGAGTAGCTTTGATATACAAACAAAAGCTGGTAATAATACTTATAAACCTAAAGGAAAAATCACAAAAGTATTATTTAACAATGTTCTAATACTTACAAATGATCATTATATTATTCTTAACAATAAAGATTATCAAAATATAAGAAATATTTCTAAACCGTATGATGTGGGAACAATTAAGCTTATGGATTTCACAGACTGGCATAAGACTGAAGATGTTTCAATGAAGCTCCAGAGTAAACTAGAGGCATATAATAGAGAAAACACAAGACAATTTTATGATAATATAAATGCAGATAGTTTAATGTTTAAACCAGCGTCAAAAATAAGATATTATTTGGATAATAAGCAATCAGGTTCATATTTGTTGTTCTTGTGTAGTTATGTAGGCATACTCTTTCTTTTAGCTTCTGCGGTAATACTGCATTTTAAATTATTAACTGAATATGAAGATGAAAAGATAAAATATAAAAAATTATATAAAATAGGAATTACTGATAACGAAGTGACTAAACTTGTTTTAAAAGAATTGAAAGTATTATTTTTTCTACCTTTCATATTATCAACATTTGTAGCAGCTTTTTATAGTTATAACTTGCCTGTAAAACAAGGTACAGGGTTGGTTACTTTAACGTATTCCCTTATAATTAGTCTCATATATTTCTGTTTACAGATAGTATTTTACCTATTTTATAAAAAGTTATATATAAGAAAATTAATTAAAGATTTAGAAAAATAAAAGAAATTAAATGTTACGTACCAACCTACACTTTAATTATATACTACTTATATGTCTCGCCAACTACATAATCTATATATCCCTTATTTTTACTGTGTATTATAAGTAAGAAATTCAATAAATGTACTGGAAGAAATCCTAATATAACAAATTTATAATCAAGATTAAATACAATTAGTAGTGCTCCATATATAATAAGATATATAGAATTAACTATTGCAAAGTTTAACTGCAACCTTAAAAATTCATTTAGTTTAATAAATGTCATTTTGCTTTTTTTGTTTTTAGTATATTCTCTACTAAAATAAGTAACTCTATCCTTACATAAAACTGAATATATTAAATAAATCACTCCGCTTAACACGTATAAATTGTCTAACCAATTCATTTTATTTCAGCACCCCATTTCGACCTAACTCTACAAGAATTATAACATATTAAAAAAAGAGTTATTAAGATTTTGGATAAAAAAAGGTACAGGGTGTATTTATCACGCATTTCCCACATACTTCACTACCTGTACTATTTGGTTTTCCTCCTGATTCGTCTGTATATGAGCTCCCGAATTCAGTATATAGTTCTGCATTTTTTATTAGTACTGCATAACACTTATGTCTATCATATCCGTCTAAAGTCAAAGCACCCGACGGACAATGTTTTACACAAACACCACAGCTACCATTCTTTTTATATAAACAATATTCTTCTTTTAAAGGTGAATCAGGTTCAATATCGAGATTTGTTACAATCGTGCTACATCTTCCGCAACATCCAATTTTAGTTATTAGCATATTATTAATACCAAAGCTTCCCATTCCAGCAGCTAATGCAAAATGGCGATGTGACCAATTACTTTTTAATGTTTTTTGGTCAAATGTAGAGGCTTCAGGCGATATATCTGCCTGATTTCCCATTTTTCGGAGCTCCGCTATAATATATTCATTTAGTTTGCCAAACATTGCATTGGTTTCTTCATATGCCAATGCCCATTCAGCAGAGGCTATATCCCCAGGAATTCGATTTGTATCCGCTAATTCCTTGGTAAATGGTACAAAATACACTATTACAATAGATGCATCCGAAAGTACGTCAGTAGGTAAGCAATGGGTTGGTGAAATCAATTCTTTTAAATTTAAAATATAAGGATGATTAGCATCTGCAAAGCTTACCAAAGGCTTTCCCCATTTCGTTGATATATTAGGTTTTTGTTCGTATCTTTTGATGAATTCGCTTATCATGTCGATAATTTTTTCTTTCATGTCAAAGCACATCCTTTATATTTGTAACTTAGTTAAATTTTATCCGTCTTAATTACTAAAAAAAGAACTAATTTAAAATAGTTCTCATAAAAAATTGCTTATATATAATTATATATTCTACGTTACAGTTTATACTATCCAACAATAGTTTACCTCTCTGTTTATGAACCTAAATAAAGAATTAATATTATGAATTTATTATATCATATAAATTAAATATATATAGAATTTCTGAGAATGAGTATACTTGACTAAAATAATAATAGAGGATATTAAGTTAATATCCTCTATTATTATTTGTATTCTAACTGACTATATATTGACAAATTTTACGAAACTGGTTTTCTTACTACATCAATTACTGATCCATCTCTATATTCTACAACAGCAACAATTTGATCTGTAAAATCTAAAGCCTTAGCTTTTCCAGTAAGCATTTCTGCTTTTTCTTTAAGCTCAAATATAGTCATTATTGGTAAATTACTAGATTTTAATTTTTCAATTAAGTCCTGTCTTTTTGGATTAACAGCAATTCCTCTTTCAGTTACAATTACATCGATACTTTCACCCGGAGTAGTTACTGTAATTACTTTATCTTTTATTATAGGAAGTCTTCCTTTTATTAGGTTTGTAACTACTATTGAAATTTTTGCTCCTGCTGCAGTATCACTATGTCCACCGGAGCCTCCCATAATAATTCCATCAGATCCTGTAATTACATTTACATTGAAATCTGTATCAATTTCAGTTGCACCTAGTATCATAACATCCAAATTATTTACAATAGCGCCTTTGTTATTTGGATTACCATATAGTGAACCACTCATTCCCTGATGTTTAGGATTATCTCTATATGATTCAATTGCTTTTAAATCAAAGCACTGAACGTCAAATAGGTTTTTAAAAAGTCCTTCATCTAACATATCAACTAGATATCCAGTTATTCCACCTGAGGCGAAGCTACCTACTATATTTTTTGATTTCATTATTTTTTTAAGTTCATCTGCTACAGCAAGTGATGTTCCACCAGCACCGGTCTGAAAAGACATACCTGTCTTAACATATCCGGTTTCATCAATAATCTTTGCAGCCATTTTTGCTATCTTAAGTCCAACCGGATTTTGAGTTATTTTTGTAGTTCCAGATACTATACCAGCAGAATAACCGATTGATTCTACCTTTAAAATATAATCAACAAATTCTTGACTAATTTCTATTGGACAGGCTGGATATTCTACAATATTATCAGTAATTGCAACTACTATATCAGCATACTGGGCATCAGCTATGGCATAACCCAGACAGCCACAAGCTGCCTTACCATAAACTCCATTTATGTTGCCAGAAGAATCGCAGGCTGGTGCAGCTATGAACGCCACATCAATATGCAAATCTCCGCTTTCAATAGCTCTTGGTCTTCCACCGTGAGTCATTAAAACCGCAGGATTTTTGAGATACCCGTTTGTTATTGCTTCTCCAACGGGTCCTCCAATATAGTCGGTCACAATTTTTGTTATTACCCCATTCTTAATATGGTCAACTAATGGAGAGTGTATTGGGAATATAGAGCTTGGTGCTAATGTAATATTCTTGATCCCCATTTTTGCAATAGCATCAACTACATTATTGAGAACGAAATCTCCATTTCTTAAATGATGATGAAAAGAAATTGTCATTCCATCCTTCATTCCAACCTTATGTAGCATTTCAGTAATGCTTTCTAATATTTTTTCTGTTCCAGGCTTATAGGCAATTACCTTTACTGATGTCTTTTCTTTAATACCAGTATCAGAAAAGGCCCCTTTAAACGGTATTACTTTCTTATATCCTAATATCTCATTTGGAAATTCTCTTCCAATTGAATTTATCATGTTAATAATCACTCCTTTATAGAAGTATTTTATAGATAATATCTAATAAAGTTTTTATAAAATATTTAATACCTTTGCCAAGTCAATTGTTGTCATAGCTCTATTTATAATAGGGGCATCTATCATTTTGCCATCTAGTGAAAAAACTCCTAGGCCCTTTTCCTTTGCATCTTTTTTTGCAAAAATGATTCTAAGTGCATATTTGATTTCTTGGGCTGTTGGAGCAAAAACAGAATGGATCAAATCCACTTGTCTTGGATTAATTGCTGCTTTTCCTGTGAATCCTAAACTTTTAGCTTTTCTGCTATCTTTTTCTAAACCCTCAAAATCATTAGTATCTGTAAAGGGTGTATCTACAGCATCTATTCTTGCAGCTCTGCATGCAGTAGATACTCTATTCCTTGCATAGAAGATTTCTTCTCCTTCCTTTGTTCTTTTTATAGCAAAATCTGAAGTTAAATCCTCTGCTCCTAAAAGTACAGCAATTACTCTTTTGCTGGATTTCACTATTTCATATACCGTTTCTAGAGCAAGTGCTGTTTCTATAATAGGTATAAGTTTTATAGATGAATTTTCTATATTTTCCTCTTTTTCAATTTTATCAAGTAAGAAATCTATATCAAGTAACTGCTGCTGCGTAGCTTTAGGAATCATAAGTGCATCAGGCTTAACCTTTGCAATTGTAGTTAAATCTTCTAATCCAAACTCTGTATCAAGAGGATTTATTCTTACAACAAGTTCTATACTTGAATAATCCATATTTTTAATGGCATGTTTTACTAGCGATCTAGCACTATCTTTTTCCGTGAGACTAACAGCATCTTCTAAGTCTAAAATAATGGAATCAGCTCCCAAAATAGCTGCATCTTGAAGCATTGCAGGATTATTTCCTGGTATAAAAAGCATTGTTCTTCTTAATCTTTTCATATAACTTCCTCCCCATATAACATGTTGTAATCCATATAATTACATTGCTCTATTAATAGCAGTTTCAACCCTTGCTCTAATTGTACAGTCTAATGAACCTTTATCTTGAGCTATTATTTTTATATTTTGAATATCCATTTTTTTTACTTGATCTATTATAATATTTTTAATTTGATCACCAAATTGTTTCATGACAATGCTCTCAAGTTCTATATTTATTCCATGATCTTTGTTTGGAACTACCATAATCAATATATCGCTTGATTCTAATGTACCTGATTTGCCTACTTTAGTAATTATCATAGTTTAATCACCCCTTATATAGAAAATTATCCGATTATTTATAATGATGTTTTTCAGAATACACTTTAATAAATACATAGTGTATTCTAAAAAACTTTAAATATGGGTTGAAAAATAATAGAATATAAATTAGCTATGGTTAAGTGAATAATTTTAATAATACAGTTGCTAATATAACTGTGGCCGCCCCACCAATTCTTGTTGATACTTGTGAAAAGGGCATTAATTCCATACGATTTGCTGCAGATAATATTGCAACGTCGCCTGTTCCACCTAGACCACTGTGGCATGATGTTACAAGTGCTGCTTCAACTGGATACATATTCATAAGTTTTCCAACATAGAATCCAGATAAAACCATTGATATAACAGATGCAATACAAATAGCAACATATCCAACTGTTACGGTTGCTATTAAACTACTCCATGGAGTATAAACAACACCGACTCCTATAAGTAGAGGCCAAGTAAGGGTTTTGCTTACTAATTTATATACTTGACTTGCCCCTAATTCTATATGCTCAGGCAATAATTTTAAATATTTCACAATGGCAGCAGTGAATATCATTATTATTGCACCTGGGATACCAATGAATTTGCTTAAAAATGAACCAAATATAAAGAAAGTACAGGCAACAAGAAGTCCGGCACCAATAAGTTGAAAATCAATCGGTTTTTCTTCTGTTTTGGCTTGAAGTATTTCTTTATCATCACCGGATTTTACTAGAATACCATTTCCTGTAAGCTCAGGTTTCTTTTTGGCTATACGAACTAAAATACCTGATATTATTATAGCGATTACATTGCCTATCATTGCTGCAGGGACAAGTTGAGCGATAAATGCATCTTGGCTAGTATTAAGTATTCCAGAATACCCCGCAGATAGTGGTAAAATACCCTCTCCTATACCACCGGATATAATGGGAACGATTACATAGAAAAATGATCTATATGGAGTGTATCCGAACAATAAACCTACGATAATGCCTCCTAGTATAGCACCTAGTGTACCTACTATTAAAGGAATAAACATTTTTACAAATCCCTTTATCATAACTTTCCTGTTCATACCAAGAATACTTCCAACTACTAGAACGGAAATATATAGGTATAGGAAATTTGAGGTTTTCATAAGTGCTGTGATAGCTTTTATAGACGTGTCATTCATTAGATTATAATATACCATTGCTGATGGAATAAATATGGTACAGATTGCCGGTCCACCTATGTTTTTTAAAATTGGAATTGAAGATCCGATTTGACCTAAGAATAACCCCATAATTATAATTAGTGCAAAACCACCAATCATATCTGGTTTTAATACGTTATAAATGCAGGAAAGATAAAGTATAAGCGAAATCACAATGAATAATGGAACAGGGAGTACACCTATTCTATAATTAATAATTTTAGAAAATGTGTTAGTCTTTGCATTTGACTTGTTAACGTTTGATTGCAAAATAATCACTCCTCAAAATTTATTTTAAATTATATAGCTTACTCCTTAATAATAGATCATTTAATAAAACATGGAATATTATCTAACTATTGTTATAATTAAGTAATTAAAGTAACTAAAACACATTTATACTTAAATTAGTTGTATAATTATTTTGTAGTGTATTGGAGGAATAACATATGAAAAAATTAAAAAAAATAATTAGTAATCATATGAAATTGCAAACTAGAATTATATTATTAGTATGTCTTGTAATTGGGATAGTGATGTTAATTACTGATGTACTAATAAGCAATAAAATCACTACTATAACTATGAAAAATATACAAGAAAAAGCATTTAACATTGCACATATCGTAGCTTATTCACCTTTAGTAATTGATGGTTTAAATAATCCTTCTAATGCTAAAAACATACAGACTTTCACCAATAAAATTAAAAATTCAACTAATGTACAATTTGTAGTTGTAACTGATATTAATGGGATTAGAAAATCACATCCTGATGAAAGCAACATAGGTAAGAAAATTGTTGGAGATGATTTTCAGAATGCTCTTAAAGGGTCCGAATATGTCTCAACAGCAGTAGGAACTTTAGGTAAATCTTTCAGAGCTTTTGTTCCAATATATGATAATGATGGAAAGGAAATTGGAATTGTTGTTGTGGGAATATTATTGAATAAAGTAGAGGAAGTTGTTGACCAAAGCAGGCATGCAATTTATTTTGGTATAGGGTTTGGTATATTAGCTGGGATACTAGGAGCATTAATTTTAAGTAAAAATATTAAGAAAACAATGCTTGGATTTGAGCCATTAGCTATTGCAAATCTTTTTCAAGAAAGAAATGCTATGTTAAAATCCATTAGGGAGGGTGTTCTTGCCATAGATAGCGAGGGATATATTACTCTTGTAAACAATGAAGCAGCAAGAATATTTCAAAAAACAGGTATTAATGTCGAACTTATTGGGAAAAAAGTTGACGAGTACATTCCGAACACAAGGTTAAACAAGGTCCTTGTAACAGGAGAAATAGAATTAGATCAAGAGCAGAATTTAAATGGAATAACAATTTTGACGAATAGGATTCCAATAATTGTAAATGGAGAAATAACTGGAGTAATATCTACTTTCAGAGATAAAACTGAAATGATCATGATTGCTGAACAGTTAACGGGTGTAAAATTATATGCAGATGCTCTTAGGGCTCAAACACATGAATTTATGAATAAGCTTCATGTGATCTTAGGAATGGTTCATATGGAGTATTATGAAAAACTTTCTGATTATATTAAAACTATTTCAAATAAGTATCAAGGTGAAGTTGGTTTTATAGTAAGACAGTTTAAAGACCCTGTTCTTGCGGGATTTATTTTTGGAAAGATTAGCTTTGCAAGAGAAAATAATATTGAGTTTAAAATTTCTAGGGATTCATATGTACCGGAACCTAAAAAGACTGAAGCTACTCATGATTTAATTACAATATTAGGTAATCTTATAGATAATGCTGTAGAAGCAGTTGATAATACGAAAAGTTCAAATTTAATTTCCTTAAATATAGGTTATGATAATGAAATTTTAAACATTACTTTTAGTGATAATGGGGTTGGAATAAATAATGATTTTATTAAGAATATTTTTATTAGAGGTTTTTCAACAAAAGGGGAAAATAGAGGAGTGGGATTATCATTAGTAAAACACAGTATTGATAAGTTAAATGGAACTGTGAATATTACTTCTAATAAAAATGAATTTACAATCTTTCAAATTTGTTTATCCTATGAGGAAAAAGGTGATTTAATTGATTAAAGTATTAATAGTTGAAGATGATCCAATGGTTGCGCAATTTAATAAACAATATTTAGGACAAATTGATGGATTTGAATTTATTGCAATCGCTAGTTGCTTTAAAAGTGCCATAGATATTTTAAAAAACAACAATGTTAACCTAATATTATTGGATATTTTTATGCCCAATATAAATGGATTAAAATTGTTGGAGCATTTAAGAAAAATAAACAAGGAAGTTGATGTAATCATTGTAAGTGCTGCAAGTGATATGCATACTATAAAAAAGGCGTTTCAATATGGGGTTGCTGATTATTTAATAAAACCATTTGAATTTGATCGATTTAATGAATCTTTGTGTTCATATAGAGAGAAACAAAATTTTATGAAAAATAATAATGCAGTTAGTCAAAAGCAATTAGATCAACATATTTTGAATAAACAACAACCAATTGTAAATCTATTACCTAAAGGTATTGATAAAAACACATTAAAGAAAACGTGGACAAGTATTCAAAACATGAATTCACAATCTTTTTCTACTGAAGAAGTAGCCAAAATTATTGGAATTTCTAGAGTATCAATGCGTAAATATTTAGTGTTTTTACTTGAAAAAGAAATATTGAGTATAAATATTGAGTATGGTACTGTAGGAAGACCTATTTACCACTATAGGTGTGTTAACTCCGATAGTAGTTTTTTAGACTATATGTAAGAAAACTTCTGTAATTAAATATATGTTTTGAGTAAAGGAGATAAATTTATGCAGTATTTAATGCTCCAAAAAATTGATCTAAAAGATATAGATGAGAGAAACGAGGTAAATGCTTTTTTAGAGAGTTTTGGACTATTACTTGAAAAGGATGTAGATTATACTATTGTTTTAAGAACTAATAATGGAGATATTATGGGTACAGGCTCTAAGTCTAGAAATGTATTTAAATGTTTCGCAGTTTCTGAGGATATAAGAGGCGAGAATGTAACATCATCTATTATATCTGCTCTAATAGATGAAAGCTTTGAAGAACAAATATTTCATGATTTTATATTTACCAAGTTAGATAAATTAAATATATTCAAATCATTAAATTTTAAAATTGTATATGAAGTAGAGAATGCAGTATTATTAGAGTATGGTATTTATGATATTCATGAGGCTTTAGATGATATAGCAGCAAAGTATTCAGTTGATACTACTACACTTAAAGGTGCTTTAGTTATGAACTGTAATCCTTTTACTAATGGGCACAGATTTTTGGTGGAGGAAGCAGCTAAAAATTGTGATCAGGTATTATTATTTATAGTTGAGGAAGATAAATCACTTTTTCCATTCAAGAATAGGTATGATATAGTTAAAAATTCAGTAAATGATTTAAAGAATGTAATTGTAATCCCAGGAGGAGAGTACATTATATCTTCAGCTACCTTTCCCTCATATTTTCTACGAAAAGAAGATGAAAGATTAAGGGCTTATGAATATATGGACAGTGGTATTTTTGGTAAGTATTTTTGTAGCAAATTTAATATAATTAAGAGATTTGTTGGACAAGAGCCTTATTGTAAGATCACTAATACTTATAATGAAAGATTAAAAGAGATTATGCCAAGGTATGGAGTTCAGCTCATTGAAATAGAAAGAAAAAAGTATGCTGATGAGTATATAAGTGCATCAAAAGTAAGGGAATTAATAAAAAATAGTAACATGGCAGAAGTTGAAAAGATTGTTTCCGAGGGTACTTGGAAATTTTTGAACTCCTATGAAGGTAAGGAAATAATTGAGAAAATAAAGAAAGTTAATTCTCGGCATTAAATAATTCAACAGTGTAATTTATTACGAAGTAAATATTATTAATAAAATGTGAGTGTGGAAGTGATAAAAATGATAAGGCAGATAGAAAGAGATGAGATTAAAGTATGTGTACAAGTAATTAGAAAAAGTTTTGGAACGGTAGCACAAGAATTTAGTCTTACAAAAGAAAATTGTCCAGGGAATGCAAGTTTTATGAAAGTTGAAAAATTATATAAGCAGTATGATGAAGGTCGACCAATGTTTGCTTATCTGGATAATGGTATTATTGTAGGTTATTTTTCGCTTAGAAAGAATGATGGTGAGAGTTTTGAACTGAATAATATTGCTGTATTGGTAGAATATCGTCATAAAGGTTATGGCAGAGAAATGATAATTTTTGCAATGAATAAAGTCAGAGAAATGGGAAGTAATAAAATGACTATTGGAGTAATTGAAGAAAGTACGAAATTAAGAAATTGGTACAGTGGTTTAGGATTTATACATACAGGTACAAGAAAGTATAAACATTTACCTTTCACAGTGGGGTTTATGAAAATTGGACTTTAAAAGAAAATTTTATCTGGAATTATAGAGAAAGGATATATTTATGAATAAAAAATATGATGGTTATTTACATTTTACAATAGGAATAATATGGTTAATTTCAGGAATAATAAATACCAGGATTTCAATAAACCATTTTAGTAATAAAACATCATTTGGGATTACTTATATATGTTTAGCTATAGTATGTATATGTCTAGCTATAGTATATATATCATTGGGAATTAACAAGAGAAAATAACAGAGATTGTATTGAAATTTAAGCTCTTATAAAAGCATTGACATAATTGTTGGTGTAAGGTATCAATTTATTTACGAGTTTGCACAATACATGCTAGATGCAAATTATATTGTAATCCCTTTTTTTGGTTGTTTTGTGATTCTTTCAGGTTTTAATAAATATTATTTAGAAAAGTCATTTAATATATTTGTAAGACTTTGGGTGGGATATATATGTTTAATTCAAATACCAGTAGCAATTATTGGGGCACTCAAAGGTCGAGTAAACAAACTAGGCATCTAATTGGAAAGATATCGTTAATTTTGAATTTATACCTGTGTTAAGTAGTAAGGATATGTCAGAAAAAATGGCAAATTAGATTTGATATAAATGAATATTATTTTTAGGGGCTATTTAAATTGGGAGGGGAAAATATAATGAATATATCTTTGATTAAGTCAGAGTCGAAAGACGCAGAAATTATTCATGCAATGCAAATCAAATCATTCATGCCATTATTAGAGAAATATCAAGATTACGAAACCAGTCCTGTAAATGAGCCAATAAAAAGAATAATTGATAAAATTAATCAATCATTTACAGATTATTATATTATTAAAAGTGATAGTTTAGATGTTGGTGGCGTTAGAATAGTAAAAAAGAATGATAAACATTATCGTGTCAGTATCATTTTTATTTTACCAGAATACCAAGGAAAGAAGATAGGACAAGAGGTGTTTCAAATGCTTGAACAAATATATTCTGACGCGAATGAGTGGGAATTAGATACTATATTACAGGAGCAAAGAAATTGTCTTTTTTATGAAAAAGTGGGATATAAGCAAACTGGCGAAACGAAAGTAATAAATGATAGATTAACATTGGTAGTTTATAAAAAATAGTATATCGCGCTATTCTTATACAGTAATATATAAGTATAGTTGAATTTTTTATATAAGGATTGGTGTAAAGGATGGGAATGTAGAGGTTATTCGATTTGTAATTGGTGTCATTCATAAAAGATACTACACATTAATTCCATGTTGTGCATTCTATATTTAAAGTAATCCTATATTAAATGGTATTGCGGAAAGGTTAATAAGTTTAAATGGATATAGGTTCCAAAAGTAGTAGAACCCAAAATCGTTAACTATAGATTATATTTCACTAGCAAAGGGAGCAATATAAAGTATAAGGTTAAGGTTACTAACAATAATTATGATAATTACCCGAGGCATAATAAACTCCATTATAATATTGAAAATCATATAAATACCTCTAAGAATATTTTGCATACTAAATTTTAGGTATAAAGACATTTTTTAATATAGTGGTTGTATTAAATATCCTAAATTTGGAATTAGAATACACTTATAAAGACACATAGATAATTTCAATGTGTCTTTATAAGTGTATTATTTTTTAATTATAGATTTTTTCATATTGTTCTACCATTTTTTTACCGTTTGTACACCAACAAGACTTCATTTCCTTGAAGTTAACCTACCATATTAATCAGTGAATCTTATTCCTAATTCTTTTGCAGTCTTATTTTAAATAGATATAGTCTAACTTTAGCTTTATGTACTAATTGTCTGTTTGCCAATAACCATTAAACCTTCTGATTTTTCGGTAGTTTAGTCTTAATTTTACTCGAAATATGAAAATACTCAAAATGAAGTATATTTTCATCCAATTATCCAAATGATAAATAAGTAAAATAAAATTCAAATGGTGGATACAATAAAAGAAAAAGAGGACTTATATATAATAGATTGTTATATCATATCTAATTTAATTAGATATGATATAGGGAGTTAAATGGATAACCTTTTTAAGGAATGGAAGAAACAAAAACTTAGTATTAAGGATGATCTCTAAGATCTATAAAAATTATTATAGGATGGTGAATGTCAATTAATATACATGAAGGGTTAATTATAATAGGTGGAGCAGAAGATAAGAAAGGCGATAAAAAGATACTTAAAGAGGTAAGTTCACATATTAAAGAGGAAAGTCAGCTTTTAGTTATCGTAACAGTAGCAACAGAGTTACCAGTAGAAGTAGGTAATGAATACACCAATATATTTCATGAGT
>Ga0209123_1000116_pt1 | contig 124705 bp, 91 predicted proteins | sample BarGraIncu00431A_FD_184500 | JGI IMG/M metagenome (GOLD analysis project Ga0209123, IMG submission 184500) | Arctic peat soil microbial communities from Barrow, Alaska, USA - Barrow Graham LP Incubations 004-31A (SPAdes) (version 2) | ecosystem: Environmental > Terrestrial > Soil > Wetlands >... | reverse complement strand
GCGCCACCATGCACAAGCAAGGGGCTAACGTCTATGACTCACTTGTAGCCGTATTCAAGGGTGCAACGCCTCAGCCTTGTTTCGGCTGAATCGTGTTGTGTTGCCTGAAATCGGGGTGAGTAGTTACCAATAGGGAAGGAAAAGGGGCCGGGTTTGGATGACGATTTGTTAGGACGCGTATGACCGATCCACGATTCCAAACTGGTGGTTCTCGTCTATTGGCTTTTGTCATCGACGGTTTTGTCGTATCAACCCTCTGCGGTCTGATCTCTTGGATCGTTAGAGCTGATCTCGGTATGGCGATCAACGTCATCCTGGGACTTATCTACTCGTGCGTAACGGCGGCTTATCCGGTCTACATGCATGGGCGGTTTGGGCAGACTTTCGGGAAATTCATCGCGCGGGTGCGCGTGATTGGCAATGATGGTTCGAGAATCTCATACCGGCAGGCCGCGATCCGGGACATCGTTCCCTGTCTCATAGCTCCTGTGTCAATGTGGTACTCGCTCCATCAAGTGGTACTCGGTGAACTTCCTGACCTGTCTCTCTATTATTCAATATCAAACTTGGCTTTGATGTGGGTTCTTCTTGAACTAGTGACAATGTTTCTGAATGATCAACGCCGCGCGATCCACGATTTCATCGCTGACACTGTTGTCGTACGCGTGTCCTAACCTGTCGCGACGCAAACGTTATCCGCCTTATGCAAAACAAAAATGGCTCGCTGATATTTGCTCTTTTCGTGGCTTGTGCCGTAGCGTTTATCTGGCGCACAGGCAATGCATTGCCCGCCTTGGTTGCTTCACACTTTGGCGCTTCCGGCTTGGCTAACGGTTATATGCCTCGCGATTTTTACGTTCGATTCATGATCGCCTTTGTCATTGGCCTGCCAACGCTGATGGTCTTCGTTACCGGGCATGTCCTTGGCAGTTCCAAAGCGCGTATCAATCTGCCAAACCGGGACTACTGGTTAGCACCGGAGCGACGCGCCGCAACCATCGCTTTTTTGCGTGCCGGTCTCATCTGGTTCGGTGTTCTGCTCGTCACATTTCTTTGCTATGTGCATTGGCTTGTTGTTGTCGCAAATAGTGTTCAACCCGCGCATTTGTCAGAACCACGGTTTTTCGGCGGGTTGGTCGCTTTCTTTGTTGCCTTGCTCATTTGGTTAAAGGTGCTTCTTGGCCATTTTCGCGCACGCCCTTAACCCAACATTTATCCAACAGCCACCACTCGCTATTATTTCAATAGCTGCCTACGCATGCTCCACGGCAGCTAGAGGCCAATTTCATCAACACCACCAACACCCGCATGCGGGAAGCAGTCAGCCCCGCCTCCAGACGAATTTTGTTTGATAGTGCGAGAATTCGCCGATGGTTCGATTCGTACTTGCTGGCATTTTGTTTTGGGGTGGCACAGCACTTGCCGCTGATCTGGCTGTGGGTTCGCCTGCGCCAGACATTCAGGCCAGGCGTCTTGACAGTGGCGATCTTTTTGCGCTTTCAGCGAACCGGGGCAAGGTGGTCATCGTCAACTTCTGGGCCACCTGGTGTGCGCCGTGCAAGGCAGAGATGCCAGCCATTCAGGCCTATTACGACCAGCACAAGGCTCAGGGGCTGGAGATATTGGCCATCAGCATGGACGACAGCAGCGCCTTGGCCGAGGTCAAAAAGCTGGCGCAAAAATACACCTTTCCCGTTGCCCTGAAGTCTGACGCCAACTTCAAGGGCCTGGGGCGCATCTGGCGGATGCCGTCCACTTTTGTCATTGACCGGGATGGCATCCTCAGAAAAAACGGACATCAGGGCGATGCCGAGATCACCGCTGGCGAGCTTGAAGCACTGGTGACCCCCTTGCTGGCCAAGCCTTGACTCAAAAGGTGTAGCGGGCGCCGATGGAAAAGGTGGCGCTTGGCGTGAGCTGTATGCCGTTCAGATTTTGGTAGACCGGCAGTTGCAGGCTGGCGTGCACTGAAAACTTTTCCGTGACCGGGATCACGACGCCGGGGGTGAGGTAAACCAACGTGCCGCCGGTGGCATACAGGTCAGCCACGCTGCCAGAGTCTGTGTTCACGCCTCTGGCATTGATTTGCACTTCGGGTGTGAATGACTCAAACCCAAGGTAGCGCAAGCCGCCGGTGAGGTTGACGCTATCGCCGGGCCGGTAGGAGCCGCCGTTCACGCTCGAATATCCCAAGGCCGACTGGAACTGCGCTTGCACGAAGTAGTCCCAGTTTTGGCTCAGATTGTCAAAGTAGTACGCCCCCAGAATCACGTCCGTGGTCCCGGTGCCCAGTTGCAGGCCCGGATCGACCGGGGTGAGCCCGTCTTTGGCAAGTTGGCTGGTGTTGCCGGTGGGCAGTTTGAAGCCAAACTGAACGCCAAAATGCTTGCTGTCTGTAAAACCGTAGTACCGGCCAATGACCCGCACGTCGCCGATGCCCGAAGCATCGGAGTCGTAGGCACCGCCGCCGTCAACCGGTGTCACGCCGTCCGACCCCACGCCCAGGGTGCTGTGCGACCTGTTGATGTAGGGCAGGGTGAGGCTCACGCCCCAGCTGTCGCCATGGTTGTAGTCCAGCGTGGTCGTCAGGTACTGGTTGTTGGTGTACTTCTCAAGCTCCGCGTAGTTGCCCGTCGTTGGGTTGGTGGTGTTGGCCGCGTTGGCGGCTGAAATGGAGCCGGTGCCGGTCCTGAGCTGATTCTGGTTGAGGGCGTCGTAACGCACGTCAAGGCTCCAGCCGGGGGTGCTGGACAGGCCTTGCGCGCCCCAGTCAGAGTTCAAGGTGCAGCCACAGCTGGCGCAGGCAAAGGCGGCACTTGACGGCAGGATCGCCCCCAGGGCCAGGATCAATTGGATTTGCTTTTTCATGGTATTTCCAGGGATAAGCAGGACGCTGATAGATGGCGAGCGCGGCGTAGAAATTCCATGAGGCGATTATTGATGCAAGTACGCGGTTTGCGAATCAGTTGCACGAATGCCCGCTCCGAAAAACACGATAACCGGGTAATAGTTGGCATTTAAAGCTTTTAGCTATATTTATGATAGCTACTCACGCACATTGCACAGGGGCTACAGGCATTATTTCCATATAAAAGAGTAGCTTCACCAGCCAATGGCCGACTGAAGCAGTTCTAACGAATGTGCCAAATCATTAGCCACAAGAATGATGGTGCGAAAAATTTGATGTTTATTCCCAAGCCGGGCGACTTGTCACACACTGCGTTTTCCACAACATCCCAACCGGAGACAGACATGCGCATCGGACTACCCAAGGAAATCAAGAACCACGAATATCGCGTTGGCCTCACCCCTGCCAGCGTGCGCGAGCTGACCTCGCGGGGCCACCAGGTGCTGGTGCAAACCGGTGCTGGGGTCGGCATCGGCTTGAGCGATGAGCAGTACCTGGCGGCTGGCGCCACGCTGGCGGCCCAGGCAGCGGAGGTGTTTGCCCAGTCCGACATGATCGTCAAGGTCAAAGAGCCACAGCCGCAAGAGTGCGCCATGCTGAGCCCGGGGCAGATTTTGTACACCTACCTGCACCTGGCGCCGGACCCTGAGCAGACGGTGGCCCTCATCCATTCCGGTGCCGTGTGCATTGCCTACGAAACCATCACCGGCCCCGGTGGCGGTTTGCCGCTGCTGGCGCCCATGAGCGAGGTGGCGGGCCGCATGGCGGTGCAAGCCGGGGCGGCGCATCTGGAAAAATCCAAAGGCGGCATGGGCGTGTTGCTGGGCGGCGTGCCCGGTGTGCCGGCCGGTCATGTGGTCATCCTGGGTGCAGGGGTGGTTGGCACGCACGCGCTGCAAATGGCGGTGGGCATGGGCGCCCGCGTCACCGTGCTGGACAAGAGCGTGGACCGCCTGCGTCAGCTCGACTTGGTGTTTGGCAACCGCATCAGCACGGTGTATTCAACAACTCAAAGTGTGGAAGACGCGGTGCTCGATGCCGACCTAGTGATTGGCGGGGTGCTGATCCCCGGTGCGGCGGCGCCCAAACTGGTCACGCGCAGCATGATTTCACGCATGAAAAAAGGCGCTGTGGTGGTGGACGTGGCGATTGATCAAGGCGGCTGCTTCGAGACTTCACATGCCACGACCCATGCCGAGCCAACCTTTGTAGTCGATGGCGTGGTGCACTATTGCGTGGCCAACATGCCCGGCGCGGTGGCTCGCACCTCGACATTTGCACTGAACAACGCCACCATTGGCCACGCCGTGGCGCTGGCTGACAAGGGCTGGAAGAGAGCGCTCCAAGACAACCCGCATCTGAAGAACGGCCTGAATGTAGCCAACGGCCATGTCACCTACGAGGCTGTTGCCCTGGCGCTGGGCTACAACTATGTGAACGCCGACACCTTGCTGGGCTAAGGTCAAAAAAAGCCCCGCCAGCCCCATTCATGGGCTGCGGGGCAGATACCTTGCTGTTCTGAAAATTACTTCTTGACGGCTTCGAGCGAGAGGGTGATGGTCACATCATCACCCACGTACGGTGCGTATTTGCCGGCATGGAAGTCGGTGCGCTTGATCACGACGGTGGCATCAGCACCAATAGCGTCCACTTTGAGCATCGGGTGCGGCATGTTCATGAAATTTGTGACCTTCAATGTAACGGGCTTGGTGACATCCTTGATCGTCAGGTTGCCTTCAACCGCCACTGGTTTTTCACCGTCGAACACCACCTTGGTGGATTTGAACGTTGCGGTCGGGTACTTGGCGGTGTCCAGGAAGTCCTCACCCTGAATATGTCCATTAAAGACGCTGAAACCTGTATCGACGGACTTCATGTCGATAACCACATCCACCGAGCCGGTCTTGGCCGCTTTGTCCCACACCACGGTGCCTGTGGTTTTGTCAAATCTGCTGAGCTGTGTTGACATGCCGAAGTGGCTGTACGAGAAACGCGGGAAGGTGTGGGTCGAGTCCACTGCGTAAGTTGTTGATTCGGCTTGGGCAACGCCAGAGAGCAAAGTGGCAGCAACAGCAGCCGTCAGAAAAGATAAACGCATGCAAAACTCCAGTAAAAAGGGAAGAGGAAAAGGAAATTGATGAAACGGCTTAAAGCTTGCCCACGCCACTGAGGGTGAGCTTGAATTTAACTTGAACGTCGTCGGCCACCATGGAGGTGTCGGCCCACTCGCCTTCGCCAATCTTGAAACCCAGGCGTTTGATCGGGAACACGCCGGTGGCTGTGGTGACGGCGCCCGCTTGGGTCATGGCAAGTGGCACCACCACATCGCGGGACTGGCCCTTGACACTGAGCTTGCCAGTCACCTCATACTTGCCGCCCCCCAGGGCTTTGAAGCTGGATGACGCAAACGTGGCTTGCGGGAATTTGGCGGTGTTGAACCACTCCGCTTTGGGCAACTCGGCATCGCTCTCAGGCGCACCGATCGTGGCGCTGGCGATATCTACGGTGAAGTTGACCTTGTTGGTGGCGGGCTTGGCGGCATCAAAGCTGATTTGCGCATCAAATTTCTTGAAGTGGCCTTGCACCGGCACCCCCATTTGTTTGAAGACAAAGCCGACTTCGCTTTGGGCGGGCAACAGCTTTTGCTGTGCGGCCGCTGGCAGCGCCATCGCTGTCAGAAAAGCGGCTGCCATTGGGAACAACAGTGAATTAATTTTCATGAAGGTACTTTCCAGGTGCAAATCAAAAGGCTCAGCGACGACCCGGCAACATGCGGGTCAGCAAGCCGTCGCGGTCAATCCATTGGTGTTTGAGGGCGGCAGCAATGTGCAGACCCGCCAGGCCCATTAGCGCATAGGCCGCAAGTCCGTGAAGGGGTTTGATCAGCGCAGCCAACTCCTTGTTGGGCGAGACGAAGTCAGGCAATGCAATCTGACCAAACAGAACAATCGGAAAGCCCGCTGCCGAGCTGTAGGCCCAACCCATCAGTGGCACAGCAAAGAAAAGCACATACATCAAATGATGGGTGGCGTGATGCGAGCGGACCTGCCAATGGGGCATGGCCGCTTCAATGGCACGAGGCAAGGCCGGTGGGCGATGGCTCAAGCGCCACAGCAAGCGCAGCACCGTCAAGGCCAAAAAGCAAACGCCGGCCCATTTATGCCAGTTGAACAGTTTGAGTCTCATTGGCGAAAAGGGCAGGTCAGCCATGTAAAAGCCAACTGCAAAAATACCAAAAATAGCCAGCGCCAGCAACCAGTGAAGAAGCATGGCCACTGGCGAGTAGCGGGGCCCAACTTGCGTTGAACTGGGGAATGTTGATACGTTCACGGCGGACTTTCCAAAAGTGACTCAACAGGGTCAACCCCTGCGTTGGATAAAGTTTAGAGGTCAATACGTTTAAACATGTTCAATTGAATTGAAGTTTAAGTTCATTTATATTGAACTTAGAGAGTCATATTCAGACGCGCACTGCGAATGCTTCCATCTCTTGAAGCGGTAGTGGACGGCTAAAAAGATAGCCCTGCATGTAGTCACACCGATGCACCGTGCAAAATAGCCTCCATGAAACCACCCAAAAGACTGCAATCGCTGATCGAAGAAGGTCTGATCGACACTGTTGTGCGCCAATTAATGAGCGGCAAAGAAGCAATGGTCTTCGTGGTGCGCTGCGGGGATGAAACGCGCTGCGCCAAGATCTACAAGGAAGCGACGCACCGCAGCTTTCGCCAAGCCGTGGATTACACCGAAAACCGCAAAGTCAAAAACTCGCGTGAAGCCCGCGCCATGGCCAAAGGCACCCGCTTTGGACGCGAAAAGCAGGAGGCCGCCTGGCAAAGCGCTGAAGTCGATGCGCTTTACCGACTTGCTGATGCGGGTGTTCGCGTGCCCAAGCCCCACAATTTTTGCGATGGTGTGTTGTTGATGGAGCTAGTCACAGATGCCCATGGCGATGCGGCTCCGAGATTTAACGATGTCACGCTGACCGCCGAAGAGGCGCTGGCTCACCATGCCACGCTCCTGGTCGAAGTGATCCGCATGTTGTGCGCGGGCATCGTTCACGGCGATTTGTCTGAATTCAACATCCTGCTGGCCGAAGACGGGCCCGTCATCATTGATCTGCCCCAAGCGGTGGATGCTGCTGGCAACAACCATGCGCAACGCATGCTGCTGCGCGATGTTGCCAATTTGCGCGGCTTCTTCGGCCAATTTGCACCGACATTGCTGCACACTGATTTTGGCCCTGAGATTTGGGACTTGTACCAGCGCGGCGTCTTGAGCCCTGAAACAAAGCTCACGGGCCGCTTCCAACGCAAAGCCGGTGCGGTCGATGTGGGCGGCTTGATGCGTGAAATTGACGACGCCCGCGCCGAAGATGCGGCTCGCCGTCTGCGGATGCAGACGGCTCAGTGACGCCTCAAGCCTTGGGCGATTTCTTTGCCCTTACGCCAAGCAATAGTTGCTTGGTGCAAGTGGCGCGGGAACCTGCTCATCGCCCAGCGATTCGCGCAAGTTGATTTCAATGGTTCGGCAAATGGCAGTCAGCGGGAGATCATTCGCGTCCAGACCAAACGGCTCTTCAATCTCATCGCCAAGAGCGTCCAGACCAAAAAAGGTGTACGCCACGATAGCGACCACAAATGGCGTCATAAAACCAATGGAATCCACCAGACCGAACGGCAACAAGAAGCAGTAGAGGTAGGCCGTGCGATGCAACAGCAGGGTGTAAGAGAAGGGAATTGGCGTACTTTTGATCCGTTCACAACTCGCAGAAGCAGCCGTCAAGGACGACAGCGTGGCATCAATGGAGGACACCAGGCAACTTTCAATTCGCCCTTCCTTGAAACTCAGGCCCAAATCCTCGCCCATTTTCAGCATCAAAAAATCCGGTTTGTTGGAGGACTTTTGTAGCTGTTGCCACTCCGACTCAAGAAGCAGGTTTTTGAGCTCCGGCCCTTCTTGCTCATCGCGCAATAAGTGACGCAGCGCATGTGCAAAAGCAATGGTCCGGTAAATCATGCGAACCCGCACGTCTGACAATCCAAGTCTTGCATGGGCCGGTTCTTCATGGGCAATCAGGCTTTGACACTGACGCGAAAAACTTCGGCTTTTGTGGACCAATTCACCCCACAACTTGCGCCCCTCCCAAAAGCGGTCGTAGGCAGCGGTATTGCGAAACCCCAAGAATATGGCGATAGGCAAACCAATCAAACTAAATGGAATCGTTGTCAGCGTGATCTTGAGTGCAAACAGGTCACCATGGGAAATGGTGACCACGACGGCGATCAGGGTTGTGGCCAGCAACGATGGCAAAATCCTCGGCAGGATAGAGCCGCGAAGAAGCAGAAACATTTTGAGGCCTGACGGCCGGTCTCTGACAATCATGCCAAAACGCTCGCATGGAGACGGCTTTTAAATAAATTCACTAACATCCTAGTAGTTTAATCACTAGCATGTAAGTGAGTCAAGAAACCCTAAGGAGTCCCTTTTGAAACCCCGGATTACCTACCGCAACTTGCCCCAGCTATTTTTAAAAGCGCGTGATAGCCTGATGTCCCACTTTCGGCCGATCCTCAACCGTTTTGGTCTGACGGACCAGCAATGGCGCATCCTGCGAACCTTGGACGAATATGCCCAGTTGGAGCCCCGCGAAATTTGCAGCCACTGTCAAATTCTCAGTTCCAGCATGGCGGGCGTGCTGGCACGCATGGAAGAACTGGCACTGATTGAGCGCCAGCGCGTGGTCGGCGACCAGCGGCGGGTCGTCGTTCGTTTAGCCCTGAAAGGTGATCAGTTGGTGCGAGAGATAGCCCCCTTGATTGACCAACAGTACCAACTTATCGAGCAGGCTTTAGGCAAGCCTATTTTTGATGAGCTATTCAGCTCACTTGAAACCTTCATTGCCGCACAGGAAACCCCTGTCGAGCACATTGAACTTCCCCCAGCAACTCAAGCCCTGCCACCTACAATTTCCCCATGAATAGTCCAACCCTAACCATCGATGTAGTCTCCGACGTCGTCTGCCCCTGGTGCTACATCGGCAAACGCAAACTGGAAGCTGCCTTGGCACTTCCTGAGGCGTATGACCTGCCCAATGTGGTGATCCGCTGGCACCCGTTTCAGCTCAACCCTGAACTGCCGACCCAAGGTGTTCCGCGCCAGCAATATCTGGAAGAAAAATTTGGCGGTCCAGAGCGCGCTGCTGAAATTTATCAGCGCGTGCGAGATGCCGGTAACGCCGTGGGACTGGCACTCAACCTGGAAGGCATCACGCAGCAACCCAACACACTGGCCGCGCACGCCCTTATTGCGTTTGCCCAATTGGGCGATGCTGATGGCAGCGATATCAAAGAACGTTTGCTCAGAGCCTACTTTGTGGAAAACCGCTTTCTTGGCAGCCTGGATGTACTGGCCAACATTGCCGAAGAAGCGGGGCTGAACGGTGAAGACGCCCGCGCCTTTATCACGGACCCCGAGCACCTGGAAGTGGTAGCGCAAGCCGATGAACGCATTCGAAAAATGGGCATCACGGGCGTGCCCTTCTTCATTTTCAACCAGCGTTTGACCGTCTCAGGTGCACAAGACCCCTCCATTTTGTTGGGTGCCATGCAACAGGCTGCAACGGCCAAAGCCTGAAAACCAAAAGGTTCGCCCTTTCGCTATGGGCGAAATTTCTCGGTTGATATCTCGTACCGTTTCAATTTGTCATACAGCGTTTTGCGCGGAATATTCAGACTCTCGGCGACCGCCACCACGTTCCCCTCCAGGCGCCGAAGTCCGTCTTCGATAATCGATTTTTCGAACGCATCAACCTGCTCGGCCAGTGAACCCTCGCGCCGGATACCGGATGGCACTAGCGTGTCATCGAGCAAACCCAGCACAAAACGGTCGGCAACATTGCGCAGCTCACGCACATTGCCAGCCCACCTCTGGGCGATCAATGTGCGCAATAACTCGATCCCGATCAGTGGGGCTGGCTGACCATAACGCAATGCCCCTTGCAAAACAAAAAATTCAAATAACAACGGGATGTCTTCCCGCCTGTCCCTCAGTGCAGGCAGGGTCAGGCTAGCCACGTTCAATCGGTAGTAAAGGTCAGCCCTGAATTTTTTTTGCTCCGCTAGAACGAGCAAATCATCCTTGGTAGCCGCAATCACCCGAACATCAATCGGGATGACTTGATTGGACCCCAAGCGCTCGACCTGACGCTCTTGCAGAACACGCAATAACTTGACCTGCAAGGACAGCGGCATGCTTTCAATTTCATCGAGAAACAGCGTCCCGCCACTGGCGTATTCAATTTTTCCGATGCGTTGCCGATTGGCGCCGGTAAATGCGCCTTCTTCATGACCAAACAGTTCGGACTCAAAAATAGCTTCCGGTAAAGCACCGCAATTGATCGCCACAAAATGATGTTTTCTGCGGTCACTGAAATCATGCAGGCAACGCGCAATCAGCTCCTTACCAGTGCCGGTTTCACCCAGGATCATGATGTCTGCCGACTTGGTCGCCAGAGTCAATACCGTTTGCCTGACCTTGGCAATGGCACTGCTGCGTCCGATGATGCGGGCCTCAATCCCTTCGCGATTTTCCAGTTGCCGACGCAGATCGAGGTTCTCCAACACCAGTCTCCGCTTGTCCAGCGCACGAAAACTGACTTCGACCAGCAAATCAGCTGAAAACGGTTTTTCGATGAAGTCATAAGCACCTTGTCGCATGGCACTCACCGCCATCGAGACATCGCCATGGCCCGTCACCAGAATGACGGGCAATGAGGCATCTTGTGTGACCGCGATGTGCAGCAATTGCAGCCCGTCTATCCCGGGCAACTTCACGTCACTGATCACAATGCCGGGAAACTGCGGCGTTAAATGAGCCAGCGCCGCCTCGGCTGTGGCGCAGGCAACCACACTCAGACCCGCCAACTCCAAAGCCTGAGCGGCGCCTTTCCTGACAATGGCATCGTCTTCCACCAGCAGGACTTGCATCCCATCAAAATTTCGTTCCTGCATCATGTTCCCCAGCTCCCGGCTTCGCCCCCTGCGGCATACATCAGCCGGATGATAAATTCAGCGCCACCGCCCTCTGCTTCGGGTCGATTACGCACCGATAGCAAGCCACCCGCTGAGCGAATGATCCCCGCACTGATCGACAAGCCCAGCCCCAAACCCTGCTCCCGGGTGGTAAAAAAGGGGTCAAATATTTTCTCGGCCAAGGCCGCCGGGATGCCAGGACCGGTGTCAGCGATGTGAATTTCCAGATGATCGTCAGTTTGCACGCTCCGCACCTCGATGCGCTTGATCCCGGACTGCGTCATGGCATTCATGGCATTGGACAGCAGATTGGTAAAAACCTGCTCCAAGCCGATCTCGCTGCACAGCACCATCAGCGCCTGCTGCGGCCACTCGTCGATCACCTGAATCTGCTCGGCAGCGAGCCTTGCGTGCAACATCAGCATCGTCTGGGAAAAGGCTTTCTGGACATGGGCCGGGCGTTTGGCATCATCACTGCGCCGTGCAAATGCTTTCAGCTGCGACGTGATGTAACCCAGCCGTTTGACCAGATCAGAGATGATGGAAAGGTTTTCCAGCGCCTCATCCAGGCGACCCCGCGTAATTAAGACCCGCGCATTGTCAGAAAAAGTCTGCATCGCAGCCAATGGCTGATTCAGCTCATGGGTGACACCCGCCGCCATTTGGCCAATCGCGGCCAGTTTCCCGCTTTGCACCAGCTCAACCTGAGCCAGACGCAGCGTTTGCTCTGCCCGCTCACGCTCGGCCACTTCGGCTTGCAAACGCGCATTGGTATCGCGCAAATCCGAGGTTCGTTGCTCGACCTTGATTTCCAGTTCGTCGTAGGCCTGCTTGAGCGCCTCCTGGGCCGCCAGCCGTTCGCGGATCCGCCGACGCCGCTGCCTGGCATACAGAATGCTGATCAAGACAAGCGCCCAAGCCAGCATCGCTGCGAGCGCTGCATTTCTGGCAACCACCTGTACCGGCGCCAAATCTGACAAGACGGTAATCTGCCACTCCAGCGGTGCCAAACTGCGTCCAACAGCAAGATATTCGTTTTTGTTACCTGGCTTGGCCGGATCGGTCAGGGACAACACCCTGGCCCCGTCTGCAAACTCCTGCACGACCGGATGATCAACGACAGGAAGGGTCTCATGCAGAAACTGGCGCTGTTTGAGAATTGTCTGTCTTTGCAGCTCTGACAGCGATGTCAAAGCCGTAAATTTCAAACTCGGGTTGGAGGACAAAATAACGACGCCATTGGCATCTGTCACCCAAATCTGCTCGGCAACACCCGGCGCCCGCCATGACTGCTCGATCCAGTCTAGACTGACTTTGGCGGCCGCGACGCCAATGATGCGACCCTCCCGGCGAATCGGCTGTGAAATGAACAATCCGGCCTCCCCCGTGGATACCCCAATCCCGTAAAAATGCCCGATGCCACCACTGATGGCTTGTTCAAAATAAGGCCGAAAAGCGTAGTTCTGCCCTACATAGGACACCGAATCGAGCCAATTGCTGGAGGCCAGCACCACACCCTGGGTATTTAAAACATAGACGGCGAAGGCCCCCACGCGGGCGTTGATATCCTCCAGATAGACATTGACTTGTGCCACTCTTTCCGGATTTTTTTGCTCCAGAAGATCCGCGACTTGTGCACTTTGCGCCACGGCCAGCGGCAGGAATTCATATTTGCTCAAAATGCCACCGATGGTGGCCGCATAGAACTCGGCCCGTGGCGCCAGCACCCGGTGCATATCGTCCAGACTGCGGCGCTTCACCAGCCAATAGGCCAAGACCGTCACCGCCACCAGCAAACACAGTGCGAGAACATACAGGGCCGGGTTTTTGAGTTTGCGGTGTGGCATACACCCATTAGAACGCCTCAATCTGCGGTGGACGCCAGTATTTCATCCTGATGGTGGCGTTGCTGTTCAGCCATCACCAGTTCACCGAGCTCGCGCTTGAGGCGGTTGAATTGCGGGTCACTCGGATCACGCGGGCGATCCAACTTGATCGCTACATCGCGCTTGATCGTGCCGGGGCGATAGGTCATGACAATGGTGCGGTCCGCCAGATAAATCGACTCTTCAATACTGTGGGTCACGAAAACGATGGTGGTGCCAAACTCTTTCCAGATTTTCAGCAGTTCATCCTGCAGGTTGCGACGGGTCAAGGCATCGAGCGCCCCAAACGGCTCATCCATCAGCATGATCGGCGAGTCCAGTGCCAGCACCCGTGCAATAGCCACCCGCTGGCGCATGCCACCGGACAAATCTTTCGGATAACGATCCCTAAATTCAAGCAAATTCAACATACTCAACAACAGGTCAACCCGCTCCCGAATAACCGGTGCACTACGCCCTGCGATTTCAAGCCCAAAAGCAATGTTTTGCTGAATCGTCATCCACGGAAACAGGGCGTATTCCTGAAACACCATGCCGCGATCCGGCCCCGGCTTGGTCACGCGCACGTCCCCGGCCAAAATGGCGCCCGAGGTCGGATGGGAGAACCCGGCAATGGCATTGAGCAAGGTCGATTTTCCGCACCCTGACGGTCCGAGCAGACAAATGAACTCACCGCTGGCAATGGTGAGGTTGATATCTTTAAGCGCAATCACATCCCCGCCCTCGCCGGGAAAAACCTTGTTCACCGCTTCAATTTTGATCGTTGTCATGTTGTTCCCCGATTAATGTTCCAAGCCGCGATGCCACTTCAGCAAGTGCTGGTTCAACGCATTCATGCCCATATCGATGGCCAGACCGAACAGGCCAATCGTGAACATGCCGGCAATGATTTTGTCGGACCAAAAGTACTCGCGCGCTTCCAGAATCCGAAAACCCAGACCGTTGTTGACCGCAATCATTTCGGCCACGATCACCACAATGAACGCCGTGCCCATGCCGATCCGCGCACCGGTCAGGATGTAGGGGGTAGCGGCCGGCAAGATGACGCGCCGGAACATGGTCAGTTGCCCGGCCCCGAGATTGCGCGCTGCCCGGATATAAATGCCGTCAACGTGATGGACCCCGGCAATCGTATTCATCAGAATCGGAAAAAACGAACCTATGCTGATCAGGAAAAAGGCCGGCGGATTGCCCAAGCCAAACCACAAAATGGCCAGCGGTATGTAGGCAATCGGTGGAATAGGGCGCAAGACCTGAATCAACGGATCGAACAACTTGAAAACAGTTTTGTTCGTTCCCATCAACAGCCCGAGCGGCAAGGCCAGCACACCGCCAATCAGAAATCCGCCAATCACGCGCGACATGCTGGCATAGGCATCTTGCAGTAATTCGCCAGACAGCAGCCACATGGCGTAGCTACCGAGCTCCGGGCTATAAGCCTGCGTCGGGGCCAGATACTCCCCCCACTTGCGCAGCACCGCCAGCGGCGAGGGCACGATCTGGGGATTGATCAGCCCCAACCACGACAAGGTCTGCCACAGCGCCACGGCAACCAAAGGCACGATGGCACCCTGCATAAACCGCTTGATAAGAGAGAATTTCATAGCAACGCCTGGCCTAGTTTTTGACGGCTTTCTTGGCCGCCGCCAGCAAATCGAGTTTGACCCAGTCCTGCGCCACCGGCGGCGTTGACATCTTGCCAATACCGTACTTCACCATGTAATCGGTCGTGAGCTGGACGTGATCCACCGAGATATCTTCGGTAAAAGAGGCGTTCTCCATGGCATCGCGGTAGTCTTCACTGCTGACCTGGTTCCTGAACATGGATTCACGCACGTACTTCTCGGCGGCTTTGGGATCGCTGATGAATTGACGCGTGGCCGCGACAAAACACTGCATGAACCGGGCCGCCACCTCGGGGCGCTCCTTGTACATTTTTTCCGTCATCACCAAGGCCCGCACCGGCTCGCCCAGTGGCGTTTCATACGGTTTCAAGATTTCAGTACCGTATTTTTTGTTCAGCGCCTGGGTGGAGTAGGGCTCGGACTGGCTCATGGCGTCGATTTCCTTCATCAGCAGCGCCTGGTTCAGATCGGGGTAGCCCATGTACATGATCTGCACATCCTTGCCCGGCTTGTCGGCCCAGGTGAGATGGTTTTTGGCCAGCTCGGTGAACAACAAAATTTCTTGCGGGCCGCCTCGGGTGACGCCGACTTTTTTGCCTTTGAGTTCAGCGATGCTGCGAATATTGAGGTCCGGGCGCCCGACAATGCGCACGCCGCCTTTGGCAAACCCGCCCACCAGATAGACCTTAACCCCGCTGGAGCGACCGGAGATAGCCGCTTCCAGCGCACTGGCCGACACATCAATTTCACCGGCGATGATGGCGGGCACGATATCGAGCCCCTTGGCAAATACCCGCTCTTCAATCTTCAGGTTGTACTTGGGGGCGATTTCTTTCATGTAGGCCACTGCGCCATAGTGGGCAAACTTGAGATTGCCCAAACGAACCAAGTCAGCGGCGGCATGCGCGGTGAGCGCAAATCCGGCCACCGCCACCAGCGCGGCCAACGAACGGGTCATGTGAAATAGCTTGCTATTGAGCTTTGAATTCATTGTTGTCTCCTGTTTTTGATTTATGCCTTGCGCTGTCGCTCAAGCCCAAGGCAGTTAGAAATTGCATCTTCCATGCCAACTGCAAGCCGCATAGGGCATTGCGCTAAGCCCATGAATTCAAAGGTGTTTTACAAATATTCCCAGGCAAAAAATATTGCTCTTGTCCGGTTTTTCGCACACAGCCGCTCTTCTCTGGCTGGATTTGCGCACAACCATTTGCACGACTTGGTCACAAAATCCATGGCCAACGCGCGATGACCATGGTTGTGGGCCTGAAACTCGGGTAAATTGCGCGTATGTCTTCGTCTCATTCGGCCTCCAAGGCCCACACTCCCAATTTTTCCAAACCCGAGTTCCGGGCCGCTCTGGGCATGTTTGCCACGGGCGTGACCATCGTGACCGCCCGCACTGCCGAGGGCGGATTCGTGGGTTTGACGGCCAACTCGTTCAACTCGGTCTCGCTGGACCCGCCACTGGTGCTGTGGAGCCTGGCCCAGGCGGCGGCGTCCATGTCGGTCTTCAGTGCGGGCTCGCACTACGCCATCAACATCCTGGGGGCGGACCAGATGGACCTGGCCAATCGCTTTGCCTCCAAACACGTCAACCGCTTTGCAGACGTCGAGTTCGTCCAAGGTGCCGGTGGCGCGCCTCTGCTGGCCGGTGCCGCGGCTACGTTTGAATGCTTCAACCGCAGCCGTTACCAGGAAGGTGACCACGTCATTTTTGTTGGCGAAGTGGAGCGCTGCACCCACCGTGCGGGCGCCTCACCGCTGCTGTACCACGGCGGCAAGTTCTACACCGAACACCCGCTGTAGCGCCTCTTTGGCGCCAGCGTGTGACATTAAGCAATCGATTGCAGCTACTGCAATCCTTAACTTTATTTCACGACTGCAATCGATAACTTAAACTTGCTTGCACATTTTTTTGGCATCGCCTGAGTGCGATCAACTAAAGTGCATTCAACCGACATTCGTGGCGGTCACCCACAGGAAAGCACCGCATTTTTCACTGAGCACAGCGTCAAGTGTCATCGGGCTGCGACTTCAAATGACTCTTGGCGACCAGTTGGAGCCATTCACCAGTGGCTACTTTGGTGCATCGAGACTTTGCTCAGCTTGCTGATCCAATCAGATGCCCTGTGGTGGTCAAGTTATTTCGGGCACATCAATAGGGGGTTGCATTGCCGATTTGCGCTCAAAAGCGTTGTGTGACAAATTTCCCAGTTTGGAATGCAGTCGCGTGCTGTTGTAAAAGCCGGTTTGTGGTTCAGTGACTTCGTGGCGCGTCCATGTCACCCAATTTCCGGTAAAACTCGGGGAGCTCCAGCCATTTAGGACTGGCTGAGGCCTTCAGCAACTTCACCAACTGCTCCATGTTCTGTATTTGCTCGGCGCTGGGCAGAAATTCTGGAAAAACTGCTGAATTAGGTGATTGAAAACTACGCGGGCTTTTAGTTTTCCGTTCTGGCAAGCAACTTGTCAGCGAAAAAATGCCTGTATTTGCCTTGAAGCCAGTCGTTGAAATACAGAACTCGGAGGTCCGAATTTCAAATGCAATTGCCCTGTAGCTGCAAAATCTCGCACATTTCGCTGGCTACCTTTTGCAATAGGGAATCAATCTCTGATCGATTGCTATCCGTGAGGTAAGAAAGTGCAATCAAGGTCAAAGGATGGATGTCCAGCACATGTGCTAACTCATCCGCTTTATTCAGCGTTGGAACCTTGAGTCCACGCTCTAACGAGCTGATGTAAGTTCGACTCGAAACGAGACTAAACGACTCCTGATTGAGACCTTGAGCCAATCGAGCCGTCTTCAGAGCTTTGGGGAAATTGTTTTGAACTTGATTTTTTTGAAGCATAAGCTCCAATTAGTCCGCAATGAGCCCTATAGGACTACAATCTATAGGGCTCATTTTTATTTTTATATGTTCATTACAAATTCAGCATTCCGGTATCCAATTCCACGCAATTTGATTTCCAAAGACGAGCAGTATTGGCTCTCCGTTGGTCTGGTAATTGAAAGACCTTGGTTCGTTGTGATGATTCATCAAATTCGGTCATTCACCGGGAAGGACGACAATGAGAGCTTGAATACGATCATGGTGGCCAATGTCTGCGACATTGAAAGCTTGGCGCAGCAAGATGTCAAGCTGATGCCACGTTTTGAATCAGCCCAGATCGTAACGCCCGGCAAACTAAACGGAACGGGCGCTTGGAAGATGGAGCAACTCAAAGCAGTATGGGTTGCTGATGATCCCTTAAATCCAGGCGTTTCGGTGGAGATTTGCGAGACGCTTTCTGGCGAGAAATATGTGATGCCAGTTTGTTCGATACCAATTGAACAGCTAATCAATCAGAAATTGCGGTATCAATTTCCCACATCCAAATCCACCAAGGCATAGCAACCAATTTAGACCACCTTGACGGCTGTCATTGGGAAACATTGACGCCCAGTTGACCAGCAGCTTTTGGCGGTCGGTTGAGATGTAGCACTTGGCCCAGGTCCTTGCGGTCTAACAGGGTGCGCTCGCGCTCACCGGCAAACAGCTGGCACTGTCGGTGGATAAAGTCTATTCGGGCGTACAAGACGGACGCCGATATGTCGAGCAGCTTCATGACCCGGCGAAGGGGAGTACCGTATTGACCAGATGGATGAAGAGTCTCTGTTTTGATGAGTTTTGTGCTGACCCTTATCAGGGCTACCGCCGAACGCAAAAACCTTCTTGCAGGTCTGGCACTTGTACCTCGGGGTACCGAACCTGTTCACACCGTACTTGGTGCAGTGGTTTGCGCCCGCGGACTCCAGGCCGGTGCAATCGAGGTTGGGACAGCGCGGAGTCCTGGGCTCCAGGTACTCGCTGATGCGCAAGAGCTCTTCGGCGATAGCCAGATTGCTGTGCATTGGGAAGATTTCGCCACACAGGGAGCACTTGAGGCAAGGGTTACCTTTTCCAGAGGAAACCACGACGTAATCGCCGGGTGTTGGTGCTCTCAGTGGGGTGTCTTTGGGCGGAGCGCCTCGTTTTGGGCTACTCCGGGCGGAATACCAAAATTCTTGCAGGTCGGGCTCTTGCAGTGATTAACCTGAATGCCAGCGGCAGTGGGCAGGTACCGCGGCCATTTGAACGCATTCTTGTCTGGAGACGATTTTTCCTCCAAAAGAAATGCCCTTCAATCTAAGACTGAAGGACATTCTAGGGGAATCAAGCCTGCGCTAGCAACTCTCTATTTCAGAACGGCTAGTACATTGAGATGAATTTGCCAATGACAGGCAGTTTACTTCAAACGGCAACTACCCATAACGGAACTGTGCATAAGGGTCGTCAAAAGCCAGCGACCATCTCGAATTGACCCAAGGCAATGGTCGTTCAGACTTTCACCTCTTCATGGTGCGCCATACCTGCCTGTCGTCGCTGACTGGTTTGAACCACTCCAGATTTAACGCATGGACGGGTGATTACCTGTAGTCAACGCAGACATTTTTGTTTCATCATCACCTCATCAATGAAAGCTAGCGCAGCTTGCCCATTTGCTGGGCGGCTATGCGGACGGGGAGCGCACAGTTTTTGCAGCAGATCTACCGCAGGATGATCGGTTTCACCGAAACGACGAGGTATTTCAGCCGAAATCGGTTTGTGGTGTAGCGCAGTTGAGTGGCTTGGCAGTGTGGTCGGCACCGTCGCCCGTGGATGCCATGTATTTTGATCATCAGATGCAAGATCGGATGCATTAACTGAAGTGTGCTGCATCAAAATTTCGGCAGGGTTCTCGAAACGGGCAAGATCGTTTGACGTGAGTTCTCCCGTGAACGATTCGCGCTCCCTCCACAGCCCCAATTCACGACCTTGCTCGAAAGCTTTTCGGTTGCTTTGGCTGAACTCGGTGCGTGCACCCGTTACCAACTGAAACAACAAAAGTCCGAGCGCATAAACATCACTTCTGGCATCGGTGGAGTAAAGATAGCGACCGTCTTCACGACGGCTTATAGCGACAGCTTGCTCTGGTGCCAGGCAGCCGAGTGTGCCTTCAAAAGTATGTTCTCTCCCATCATCTGCCAAGCAGGTGTCAAAATCCGCAATCTTTAGCTGCGACCCCAGTGGCGACGGTGGGGTTAACAGCAAGTTGGCACGTTTGATGTCAAGGTGCTGCAGTCCTGCACGATGTATCGCGGCCAAACCCAGTGCTGCTTGTCGAACCCACACGAGCGCCTCCGGCAAAGGTAAACGTGGTGCATCTTTGTCATGGCAAAAGACATTTACATGTTTCTCAAGTGTTTTGTCTAACGCCTCAAGTACCAGGACGGGCATTGCGCGATGACTACCCTGATGCATGAATCGCACAACATTGGCGTCGCGCAGTCGATTTATAAGAGACGCCTCGCGGCGCAGTGAAGCTGCGCAATCCAGGCGATCTTCTGGATCAAGTCTACCTATATCTAGCACTGTCTTCACAGCGACGGTGCTTCCGTTTTGCAGCCACGTTGCCCTGCACACCACGCCAAAACTCGTATCTGCAATATGCGATTCAAGGCGGAATTTGTGGGCAAAACCGAGGTCAATTTCCTGTCCTGCGTATTCAAAGTCTGGGTTCATGAACTGAGGCTCCTTAATTTCCCGTTGAGCACCGAAATGGCCGGGGATACCCCAACTTTGCCGGGGGACGAACAATTCGCGGCACACCAGTCCGGCTCCAAATCGCGTGGGTTCCAAAAAGTCAGTCCCCCGGCAAGGGCACAGCGTGTACACCAGCTTTTAAGGAGTTTCAAAATGTTCAAAGCCGCAACAACCCAATCTCACCAAGTTTTTGACAGCCATGCTTCCCGTTGGCTCGCGCCAACTGCCATCTGGCTTGGCCTTGCTGTGACAGGTGTGGCGGCGTCAGCCATGATCGTGCGCCATATCCTTGCAGAAGCACCTCAACGATTGACAACTGATCCATTGACTGTGTTGCAACCTTTGTTAGACGGTAAGGATGTGGTCGTCCCGGATGGAGTTGGCTTTTGGACACAAACATTGAGCAATTCACAGCTATTGACGATGCGTGCGAATCCTTCCGGCCATGCGCAGCGAATCAATTTGTGTTCGCAGCGTGTTCAGGCCAAAGATGCCCCTAATAAGGTGTACCCAGTTGCGCTGGTGGGCAGTATCAAGGCATTGTCTGCAACTGAGTTATATCGTGATTCACGCCACAACCCTTTGGTTGTGGCGGCTGAGGATGCAGTAGGCATGCCGACTATGACGATTTCAGGCAGCGCAGCCAATAATCCCAACGACAGCAGACTAGACTTGAACGTGCATCCATCCGCTGAACCTGGGACGTGGCAAGTGGCAATGTCGGGTGAGCCATCGGGCAGTGGACCGAACAAGCGCTTCGATTTTGCGCATCAGGCATGGCTGCTGTGGACTACAGAGTCGATGAAAAAGACCAACGCACAAGGGGAGGAAAAGAAGCCCACTTTTAATCGGGCCGTGCGGATACGAATGGTGCCGCAAGTCGGATGTAGCGCTGGTGCATTGGAGTGGCAACTGTTTACAGCGCAGGACGCTGACGCGCAAGCACCAGCAAGTGTCTGGGTAAAGACTTCCGATGGTTCAGGCGATGTGAGAATGGTGCGCTTGGGCACGGGAACATACCCGGTTCCGCAAAATCCCGCTCCCAGAATTGAAGATCGAGTTCTGTTTGAGAAAGCACTTGCGCAGGGCTTAATCCAACTGCAAGGCAATGGCTTGGCGGCGGTTGCACCGTCAGATCTGGCTCGCATCAAAGCAATGGGCCAAGACACCAAGCCGTGGCCCGCTGGTAATCAATTGGGTTCGGCCGAACTGGCCACGCTCAAGGCGCTGCATCAAACGGACAACGGCCAGTATGTAAAGTCGCAGCTGACCCGCTTTAACGAAAGCCAATACTGGTTGGCGGCGCGCTATCGCATTGCCTCAGGTGCCAGCGCAACGCCATCGTTTCTGACTAACAGCATGGCCTCATGGAGGGCTGACGCCAATGGAGAAAGCTTGACCTTAAGTCGCGGCCTCCCCCCTGTGGCTTCACGTTTGTTTGATGCACCGCCGGTCGGTTGGAGTGAATGGCAAAGAATTGCCGCACCTAAAGGGGCAAGCACCAATGACGTCATCCTTCGGGTGCCCTTTGCGTCCTTAAGTGCAGAGGCCTTGGTTCATGGCATCGAATTGCTGGTCCTTGGGCAACTGCGTGACGTCAGTGGCGCCGTCGTGATTGCCAGGGAGGCCAACTGCAATGGGCCCGGTTGTGTTGCCCAAGATATGCTGCAGCGTGTCACGCTAAAGGCCATTCCGGGGCAAACGAGCATTGAAATCAGTCTGCGGCCGGAGCCGCGGTTTAACGCACTCAAGCCCGCTGCCGCAGAACAGATGCGGGTGCAAACCCAAAGCAAAGGCGGAACTCCACAGCTTACTTGGGTGGACCCATCCAGTGGGCACGAGACAACCCATTTACCAGCCGAAGTGAGCATCACCGCACGTGATGGCACTACGCTATTTGACGGCGAAACCGCGACAGCGCAAGCACTGCAAATGGGTCTGGGCTCTTTAATGGGGTTGAGTCGTAATCACGATAGCAGCCTTGCCGGAAGCCTCATGCGTCTAGGTCAACTCGGTGACGCCAAGGTGGTGGCCCGCACGACCATTGACCCAACGCTGCAACGCATCGCCAACGCAGTTCTGAGTTGTATTGCTCAACAAGACGGTCACTGGGATTCCCAAAAACTGCAGTGCAATCTGCAAAAAACGTCAATCAAAATTGATGCCAGACGCAGCAGCAATGCCGTGGTAATGGATGCAGCCAATGGTGACATTCTGGTAGCGGCCTCAGGTGCCCCCCTGCCAAAGGACGTGCTGATTGACGAGCTCATTGCCTTCGATCGCTTTAACCCAAGCGCAAGTGTTTTAACACCAGGAGCGTGGTCCCATGATGGTGGAGTGAGCTACGGTGCAGGCTCCGGGTTCAAGATCGTTAGCGCTCTTAGCTTGGAAGTGGCTGCGCAGCGTGATTCTGCCCTGTTGCAACTCCTCAACGGTGCGTCACCTGCCACATGGAATTCAATTGCTGCCAAGGCGGGGCAAAGTTTTCGTATGGATTCAGCCTGCTTCCCTCAGCCTTGTGGCGGTAGACAGCCCCACGTAACAAACTTTCGCAACGCCCGCCCGATGGATCAACAAGTAAATGGTCAATTTGGTGTGGTGCAGGCACTAAAGGCATCGGTCAACACCTGGTTTGCTTATATGGCAGAGCGTACCGATCTCACCGTGCCAAGCGACAACGCAGATGTTCGCCCACTGGGTTTTGCTGCACTTCATACGGAGCGACCCATTCTGGATATGGCACATCGACTTGGATTCGAACGTCCACTACGACTGGACGGCGGTTTATTGCCCAATGACTTTTCATGGCGTGCAGGCGACTACCTTCAGACGGTGCCCAGTCGTTTTGATGCAATTGACCATGTGCATGGCGTTCGTCAAATAGCGCTTGGGTTGCGCATGCAAGTCACACCTTTGCAAATGGCACGCGTCGCGGCCTCAGTCGCAACTGGCATTGTTCCCACACCCCGCCTAATGTTGCAGCTGAACCAACGTGAGTCCAGTACGTCAACTGGCGAGTCGCTGGACGTTCCTTTGCAGCGAGTCCGTGAGGGGATGAAGGAAGTGGTTAATGCTGGAACGGCCAAAGGAGCATTCCAAGGTGCCGATCTCAAACGGTTGGGCGTAGGTGTTTTTGGCAAGACTGGCACAGCACCAATTCCTGGCACCGATCTGAACAGTGCCTGGTTTGTAGGTTACATCCTTCCAAAAACACTGCCTGGGGAGCAGCGCACACTCGCTTTTGCCGTGCAAGTTCGTTACAGCCCAATCACAGGTGGTGCACACGCGGCACCTGTCATCGCACAACTGATAGAGACACTTTCTCATCTCTCCAATCAGACCAGCGTCGCACAACAACCTTAAGGTCAACCCTGCATGGGGCAGCTGGGGTCAGTCTCCACATTGGCTACACCCGTCCCCTCATATGGAATCCCCCGGCAATAGCTTGGTAGCGAGGCCTGTGAGCCTAGCCGTAAATGGAGATTGTCGTGTCATCAAATTCAACTAAAATCCAAAATATTGCACAAGCCATCTGCCGTATGGTTTACGGTGTTGCCCTTGTGTTCTTATTGTGGGGTCTATCAGAAACGCTGCATACGGCCAGCCCTCGCCAAACCCTGTTGCAGGCTGATCTGACGATCCCCGCTGGTGCATCTGTGGTGTTGGGGCGTCACGAATTGGCGGCTCCGGCAGCTGATTCACAACACCTGCGTATCAGCCATGGTGCCACAGGGATTTGGTCACTTTCCAACCTGAGCCATTCCAAAGCAGTGGAGGTACGTCGCGATGGCAAGGACCAACTGTTACGAACTGCTCCCATGCAGTCGGGTCAGACTTTCGCGGTGGGATCGGAGCAATGGACAGTCTTGTCCATTGCTCCAAAATTCGAATTTAAGCAAAATTCTACGGGAATTGTCTGGGCTTTTGACGGCGCCATATTGCGTGGCGCCAATGGAGTTGACAATCCGCCCTGCCCGGGCGCGACCATCCAACAAAAGCTGCGCCGCCTGTGGAATAAGACCGTGCCGCGTCCATTACAACGCCCGGTCAGGCTGGAGTGGGGTGGGTCAGTTGCCTGCGATAGCCATTTGCCGCAGGCCAGCATTGCGGCGGGTGAGGTGTGGGTTACACGGGATGGTGCGGGCTACTCCTTGCGTGCAAGCGCTGATGCAGCCCGGCGGGTGTGCCCGCAAGCAGCACTTGGTACACCCTGTTCACCTGGGGCGAGCCTCTTTGAGCAAGTTGTGCCGTTGAACAATGTCACACGCTTGGTCGTTGGACGCTCGCAATTCGGAGTTGCCATACAGCAAGACAAGCTTACCCTAAGCGCATTGGAGCGCACCCAATGGTTGGCGCTAGATGCCGCGCCTCCGTTAGTCCCAATTGTCGATAGCAGCGTGGCTGAAGATGCCAAGTTGCAATGGAGTTTGGCACATGAAGATCTTTGGCACTGGCCGCTTCCAATGTCACCGGCCTTGACTCTGGCGATGGCAGTGCTGGCAACTGCGGTGATGGCTGCATATTTCCATGTGCGCCGCTGGGGATTTACGCAACCCCAGGCGCTAGGGGTGGCTGCTGCCGCTGTAACCACGTTGATCAGCTTTGCCAGCTTCTTGCTTGCAGTCTCAGGCCACCCTTTGGGGATCGCGCTATGCCTGGCACAGGTCTGTGTCGCACTGGCTCTGGTAATGCTCCTGCCGACGCAAAGTCTATGGGTTTGGGGCAGCTACGCCTTGATGGCACTGATGCTTGTTGCAGGGCTGGCGGCACAGTTGCAGTTGGGGTTGCAAGCACTCGACATCGGCGGCTGGAAGTTTTTGCAAAAGACGTCTGCGCTGGCTAGTACAGCACTCTTTGGGTGCTTCACCCTGGCTTTGCTGATGAGCAGCGTGCAGCGTGGCAACAAGCGCATCAAAGCTTGGCGAGGAGATACTTTGGAGTGGGCGCTCGCAATACTGGCCGTCTTGGCGTTGATGATGCTTGCATTGGAGGCGGTGTTTGGCGACGAATCAGGGGTCTTTGGCATTCAGCCGGTGGAGTTTTCCAAGCTGGCTCTGGTAATGATGAGCGCCCACGTTCTGGCCTTGCGACTCAATTGGAACCACCATGGGGGATGGCGGCGTTGGACGCTGTGGGCTCGTTTTATCCTTCCCATTGCGATCTTCGTGGCTCTTGGCGCCATCGCATTGCTGCTGGTGCGTGACTACTCTCCTCTGGTGCTCATGGCCGGTTGGCTGGTTGGTGCAATGGTGGCGTGGAGCGTCGCATCAAGCCGAATGGAGGGGGTGCTACTGGCAGCTGTCCTTAGCGGTGCTACTTTGATGGTAGCTATCTGGACCCATGGAGATGGGGTGCAATGGATGCAAGACCATGGTTTTTATGGTGACCGATTTGCTGTCTGGGCCAACGCTGCTATGCATCCCCATAGCGGCGAACAATACCTCAGGGCAACACGCGTGTTGACCCAAGGGGGCTGGCGTGGCGATATCAATGCGCCCGCCTGGCGCATACCCGCTGTACAGGACGACATGGCACCAGCCTTTTTTACGGGCCGATTTGGGGCGCGAGCAGCATGCGCTTTGCTGCTGGTTCAGTTGTGCTACATCGGCTGCTTGCTGATGTTGGGCTGGCGAGCACTCGGCGTTGCAGCACTAGGCGATGACAAAGGGCGGTGGTTGGCACGCCTGGTGTTTTTCGCAGCTTGGGGTTATGCCTTCTTGTTTGCCGGCCACCTGGTTCTGTCATGGGGTACCAACTACGGATTTCTGCCAATCATGGGCCAACCCATGCCACTGTTGTCGGCGGGCGGCTCCATCATCATGATGCTGATGGCTCCAATGCAGGCGTTGTGGCTGGTTCCGTTGCACAAACCGCCAAGTGGCGTCAACTGAAATGACGGTCCCCCGGCAAGAGATGTTTGAGCGCCTTGCTCGTGAAGTTATCGAAGAAGGACCTATCATGAAAATCGCATTTGCAAACGTTACGCCCAGCACGACAGCCTGCGCAAGCACCTCTGGTAATGACTATGTACGCACCATCACCATCAACGGTGTTGATGATGTCTTTGACCATGATGCACTCTGGGCACTGCCGCGCGCCTGGGGTAGCGACAAATCCCGGCTGAAGGGAATTCTTAGCAACTCTGAGAGTCGCGTTGGATCCAGGATTCAAGTGCTATCCAGCATCGTCTTGGAGCTGCCCTGCAAAGCCGTAGAGCGCGACCGCCGAATCGCCAGCGGCTTACAGACAGAAGATCTCATCCGCCAGTTGGCAAAGCGTCACAGCAATGACTTCAAGGATCAGACTCCTTCCAGTGAGACCCAGCCTCGCTACAGTGTGCATGCCGCATCCGATCTTGCTGATAACCAGGTACGCGTGCGCGTGGGTTACGCCATTTATGTTCCAAACCCTGATGAACCCGTTGTTTGGAAAATCCAGACCAGCACCGATGGAATCATCTGGGATGGCGCAACCCCCTCGTTCCTGAGTGAACGGCAGCGCCTGTTCATTTTGGGCGGCCACCCAGACTACAGCAGTCAAGTTTGCAGTAATTGGCCGTTTCCCAGTGAAGTCGGCCTTGTAATTCTCAACGACATTGGAAAAGACAAGCTCGACTTCAGTGCTGAGCCGTTTGGCAGCTTGCACATTGACTACGATGAGCCAAGTGGGTGCTATTCGGTGAGCTCCAAGGTCACCGACACCGACCCATCAGTGCGCTTGTATCTTCGCGCAACACGGCTTTTGCCCGTCTGTGTGCCGCCAGTCATCAGTCGTCATGAGCAGGCCCAGACCCAAGCGATTACGCATACCAATATACGCACCGCAGAAGTAGTGCTTGCCGCACCTATCGCCAAGACCGAAAAAATCGAGCCAACGTTTGAATCCCAAGTTTCTGAGAATTACCGCGCGACTACCGATGCAGCAATTGCGTTGACACCAAACACCGAGCAAGCGCCCGGCGCGCCTGAGTCAGAGCCAGATGACATCGCGACCGAAGACCTTGAATTAACCTTTCACGCCTCGACCATGGCAAAAATGGATATATCCGAGCAAGACAGCGATGACAAAACCTATGTCTTCAAGAAACCCGTTCACCAAGCCAGTATCAGCTTGGAAGGTCTGGCCATTCAGCGGCCATCCATGTTTCAGGCCGAAGGCGTGCGAGGCCTCCAGTGGGGTCTTGATAAAAATGGAGGCGTTGTGTCGCCACAGTCACCCGCCAGCGTAATGGTATTTGCTGTGGCATCGAATGACGCGATTTCGATTCAAACACGCTCCGGAAAAAGGCTGGTTGAAGATGGTGAAATTTTGCCCCTGCCCAACGGAGTGATGATTGATATTGCGGCCTTACCCCAACCCCTTGCAGAGGCCTATTTGGGATGGATGAAGCTGCCCCTGGGCAATTCGCAGCCACTTGAGACTGGTCGGGTGCTTGGTGTCGGGCGACATTTGAACGCACTTGCGCCGTTGCGTGCCTTTTCAGGCAAGGGCTTTTTGGGTGACGGCAAAGACAGCGGCGGTGACCGCATGGGGCTTTCAAGGAGGCATTTCGAATTGCAGGTTGGACCTGACGGCTTGTTGGTGCGGGCCTTGGGCACCAATACGGTTGGCCACCTTGACAAGAACATGGCCTTTGTAGCCACCATTTCCGCCGATAAACCTTCGGTTTTGAAGGACGGCCACCGTCTGGTCGTAGGGCACTACGTGTGGCGCTTTGATGCATAGCCATTGAACAGCAATGGGGCTGTCAAACCGGCAGTCCCATTTTAAAACTTGCTCGATAAAAAAACCGAATTACCCCAAACTCTCACTGGAGGTCATATGAAGCCCCAATCTAAAAAGAAATGCATTTCTGTTGCATTCTCAATTTTGCTATCCGCATCTCTGGCAATGGGTGCAACAGCGACACCCGCCGTACCCGTGCCCTCTACCATCCTAATTTCAGCATTGCCAGATATCGAACGTGACGACCTGCGAGCTGCCATGGAAACCTTTGAGCGCAGTTGTACGAAATACTTGGCCCTTGGAAAGGATAAGCCAATTGCCCCTGGTTACACCGGTGCCCGGCTCGCGCCTAACTATACGAAACTGATGCTGGCCTGTGCCGATGCCAGTGCATTGCTCCAATCCCACGCCGATTCGCCGACCCTGCTCGCAATGCTAGATAAATACTTTGAGGCAGTAGAAGCCGTGCCGGACAAGGGCACCAGTTTGCTAACCGCCTACTATGAGCCCACCTTTCTGATCTCGAAAGAGAAGATTGCGGGCGAGCTCGATTGGCCGTTGTACAGCAAACCCAAAAATATGCCTGCAGGTGCCTGGTTTAGCAGGCAGGAGATTGAATCTGGTCAGGCGGCGCAAGAACTCCAAGAGCAAATCTTGTGCTACACAGACCGTTGGGCTGCCTATGTTTTGCAAATTCAAGGTAGCGGTGTGGGCTTATTACCCGATGGTTCACAGGTTCGACTAACCTACAGCGGCAAAAACGGCTGGCCTTACGCATCGGTTGGTAAGGCGCTTGTGGAGCGCGGTGACATCGCTGCAGACAAGATCTCCATGCAGGCCATCAAAGGGTGGCTCAATATGAACAGCAGAGAACAACAAGACTTGCTTTATTGGCGCAACCAGTCGTATGTGTTCTTTTCAATAGACGACCGGCCGGCGGTGGGTCGGGTTGGCCCTCCGGGCGCTATGAATCTTGATGTAGGTCTCACGCCGAATCGAAGCGTCGCAGTGGACTGGACTCACTTCATTCCAGGCATGCCGCTGTTCATAAAGGGCACGCTTGGCAATGGTCAAACACTATCGCGGTTGGTCATTGCCCAAGATCGTGGGGGCGCGATAACGTCTAAAGTCAGGGTGGATCTATTCCTCGGAGCGGGCAATGAGGCCGAAGACACTGCTGGGGCAACCCGTGATGAAAATTTAAGACTTTGGACACTTCAGTTCCGAAACTAAAGGCTCGAAGTAGGTGTTGCATGGCAGTAAAAACGGGGTGACGGAAGGTCAAAACGGATTGGTTCCACGTTTTTCCAATCCCCGGTTTGAAAGTCTCCAGAGGGTAGACTATCTGGGACCATTTAAAGCCATTGCAGTTCGCAAAAAAGAAGGCAATGTTAAAAGCGAAAGCCCCCAACTCATGACCTTTCACGCTCTGTTTATTGGAAATAACGACCACGTCGATCGCACCATTGCTGAACTCAAGTGTGCGCAGCGCGACGCATCTGAGTTGTACGGCCTGTTCAAGCACACCCTGGGCTATGGCGAGCACGCCCATTTGCTTGAGTCACCCAGCACCGACCAAGTCGTGGATAAATTGGAAGCGATTGGTCGTCAGGTGCGCGCGGCGGACAGTTTTTTGTTTTTCTTTGCTGGCCATGGCGTTGAGTCACCCGACAGCCAAGACCAATACCTGCTCCTGGGTGCCGCGCGGCTGCGCTTGCTAAGGCAGGGCCAACTCGCGGGAGCGCCCGGCCTCCTGTCGGTGAGCAACATAGTCGCGCTAACCGACGAATGGGAGGGCGTAGAGCGCGTCTTCGTCTTTGACGCCTGCCGCTCAAACCTGGAGTTGGGCCGAGGAGACAGCGGCACCCCTATATTTGGCGGTGACCAGGTGCTTAACCGCATTGCCGCACGCGACATGAGCCTGCGGCGCGCAAGCCGAGTCAATGCAGGTTCAGCCCAGGCCCCATCATTTGGCAAACCCGTATTCATCAAGGCCTGCCTTGGCGGACAGCGGGCCTATGAACTGCCTGACCGAGGCCGCAGCGTTTTCAGCCTGGCTTGGAGCGAGGCGCTGCAGCAGGCGCACGAAGCCAAACAGGCCGTGCTGACCACCCCGGCGCTCTTACAGCACATCGGCAAGCGCATGGCAGAGCTGGCACACCAGGCAGGTATGGCCAGCGACCAGCAACCCTGGATCAGTGAAGGGGCTGGCGAAGTGTTGCTGTACAGCCCTCCCGCTAGGGTCGAACCAGCCGCTGCTGCGATCACCCGGCCAAGCGCTGACGGCGTGGACTGGCGCATCTGCTGCGCCAAGGGTCGTTTGGAAGATTTTGAGGCTTTTGTACGGCAGCACCCAACCAGTGCGCATGCTTCTGAGGCGCTGAACAGAATTGGGGCGATGTCGGCGACCATTCAAGCGCCTTTTGTGCCCGTGAGTGAACCCACTGTCACAACAATACCCGTGCCACCGATAGTGCCACCTCCGATTGTGAAGCCACCAATCGAGGTGAGCGAAGAGGGGAGCCAAAAGCCATTGCCACCTGTGAAACGAAAAAACCCGGCACTGTTATTGGGCGGCATAAGCGGTGCTGCTCTCACATTGTTCGTGGTCGCCAAGATTTCTGGATTCGGCGCTAAAGAAGAGTGGCCAGCACCTGCACCAGTCGCCGCTGAGGCAGCGCCAGCACCTGTACCATTCGCCGCTGAGGCAGCGCCAGCACCTGTACCATTCGCCGCTGAGGCAGCACCAGCACCTGCACCTGCACCTGCACCAGTCGCCGCTGAGGCAGCACCAAAATCATCATCAACACAGGATGGGCTTGTCCATTGGAAGTCGAAGAAGGATCTAACTACTAAAGCGAAACGGGACTGGTCATCACGTGTACCAGGCACCCCTAGGTTGGACAATTCAAAACGTGTACTAGGCACCCCTTGGTTGAACAAGGAATCACCTAAAGCCGTCCGTATGTCGGTCCCGCCATTACCTGTACCAGCCTCCCGTATGTCGGACCAGCCATTACCTGTACCAGCCTACAGTACGTCGGATCAGCCATTACCTCCAGCCACCCCTCCAGCCACCCCTCCAGCCACCCCTATGTCGGGCCGGCCATACCCTGTACCAGGCGCCGCTGAGCCAGTGGTCCAACATTAACAGCCGCCGCTGTGAAAGCGTCCGCACCTGAGGCGTAGTGAATGTCAGGCAGTGGGTGCAAGACAGCTATCACATGGACTACAACGGTGCCCCATTGGACGGCAGCTCTTGGGAAGATAGCAATGGAACTACGCAGCGGGTGCTGCGCGGTGGGTCCTGGAACAGCATCCCCAAGCTCTTGCGCTCGGCAAACCGTTACGGGTATTCGCCGGACATCCGCGACTACGACGGCACGGGCTTCCGTATCGCCAGGACTCTTTAGAGTTTGACTCTTTTACCCTTTTACCCTATGCAAGATGAAGCGCATGAATCAGCCAAGTAAGTGCTCAGTGAATGCCATGTCGCAGCGGTCATTCACGCCCGACAAGAGCACCTGCCCCCACCAAAATGGGTTGCCTTAAAATCATGGGCGCTATTTTTTTTATAGCTTCTCACGCTTTCTGCACGGGGGCTATAGCCTGTTTGACTCAAAAGACTTGAAGGAGGTTTTGCGTGCGCCGTATCTGCGTTATGTGGACGATTTCGCATTGTTCTCCGATGATCTCGCACAATTGACTGAATAGCGTGAGCGCATAGCCAACTGGCTTGGGCACAGGCGTTTGATGTTGCACCCTACCAAAACGTGCATGCAGCCAACACCCGAGCCAAGCATGTTTCTTGGCTTCGAGTTGCATGGTTGCGGTCTGCGTCGGCTACCGCCTGCCAACGTGGCGCGGTTCCGGCGGCGATTGGAGCTGCTGCGCGATGGCTGGCGAATGGGTGAAATCGACAGTAATGAGGTACGCCAGCGCCTTGGGGCCTGGATTGCCCACGCCGGGCATGCTCATACAACAGGCCTGCGCCACGCCTTGCTGCGTGGTGGCTGGTTCGACCCATTTTGGGACGATGGCCGCCCGGTGCCAACTCAGTAACAATAAGCCTGCCCCAGTCTTCCTGAAAATGCAGCGTGTGCTGCGCGATGGGTCCTGGAACAACAACCCCAGGAACTTGCGCTCGGACAACCGTAATAGGAACACCCCGGACAACGTAGCCACATGGCCATCAGCCGTCGCCTGGTACTAGCGTGGTTAATAGCTGGTGTGCCCTCGGGTCTGTCGATGGTGCTGAGCTACTGGGCACTGCAATACATCAACTCTGGCGTGGCCGCAGTGTTTCTCGGGTTGGCGCCCATGTTCACAGGTTTGCTGGCCTGGGCTTGTCTCAATGATCGCCCCAGTGCGAAGGAGCTTGCTTACGTCACGCTCGGTCTGGTGGGGCTGCTGATCATCTTTCAAGACAGTTTTCAGAGCGGCCACTTTGACTGGTTGGGCATGAGTGCCGCCATTGCGGCGGTGCTCATGATGGCAGTTGGCGCGGTGATGCTCAAGCGTTTTGGCTGCGACTTGCCTGCTGATGCAATCAACAATGGCGCGCTGTTAGTACGTGCTCTTATCACTGGTTCAGCATGGCTGCTCAGCGGGGCACCGCTGCCTACCCAAATGCCGTCGAACCTGGCCTGCGGTGCCACGCTGTACATGGCCGTGATTGGCTCAGTCGTGGCTTTCACGGTGCATATCCGGCTCATGCAAACCTATCGGCCCATCACCTGCTCGTCAATCTTCGTGATCACACCTGCTTTTGCCCTGTGGCTGGGCCACAGCCTCAACGCAGAGGTTGTGTCCTCTCACATGATTGTGGGCACTGGGATGGTGCTCTTTGGCTTGGCGCTGTTTCTGATGCAGCAACAGCGGCGTCAACTCGGGCTCCTCAAAGTTGCATAGCAACCAGTCAGTGATAGCCCCCGGCAAGAACAGGGCGTGAGCATAAAACATTGATGCTGCGCCGCCGAATCTCAATATTTTTAATGAGGTGATGACATGTCGAAAAAACATCCACATTCCAATGCCAGGCAGGGCATACGATTCTGGGCACTGGGGCTGATGGTATCGGTAAGTCTGGCGTTGGTTGCCTGCCAAGGCACTCTAGCGCTAAACCCGCAAACCCCAGCATGGGTCGCGTCTGCAACGCCCAACATGCCCATGGCGGACTTGGTAGGCAGCGGTATCGAAGGGACGGCTATAAGGCCAGAGCGCGTTGGGGATGAATCCGGTTTGATTCATCAAACCGTGAAGAAGACACCAGCGCAATACACCGACCTGTGGCAGCGAATTCGTGCCGAAATGAAGCTACCCACGCTAGGCGATGGAGCGGCCGCACAAAAACTGCTGCAACACCAGCGCTGGTACGAGAGCAACGACAAGCACTTAGCTAGGGTTTTTATGCGGGCACAACGCTACCTGTTTGATATTGTGGAACAAGTTGAGGCGCAGGGCTTACCCGCAGAAATTGCATTACTCCCGGCCGTAGAAAGTGCCTTCATGCCCAGTGCGCACTCTTCAGCGGCAGCGGATGGGTTATGGCAGTTCATTGCGCCCACGGGCCGCCGCTTCGACCTGAAACAACACATGTTTCAAGACGACCGGCGCAATGTGCGCGCGGCAACACAAGCAGCCTTGCGCTACCTAACGGAGTTGCAAACTCGCTACAACGGTGACTACCAACTCGCACTGGCCGCCTATAACTGTGGCGAAGGCTGCATTGACGCTGCCATTCGCCGAGCCCGAGCCAAGGGCCTTGAAGGTCGGTTTGAAGACCTAGAACTTAACAAAGAGACGGCAAATTACGTGCCGCGTCTACTGGCTTTAACGCAGCTCATTGCTCGCAAAGTGGACGAAGGGCAGTCTTCGGAATTGCCGACTATGACCAATGCACCGTACTACACCGCAGTATCAATCAGTCGGGATATCGATATCAAACGTGCAGCTGAGTTCGCCGGTCTGACTGTCACTGAATTTAAAGAGCTCAACCCTCAGCACAAAAAGCCGGTGATCGTGGCTGCGTCTAATGCACAAGTGCTGGTTCCCGTGAAGCAGGAAGAAGTTTTCAGGGAGGCCATGGCACGTTACCGGGGTCCTTTGTCCACTTGGAGCACGACAACGGTATCCAAACGCATGCCGATTGAGGTGTTAGCACTGCAACACGGTGTCACCCCTGCATCGTTGCGGGATGTGAACACTATTCCCAAAGGGCACCTTGTTGCAGCTGGTAGCACCATCGTGATTCCGCGAGCAATGCCTGGGCATGACATTCCCGCGATGGTGGCCGAGAACGCCACCTTGGCAACAGTGCCTGCAATGGTGCGTGCAAAAGTGAATATCCACAAAAAGGAAAACTGGACCGCACTGGCGCAACGGCTGGGGGTCAAGGTTGTGCAGCTGCAGGCTTGGAATCCTGGCGTTAAACGTCTACGTGCGGGAAGCCTAGCTTTGACCCTACCCATTGATTTGGCTGAACGCGTTCAGAGCCTGGCACCTGTCATAAAAGCGACCAGCCGTAGTGTGGGACGGGTAAAGCAAGGATAACGATTGTTCCCCCGGCAAGAACTCAATACAACGCCTCAAACCGAAACAGGAACCCATCATGGACTTAACCCCTCCCGCTTCACATATTTTGCTGGTCTCAAGTGTGATTGGTCGCATTGAAGCGGCATTGTCAGAGGTATGGGCAATGCCGGGGCAAGACCTCAAGCAAAAGATTGACAACCTCAGGCAGCATCAGGTCGAGGGTCGAGTCATTGGCGCCCTGCATTACTTGCGCATTGAGCGCAACCACGTTTTGCATCATCCGCGTCGTCCTTTACGCGATGTAGAACGGTTTCGAACACTGGCCGATGAGGTGTTACCGGTTGTTGAACGCCAGCCGCTTGGAGTGCTGCCCGCCATCAGGCTAAGCGATCAGCTTAGGTGCATGGTGGTGGACCGAATGGCACTTTTAAACCGTCCACCATTTTCATCTGCGACGACACAACAAATGTTGTCGCAGATGGTTTCTAACTCGCTTAGCAGAATAAATGATGCCCATTTCAAGAAACCTCAAAAAACCCTATTTGAATAAGGTATAACCGGAATGAAATTGGGAGGGCAGCTTCACTGGATAAGTCGAGGCGTCCAATCTTCTTGCAAGAACAAGGAAAACCACGCATGAAGCGCTACGCCCTGTGTATTGGGGTAAATGACCATGACGACCCGCAAGTTAACGGGCTTTTCTGCGCATGCAATGACGCAGAGGAATTCGCCTTTACTCTGCGCCAACAGGGGGTTGATGCGACCACCATGACGAGGCGTGTCAGTGCAGATTCGGTTTATCGTTATTTGCGCGAATTGGGTACAAAGCTGGCTCCAGGCGATGTATTCATTTTCTTCTTTGCGGGCCACGGCAAAACCTTGCGCCAAGCCTCAAGCCAGCCCGACCAACTTTTTTTGCTGCCCGACGCCAGCGCCGCTCTGCTGGCCCAAGGCAACATCGCGGCAGCGCCCGGCCTGCTCAGCTGGAACGTGCTCAAGACCCTGACTGACTCCTGGAAGGATGTCAAACGCCTGTTCATTTTTGACGCCTGCCGCTTGCCACTGGATTCGGCCTCTATGCGTGACACCAATGCAATGGTGCAATTTGAAGGCGAAGGTGTCTTTCGCGACTTCAAGCTGGCCAAACGCACTCCATTGCAAGGGGGTGTTGGCTTGGCGGTGCTCAACTCATGCACTGACGGCCAACAGGCCGAAGAACTGCGCAACTACCCCGGCAACGGCCACGGCCTGCTCACCGCCGCCTTATTGGAACTAGTGGCCGAGGCAAGCAAGTTGGGAACCTGGCTGGCAACCGACAGCAACTTTGCCCAGCGTCTGACCGAGCGCATGCAACTGATTGGACAACGCTATGGAGCCAAAGGCAAAGGCCAGACCCCGCTGCTGGTGGGCGAGCCAGTGCCGCTGGTGTTGCCCAAGGAAACCCCTGCAGAACCGCCATCGACGCCCCCCCCAGCTGCTGACGGTGTGGACTGGCGCATTTGCTGCGCCAAGGGTCGTTTGGAAGATTTTGAGGCTTTTGTACGGCAGCACCCAACCAGTGCGCATGCTTTTGAGGCGCTGAACAGAATTGGGGTGATGTCGGCGACCGTTCAAGCGCCTTTTGTGCCCGTGAGTGAACCCACTGTTACGACAATACAGGTGCCACCGATAGTGCCACCTCCGCCGGTCGTGAAGCCGCCTGCGGAGGGGAGCAAAGGGGAGAATCAAAAACCATTACCACCTGTGAAACGTAAAAACCCGGCACTGTTATTGGGCGGCATAGGCGGTGCTGCTCTCACACTGTTCGTGGTCGCCAAGATTTCTGGATATGGTTTGCTTGAACAAGAACCAGCACCAGCACCCTATGCACCGGCACCAGCAGCACCCGTATATGTACCGACACCTGCACCAGCCGCTAAAGCAATTCCATTAGTAACCACCCCTGATAGCACCTCACGTTTTCGCAAACTGGAGAGCAGTTTGCAAGTGGCTGGTTGCGAGGCTTGCGGTGAAATGTCAAAAATCGAAGCGGGCAGTTTCGAGATGGGCGCAGCCGACGGCGAACCTGAAGCCCTTAGCAGTGAAAAGCCGCACCACCGCGTCACGCTCAAGGCCTTTGAGATCGGCCGCACCGCGGTGACCCAAGGTCAGTGGGAGGCCGTCATGGGCGCTAACCCCAGCTTTTTCAAAGACTGTGGCGTGGCCTGTCCGGTCGAAAATATTAGCTGGAATGAAGCGCAGGAATTTTTGAAGAAACTCAACCAACAGACCGGACAGAAATACCGATTACCAATTGAGGCAGAGTGGGAATATGCTGCACGAGCGGGCACCAGCACGGCGTTTTGGTGGGGCAACGGCATCAGCCCGGCGCAGGCGAACTACGACGGTAATTTGACCTACAACGGTAGCGTCAAAGGCGAAGATCGAAAGCGTACGGTGAAAGCGGATAGTTTTGCACCCAACGCGTGGGGCTTGTACAACGTACACGGCAACGTCTGGCAGTGGGTGCAAGACACCTACCATGCGAATTACAACGATGCCCCATTGGACGGCAGCTCTTGGGAGGATAGCAATACGAAGCGGGTTCTGCGCGGTGGGTCCTGGTACATCGGCCCCTGGCGCTTGCGCTCGGCCAGCCGTTTCGGGAAAACGCCGGACGGCCGCGACGAGGACGCGGGCTTCCGTATCGCCAGGACTCTTTAGACTTTGGCACTTTTACCCTTTTACCCTTTTACCCTTTGCAAAAAGAAACGCATGAATCAGCCAAGTAAGTGCTAAGTGAATGCTTTTGGGGTATGTGGGCGAAGCCCCCATACCCCAAAAGCGGTCTATTTCGCAAGGCAATTGAAGGCACTTTCAGCAAAGATCCAAAACCATGAACGACGCAACTTCTTTTGCAGCCCATGCTCAACGCACCGGATCGCCGGAGCCGGCCGTTATGGCTATGTCGCAAGTCCATGAGGGCTTCCCATGGGCCTATTCTCTAGGGCAACTATCCCAGCTTAGCAATAGCGGACCTCAGCTACCTGCGCTCTGGCCCACTTTAGCGGGCGGGCTGTGGCTGCGCGTGGCGGCAGAGTCCGAGACGGCTGCGGCCCAAGCGCTGGAAGCCACCGCGCTGGACTTGTTCGCCAATCTGCCCTGGCAGGCGCTGTCGGTGCAGGTGTTTGACTTTGGCATCCGCAAGCGCTTTCCGGCCTTGGCGCAGTTGCAGGCCATGGGCCTGTACCGTATCTTCCACGATGCGCCCGAAGCACAAAAGGGCCTGGCCGAGCTGGAGCGTTTGGCGCGCCACCGACACCACCAGTTGCTCGACGCTGACACGCCCACTATCACCGCCTATAACCAAAGCGTACCGCGCCCTGAGCCCTATGTGCTGGTGGTGTTGAATGTGGACGATTTTCCGCAAGATGCGGGCACCACCCAGCGGCTATCCGCCTTGTTGCAGGAGGCACCGGCCGCAGGTATTCACGTATTGGCGTTCAGCCGGTGGATAGCGCCAGAACCTGACTCTGGCAACGACCCCGCTCAGCGCGTCACCCCACCAGCCGAAAAGGTTCCACCTCTGGCAGCGACCCTGCGCGTGCTGTACCCCGAGCTGTTGGTCGAGCAGGGCGAAGCGCCGGATACCGCCGCAACCTTGCGCATTCTGGGTGGCCCAGGCTCGCAAGACCTAGCAGCTGTCATCAGCCATCACGACCTTGCATTGAACCTGCCAAGTCAAGATTTGGCTGCACAGCTAAGTGTGATGCGTGAACGCGCCCTAGCCGAAGAGTCACACAGCGACAAGCAGGATTTCTTGCACGTCCCCGTGGGTCAGACGCTGGATGGACGCAGTACCATCTACTGGAGCATGGGCGAGCGCAGCAACTGCTACAACGCGCTCATGCTGGGCATGCCGGGCACCGGAAAGAGCACGCTGCTTAACAACCTGATCGTGGGCATTGCCGAGCAGTACACCGCAGACGAAGTTCGCCTGAACTTGATGGATTACAAAGATGGTGTCGAGTTTCAACTGTTTGACCAACACCCCAATGTTGAGCGTATTTTTCTGGACAATGAAGATACAGCGGCTGCCACACAGCTCCTGCAAGAGTTTGCGGCCACCATCCGCCAGCGCAACGAGTTGTTCAAGTCGATGCGCGCCAATATTCGCAACTTGAATGACTACAACCGCCATTGCCCCGATCAACCCCTGCCACGCATCATCTTGGTGGTGGATGAAGCGCAACGCCTGTTGACCGGCAATAGCGTCCAAAGCCAGCGTTTGGCGGACAATTTGGTGGATGTCACAAGGCGTGGACGCTCAACCGGCATTCATATCGTGCTGTCAACGCAGTCACTCAGCGGCGTAAGTGACGTACGCAAGCTTCTGGTTGCCACCAGTATGCGTGCATCGTTCAAGATAAACTCACCGACAGACTCCGAGGGTGTAATGGACTCTGGCAACCTGGCACCGCTGACGCTGAAGCCCTTTGAATTCGTGCTCAACTTGCAAGATGGGAACAAAAGTTTCAATCAACTTGGCTTGGGTTTGCCTCCACCTGATGTGACAGCCCGACTGGCCGCTGTGCGGGCAAAGCGGCCCAAGCACTTGTGCATTCAAGCCAAGGTATTTCAAAGCGCAGAGCAAAAGCAGGCGCAGTCTGAAAAGCCGTCAGCGCCTGTGCCAGATTGGCTAGGCCAAACGCCAGCCCCATCCCCCGTTGATACACCTGAGATACCTGCTCAGACGGCAAAACCAGAGAGCGGTGCTGAGATGGATATTCTTGAAAAAATGCGCCTGCTGCGCGGTATTGTTCCAAACCTTTGAAAGGAAAAACTCTTATGCCAACCATTGACGACTATCAACGACAACTACGTATTTTGGGACAAATGCGCAGCGAATCAGAGGCCGCTAGGCTCCGGTTTAAAACCTCGAAGGACACGTATCTGGATCAAATTGCCAAGTCACGCAACCTGGGTTATATGGGCAACTATGTAGACGAATTATTCAGTCGTGCCCGTGAGTTTTCGGACAAACTCGATGAGTTGTTAGCAGCCATGGTGCGGGGCGAGGTCGAAATTGGCGCTCAGGAGGAGCGAATTCAAGGATTGATCCGCATCGCACAAACCGCGCAATAGACACTTTTACATCAGGAGAAATATATGCCAAACAATATTTCAAAAATCGTCAACGAAGTCAAGGATAAGCTAGCCAGCGTACTTGGGGTGAAAGACGATGAGGTTCAAAGCTACGCCAATCAAATTGATCAATGTAGAAAAATGAAGCAGAACCTGAATGATCTTCAGATGGAGCTTGGGCAAACATTGAACCAGTTCACTGCGTCCGTAATGGCATTGAAGGCTGAGGAATACGTAAGCGAGGAGCTAAAGAATGTGGCTCGAGTTGCAGCAACGTACCCGGATATGGCGTTGGCGTTGTCGCATCATTTAGATCTGCGACATGTGGGCTATATCGATGATCAGGAAAAGCAAGTCACAGCGACTGCAAATGCCGCGCTGGGTGGCGGAAGTTAAGGGGCTCACTTAATGACTTCGAGTTTTACGGATTTGACTTCGCAGATTGCTCAATGTAGGGCAATGAAGCATAGCCTTGAAAAGCTGCACGTGGATCTTGGGCACACTGACCGGAACTTTGGTGAATCACTTATGAAGCTAGAGTTGGCACAGTACCCTGAAGAGGTGCGATTTTTTCTGACAAAAGCTGCGTTTGAGGTTAGGGACCTGGCGCACGAATTGCATCATCATTTGGCTGTGCGCCATGTGGACTATATCGATGATTGCGAAAGACATCTCACAGCTATTGCAAATACGTGGCTTGGCGGCTGAGATAAAGGGGTGAAACTATGCATTCGAGTTCAACATACCCGCAGCAGACCTACGCATCAACACGGGTGCTTAACAGTTACACCCAATACATTGCATTACTGGATACAGTTTATGCGTTGGCAAGAGACACGGAGACTGAGGCTGATGAGCGAACATCTGGGGATGAACTCGAAACGGGCAGGAGCAAAGAAGCGCGAAGAGCTGCTCATCAAACTGGGAAGCCTCAACCCCGCCAATACAAACTGGCCGAGCGATTTCGGCACTTTGACCAAGCGCCAGAAATGCTGGTCATACCGGCTGGCAACTTTCAGATGGGTGCCCACCCTATGGACCCGGATGCCCAAGGGAAAGAGAAACCCAGGCGAGAAATTGTCTTGCCCAGCCCAATTGCCGTTGGCATCACCCCGGTCACCTTTGAGCAATGGGACGCCTGCGTAGCCGACGGCGGCACCCGCTACAAGCCAGAAGACTCCAACTGGGGACGCGGGCCACGTCCAATCATCAATGTCAGCTGGCACGATGCCGAAGAATATGCGGGCTGGCTCACCCGTAAAACGGGTGAACGTTACCGTTTGCTGTCCGAGGCCGAATGGGAATACGCCTGTTGGGCCGGTGCATCGCAGGCTGACAGATACCCTTGGGGTGCTGACAATGGCTTTCGCCAGTTGGAGCACCACGCGTGGTACACCGCCAACGCCAATTCACGCACGCAACCAGTGGGTGGGCGTCATCCCAATGCCTGGGGCCTGCAGGACATGCTGGGCAACGTGGCTGAATGGGTGCACGACACCTTCAGGCCGGATTTGAGCGTTGTCCCTGCCGACGCCAAACCCTACCAAACCGCAGAGCGCGGTGCCAGCAGGGTGCTCAAGGGTGGCAGTTGGCTCGACAGCCCCCGCGCCGTGCGCCCCAGCGCCCGAAGTTGCTTCCAACCCGATCATCGCAGTTACCGGGTGGGGTTTCGGGTAGCGATGGAACTTAATGCAGTGAGCAATCTATGACCGTCTACGTCTTTGCCCTGGGCATCAACACTTACCGCGACCCAATTACCTCGTTGAAATGCTGTGAGCATGACGCGCGCTCAGTCGTCGCCCTGTTTAAGGAAGGCTTTGGCTACCAGGCTGAATACCTGGAGGAGCGCAAGGCCGAAGACATCATTGATCGCTTCAAGGCACTCAGGTCCAAGGTGCAGTCTGGTGATACCTTTGTTTTCTATTTCTCAGGCCATGGCAAGGCCCACAAAAACGATCAATATCTTCTGCTGCCGGGCGCAGATTTGGATGTGCTGGACGACCATAGTGCCATGGGCATTGGGGTGCTGTCGTACACCATGCTAAAGCGCTTGACCAGCGGCCCAGGCTGGCAGGGGGTGCACCGGGTTTTCATTCTGGATGCTTGTCGCAGCGCATTGATGGCCGACAAGGCGGGAGATGCCGCAGTTTGCGACAGCGAGTTCTTGATCCGGGACATGGCCATTTCCAAGTCCGCAAAATTGCCAGTGGATCAGGCTTTCACGGTGATCAATTCATGTGCTGTAGGTGCCACGGCGTCTGAAATTCCTTCGACCAAGCACGGCTTGTTCACGTCGTCTCTTCTGGCCGGTTTGCGCAAAGCCAAGGAGAGTAGCCAGCATGCGTTGATAGACGAGGAATTTGTTCAGTCGATAGGGTCTGACATGGCCGCCGCGGCAGTCGCACATGGTATGCCTCAGGTCTTGCGGCATCAACCGGTGTTTGGCGGTCAGCCCGTAACGCTTAAACCAGCCGCATCTACCAGACATCCCGACGAAGACCTTGAATGGGATATGTGCCAAGCCGCACCAACGGCCGAACGTTTAGAACGCTTTATTAGGGCTTTTCCGCAATCGCAACGACGTGCAGCTGCGCTTTCAATGCTGGAGTCACTTCATTCAGTTGATCCGGCAATGCCAAAGCCGCCCCCCAAAGTTGCGAATACCAAGGCAGGCATTCAAGGCCCAATTGCACAAAAAGTCAGACTTCTGGTTTCCCGGCGAAATTCAAAGTATTTTGTCGTTTTGTTAACACTTGCCGTTTCGGGGTTCATAAGTTTATATATTTTCCTGACCTATCGAGTTGACTCTATCTCTGAAGTTATTAACGTTCGCGAGCTAAAGACAAAGGATGAAAGGGCGTGGACAGAGGCATATGTTATGACGCCTGGACAAGGAATATCTGTATTCCTCAAGCCAAAAGACGAAAAAATATTTCTCTTGGGGCAGAAAATTAAGGACGGGAACTAATTTATGAGGCCATTCCCAACTGGTTTTAGGTGTATAGCACCGTGCCTAATGTTGCTGCTTTGCGGATGTGAGGGGACAAAGGCTGTGCGGCTTGAGGCAACTATTGGCAATAACTTGCAAACTTCTGTGTTAATTCAATATGTCGAAAACAAAGATACATCAAAAGATGGCGTAATTTCGAAATGTGAAGGTTTGAATAGTAAGTTTGAAAAAATTGTTAACTTAAAGGCAATTGCTCTCACGGCGGAAGATTCAAAGCACTGTCGATACGATGTTTCTCTAGAGTACGAAAATATCGATACATTTGCTAGACAGGTAAATGAAAACCAAATATTTGGGATAGATGGTTTAAAGTCACTCTCCGCAAGAAAAGAAGTGCTACCCGGAAATGGGGCAAATTACTACTTGGCAATAGGTATGGATGAAGGTACGTGGGATGCCCCGTTATTAGCTGACTGCAACTCAGATCGTAAGTCTTGTTTGGAATTTAATTTCATTCTTCCGAGCGTTATATCGGACCATCAGATAAAGATGATTTCCGATGAAAAATCATCACCTAGAGCAGCCAAAACTATAGTAACTAAGACAGGAAATGTGTTGTCATTGAAATTAGTTGCAGATGAAGCATCTGCCGTTCATAAATTTGTATTTGGAAACAACAAATTGAGCGAACAAGGGCGCAAAGAGTCAATGATGAAATTTGAAAAATCCATTCAGAATGCATGTCCGCCGGAAGTTTCTGAGAAGAAATTTGAAATAGATCCGGCGAACGTATGTCATCAAAAAGTAATATTAGATCTCACAGGTTTTAATATTAAATTGCCTACGATGACATATATATTTGCAGCGAGCAAGGCGTGTACAAATCGGTTTTTCCCCTGTTGATTCTATATGTTGAAGACAAAATATTTTTTCCTTGTTTAAGTGGAGATGTCGCATGAAGTGGAATTTGATTGGCACAAAGTGCCTACGCCCCGGCTGCGGCCACCGCAACCCCAAAAATGCAGAGTATTGCGAAAAGTGCGGTATCTCGCTCGGCTTTTCACGCCCGGCTATTTTGGATGGCAACCGCTGGCAACCCGCACCGGATGAAATTGCCGTGCATTTCAAAACCCGGGACCTCAAAGGGCTGTTCACCAAAACACTCCATGTGCCACCGGGAATGCGTGCCTGGGTGCTGCAGGACTCTCAAGTCAAAGAGCTTCCAGAAGGTGAATACACGACCGAGACTTTGTTTCAACGATTGAACAGTTTCTTTCAAAGCCCGCATGGCGAAGTGTTGATCACCCGAACGGATGCTTTACCCGTTGAATTTGCCTTCGACAACATCAAGTCCGCTGAACTGCTGGATATGAAGGTTCAAACCACCTTGCATGTCGCCGTGGGTGATGTGCACGCCTTCAGGCGTGGATTCATGCTGGCAGACGGTGCGGTCAGCACCAGCAACCTGCAGCAATTGCTGGCACCAGCGGTGCGCCAGATCATTGCCGAGCAGCTAGGGGCTAAGCACATTGAAGACATGCTTAAAGACATGAGCTTGCGCAGCCAAATCGACAAGGCACTGCTGACTGGTCTCCAGAAGCGCTTCCTGGACATGGGGTTGAAGTTCAGCGAGGTCACGGCTTTCACTTTGCGTCACGACAAACTCGGACAGCAGCAAGATCTGCAAGCCAGTTTGTGGCTAATTCGCAAGGACGCGCAGGTCAAGGCCGAACACGAGCAGACCATCAACCAAATCTATGACGAAAAAGAGTGGGCAAAAATCAAGACTCGCGAAGAGGACATGCGCCGCCGATACCGTTCTGCAAACCTGACGCAAGAAGAGGCCGAGTTCGTCCATACGATTCGGTTGCGTGAGCTGGATTTGTACGAGAAGGCAGCGAAAGCCGATACGCGTGAGAAAGCGATTGAACTGGGGGCACAGGATGCTTTGGCTCGCATGGAAAGCGAGGTTCTAGGCCGGTCGCGCGAGCGTGAGCACAAGGCGCTAAAGGATCAATATCAAGCGTCGGACGAAAAAACCGAATGGGGCCACACTCGTGACTTGGCAGCCCTGCGTCGGGATGCTGAATTGCGCGCAGCCAAGATACGCCGGGATGAAGAAGATGCAATTGAGCGAGAACGCATCAAGAACACGCTGGAAAAAATTGCGATCCAGACCCAGCTTGAACATGCGCGCCTTATTGAAGATGAGGCTGAGCAACAGGAACTTAAGCGCTTGAGCGGCGCAAGGTTGTTCAAAGCGGAGGCCCGTGAGCAACAACTTCTGGAAGCCAGACACCAGGTTGCTGTGGATGATGTGTTGGCTAGTGGCAAGCTCAAGCATCGTGAAATCAATCGTGAACAAGACTGGGCAGATGCCCAGCTAGAAGGCAAGATTGCTGATTTACAAAGAGATGTGCGTATCAAGGATTCCAGCGCAGAAATGACAGATCTTGGAGATTTGCTCAAGCTCGACAACCAGATGGAGATGGACGCGATCAACCGCAAGCTTCATTTGAAACGCGAAGAGCAGCAAATTGAAGATGAAAAACTCGACAAGGCCTTGGTTCGTGAGGTCGCGACGCGCAAGGGTCAGACAGAAGATTTTCTCGCACGCTCAGGGGCCGAACTACAACGCATGACGGTGCTGGGCTCCCTGCCTGACCAGACCTTGATTGCCCTGGCTGACAACCCGGACAAGGTTGCAGCACTGCTGCAAATTGCCACCGTGCGTGTGCATGCGAATATGAGCCCTGAGCAGATTCGTGCCAGCGCACCCGGTCAGACCGCTGCGCCTTTGGCCCAACCCATGTTTGCCTCGGCGCCGAGTGCCCCTTCAGGCCCGTCGCCAGAAGAGCGCACACGAGCCTTGTTCAAGGAAGCGCAGGACGGTGCCAACCAATGGGCAGATCGAATGGAGCGATCCCATGAGTCCGAGCGCAGTGCAATGCTCGCCATGGCAGCAATGATCAAAGACACTGCGTTAGGGGTGGCTCAGGCGAATGCTCAGCCAATAAATGTTTCGGTGGCTACGCCACCACAAGCGCATACATCTCCACAACCGCAAGTTTGGGCTTCGGCAGCACCAGTGCCTTCATCGTTCAAAAGCTGTCCCAAGTGTCGCACCGCTAACGTAGCTGATGCTGGCTATTGCTCCAAGTGTGGTCATCAGTTGCCGTAATTGAGGCAAGAAATCGCCGAACGTTTTAATTTCGTCAAAAGGGGATTCGTTTCATGGCTGATGCATTACCGGTTCGTTTGTTTTTAAATCACCAAGTTAAGTCAAAAATTGGTGAGGCTGGTCAGTTTCCTTGGTGGCTGATTCATACGGGCACTGAAACTATCGGTAGTGTTACCGTGGAATTGCATCAAAGCAGCCCCAGTGATCACATCGCGTTTCAGTCGTTTCTCAGAAACAAATTCATGCTAAATCCTGGTCGGCAATTGAAATGCCCCACCGGTTTCACAGTAAAGCACCCCGGGCACCAAGCACTGGAGGTGCGGGTTACCCTGCAGACTGTGAGTGGCAGGCGGATTGCGTTGAAATCAGAGCAAGACCTTGGTTTTTACTTCGAGAATTCCAGTGTGCCAAGCACTATCCGGATTGAAGGTTCGGCAATAGTCAAGAAAATGCCTCCCGGAACTGTTGTAGAGATTCAAAAAAATGCAATCGTCAATTGGCAAAACGATGATGATCAGGCTGACTCTGCCAGCTATATCCATCAGGAGGAATTGAGAGAAGAGGATGTCTATGAGATTCAATTGTGCGAGCGCATGCCCGACGGGCTTGTTCCGCTGGATTTCGTAGCGTTTTCCGCAGCGTGGGCGCGTCATCAGCGCAGGTCTGTTGCTATAAGTTTTGTGGATGGATCTGAGAGACGCCGGGGTGACGTTGCCCAGGTGGGAGATGCTTATCGACTTCAAGTCAAGCCTTATGAAAGTGGTTATCTCACGCTGATCGCGCGCGGAACGAGCGGTCGTTACATGATTATGTCGCCCAATACGCAATCCACGGTCCATGCAGTGCGTGGGCAGCAGACCTATTTTTTTCCGGGTGATCTTTTCCCAGAGCAACTCGATTTCTGTGATCCTGGCGTTGAATTCGCTCTGGCGTTGGTAACGTCCGAGCCCTTGTTGGCAACGCCGTCGGAACTTATCAATGAAGAGGAAGGGACAGTCAACTCGGCCCATGAAACGTCCGTATATAGCTTGCTTGATGCAGCCCGAAAAAGGCTAGAAACCGCATTGGGATTTACTCAACTTACCGTGAAAGACTAACCCATGCAAATCCCAGGAATGCACTACCAGGACGAAATTTGGACGGTGATAAAAAAGGCGCTTGGCGAGTCTGCCATGGTCGCGTTTGCATTGATCGGTGTCGAAAAACTCAAGAACTCTGATAAGTGGAAGGCTTACGCCAAGCCACTGGAAGATGCTCTATTGATTACGCTGGAAAAACACGAAAAGAAACTTCGACGACGGGTTAATCGGTACGACGAGGATGCCTATGGGCTGGCACAGGACTTGGTGGCGATGCTAAAGGAGTTTCCACTGAAAGAGCAGCAAGGGTGTCCTAGGTACTTGGCTCGCCTTGCGGGTCAACTAACGGGAATCGGCGCGCCGGTGACAGAAGCAAAGTTGCGCACAGTTGCCAATAATGTGTTCACGGAGTTGCGAGATGCAGTGGACGTTGAAGGGTTTAAAGCCGCTTGTGGTGAGGAAATCACTATCAACCGCCTGTTTCATTTGCGCTTGGTGGATGAGCAGCGCCAGGCGATGTTCAAGTTTTTAAGCGCGTGGCGCGATGACGCAGACTTGGCCTCCATGGTTGTCGGGGAGGTTTTGGATCCGCGATTGGAATCACTTTCGGTACGCCGTGCATTAAAGGAAAGATCATGCCCAGCCCGGTGGCTGATGAACTGGGACGAGCACTATGTTCACATTCAATCGGTGTTTTATGAGCGCCATTCAACTATCCCCTTGGATGCAACTCGACGTGCGAAATTAAAGCGTCCTTTGCTCAGCAAGAGCCCCAAGAAATTCACCTACACGAAGGTTTCAATAGACAGCCTTTTAAAGCAGCTGGCATCTTACGAGTCAGTAGTCTCGTCCTTAGGCGGCACAGGGGGGGATGAACCTTGGACTGGTGATGTGGGTGGCCATGTTGTTGATGACGACCCTGATCAACTCCGCGTGAACAACGCCCCTGAAAACACGGATGGCGAATCGAATGATGGCGCTTCTGAGACCGATGTTGAGGAAGAACCCAGATCGCTGGTTGACGAGGTGAGGGGCGTGACAGATGGTGAATTCACACAACCAGACGATGACGGTGCGGGACCATCCCCCGGCAAGGATACCGATGAAGATCACGACGAAATCGAAATCGAAGACGAAGTAGAGGACGAAGCACAGGGCGAATTGCAAGGCCTAGGTCATGAGTCCAGTGTTGACAGCGATGAATACGATCCCGAGGTGGCGGTTGAGAATGCCCTGACATACCGTTGCCTTAGACAGTTTCCGCTGACAGTGCAAGTAGGTGTTCTGCGGAATCTGGCACTTGGTGCCGGTGATGGACAGAAGGATGACTTGGTGGAAACAGTGCAAGCAATGGGTGTTTTTGAGAAGTTTCGTTGGCCCGTATCAATCAGAAGCCTCTCCGATGCGAGGCTCGCGAGCGAAACTCGGTTGCCAGAACACATGGAATCAGTCAGCGTCAAGGTCTTCAAGGAAATGGTTGAACTGGCGGTGAAAGCGTTTGCGCAATGCGCCAGGGAAACCCTCGCGCAAGAGCGCAAAGCGCGCAACTCAAACTCGTAAGGAGAAGCATGATGACTACTCGAAAATCTTCATTCATTGATGACATGTCCATTCAGGCCATGATGAAACAGCACAAGGCCAATGACTATCTGGTGCTTGACGACGACATTCTTAAGGCGGCGTTAGAAAACTCGCGCCCACTTTATCGCAGCGAGTGGAAGGCTCTACTTGATTCACCAGTAACGCTTCGGCGCATGCAAGTGCTGGCCAATCTACGGCAAAAGAAGTTGGCGTCAATCCCATTGATGACGGTGAGGGAGGCAGCCAATGACCACCATTGGTCCAGCAGCGCAGGCCTATTGCGTGCGGCAGACAGTGGTGGTGCTGCGCCCATATTGAGCACAGAAGATGGTTTTTGGCATCTGGTGTTCCTGAAATCAACCTCGGGTTGGCGCATGGTGCTCAAACTCGATGTGGACAACGCGCCATTTGCACAGGAACTACTTAAAGAATTGCCCGAATTGGCTGTATTGGATGGGCATAAACAGGCCCTGCTGATAGCCCCACTGGATGATGATGGCGAAGTCACGGGTACTTGGCCCTTGTCCACTGATCCGTACGCTCATTTTATGGCGCATGGTGGTAAGTTCGACGTTGTGCGCGCATGACAGCCACAGCCATGCAGCCGCAGCCTGATCAGGCCTCGACTTCACCACTGGGTGTTGGTGTTTTGGCCAGGCGGGGCCAAAACGGCGTGGTGCCTGAGGGCTGCTTCGGTCTGAGCCGCGACGGCGAGCGTGTTCAACGGCATCTCGCCGGCAAACCTGCCAAGACGCCGAAAGGTGGCCGTCTGTGGTGGGTGTGCGAAGGCCCGGTTGAACTGCGTTTTGCTCCACAACCGCAGTCCCCGGAGGCGGGCGTGCAGGTAACGATTGAACTATTTATGCCCAATGGCGCGTTGGACAACAATTGGGTGAGATGGATGGACGAGCAACCGGACACGGTCGACTCAGGCGTGCTCGCTTTTGATTTGCGTGAACGTGGGCCGTTGAAGAGCATCCCCCCTTGCGTCGGGCAAGATGAATTGACCCGCCGCGCCAGAATGCTTAGCGCGGATCTGGTGAACGAGTGCGGTCTGCGATGTACCTCGTTGACAAGGATAGATCTTTTCCCGAATGTTGATACTTCGCAGCCCGTGACCGCTCAGTCAAACGCCCAGCAGACCAGTATGGCTACGCCCGCCGCTTCAGAGCAAGCACGACCGATTCCAAACGCAATTGGCAACCCCAATTCTTGGGCGGCCCTTGCCGCTCAAGACCAACGTGCAGGCCGCAGGCTGTTTCTTGAATTACCGCTGCTTGCCACCGCCGTTCGAAGCTGGGCCTGGGTTAATACCGAACCTCTGTTTAGCATCCAGCGCGACCTGTCCGAGCGGCTGAACCACCTCGCTGGCACTTTGGGGCGTTTGCCCTCACTCCAACCCAATGCGGGGCCAAAACGAAATCCTGACGTGACCACTGGTCGGCTGATTGCTGCCTATTCGCAAAGGGCTGTTGAAGCCCTGGGATCCGCATGGGCTGTGATGGAAACGGTGCCGCCCCACGAAGCACCTAATGCCCAGTGTCTGGCGCTTTTGGAGGATGCAGTCAGGCGATTAGAAAACGCAGTACAACGCCGCAAGCAACCATGGTGGGAGCTTCAGGAATGAGCACGTCGTCTGTGGAACCAGGTGTTGCACGCTGCCAGTGCTTGCTGGCTGGTGGTCGGCGCATCATTGTGGATGCTCAAGCCAGCCCTGACTGGAGCCGCATCATCTCGCCGGTTAAAGTGAAACAGGGGCAATGGAGTGCTAGTTTCGTCGATGCCGCTAAGCAATGTAATATCGAGGCGAAAGATGCCTACGCGAACCATCAACGCGCTTTGCAAATGGCGATTTCCAGCGCCCGCATTCATGAGCGATTGGAAGAAGTGCATTTTCAGGTCGAGCACAAGGTGTCGGTGGTTGATAGTGCCGTGCTTGTCTCTGCAGAAAACACTGCCCGACTGCCCAATGAGCTAAGCATGCTCGCCGCTGAATTTTGCGCAGTAGTGGCTGATCGCGCAAGTCGCGGTCTGATGTCGTACGGCGATGACCAATGGATTGTCCTGGGGCAGTGTACTGACTGGATCACCGGTCACATCCATGCGCTGCCAGCTCCCTGGCATGAGGCGTCGCTACGCCAACTGCTGTGTCAAGCAAACTTGGGGCCCGTCACCATCGTCCTGCCAGAACCACCAGACCAAGTCTGTGAAGATCTGTACGATGCCATTGAGGCTCAGCACCCCCAAGCACGAGTGCGCCAGGTGCAGTCCTTGGCCAGTTTCAGCGGTCAGGTGACGGCCACCGCTACTCTGAGGCGACAGAGCGCACATTTTCCGATTCTGTCCTACAGTGTTCGCGAGCCGGATACTCTGTTGGAGCTTGAGGTGGTTGTGCGCAAACTATATCCTGGAGAGGCACCTGCAGTTCACATTGCAGGATTGCCGCCGGATGGTCATGGCACCCGGCAACGCATCATCCAAGTGCTCGACGCCGTACGCGCTAAAGACCCACACGGTCAGCGTTGGTACACCCTGGTGCGCATGCCAAATAAGAATGTCCAGCAACACTCCTATGAGCTCGCTTTGGCCGTGGCTGACCGCATTGCCAGGGGGCGTGAATTTTCCGGTCCCAGACGCGTCCTTGCTACGGGGGCCATTGCTGCCGGAGTTGTTAGCGATTCAGATGGAGGGGCGATCTATCCCCGAGGAAAGGTATTGCACGTTGAAGGGGTGGAACGTAAGCAACGCTTGATTGAGCGAGAGGCCAAGGAGGACGACACGGTGTTGCTGCCGGCTAACTGGCAGGGTCAAGTCAACTTTTCTTTTGCGCGGATTCCGGCGGGTAAGCAGCCCCAGATCGTTTATGTGAATTCGGTGGTTCCGCTTGGTTAAACTTGTATCGTACCGTGATCTCAGAACGAAAATTTCACAGGATAATTTTATCTGCCAAACTGTCTGGTGTATACGTTTGTAACAAATTCAAACTTGAAGATACTGGGTCTATTTATGGAAGACTACGGCGTGCGCCAACTTGAACATCATGCCTGGTACTACGCCAACAGCCAAAACCGCACCCAACCCGTGGCCGGTCGCCACCCCAACGGCTGGGGGCTGTACGACATTCTAGGTAATGTCAGTGAATGGGTGCCGGATCATCACCACCCCGACTACAGCGTATACCCCGCCGACGGCGTGGCGCACCGTACAAACAGCCGTGGAACAAGTCGCGTTTTGCGGGGAGGCTCCTGGCTGGACAGCCCGCGCGCCATCAGCCCAAGTGCTCGGCAACGCTGGCAGCCGGATCATCGTAACTACAGCAGTGGATTTCGAGTGGCTCTCACTGTTGAGATAAATGACATGCAGCTATGACTAGCGCCACCAATTTCTTTTGCGTTGCAAGCTGCAACTACTCCCCTCGTTTTCATAGACTGATTGGTTGCGAAAGCAACGCGAGGACGTTCGCAACTTTAAACCGCGAAGGTGAAGGCATGGTGCGATCAAGCTGCGAAAAAACTGACGATGGTTTTCATACAAAAGGAGGTTGCACGATGTAATAACAGCGCGTTATTGAAATTGTTTGCTGGGACGTGTTCGGTTGCAGTCAGCGATGACTCTTATTTGATATTTACTTTTAATTGACTTTTGAGGGAATGAAGATGTACAAAAATAGGTTGGCTTATGGATTGGTCTTTTTGGTGGCTGTGTTTTTGGCAGGTTGCGCCACGCAAAGTAAGAAACCGATTGATCAGGATTTAATTACTTTGGTTCAGTCCAAGCGAGGTGCTGCGATAGCGGTGAGTGATCGCCTTTTGTTCGATATCGGGAAATCCGAAGTCAAAGCTCAGGCCGAAAAGGCGCTTGATCAAGTGGCGGATATCTTGAAGACTCCGAAATATGCCACGACTAATGTTCTTGTTGAGGGTCATACTGACAATCAGGGAAGTGCTGTTTACAACGAGAAACTATCCATCGCCCGTGCTACTGCGGTGCGGCAGGCCCTGCTGGCGCGAAATGTTCAACCCAATAGGCTAATTGCAAAAGGTTATGGTTTATCTGAGCCCGTGGCAGCCAACGATACGGAAGAAAACCGTCAAAAAAATCGCCGAGTTGAAGTAGTTTTCCCTCAGGAAACTGTTGACTCTCTGAAGGCAGGCATGGAAGACAAGTTTGATTTCAATTCGGTTGTCAGCAATGCGCTCGATAGCATCAAGGGATTGTTCAAATAATGCCAGAACGTACTGCCCATGCGTTGCGTTTGCCAATGGGCATTCTCGGTCTCGCACTTGCTGCGTTTGTGCCGAACGTTGGAGCATTGACTCTTCATGAGTGCGCGAAAGCGGGCGATGTCGTCTGCATCGAACGTGAAATTGCCCGCGGTGCGGCTCTAGATGAACTCGACAATCGTGGGCGAACGGCGTTATACCTGTCAGCTGAGTCCATGGTTGAGAGTCAAAACACCGGGGATGCGAACCGTGCTGCTGCTGCTCTGCTTACTTTGTGTGCCCACGGGGCTTCGTGGGACTTGGTGCCAGTCAGCGCTTTACTCCGATTGCGCAATAAACTGCCAACAGCCCGCCAGGCTCTCGAAACAATAAAAGCGCCAAACAATCTCAGTAAATGGCAAAGCGCAATGCAGGATGAGCGTTTTCGGATGGAACTCGGGCTGACGCGCGACAATTTCGCACGCGCTCGAGATAACGTTGATCTACTTAAACGTTCGGGGCGCTTCGTTGATTATTACGTGGCGTATGCTGTTACCCGTGATACTCAGTATGCCAAGGCTGCGCAGGCAATAATTAGCACCAAATCGGAACGTATTGCCCTGGAGCACATGGCAATCCTTACCGTACCGGACCCTGGCGAGTTGCTTGCGGTAGCTGTAGGTGCGGACAGAAACACCCTGCCACGCCGGGAGGCAAAAGGGGGCGACTTTTTTTTGCTCAGTGACTTACAGGGTGGCAAAGAATTTACCGGCTGGGTGCGATTGCGGCCTTCGCCGGAGTCACGGGTGCCGTTGTTGCATGGCGATTACCGGGTGCAGACCGATTTGCAGTTTGATGTCGCGCCGCTCCTGAATGGCCAACCCGATTGGGAGCATGCGGTACCACTAAATGTGCCGCTATATGTCGACATTCACCCGCCCTCGTTTGTTGGGGCGGTATTCATCGAATTGTCGGCGCTTTCGTCAGTGATCGCCGAAAAAGGCCAGGTTTTGGGTGGTGATTTCGCAATGCGTCGGCAGCCGACGGCAGTGGTGCGCAAGTTCGACAGACTGAAAGAAAAGTCATGAGGTATCTGCTGACTTGTGGATTTGTCGCTTGTCTTTGCTGGAGCATGGCAACGGCGCAGACCTATGATTTCGATGCGCTAAAAAAAGCGCCGGGAGAAAGCAAACCGGCTGAGGTCGTGAAACCGACTGCACGAAAAGCGGAGCCGTCGATCACTGCAGCGCCTGCAATTTCTCATTCGAATAGCGTTTCAACGACGCTTGAGCGCAATAAGCAGTTGTTTTTAGATGTCTCCGAACACTGGATCAGTGAATTCAATTCAAAGAACTATGCAGAGGCTCATCGTTTGGCCATCCAATTGTTGGATGTTTCTGGTCAAGCGGGGATGTCGAAATTAAGCAACGCTGAGGCGCATCGTGCGCTGGCACTAGTGTTGGTGGTCCAGGGCTTTTCCAGTGATGCCACCACCGAAGCGGAGCAGGCTTTGGCCATTTTCCAAGAGGCAGGTGAGCACGAAAAGGTTGCATCACTGGTTGCTGAGTTTAATTCCGCACTAAATCAGGTAGATCAAGAGCAAGCCGAGCACCAAACCTCAGACGCGGCACGGCAACCCGATCCACCCCAACAACCAGACCAGCCTTCCCAATCCTTACCTGATGCCGACTCGACATCAAATTGGTGGGATGGGATCGTTAATCCACAAACAATTCTAGCAATACTGATGTATCTGGCTCAAGGCCTGGCCGCGGTTGTTGAATTCGTGAAAAGAGGATTTGAGATCCTTGCATTGCGCCCAGAACAAACCCCGCTTGAGATGTTGCAAACGTTTTTAATGATTCTTCTGACTTCGCTAAGTCTAGCCTTACTCATACCCTGGTTGCTCAAGGTACTGGCACGGATAATCGTTGTCTTGGTCCATCTGGTCTCTCTGCCGTTTTACCTCCTTTACGCCGTGGTCCGTTTCACTTTGGGTATGCTGATCCGTTATTGGTACTTTCCAATGATTGTTGTCAGCCTCGCAGTGATTGAGAAGTTGTCGGAAGGCGCGATTACCCATTTGGTTGAAGAATCAGATATTTGGCATTTGGTAATTGTGGCAGCGGTATTGCTCTTCTTTTTTGGCAAAAAAGGATTGAGAAAGCATGTGCATTAAGCGGGAAATCGACCTCGCTAAGGTTTTCAATATTAACTTTTAGGGGGGAAATGTGTTTTGTTATCAATGTGGTGCTGAAAATATTTCGGGTGTTAAGTTCTGTGGGAAGTGTGGAGTTGAGCAGCAATCGGCAGGGGATGAAACTATTCACGCAAAAAATGAGTGCACATCCTATTTACCGCAGTTCGAGCGGACCTCTGACAATGAATTGTCGCGGGCAGAAGTAGAGCGGGATCGCATTTACTCAGCCTTGGAAAGGCTGATGCAGAAACATCTGGCAGAAATCCAAATCCTAAAATCTGGGCCATATGAAGCACAACCGTGGGTGCATGCAGAGGCATGGGTGCCACATCCAAGTAAGCCTCAAATGATGTCACGGCGTACGTTGAGGATCAATGTGCGCTCTTGTTCCTTTCAACGTTTCCCGATTGAACGGGATATTGCGATTTGTGAAGTGCGTTTTAATAATTCTGTAAAAAATAAAAGGATCAGCAACGTTATCGAACTGGATGATGCAACTATCGAACAATTTTTTCTCTATTTGATTGCCAAACGCGAGAAAGGTATGAGTGGATTCTCGTTGATCTGCTCCAGGCAGTGGGGGATCGATCTCTGGCGCCCTAATAACCGCGTTATGTTGCTTAAGCGATTTGATTTTTTCTCGATTGGGTTGCAAACCCTGTTTTTTCTTGGCGTATTTACACTTCAGCTCTTCGGACTAGGTGTTGTCTTCTGGATTGTTGGTGTCCTGCTTTGGTGGAGGCGAAGGTCCTCACCCGCATATACCCTGAAATCCGGCTTTCCAGTACAGGAGCCGCGGCGTTTAGCTCGCCTGGACTCATGGCAAACTGTAATCAATCAACTTGGTGCTGCTAAGGATTTGGTCAGAAAAGAAATTTTGACTGAACTAGATTTAACTGCAGAAAAAGGCTTTCAGGCGGAAATTGAGAAAATTTGGTATGTTGGTTTGCGAGGCAAGGAGGAGCGCGAGCAACTGGTCATTCGCTATAAACGTTCCATGGCATTCATTCATATCTATCAGTACGAAAAGGATTTATATGTTGCCTGGGACGCTCACCTAAACCGCGGTGTTTGGAATGAAAAAGTGCTGGTATCCGGTGTTCATGCCGAGACAAATAGCTATTGTCGATTGGTTGTTCCAGAGCACGGCTGGAAAGCCGCCAATGAATATGACCTAACCGACGCCAACTGCCTTATTGAGCGACTCCATTCGGTTGTTACCAGAGTCATTCGTCGGCAAATTGCCCTTTACCATATTGATCAAGAGATTGACTTCTCTATCATGCGTGAGCATCGGAGAGGTTTGGCGACTCGATCCGAGCAAGACTCAGAGAGTGGCGGAAAATCGATGAAGAGTACGTTCGCCAAACGTTTTGCTCGAAAGAGTTAATCACGATGTACTTTGCCCGTCTTGGAGACGATGAACTCTTGATTGCCGCGCTACGATGGCCGGTTGATCAGGGTCCATTGCTGTCGCCTGGCTGGCTGGCTGTGCTAGCCGGTGTACGCGATATCGATCTTGCCTTGCGTCTGCACATTACTCCCCAAGCTAAATCGGCCGTCTTACTGCTGAATGCTCCAGCGAAGCGCGTATCTGACCTGCGAAGAATTGTGCAGGCTTTGCTTGAAGCCCATGACCGGCCTGAAGTATTGCAGTCACCCGCCAGTCGAGCGGAGTTCGACAGCATTGCAGAGGCATTGCAGCCCGAGCAACGTCGTCTGCAACATGAAGACATTACCATTCGCGGGCACGCATGGGGTGAAGTGGGGCGGCTTTGGCCGGTCGTGCAAGCCAGTCATGGGCTCGCCGACATTATTTGGCAGATCAATCTGCGGCGCTGGACACCTGAACCTGCGACGCTACGGCAAGTCAAGCAGCGCACTTATTGGTGGCACGCTGAAAGTGATTTTCCGGCTCATACGGCTCGATCTCAAGCAGAGCAACTGTCGGCACTAGAAGCGCCCGGTTGGATTGGCTGCGAGATGTTGGCTTGCAACTCCACCAAGGATACTTGTAGTTGGGAAACTGCCATCCTAGGAAAACTGCCGACAGCGCGTATCGTCCGCGATGAGGCGCTTGATTGGTATTTGCCCTATGCACTTCATCCATGGGGGTATAACGAAGCAGCCTTTAGCCTAGAAGCCCTTGCGGCCAGTTGTTGGTCACCGGGCGACCTTGAAAAGCTTGGCAAATTCCAGTTTCAGGCAAAGCGCAAGCCAAAGTTCACCAAAGAGGACATAGATCTACTGCTCTACAAGAAGCGCAACCTAGGCGAAATCGCCGATGCAGCAGCCCAAGCGGCATTAAGTCGTTATCTGACCAAACTTAATGCCGAACAAGCGATCGAGCGCGACAAGTTGGAAGGGCAGATTTCCTACATCGCCGCGCTGGGCGCAGCGCCCATCGAAGTTCTGGTAACGCTGGCAAAAGACCCGAACAATGCCAAGCTGCTTGTCGAAATCGTCCAACACGAAACCTTCACCAAAATGTCCCCGGAGCAGATCCAGGCCGTCAAAACTGGCCTCGCTCCGCAATCAGGTTTAAATAGCCAACAGATGATGGATATGCTGATGAGAATGCACAGCGACACAATTAAAGGCATGACAACCATGGGGGGCCATATCAGCGAGGCTGCGGTCGGTGTTGCCCAGGCCACTTCCGGGCGAGGTAACACACAACCAGCGAAGCCCAGTTGTCCCAAATGTCGCAGTCCAATCAACAGTCCGCTGCCACGCTTCTGCATCCATTGCGGCCAATCCCTGAGCCACTTATGAAAAATACAGTATGAGTACCTATCTACTTTCGGTCTGCATCAACTGTCGAAGTAGACAATAGAAGGTCTAGACGGCGCTTGGTGTATTGGAGGAAGCCCCGTCGCTTATGAATGAAGACCCAAGCTCTGACTTTGTTGCCCCCGGCAAGTAATAGGTATTTAAATAACTTATCGTCGCAAGGTTTCTAATGACTTTAATTGCCAAGCTGTTCACACGACTATTGCCACTAATCAGGCATATCACCGGTCAGTTCGTTATTTTTCCGCTTCTAACGATGGTTGGAATGGTCGTTCATGCCGGGCCAGAGGCAGCATTGACGCAAATCGATCTTCCCGCCTGTGAAGCATCTGCCCCTGGATCGACACAGGGGATATCAATAGGCTTGGTTCAACCCTATACATCCGAGCACGTACTTAATTACGCTGCCCGCCTGACGCTTAAACACGCCAATGTCAGCGTGTGCAGCGAGTCCTGGAGCAGTGTGCTACCGCGTTGGGTACCTTGGGCTAGCGAGTTGGAGCGCGGCCATGGGTTTGCGGCGTTTGCTTTGGCTTTCGTGTTGGCGGTGACTGGGCTTTGGCTTTGCACGCCACGGGAATTTTGGCGGCGTACCACCCTGCTTGGGGTGCTTGGTGTCGGTTTCCTGACCTGGGTACTCGGTGTGGGTTTTATGGCTGGTTTCCATGCGCTGGGTGGGCAACGTCTGCTCTATGGCACGGTGGTGTCCTTGCACACGCCCAAGCAGGGCAACCCGGCCTGGTTCGATGTGAAAGGTGCCCGCGAATTGGAGGCTGTGTTAGCCCAGTTGGGCGTGTTGCCCGATGGGGCCGCTCAGGATACCCCGGCCACTGGACAGTCTGATTCTGAGGGAGTGACTAACTCAGCAACTGTGCCAGCCCCATCGGGCGCCTACCGCGTGTACCACCGATTAAATGTTCGTGAGGCTTCGGGTATCCAGTCTGCCTGGATCGCTACCCTGACTCGGGGAGACGAGGTGCAATTTGACGGTGCCACCCAAGGTGATTGGTGGCGCATTCGCATCCGTACTGGCCAAATCGGCTGGGCCAGCAGTCTTTGGCTGCGGCGACCTCAAGAAATGTCAGCCTCGATGGCAGAGTTGCCAAAGTCATAGATCATCCGATAACGGCGTGACCAACTGCCGTCTACCTCATGTTTCATGCACTGCCCCGCAATACTCGGGGCAGTTGCACTTCTGGACTTTGATCCGACCAACTTCTCAATTGATAGTTGCCCGATCCCCCGGCAAGTAACTTGTATCCCCACCCACCAAGGGCTGGCATTCAACCCGGGCACTGACAGGAGCAAGCACATGACTGCACTATTTCATCGCTGGACCAATTTTTGGCGTGGCGAATTGCCAGCATCCCAGAGCGATGCAAGTAAAACAGACTCAAATACCCAAGCATACCGACCACCCCCACCCCCACCCCCGCCACCGCCGAAGTCATCAGAATTTGATGATTTTCCACGTGCATCACCGCGTGGCATGACTACGCCAACCTTGAAGGATATAAGTATCACGGTATTGCGTGAACAGCGAATGAGCCTGGACAACGCACAGAGAGACGCTCTGAATGACTTACAAGGGTTAGAGGCTGATCGGCAAGGTCTTGTTGCCCGCTACGCCGAAGTGCGTCTGAGTGGCACTAAGGTTGCATTGGCGGCGATAGAGCGGCAGTACAAGAGTCTGCAAAGTCGCATTCGGCACCTTGAAAAACGACACGATCAACTAAACAAACTCCTTCAATTATTGCAAGAAACCGAGGAAATCAAGGAGACCCATCAGTGGCGCGAGTCAAAGACGCATGGCGGCGTTCTAAACATTGACCTGCATAGCTTGACAGGACTGCTCGAACAAGCAGTCGCTGATGATCTGAAAAACGACAAGCTCTTAGACGAATTGCTGTACGGGTTGGACAACGAAAGTCAGAAAGCTGCCATGGCCCGCGAGGGTTCAAGCAGCGCGGCGCGACAAGAACTGATGGACTTGAGCGAAACGGAGGTTCAGCGTGCAAGTACCGCACAACTGATGCCATTAGAGCAAGCTGCTGATTTGTTTGACCAGTCGATGGCCCACAGGGAAGACTCCTTACGTCAACGTACAGGAGCAGCACAATGAACAACGACAGACAAACACCACTGAGTCAACGGCTCAATCTCAGCGTAGCAGCCTTGCACAGTGGTGATATTGAACGCGCGCGTGAAGGTTTGATCATCACCTCACGCCAGTTGACCCGTCGTGCTCAATATATGGAGGGTGATTTGCAGCGGCGACATGAAGAGCTTGCGTTGCGTTTTTGGGAGCAGGCGCAACGTTTGCAGTCCTCTTTATTTCAGATATCTGAACGGTCTGCATCTCTGCAATCTGTTGGGTTCAACTCTTTGCCAGAGCGCTTACCAAACGACGTTCCGTCTAAGTCTCCCCCTGCCGCAACGCCAGCAGTCATACTGCCAGATGAAGACGGTACTCATGGTCTCGCCGGAGTCATTGGCGCTGATAAGGTCAAGAAATTGCTGCGCGCACGCTTTGTTGACCCATTACGTGATCCGGCCCGCGCAGCTCTGTACAAACAGTCGGCGCATGGTGGGCTTCTGCTTTATGGGCCTCCCGGTACGGGCAAAACATTCTTGGTAAGAGCTCTGGCAAATGAGTTGGGGCTGCCGGTGTTTTCAATAAGTCCTTCGGAAATTGTTTCGAAATGGCTGGGGGACTCAGAAAAACAGCTGGCACAGGTTTTTGAAAAAGCTCGTCTGCACCCTGCAAGTTTGATCTTTGTGGATGAAATTGATGCACTGGCTCCGACCCGCGATGCCGGTGGGGATGCGAGTGGCTCCATGCAACGACTCTTGACGCAACTCTTAACCGAGTTGGACGGCTTTGAGCGCCATGCGGGCTGCTTGCTATTTGTGGGCGCTACCAATCGACCTTGGGCGGTTGACCCTGCGCTGCTGCGCCCGGGCCGCTTTGATGCATTGGCTTACGTGGAACTCCCCACTTCCGAGGTGCGCGCCAATCTTCTGAAGCGGCAACTAAAAGGCGTTCCCATCGAGACCCACATGGACTGGAGCGAAGCGGCGGGTTGGATCAAGGGATGCTCCGCGGCAGAAACAGTTGCCTGTGCCAGTCAAGCTGCCCGTCTGGCCTTTCAAGACGCGGTTCGCTCGGGCCACAACCGGACCGTGTGCATGGCCGATCTAAAAGCGGCAAGTCAGACCATTTACCGCGCTGCGTCTATAGAAGTGCTTGCACGATTTGATGAATTTGCCAAAGCGCATGGTTTGCCACCTGCTACCTGCGGTGATGCCGCGGCTGACCTACAGAATTTAACCGTCAACGCCAATACTACGTCGACTATTGCTTTGCCCGGCGTAGAACCCTTTCGATTTGTGCAGGCCCGTGATCTGAAAGCAGACATTGAGGTATTGCCCTTCATTTGTTACGCTTTGCAGCATTCCGGAATTGCGCCGATTCGACGACTCGTCATCGAAAACAACGGCACGGAAGAGAGCCAAAATTTGGTAGTTGAACTGGCCTTGGTGCCTAGCGACTATGGCGACCCTTGGACCATAAACATCGCAGAGCTGCCCGCTGGAAAATCTTGGACGATCGATAACATCAGCCTTCCGTTGCGTCTGGATCGTCTTCGTACGGTCCAAGAAAAAGAGCGTGCCCATATCCGCATTACTGTAAGAGACAAAGACGAGGTGTTGCTGGCCCGCACACAAGAAGTACCTGTTTTGGCGTACAACGAATGGGTGTTTATGCCCGAGTTCTTGGAGCTGTCAGCAGCATTTGTGCAGTCAAACTCTCCTGCACTTCACCCAGTAGTGCAGTCGGCTGCTAATCGTCTGGAAGCTGCCTGCGGTAGTCGTGCTTTTTCGGGATACCAATCCGGCATCAAGCATGTGCTCTTAATGTTGCAGTCCATGCACCAAGCCCTGGTCGAAGACCATTCGTTGGACTACATCAATCCACCGCCGAGCTTTGAGATAACCGGGCAAAAGATACGCCTGGTTGCCGATACGCTGACCCAGGGCAGGGGCACCTGCCTGGACTTGGCCGTGCTGCAGGCCGCTCTATGGGAGCATATTGGACTACGCCCCTGTTTGGTATTGGTGCCAGGCCATGCCTTCATGGCCTGCTGGATGAAAGACGGCCAAGTGCCACAAGCGGTGATTTCTTTGGGGGACAAAAGCTTGACGGCCAAGGCTATCTGTCAAGCCATTGGAGATGGTGATCTGCGCTTATTTAACTCTGTCGAGGTGGCGCAGTGCCAATCGCTTATGCAAGCGGAAGCCAATGCTAAAGCCATTCTGGCGCAAGTGCTGGATCAAGAAGGAGATGTCCATTTGATCGACATAGCTGCAAGTAGAGCTAATGTAACTCCGCTACCTTAACAACGCGGTGGAGAATGCCATGCGCGCGGTGTTCGAGCTGCCAGGTCACAAGCGCTACTGCACCACACATTGATGCAAACCTGCTTGCGGAGTCGTTCTTGGCGTTCAGCTTGGCCGCCCTACATTTTGATGGGCGCCGTTTTAACCGCGATTGCAGACGAATACCCCGCCCGATGGACCGGATTATTGCCACGCGCGCTCGCCATCAATCCGCTCCCCCGGCAAGTATCTGGCAGTGGCACCTCTCAAACCCGATCCTTCGAAAGGAAAACTAATGTCTCCCACTGCATATCAAAACATGCCCGATATCGCCGTTTTTGTTGATATCGAAAACTTCTGCGGCTATTGCGAGGAACTGGGAATGCCAGTGGACCTTGCGCCGGAAATAGAGGCCTTGGCTCAGACTGGCCGCATCGTAGACCGCCGCTCGGTCGGAGACATCACCGCCTTGCCGCAGCCCCTCTTCAATCACAGAAAAGTGCGTCAGATGTTGCAGGCCAATCATGTTCAGCATCAAGATGTCCCTCACCTCTCTTACTTTAAAAACAGCGCCGACATTCAACTGGTGGTCGATGTTATGCACCTAGCATTGACCACTGACATTACTCATTTCGCTATTCTGGCCAATGATCGCGATTTTGTTCCTCTTTTTCTGAAGCTACGGTCCATGGGTCGAACCGTGATCGGGTGTGGCCCCTCGCAAGCGGGCGTAAACGCGTACTACCGCTCCGCCTGTGATCGGTTTTATTTCCACGACGAACTCGTCGGGCGCCAAAAATCTCTAAGACTTGCTGTCACCGTAGAGCCAGCGACAGCGCCAGCGACAGCGCCAGCGACTGAGTCGCGCGCCAGTTCTGACGATGATTTTGCGCCATTGCTGCAAGTTCTCCAAACCTTCGCAGCCGAAGGACGGCAAGCTCGCGCGACAGTGGTTGGACAGCGCTTGCGACTGATGTTCCCGGACTTTGACCCAAAGCAAACCTTCAAGAATTACTGCCGCCGCATGGCAGCGAAAGGCAAAGTGGTGTTGAGCAACTTGGATGCGCCTGATTTTGTGTTGGCAACGCAATATGACATCCCTGACCTGTCCAGCCCCACGGTCGCGACAGAATCGGTCATGGCGCCCGCTGCCCCCACCCAGGTCGAGATCTATCAAGACTGGTGCCGCAGCAAACTCCGTATGGCAATGCCACCCCCCTCGCAGCGAAACATCATTTACTGCGCCTTGGTCGACATCATGGCGGCGCGTCGCGACACGCTGCCAATCCAACTCAAGACCCTGGCGCAATTGGTCGGCGAACAGCTCTCAGGCGCTGAAGCGACAGCTTTTCGTATCCTGTACGGCCTGTTCCGTAGCCATGCTTTAGTCTGCACCTTGACCGAAGACTCGTTCAATCCCGCTATTGCCGGGCTCGGCGTGCAGGCAGAGCAACTCGATTCCTATTTTGTCGCCAACACACTAGCCGTTTTCCAGCGCGATAACACAGGACTGAGCTTCGATGCGGCTGCGTGGTCGCTGCTGTTTTATCAGGATGCATCCGCTGCCTGGCTGATTCGTGACTTGTGTGAATGGGGTCCAGCGACAACTGCCAGAGCCGACACTTCGCCCGCCACATTGGGCGCGACCATGATGCACTAAACGTCGGGTGCGGGGCAGACGGCCAAACTGGTTTGGAGCTGCACTGAGACTCTGCGAAGAGAGCCAAAATTTAGTAGTTGAACTGGTGTTGGTGCTGAGCTACATTAATACCTCGCCTGCGCGCATCTCTGCGCGTCCACGATGGCGCTGAAACGCCGTCCACGATCGCTGAAATACGCACTCAACCGGATAGGCAAGGCTCGTTCGACATATCTCCTTTGTCACGAGTAAGTGACAGTAATGGGTTGATATAGCGGCGTTACTGATCTCGTATTGGTGAAATTGCCTTTGGAAATCTAAGTTCATTCAGAAATGCATTCGCGATGCTCCTGAGTTCTGGATCCAGGCGCGACACTCCTTTTTTTTGCATGGCCTTGTTCATGGCCCGAGCTGTATAAGGCCCACCATTCGAGAACAATCCCTGCATTGCCTCCTTAGTCCTAGAAATCCTCTTGTCCTTTGCTGCCCGTTGAATCCCAGGTCGTATCGCGTTGTTGTGTTCACGTAATCTGGCAACCACCTGAGGAAATCGCGAGCTAAAGAAGCTCAAAAGGATGCCTACCTCATTGCATATTTGCACTTTTGTTGTGATCCGATTATTAACCGAAAGAGCACGCTGCAAGCACTCATCAACCTGTTCGATCAACGCAGTCTCAATCGAATAAATAGATTTTGTTTTTTGCCTAAAAAGTGCATGTGAATTTACATTGTCTATTATTGGCAACTTCGTCCCGGCCAACAACTCAAGTGGAGTGAGATTCAATCGATATGAAATATCAAGCAAGAGTCCTAACGACCGACGCCCGGGATTGCCGATTGCCTTTTTTGGCAACTTTAGTAAACTCTCCAATTTATAGAGTGAACTGCCTGTTAAATTTTCTGCAATCACAGTAAGTCTCTGCACAAGCAATGCAGGCTTTGCATATAAATGCGCTGTTGATGCGTGACCTATCATTTCAGAAACAGCATTCGCAATATAAATTGCCTTCGGTGTTGCCTGCGCAGCAGGCGCACCATCAAGTAAACATGTCGACAATGAAGCTCCACAGTGGGTGCAATTCCCTCGCGCAATCGCGTCATGAACATTCGGCTGCTTATTGCCACAAATTTGGCAGTTTGAATGCAAGTGCGTGTGATGAATAGGACAAATGTCCACCGCCTTTACCATCCAAACCAAATGGTGCCGGATAGCGCCCTTGACTTTTTGCTCATCAATACATAGTGGACACCAGCGTCGGGAAGGTGCCAATAGCCCTCTACATCTTGGATCGATTAGTGGCCCCCAAGGAATTAGGGTTCCACTCGAAAGATCACTTCTCATCGTCAATTGCTCCATCGCGAAGAGAAACTGATTTGCATACTTGTTGTGACCGTTACAGTTTAGAAGGTAGCGCTGGCCAAAGCGGCTCCCCCCTGTTATCAACCCTGGTAGATTTACTACTGGCAAAATAACGCGACCAAAAAGATCTCTTACATTCACGCAATGCTCTACGGCCAATCGTTGCGCGTAATCAAGGAGTGTCTCTTGATCGCGACCTGAAGTTCCAGAAATCGGCAGGCTATAAAGTTGACTGCGCGTGGGCATTTTTAATCCCGTCAAAAAGTCTGTATCAAGCATGTAAGCCACCTGCTGTATCACGACTCGGACCACGTAGCCCGACGCGTCCATTTTTAACTTTTCGGTTTGGCACTTCTGATTTAGTGGGCTGATCAAAGCCTGCTAGTGAAGTTAGGCCGTAGAGCGCCGCCAGATTACTTGACGGCAGATCTCGGATTGTTTTTTCTCCGAACATGGCTTCAGTCGTTAACTTTTCGAGAGCACGAATCGATAGTGCATTGCGTTCCATCACAGCCCTTGTAAGCAAGCCATCATTATTCAAGAGCGCATCGACGGCAGCTTTTCCAAGCCAAGTTTTGAAGATTCCGACACAGCCAACACTTTTAATCAAGTAGTAGGGTTCATCGGCAAACAGACCACCTTCGATTTGGACTGGAATGGCCTGAATTAAATTTTTTATCGCTACGGCAAAGCAATCAAGGTCAGTCATTGATTCGGCGTTTTCTGATACACCAGACAATTGATACCTAGGCATGTGGATGATTTCCGATCGACGTATCAACTGACCAGTTCCTTCTTGGAATCCGAGTAAGTCATATGCACCACCCAAGACAATGGTCACGTTCATCGAAACACACATAGACTTCAGAATATTGAATTGACGTATTGGATGTCTGTTCACCGCAGCGTCAAAAATTGCACTGGCCTCGTCTAAGAAAATATATTTGACGCGCCTATTCTTCACCAGTGATTCAAATGCTCTTCTGAACTCATCTCTGACAAGTCCACGCGCATTGGTAATGTCTTGACCATCGAGTTGAAGTTTTACACTTTCTTTTTTCCCAACTAGAGGCTCGCACCCAGCAGACAAAAGTCTTGCAAAGCCATCACGCCAACTGTATGTGCCATCAAGGCCCGTTACCGTTGTCACCGAAATATATGGGATGAACCCTGGATCTTGGACCATTCGATCTCGATAGTGTTCAATTAGGCGCTCTTGTACTCTATGAAGAACCGTCGATTTGCCTACACCAGATGGCCCGACCAGCGCAAAAATCTCTTCATGCTGTGATGTCAGTAATTTCTGAAAAACCTTGTCTCGCGCCGCCCCAGCAATGGCGTGAGACACTAGCTTTGATTGATACGGTTTCATCAGCAAATTGGCTTCATTAATGTTCATAGGTCATCCAATACTTGAAATACACGGGGTACGGTCTGACTACTTGATGGCGCACTGGGGAATAGCACTACGTTTGATACCGAAGAATTTATCGCGACTGGACGATTTTTAGGCTGGTTAATTTTTTCCCGATGAGTGGTGGCCTCCATATCGTTGCGTTTCTGGTTTGCAATAACTTCCTGCCCCTCCATAGTCATGAGAAATTGAGCAATTTTTTGCGCATTGATAACAGCCTTTGTACCCCGCTTGCGGGCATCCAACAGCATGGCCTGCGTTGCAAATTGCATTAAACGTTCAGACTTGCCCTCGAATATTGCGTAATACTCTGAGCGAACTAACGCCCACTTTTCATTGAGAAAGACATACCCAATTCCAGCGTTCCAAGGGTCATACCGTGCGCTTACTTTTGACCCGAGAACACCAGGTGCGTTAAACCCGTCACACTTAAACCATCGGTAGTTAATTTTTACGCCTTGGGGATGAACTTTTGCTACGCCTTTGGTGACCCCAGGACAGGTTTCTGCGATGAAATTTTCGTCATACAAAATTGGCCGAAATCCACGATCACCATGTGACTTTGCACTCAATACATCGGCAGCATCCGGCGACATGTCAATGCCGCTGTGATGGCTCGTGTGATATATCTCCGTGAGATATTTTTCAAAACCCAAGTCAAACTTGTCTAGTATCCACACCGCATGTCGTGATGGCTGAACTTCTGGGCTGATCGCTCTGAAGTATTTTTCAGCAATATCCGTACTACCCAGTAAATTTGTAATGAACTGCGTCTGGGTCGTGCCGAAAACGCGTTCGCAAACACTTCCAAACTTTGGTTTACCAAGCAGTCTGTCCCTTTTTTTAACGGCAAGTCGGGCCAATAACTGCTCGTAATAAATACTATTGAAATCGGAACCCCCATCAGTCACGATCCACTGGTGAACCCGGCCATGGCGCCGGACACAATCGCGCAGTACCATCATGCAAGACCTGTAAGACGGCTCATCAAAAGTCAAGTAATACGCTAATATTTTTCTTGTGAATGCATCAACCAGTATCGTTAACCACACTGTATCTACAATGTCGCCAAATCTGCTGTGCACAAATTTGAGGGGTAATGGTGTGTGGTCGATATGGCCAATGTGCCAACAATGCGTCCCGTGTCGTTGAGTCGTTCGTTCAAGTTCCAAGTATTGCGGTTCTGTGTCGTAAGCGGCTTTTTCGCCGATACGACTGACTTCCTGCTTGTTGCCACGGCGGTCTTTAATATATTGGCAGAACGTCACATAACTGACAGCCTCAAATCCCTGCGCCGCAACAGCATTTTTGTATTTTCCATATGATGCAAGACGCCCCTTTCGCCGATAGGTTTCCCAATCATCTTCAATGGTTTTTACAGCCTCGCTCTTGGATTCATGGGAAACCTTTGGCTGCCGATTGCCATGACGATTATTTAAGAGCCCAACGAAGCCGTTGCCCCACCGCTCCTCAGCATGACGATATTCCTTCTGCCATAAAAACCGAACACGGGCTTTCCTGTTAGTCAGGTTATTAAGCTTGTCGGGCGTCCCGAATAGGATCTGATATCGCCAAACCGCTTCTTGAAGATCGGCTGGAGACGCGGCCTTCATTCGATCATCTACGTACGTTCTACCAGCGTAACTCTTGTCTTCATGAAATTGAAGTTTTGTCGGCCACAACCTTTCGAGCTCCTCGTAGGCGAGATCAATCAATTGGGCATTGTTGTCGACTGATCTTGCCGACAACATACTTTGGCCGGGATTAACAATCTCGTAAATTACCCCATTCCAAGTAAAACGATCATTTGCTCTGAGTTCAGTCCGAAAACATGGACGCCGATTCCCTGGCTTGTCAACACGGGTAAAAACTTCATGCGCGTGCCAAGAATTCACGTCTAAAAAGAACAATGCGTCATTTTGGTCTGCAAGTCTCAGCGCATGCAACGGAAAGTAAATACCTCCTGTAACAAGAAGGTTGTACAGATGATCTGCGCTAATTGATGGCTGTACATGGATGAGTTCAAACGCAGATAAAAAGCCATGTCCATGCATCCGATCATGAAGTAGGCTCCTCACTTCATCGGGCACCTTAGGCAAATTTCCCCTGTAAAAATCATCCAGAAGGTCCACGTTCTCGTGCAGAACATAATTATTTTGCTTGGTTGATCGCAATTCAAACAGGCATCCAAACTCGGCTGCAGCCACTTCACCGGGGGGCGATCGCCAACTGCCATCAGTTTGGCGGACATATCTTTCTGGATGCACTTCGCTTTCCGTTAAGAGAAATTCTTCTGTTTTGCATTCCACAAAAATGAAATGCTTGTTAGTGATTCGAAACGCATCCGGGGTTGTAAAGAAGGTGATGTTTCTATTTCTCACAACAGATCGATATGTCACCTTGAGTGGTTCGGGAGGCTGCGAGTAAAGTTCAATGGTGTCCGAATCATGGTCCCATTCGGCGAGTGCAATCAACTCAGTGTGGAAAGCTTCAGCTTCGATTACGAACCCCATCTTGATAGACGGATAGCGAATTTTTCCAGAGCATTTGTTTGTTCTCGTGACACGCCCAGGAAGACTTTTTCGGATCAAACGAATTCTCATCTTTCCTTTTTCGGCTGTCCCTCGTTCCAGAAACAGCCGATCCAACTCATCATCCGTAAGAGGTAACGCGAATCCACTGGCGACCGAACTTTGGTTTCTTTGAGTGGAATCATGTGCAATGGGAAGCAATTTTGTATTCATTTTTGGAGAGATTGACGGTCAAATCAAACTGCTGCCATTGCACGCGTTTGATAATCACATACAGCATCCCGAGACATCCCAAGGCACCTTGCGATTTGTCTTTGACTTTGATTCAAATTCCCCGCTAATCGCAGAACATCTCGAATTTTCCTCATACTGGTTCTCCTATTACATATAGTTTAGTTGGCTAAAGTAACTGGTTTAAATTTTTTAATTCTTCATGGCCTTGATTAGTAAACCTTTTGCCAGGTCTCCGGTTCGAGAACCCGCTGCAAGGCTGCGGTTTTCAGATCGCCGAACCCCTACACCAGAAATTGTGACAGTAAGCAATCCCATGTCGTTATGCAATTGTTTGGCACCCAACTCATTTGTTGCCAGCCAAAAAAAATCACAGAATGGCTCCGCCATAGATCTAAACTCTGCGACGCTTGAGGGAAAGTTCTCAAGTAGGTGGTGACCTCGAATTTCGATTCCATGAAAAATGAGCGGGCTTGTAGAACTCTCGCGAACAATGGCAACGATATCAAACTCAAATATTTTGCGGTCTGTCGAGTTAAATTGTGGCCGAACGTTGGTAAATAATTTGTAGATTTTTGGGTTCGTTACTCCGGTCCATTTTGGGCCACTCGCTTGTAAAGCAATCATGACTTGTGCATCAAGCAGGCTAACAAACTGTCGCGAATCAGTTTCATCGATTCGTGGAACATCAACTCCTCGCCCTCTGGCTGTGCGCCCATCAAGAATTGGTCGGTAGGCCTCCCAAGTTGATCGAAGTGCTGAACGTGTAATTGATCCGTCAATAACTTGTAGCGAAATTGGGTCAGTCACGTTAGTGTCGGCTACACGGCGAAGCTTCTCCAATAATTCCAACTTTTCTGGGCTAACAGAATCGTCTAACTCATTTAGTCTGGGTGCAAAAATTCCCCGTGATGACAAGTCGATCTGCAATTGAATGTAGAAACGCGCCGAGGTCAGCATCCTCCAGACGCTTCCTTCTTTTAGATTAAGTCTGGCTGCAAGAGACTTCACCCATTCTGTGAATGAACTGGCTTCATCACGCCAATAACCTTCTCGATCCACTTGATCCAGTAAGGTTCCGATGCGGATCCAAGAATGGGAAGCACTACCCACTATTGCGGCAAGCTCTACAGCAATGCCGTCCTGGGGTTTGAAAGTGGTAGCGGTGTGCATTTCAATGTAGTTTAGCTGGCTAATGTATAAATGTCAAAATATATTTTGAATGAAGCTTTGACGAGTTGTGTATTTCCTTCTTCGGCGCGCCCGTCATGTTGTTTGCATCGACCTTGATGATGCGGATGTCGCTACCCGCACGTACTGACCAGAAATGCTTGTCTTTAGACTGATCAATGCGGTGCAAGCTCATACTCGGTTCACACCGGGTTCATTTGCAGGTCAAAGGTGGAAATATCGCACCTCAAAGAATATACGTCTAACGAGGCATGCGTTGAAAGGCCCTGATGGCCACCTGAAACTCCTCCACCTTTGGCCACCCAAATTCCCCTAGGCGGAAATGCCAAATATCCGTTTTTTTGCCACTGCGTAGGCGCCCCCTTTTTGATAAACGGTCTCATCTCTAGCGAGTGCAAGCGAATGGGGTTACAAGCCGCGATTTGACCCGGCTGAGGGCCATCGCGGGGTGGGGGAATTTGAGGTGGCCACAAGTGGGGGGATTTGGGTGGCCATCAGGGTGAAAGGGACGGAAATCTTGATCATTCGACTTGCTTGGGTGCTCAAGTCGTTGAAAAAGAGTCTACTTCGCCTGCTGTCGATAAACCTAACTGAACGGTGACTTTAGCTCGTTCAGTTCTGAAAGCTGTATAGCCGTTCACAATTTGTTGCTGACCGAATCAAGTCAAATATCACCGTTGAAATAGGTGTCCATCAATCAGTCGATTTGTTGACACCCATTTGTAGACGCGAGCAAAGCAATTTGACTGCAACATCGCGTTCACCAGGAACGCGATCTGTCTTTCCTATGCGACTTGACAGACTTCATTTGAATCAAATCACGACCATCGATCAAACCGTTAAAGAGATCATTATCCAAACTTAGTTCGCTGGCTCGGGCCGCCAAGGCTCACAGGTCACGACTATTGCATTTGCCCACAGCGAGAAAGATTGAGCAGCCTCGCCTTCTACCAGAATACCCGCTTCCAGGCCATGGTCCAGGCCTGAGCTGGTGAAGTTGGCACTCCCAACATAGGCTTTTTCTGCATCGGCGATGATGAGCTTGGCGTGAAGAAATGGAGTGAAACCATCCACAGGGACGGGTGAGCACACCCGTACAGTTGCCCCACACAATATCATCGTATCAATAAAAAATACCAAGCCTTCCCGATCATCTCTCTTCATTCGGGCTTGGGGTTGCGTGATCACTTGGACATGGACATTGAGGTAATTTTTGCGCCCGACAGCAGAAAGGAGCGATCGGACGCCATCAACCCTCCAGTACGGTGAGAAGATGAACAGTTCATGGCGAGCACCTTTCAAGATTTCTCCGAGCGCCACCAGAAGGCTGCCCCCCCACAGGCCAGAATCGAGGGCTTGGTTCGCCAGCGCAGCATCCAGATGAGCCGGTGCACTGCAAACAGCTTGGACTCTGGAGGCGATGGGTTGACTTCTCTGATTGCTGTATGCCAACGAAAAAGCTTCCCATGGCACGCCCACAGTAAGCTCGTTCCAGGATTCTTTGGGAAAGCACGGCAGGTGAGGTCCAGAGATGGATGAAGCCTTGGCCACCTCTGAACTGACACAGCAGGTCAAGTCATGGGCCTGCGCCTTCGCCTGAGCCTCACTCATACCTCGAAAATGCTGGGCAAGGCCTTGAATCAGAAGGATTCGCACCGCCATATTCATGATTATCAGACGCCTCTTTGCCAATAACCTGTGGGAATGCACAGACCCTGGTTCTTGTCAACAAAGCCTCCATGCAAGTAAGAGCGAGACACCCCCGCATTGAACGTCTCACATCCGCGGGAGATCTGAATGCACCCCGGACAAGCCGATCCAACATCGCTACAGATTGGGTCGAAGGCGCAATTGAACGCGTGCAGGGATGCGTCATCGAACCAAAGCTTCAGGTAGTGTTGAAAGAGAGTCAACAGTCCACCTGAGGTGTAATTCTGAACCGATGTCACATAAATCAGAAATGACAAATCCATGGGAAAGAGGTATTCCGTCAGGCTTTGACTATCGTAGCCACTGTGTCGGCGTGCATTCAACATCAGAGCGTGGCTAATGGTGTGCAGCAAATGAAATGGCGCTGCAGACGAGGGGCCTACCGTCTTGGTGATCTCATTGGCTGAACCAGGAGCTGCTGTCAATACAGGACTCAGCGACAGCAGATGAGCTTTCGCGGCGGCGATGGACGCCAGAGCTGAGGCAGGGGGAGCCTCCCATCCTGCGTGCTTGACGCACCATTGCAACACCTTGACAGGATCCAGTTTTATCCACAAAGCTTCCGTCTGGGCGCTGAAGGCATACAAAACAGATTTGCCCTTGGACGAAGTCTGGACATGGTCTTCGAAGGGGTTGAGCGTGACTGTGATTTCATCGGGTGTGCGTTCTGGCTCACGTTTTTCCCGAGTAAAGCCCACCGCACTCAACACCACCTTGAGATCTGGGATGTGTGCAACGTCATAAATGCCATAGGTGCTTTGCACCTGCTCCCAATCCTGAGTTCGGTTCAACCGAACTACTGGATCCATAGCATTTTTGATAGATTGCCCAATGCTTTGGCATCCAACATCATGTCGAAGTAGGACAGACTCCATCGTGCGCCGCTGACTAATCAAGTCGAACAAGACGGTGTCGCTTTCGATGTATTGCCGCACATCCAAGAAAGTGCCTTCAGATGCGCCCATCTGACTGATAAGCTTGGAGAGCTTTTCCTTGGAGATGTCTCGGGTGGCTTCGAGCGACATACCAGTTGCGATCAGGGTGTCAAGCTGTTCGATTTCCTTCTCCAACTTCTCCCTTTGACCCTTGATATCTACCAAATCATTCGGATCGACATCACCGCCTTCTAGGATTTGAAGCAATTGCATTTGCAGAGCTTCGCTGCCGATGCACCCGAGCAACCCATAAGCAACGCCTTCTGCCAGGTCCTTGGTTCGTCCTGACAGGGTTGCAACGGGAAGTCGCACCAACTCAGATTGAACGCTCGACACCAATTCTCCGGGTTTCTTGGACAATGCCACGAATTGAATCACCTGAGGAAAGAACGCATCGCCCCCAGTGACCGGTGTTCCTTTTTTCAATACGGAAATATCGGGTGGGCGAGCTACTATGCATTTGGGGCACATGTCCGCATGCGCTGCGGCCACATTGCTGCCGGTCGTCAGATCAAAGAACATGTTCTGGCGGAAAATACTTGATAAATCTCTTAAGCCCAAGTGTCCATGACCCCGCGCAGACGCTGGGGTTTGCATGGGTGTCATGTGCCCGCAGCGATGTACCACGACAAAAGGAACTTGAATCATTCGACCATGACAACCACTAACGATGCAACGGATTGTGGGGCGCCCCCCGCCTCCCTTAATTCTTAAAAAAGCTGCATTCAGGACGTGTTCCTGTTGGCGCTTCCTGTCATGGTTTTCCAGGGCGCCGCACGCAGTGCAGCGCAACACCATGGGGTAAGGAGTCACATAAATATCAGCAGGTGCCTGAACACGGAAATCTTTGTGTTCTGCGGCCTCTTCGAGAATGGCATCAACACTCCCCCCTGATGATTTCCAATCTACCAGGTATTTTCGTACAGCATCCACCAATTGAGTTTTATCCAACCCATCCAGTGCATCTTGCTTGTTAGACACACCGACCACTTGCGCCAAGGCCTGATTTCTCAGACGGGTTACGGCTCCCGGCAAGAACGGTTCATAAAAAATGCGTGAATTCTGAATCTGATCTTGTTCGATGTTGTCAGCCATGATTCATCTCCAGAGTGCATTGAGGACTTGCGCTTCTTTGGGGCCTGCAGGAAGAATCTCCACCTGGTTTTCGATATCTCGAAACGATCGCATGGGCGGGAATTGATAAATCGATTCCAAAGCCGCTCCAATGTCTTTGTCTGCATTGGCTGCATTCAAATTTTGCAGCCGATGCAGCCCACGATCCACCTCAGATTCGAGCTGCTTCTTGAATGCGGCCTGCACACGGTAATCAAAGTAAGACGTAAACTTTGATGGAATGTTGAGTGCGCTTACTAGCATTGCACGCAATTGTTGACGTGCATCGCTCGTGGTGTCATTGAGAACTTTGTGCAATTGGCTGGCGTTGCGACTGAGGATCGCACCCCAACCCGGCTGAGACATGGCCCAGTTGTAGATCACTGCAGAAAAAACCCCTGGCAACGTGCGCTGCAAGACATTGGGCGCAAACCGGTTGATGGGAACAGAGTCGACCAGTTTCTCCAAGAAGAAATGGTAGTCGTCAAAATTCAAGAAGACGCCCGACTCAAAGAGTTTGCCCGAGCTCAGGATGGACATCACGATGCCAGGTTGCACACGACCACTGCGGGCGGATGCCTGGATGTACTCTGCAGTCGACCGCGGCCAACCATCAAGCACCATGAAGTTGAGTTCTGAGATGTCCACGCCATGAGAGACCACACTGGTGGCCACAACGTGGCGCATGGGGTGTTCAATTTCCTTGGTTTCGATCTCATGAATGGCACTCAAAATTTCATCTAAGGGCGTCTGGCCATCAAGCAATCTATGCATGCGGTTTTTGCCGTCTCGGACGTTGAAGTTGTCCAAGTGCTCGCGAATTGTTGTCGACTGTCGTTTTTGACTGACGTAGATCAGATCGGTGTTGAGGTACTTCCCAATGTAATTGCGCACCTCAACCGCTTGCTTGGCAGAAACACCACATTGCTCCAGAACGATAGGATCAGCACTGGCCAGTCCTTGTAGCCATTCATCGATCTGATCAAGGTACCGCGAGGCCACTTCCGCTGCAGCACGTTCAGTACCGCCACGAATGAAACTCAGGGGCAGCACCCCCACAAACCAGCGGCGTACTAAAGGTTCGCCATCCTCTTTAGTTATGCGAGCATAAAAAGACTCGCCACGGCGCGCACCAGGCGCAGGAAACCGATTGCCAGGACGCATGTACAGGTGCAGGATGTGGTTCTGGAAGTCTTTGATGGTTGCAGTGGCTGCCAAAATTTTGGAAGCTTGGCCACCATGACCTACTTGCAAGGCTTGAAGCAGTGTTTCATAGTGTGCATCAAAGTTACCCAAGGACTCACGAAGCAAGTGCAACTCATCCTGAATGAGGAAACTGAAGCCAGGGTCCAGCATGGGTGCCAATTGCAATGTGCGAACCTTGCTCGTTCTGGAGTTGTTGCCACACGGGACTGACTCAAAATCATCACCGTGCAGAGATTTTTTAATGCGCAGGTGTTTGCATTTCGCTTCCGATGTGAATCCGTGCTCGGGGCAGAAATGTCTGAATGCACCCAGATACCCAGCAAAGCGGTGGTTGTGGGCGATCACAGCCAACTTATCGACGGTCCCCACGAGCACAGTTGGCAGGTACCGATAACATTCCTCGTCGCTGACGTAAATCCCCACTTCGCCAGCTATGCCCTCTCCGTGGTTGCCAGCGCCAGCTTGGGTATTGCTCCAGCATTCCGCGTTGGAGCAACGGTGAAGCATGCGCACACGTTCGAGATCGCGCGTCATGTGTACCGAACCGCGGGTGCCGCAGTACGGACAATCAGTGATGAATCGATACCGTTCCAGTTTTTCGTGATCGATTTCTGGTAGCCAGATGTCGGAGCCTTTGGCGTCAGAGCGGCTGATTTTCCCTGGTGTACCTCCACCAGTGTAATAACCGACGGTGAAGGGGTGGCCTTGAATGCCTTCACGCCAGCGAATGATTTCCATCTGGGCCACCACATAGGACAACCGTTGAAATTGCTGTGCCGAGAGCATCCGTAAAGGGAACCGCATCCACGCAGTGGTGCCATACAACCGACCCTGTGTCCGGCTATAAATCATGGAAAAGGCAATGATGCCAAGATAGGCCTCGGTTTTGCCACCGCCGGTGGCAAACCACAGCACATCGACAAATTGAGACACCCCTTTTCGGTCATGTTCTGAGGCGTGACGCTCGTAGACAGCCCTCACTTGGGTCAAGATAAATCCCAGCTGAAACAGGTGCCAGCCATCGAAGGATTTGCCTTGCAGTTCGATGGCTCGCTTCATTGCCTCGTTCATCCAGGAGAAACACCGCAGAAGTGTGTCGTGCTTTTTCAGCAAGGACACCCCATCTTCGATCAAGGCAACTTCGCGCTCGTAATCCTGGCGATCCTGGCGAACAGCATCGAGTTCATCCTTCTTCCCAGCCAGTTCGAGCGCTTTGTCAACACCATCCCAAACAGAGACGTAGTTCTTCAAGGCGAACAGGAACCCATCAAGCACTTCCAAGGGCTTGTCCTTGAGCAAAATAAAACTGGCTGGCAAAGGCATGTCCACATCTTTGGGACTGGGCGCATCGACGCGAGACTGTGCAAACACCGGCATCGAATTGGTTCGAAAACGTCGATCAGTTACCTTATCAACAGCGCAAGTCACGCCGTACCCAGCAACTCCGTCATCAGGTTGGTAGCGGTAATCCTCTGGCTGCAGGCGGTGCGGCACATCGTGCTGTCTCCCCAGCATCAATTCAGTTTCGAACTGCACATCCAGCAAGCTGGGCCTCATCAAGCCGTAGGCTCGACCAACCAAGGATTCGGTGTTGTTTTGCAGGTAGATTTCCAACAGGTATCGTACCTCTTTGCCCGAAAAATTGGGCGGCGGTGAGCGCAACCGGGCTCGCAAGACAACGTCATGAGGGAGCAGACCTTCTCCAATGAAAAGGTTGCTCGCGACATGGTGGGCCAGTTCTTCATCGCTGGCGAGGCTTTCCTTACCCCAGGGAATCATCATGCTAACGTAGCCCTTTTCATTAACCTTGCCAATTCGGAAAAGCCGCGGGTCTAGGCGCCAGACCTTATGCAAGGACTGCAACACGGGTTCGAGCTTGTGCTCGCTCCATACATTGAGATGATCCGTGTCCAGCTCAAACTGGACATCTGAAAATTGGACCGAGAAGCGTTTGAAGCAGTCGGGAATTTTCTGCATGGGCTTGTCCCCATTGGCATCCACTTGCACCTGATCTTTCATGGTCTGCAAGGACGGGGCGCACCGGTGGGTGACATCGAAACGACCATTGAGGCAGATCCCCACTTTGCCGCTGGCATCGGGCTCCACCATTAGGACCATGCCCATGGCACTGGGGGGCTGTTCCCGGTGGTAATCGGGGTCTGGACGGGGTGCCAGCCCGCCCACCAATGAAATGTCTGCGGGATCCTGATCAGTGATGACCCCTTCGGGCGGCAAAATCACCGACTGTTTCCCCGTCAACCGCATTCGCATGCGGCCCAGTAAACGCTCCGAGATACTCATTTTTTGTTGGTAAGTCAATGCCACACCCAGTCTCCCTTATTAACACTTCTTCTCAGCCGTTGACGGTGGGTAAATGCTCACCCGCATGGTGAACCACAATGCATGCGTCATCTCCATCCCAATGGAAATGCAAGCGCAAGGTGTGCCTCTGGTCGTACACGCGCCCTAGCTTGATGTGCCGCGTGATGTCCACTCGCTGGCCTTTGTAGAGTCTGAAGTAATCCGACTCGAATTTACCCTTGGCAATGTCAGACATCCGTCCCGCGTAAGAGGCAGGAATGACAGACAGCATGTATTCCACCTGTTTAAGCGAAACACTGTTGTCCAGATGCATTGGATAAAAGCCTTCGACAAGTACATTGAGAATCCCCTCAAAGGCATTCAAGTCCTCAAATGCCGACTTGTTCATCGAGCGCTGACACGCAGTCGTGAAATGGACCTTTTTCCCGTGCCGGAGTGAAAAATCATGAGCGACATCTTTAATGGCCTTGACCGGTCGAAAGGTGGTCTGACTCTGAGATGGGCGATCAATCCTAATTACACGGCAGACTTGAACCATCGAATCGAATACCTCACGCGAAAATTTTCGCGCCCCGATTTGTACAGCAGAAATGTCCCGGGTGCGCGACATGGCGATGGCTTTTCGCAAGTCTCCGCCAATTCGTCGATGTTCTATTCGCACTACGACGATGGCGTTTTCAACCATCTTGGCCATTTTGTCGGCACTGGGAATTTCGACCAGTTCCGCCAGAAGGCGGATGGCCATTGGATCTTGTGGGCCAATCACTTGACCAGCGTGCCAATTCTGCACGGCACCCTGCGTGATATCGTACTTTTTGCTCTTGAAGTAGCGGGTCAATTCAGCAATGGTTTTTAGCTTGATAACGGCGGCATCGACGTACTCTTGCCATTTTTCAGCGACCCGCAGCGTCTGCTGCAGGCCGTGGTTGTTCTGAACAAACATTTCGAAGAGCTCGCGCTGTGTGGCCACTCGATCTTCACTGCTGCCCAACATCACGAGGTCATTGCCAATGATCAGTTCGCTGGAGGGACACAAGGAAAATGTGTCTCCTTCGAGTCGCATGATTTGGCGATTGGCAGGCCAACGTATGGGCTCGGTCTGACCATCCAGGTAAAGCACAACGACGTCATTAGATTGTTCTGAATTCCAGTCATCCTCAGCTTGAAAATCCGAATGAATAGGCTCTGTCAACAAAACTTCGAGCCAATCGTCAAAGCGACGGGACACATCCAATTGAGCCACCCGCAACGGCTGTGGATACTCACCGTCGATCTCCATCTCGGTGTAGGACACGAAGCTGCTGGCACCCGAACCGCCCTCGACCATCACATCCTGCAATTTGGACTTGAGCGGCCAATTCAAGCTCCAGAGCCGGTACTTATCGCCTGCGCGCGCACTGGCCAAGGCATTGGCGCGCCACCAACGGTCCACTTGGGCGCAAACCATGTCGTGTTCAAAAGGATGACACAACACAATCTTGCGGGCGACCGTCACGCCCAACCAATGTATACGTGATGGAAACAAAGGAGCCGCATACAGAACCACGTGGGGGTGTTCAGGCGCTACCGCCATTGCTCCGTCCATGGCTGCCACCGTGATCTTGTCAACGGAGTCTGGCCCCAACTTGGACTCTATCCAATTTTGCAAAATTTCCGCATCTCGCCTGCTACCCACCATTACACACATGCGCTTGTTATCGTTGAGGGCGATGCCTGCAAGCTGAAGAATCAGCTCGCTTCGACCCGGTTTTACATCCTTGAGCTGCTTGAGGTTGTTTTGGATGAGTTTGAGTATTTCGTCGAGCAGCGCTTGTATGTCACCACGGCGTCCCCGTATCCGCTGGGCTATCTCAAGCCAACTCTCAACCATTCGCACTGGAAATCGTCCACTGCGGATGTGGCGGCGCATCTCCTGTTCATGAACCGAGAACGGAACGTTCAAACACCTCAATGCCCGATCCACGGCAAGCAGCGCGGAAAATTCCGGAGAAGTACCACCACTTTCTTCCATCATGCGCCTGAGGTTCCAGATCAGAAAGCCCAATCGCTTGACAAAATTATTCATCACTAAGTCACGGGCTGCGACGACCTCAACCGAAGTGGCGTTCGTTGGCCTAGGTGAACCCGTCAATGCCACCACATCGCCCAAACGAACGTTCCAGGCATGCATGGGCAAGGGTTCTTCCAGGACCTGACCCGTGTGGCCTAAAGCAATAATGGGTACTTCAGGGAAAAAAGTGGGCAACGCCTTAATCAGGCTGCACGAGTTTTCGTCGCAGCCTTGGGCCGAGACGACCACAGCTATAGCAAATGGTCGACTCTGAGTCTCCAAAAATTCGAGCGTACTCAAGAGGTCGCCATGGCCACTGGCTAGTAAAGTTCTTTGAAATCCAGGAGGTAATAGCGGCTTGCTTGTATCGACCACTGTAGGTCGCATGACTGTCGATGTCACGAAGTCCCTAAGCATCCGACGAGGCCGACCAAAAACAAGAAGGTCATTCCGATTGTTCATCGTGATTCGGTTCAACCACGGCCCACGTATAAGACCTTGTGCGGCATCCAAACGTAAACGATGCAGGTAGAAAGCCAATCGGGGCAAGGTGGATTCAATGCTAATGGGCAAGTACAAGGCAATGGACTGCCCGTAACGCACCAATCGGCCCATTGCAGCCAAGGCGACAATTTCATCATCTTTGGGTGGAAACATACCTTCTGCCGCCCAAATTTCCTTGCTTCCTTGCAGAAGATCGGACGCAGTGACCGCAGGCCAACCATCCTCGACCAGCTTGCGCCAGTCGGGCGGTTGTTGAAGTTTATTCACGCCCGGGTTCCCTTGGCCGAGTCGAACTCAGCGATCGCGCGCTGCAACGCAGCCGTAAATCGATAGGTCACTTTCCCTTCCTTGCCCGCCTTAGTAGATGTTTCTTTGGTGTTGACCTCTATAACACGCAAAGCGGTCCACCAGCGCACAACGTTGTCTGACTGCTCGGGAGAAATGTGGGGTTGAAAGTCGTTATCGAGGAATTCAATAGCGGTTTGCAGATCCACACCAGAAAACTCATTGAGCATGTCAAATTCCTGAAGTTTTCCAGCCAAAGGCATTGACCAGACCAGGCTGGTCATTCCCGTCTGATCAATAAACTTGGTAAATTCCTTGCTAGGCAGATCACGCAGCGCTGTGAAGTCATTAGTAAAATCGTTGAAGCTGGACACGGAGTCCCCCTTCTTCTTTCGGATCTCAATGAACTTCAGCAAAGGCATATACCAGCCTTCGGTGGCATTGCGAAGCAACTTAGCCTGATCGGCAGTCACTCCAAGGCCCTGCTGGTCAAGCAGGCTTTCACACGCATGTCGTGTCCAGCGGTTGAGCTCCACGAGCCCACCGATTTCATTTGGTGAAGTGGTTAGCCAGGGATGGGAATGCCAGCTCCACATAGAGTGAGCGCCTAGAAGAAAAACGATCCGCAGAGGATGCTTGAGCGGAGTTGCACGCGAAGCCTTTTCGTTGGCTATGCCCAACAAGTCCATGATCTTGTCGATCGAAGAGCATTGTTCCAAAGAAACGAGAAGGACTGCTGGCTTGTTTAAGGCCCACGTATCAATCGCGGTGTTGAGCAACTCTGAAAAACGCTTGGGTTCCAGCATCTGCGCTTCCGAAATATCCCGAGTTTCATACTTCGACAAGACATGACCAGACTGGAACTCGTTGATGGCGCTGAAACTGTCCTGCATCCCTTTAATGCTCAGTCCCAGGGCCGGGGTGCCCATGATCATTGAGACAGAATACTTGGGGGCACCATCAGGTGATTTGGCTAACAAAATTTGCCGCTCATCCTGCAAAGACAAAGGTGAAGGTACCAAATTCGTACCAGTCGCATGACAGGTCAGCGCATCTTCGGAATGATTAGCCAAGTCGTTGACGGCAACTTGGAGCTTGTGCGAAATATCATCCGCGCTGCCTATGAGCTGCAGGATGGATTGATTGCGCATGGCATAGTGGCGGCTAGTCCGATCCACATCCCTAAGCACACCCAACCCCACAAGTTCCAAAAGCAAGCTCTCAAAGCCCGATTCGCTCATTTGCTCAAACTCCTCGGGCACCCAATTTCGAGCGACATCCAGAGCCTGCTTGACCGTAAACTTCCCAATGCCATTGCCGTAAAGGTCAATCAATCCATAGACAACCACCGTATAGCGCTTATCAAGGTTGAGCGTCATGTCAAAACGCTCACCAGAGAGTCGGCGCACAGCAGAATTGTTCTCTACGTTTTCCAGGTCCAATTGGCGTATCACGCGCATGCCACCCTTGGCCACGAGTTCTCGGCCCATTTGCTCCACGAGCTCGCTGCAGAAAATGTGCAGTAAACTGGGATGGCGATTGGTGAATGCCATGATCCGATCAACAAGCTCACCTTCTTCAAAACAATAACCCAAGGCCGTCAATGGCTGCAAAATCAAGCTTCGAGCATCGGATGAGGGTAGGATCTTCACTTCCAAAGGACTGCCCAACTGTTCCAAGGGTACGTTCGGATAGGTCCTGAATCGGTTGACATTGTTCAGCCCCGCAAAGACAACTCGAAAACGCTGATGAGGATCGTTGACCAAAGAGACCAAAGAGCGAACCAACTGAAAGTTGGTGCGGGCATCTTTTTCCAAAATTGAGTCAATTTCGTCGAGACAGAAAAGAACACGTGTCACACCGTCGCGCTGAAACTCCGCCTGGAGCCGGACTTCGGGCTTGCCTTGGGAATTAGGCGAAAGTAGCTTGGCTTCAGCGAGCTTGTTAACCAGATGTTCGAGCACGCGGGTCTTAACATCCGTATCGCGCTCGACGGCATGCTGAAAAAGTCCATCCATGCGCAAATAGAATGCATGGTTTCGGGTCTTGTCCAGTTGCTGAAACTTCTGAACCGCCGAGTTCAGTAGGGTCGTCTTGCCCAGCTGACGTCCACCGTACACAAGCGCAGCACCCCGAGGCTCCACCAGGGAGGCGATGTCATTTTCTCGCCCAAAGCGCATTTCAGGCGGCGCCGGCAAGCGGGCATCACCCTTGGTGTAAGGGTTATAGAACGTCCAAGCTGCTGTAACGTGCAAAAAGGTCTTAAGCACCTGGTGATGAACTGCTGTCGCTAAGTAGGACAGGATCACTGGATCCAGCAAGAAGATCGTGCATTTGCGATCCCGACAGAAATTCAAGAAGCTCCTGCGGTTCTCTGCACTCAGAGGCTCTCCCACCATCAGCACCGCACGATCAGGCAACCCGTGGCGCTCGACCAGATCGGTCAAACCCGCAAGGCTCCATGCCCCCTGGACAAAGATGACGTTCAGGGGCAGCGTTGACGCGGAATGGTCGCCCTCAAAGAGCGGGAACCCTTTTGGCAAAGTCGGACGTTCCACTCGAATTTTCAGACGCCGGAAATCGCCAGTCGTGCTGTACTCGCAACTGCTGAGTGCCTCGGATGTTGCCACTTTGCTAAGAACGGAAAAGCCTAGAAAGTCCAAGACGGACACGATGCCTTCATAAATCTTTTTTTCCAGATTGGGTTTCTTGTTCTGACCGCGGCTGCGCCACTCCAACAACGTACCGATAGTGTTCTTAAACTCGACCTTGTGAATTGCGTAATCAAAATCACCTGGATGTTCATGGATGACACGGTCGCCTGCTTCCCGAGGATTGGGGTGTGCGTGAAGCAAAACATGAAGTTCCAACTCAACCTGTAGGAAGCTCGCCAATTCGACGTTCTCCTGGGTTGATGACTCCGTCAACCTGACATTGCGGTTGATGTGATCGTGCAACTGATTGATGAGTTCACGAACGACGGTAAGATTGCGGCGCTCCAGCGCACTGCGCGCGCGGGCCTCCCAGCCTTCGGGAACAGCATCTGCACCCACCCTTGTGCGTAGATTCAATAAAGCCTGATTGAGCTCTTCCGTCAGCTCAACTGCGCTGCTGTTAAGCAGCTTCTCAAGGCCCCGTGTACGTGTCCTGACTTCGTCTTCGATCCGAGCTACATCGACGAAAGGTTTGAGAGTAGAGAGTTTATCCAGCCATTCATCTGCTAACAACATGTTGAAGAGGTGGTCACTTTCAAAAATGACATCAACCGACATACCCTGGATTGACAGGTTTTTGAATTGCTCAATGGTTTTTTTGAGCTCAGCGCGCGTTCCTGCAATCCTAGTGTTGACGACATTGATGACAGCAGCGTGTTGACCATCTAGGGAATCGAGTTGGCTCAGCAGCAGTAGATGCACCACATGGGCTTTGTTGCGCTCGGCCAAGTCAATCATGTCAACCAGCCAATTCTGAGACATCAGGCGAGTTGCGAACCATTCCAAACGCAAGTCCACGCCGACATCACTAATGTCAAGTCGAGCAAGTGTCTCAGGCAGACGGAACGTCGCGTCGGTTTGTTCAAACTTCCAAATGGAATGGGTATCACCCTTTATTTCAGCTTGCAGCTTAGCCAAATTTTTAAGAAGCAGTGCGCAACCGGCCCGATGTTCGAGGTCGGCATACCTCGGGTGCGACATCAAGGTCGAGATAGATCGATCAAGTTGGGTGTGGAACTTCTCCAAGAAATCCTTTGTTTCTTTCGGCCTTACATCTGAAGGAAGCACTTCTAGCAGCCATGACTGGGCGATCGCCACCAGAGAGTCGATTTGCTGACAGAAACTCATGTATGCATGATTGTCAATTTGATCGTTCTGCCCAGAAAAATCGGGCCGAATGCGAAGTACCAATTCATCGAGCAGCCCTCTGGACTCGACATGGGAAGAATATGTGTTGACAAAGTGCCGCACGGCAGTGCCATCTCCCTTATCCCCCGATCGGATCGCTGCAATCGCCGGAGCGATGATGGGTTCATCGCTACAAACCTTGAGTGCAACTCGAAGCGAATGCCATCGTGTGGTTCGCTGAGCATTGATGTCAACCCAGGCGTTGACCTGATTTTGCAACCGGATCACAGCCAGATGGACTTCCTGACTTTCATCGTTGCGTAAGGCATCCAAGTCCACACGACCACCTCGTTGGGTAAAGTCTGCAACATTGGATAGAAGCTGCTGGATCGGACCGTCGAAGTAATTCGCGGCCACCTTGAGCAGTGTCGGTGCTTGCGTTTCACTACCTGAAAACAGAGCAGGTTGCAGCGTGGCACTAGCCAACAAATACGGAACTAGCTTGCCACTGGATTTGCGCTCTAGTTGATCCTCCAGATCTTGGTGATTTAGGAGATTGAGATCACGCTGTGTGTAACTCAGGGCCTCACGGTCCTTGGGCCAGAGGTTCATGCCGTAGAAGGCCGATCTCAGCATCGCGGCATCTAGAACCCGATCTGTGACCAGGGATGTATCGTTCGCATCTTTGAGAAACTGGTACGCCACATTTATGTGGCCCGACTCTAGCCAATGCATTGCGATTGACTCAATAACACTGCTAGGCACCTGTGAATATTGATCGTAGGCCACCCGGAAGGCCTGTTGAGCCTCTTCTTTGGACTCCGAATGCTGAAAATGCCTCAATGCTTCCTCAACGCCCGTCACTTTGGCGTTGACCCAAACTTCCTTATCGTGCTCCGACACATTGATCATGTCGAATTTTGGGTGTGAAACAGTATGAGGTGGATCAACAACAAGTTCCGACTTCAATTCCTCCGTTTTCTGAATTTGAACGTTCAATAGTGCAAAGTCAGATTCTGATTCCGGCGAGAGAACCTTAATCGTCTGCTCCACCTGAGCTTGAACTAATTCTTCACCGATTTCAGAAAACAGCTTGGATGTAACAAACTTGGGAGTTACTAGCTGTTTTTTAGCGGTAGAACTCACAGTCACCGAAGCAACGGTCGTCAGCGTCGCGGCTAGAGATTCAACCACATCGTTGGGAGCACTCCCTTTCAACGCATCCAGCATGGCTTGAAGGGATTTCACTGAACTGGCGTCGATGTCCGCGACATCCAGAATCACTTCCTGAAGCAGGGTCACATCCTCCACAAGATCATCCAGCGTCCTGCCGTCCGGCACTAAGCAGTGGGCAGCTTCGACCCGAATCGTATCGAGTTCTCCATTAGCAACGCTGATCTCATTTTGTTTACGGGTCTCACTAGCTTTCAGTGAAGTCTTCGCCGTATATTTAGCTTCAAGCAGTTGAAATTTAATGCCATCGATTTCAGCCGCCGCCTCAGCAATTTTTGTTTGTTCGGCTTTGAAACGCTTTAAGAACTCGGGAAGTTGTTGGCGTTCATCGAGATTCATTTCGAACCAGGCTCGTGGGCGGCCATCTTCCAATGCGGTTACAACCGTCGCCTTCCATGCCGCACGCAACACGGGAACGAGATCCCTTTGTTCGCTATTGGTGAAGTCCAACACATCTGTCATGCTAAGCACAGCATTGCAATAATGATCAATGAGCGCCAGAACTTCCTCGATGGAGAGTCTGGCGTTCAGTTCCGTCAAACGCTGAAGGTGCTGATCCAACATGCATTTGATGCGAATTGCCGGTTCAGGCTGCACATCTTGAGCCGCTTGAGCCTCCTGGCTGATGGTGCTGATCAAGGCGTACAGTTCCTTGAGAGACTGAGGCATGCCCTGACTTGGGCCACCTAAAACAGGTGCATTTTGTGATGTGTCATTGATTGGCAATGGTGTAATTTGGACAAATCCAGGCACGATAACGGTACTAGATGGCTGGGAATGCAATTTCGCTTGCGCTGCAGGCGACGCAGCAACCGGCAGGACAGATGCGGCGGCGATCTCAGGTTGGGCCTGCTCAACGGGTGAAGCCGTCGGCATCTTTATGATCGGCTGAACAGCGGAAACAGCAGGCGCAGCAACAGAAACAGGCGACAAACCCAAAAATGCCCTGTAATGTGAAAGCACCTCGGGCTCAATGGCCATAGCATCTTCCAGAGCACGTTTTCCAAAGAAAGTGAATCCGCAGAAGATTGCCTCGGCCAACTTGGAGCGATCCTCTGGCGTTAATCGAACCCAATTAGCCAGATCATTGCGTGCACGCAACCAGCTTTCAATTGCACACTTGATCATGATTTCGAAAGCTTGATCCACCGTGACATTGGCGCGATTGGCCAAGGCCTGAATCTTGATTTGCTGTATCTTCCAATCTTTGGAACGACGCGTTTCCAGCATGTCAGCCATCATCATCCGCTGATCATCTTCGTCAAGCTTGGCGAATTCAACCAGGTCTTCTTCACCGCGCAAGTGCCAACCTTCGTCGTACTTGGCAAAAGTCTGCCCCTCTGGACTCGCAAACTTGTCGCCGCCTTCCAAGAATATGGCTATGCCCAGGTTTCGGTAATGAAGAATGGATGAAACAAAGTGTCTCAATCTCGCCAAACGATCCATGGCGAATTCCACTATCTTTCGCTCATTACGAAAGCGCCTGGCCAGTCCGAAATGCTTCTGAAACACTTCCGGAGAAGACTTGCCACTGGCATCGATGTGCCAGCAATCGGGCATCCCCTTGGTACTTTTGGAAATGCTCTCAAGTTCGACTTCTTGCATTACTTACCCATTTTTATGTTTTGAACTGACAGTATTGCGGCAATGCGCATCATCTGCCCCCACCCGAAAACTCTGCACAACTTATAAGCATAGTTGCTCTTGGAAGGAAACTTGCCAAAAGTCTGTAATTTTGATCGTCGTGGGCTGTGCCGCACATTTTGGGACCGTACGTTCTGAAATCTGCGGAGAGTTGTTTAGTCAGAACGCAACAACCAACACGCCAGGTTCTTCTCTATTGATGGGTTTGAGCAATTGGCCATTAAGAGGAAAAGGAACTTTTTTTCACAGGGCAAGGAGTCCGAACTTGAGAAAGCGGTTGATTTCATTGGCCGTGGGCAGCTTCAACCTTTTGAACGCCTGCTCCGCATCCCGCCATGCTGAGTGCGATCAGCCACGTGGTTTGCGCGGGTAGTCGGCTGTGTGCAGGACTGCGCCGCATGAACAATGGCGCGATTGCACTTTTGCAGCCTCGTCAATATCAATTTGCAGCAGTAATGAGAAGAATTTGGGATTTTGAAGTAAGGCGTGGCACACTTTAATGGTCTCGATCTTGGTCGAAAGAGACTCTCTCACAAGGACCGCTTGATCAAAGTCCTTGAGGGAGATTTTTTACGCTCCCTTGCGTTTTTTGATCAAATCAAAGCGAAATGCCTTCACGATAGGTGACCGTGCTCACCATGCACGCTCTTCCAGCAGGGCCCTCGGAACATCGATGCTTGCCAAAGTTGAAGGTCACATTGCTGAGCGATTGCAGTAAACCGAAAAATAGCCCTGGAAATTTGAATGTACGCAATTTGGCCCATCGACATATTCTTCGTATGAAAAAAGCCTGGGTCGTTCGTTGAACACGCTAGGCTTTATGAACAACAGGCTTTCTCAGGGCGCTGCCGAAGGTTCTCACTGCACTCCTGCGAGAGCAATGCATTCAGGTCAATACTTTGTGCAAGTCGAATCCGTTAAGGCCGTCCAAACATTCTCTGAAACAAAAAAAACTCCCGCGAGTTTGACGCTCCGCATGAATCGGTATGAGTCACCTTGGACTTGGATCCCATAGGTGACCAATCTTTTTGGCACGCAGGTACTCCATGATGCGTTCGGGCAATGAACTACAGCCATCAACTGTAATCGACACAATATGCGTGGCTCATTCCCATGAAATCCCCTCTTATGCTGGAATCGACAGATGCGTTGCCTAGCGCAATTTATTGGGCGATTGGCGAGCCATCGAGATATGTTCCTGAAGCATGAGTTTTTGGAGACTACTGTCCTTGAGAATCAGTCAATTCTTAACATCGCCGACGGCCTTGAGGCTTAGCTTGCTTATGATTGGTGGCAATTAATAGCTGGCACTACAAACTGCAACGGCTTCCTTAATTTCGGAGAAAACTGCAATCCAATGATTAAAAGGCAACTTTACCGAATGCTTAAAAACGTGTTTTTTAGCTACTTTTCTGATTCATTGTGCATTTCTATGCTTAATCGCTAATGCAATCGAATGCCTAATGTCACAAGCGCATCAAGCTCGGCCATGGTTTATAAGTCCGTATCTTGCGGCACAAAGTGCCGACTTTCGCACCAGACATTGAAGTGAGTTTGGAGTTCTTCTGGCAAGGACAACACAAAGTCGATGTTGAGAGGGTGGCTGTCACTTAGAAAAAATCGGGTGGCATCCAACAGCACTTCGCCCTGGCGCTGGTCTTTGGGCTTTTTGGCCGAGTTTCTTTCTGGTTTTTTCGCCAGCCAGAGCTTGTGCAAGGCCATCCAGCGGGGGTCGGGCACATACAAGGGACAGGCACGGCCCCGCACGGTGGCGACCACCACGCTCAAAGGCATGCCCTGGAGCAGCCACTCTTGCTCAATCAAGGTCACCATCGGCTCAAAGGGTTCAAATTTTGGCAACGGATGCGTGCTGGGTGCAGCCAACAGCTCAACTTCATAACCCGTTTGATTCACGGCCTGATAGGGTTTGCGCGGGTTGATTTGGTAGCTTGAGTCCAGACTTTTGAGCACAGCAAACAGGGTTTTTCTGCCTGTCGCGTTCGCGGTGTGCCCCAGCAATGACGCTTTGGTACCGCGACACCAGGCCATATCAAAGTCTTCGGTCTCCTCGTTGCCTGTGGGGAATCTGGCCCCGGCTGCCAGTTCGTAGGCAATGAAAGCATTGGTGCCGACGACCATCAAGTCGGTGCCCAGCAAGTCCTCAATGTCAAGTTTGCGCAATATTTCAGCCTGACGGTCGGGAATGGAGGGCAGACGCAGGCGGCGGTACAAACCAGCGCGTTCGGTCAATTGCGCGTCAAGGGCGTGGATGCGCTCTTTTAATCGCGCTTTGGTATCCATGTGGCTTTGGTACTGGGCCTCTAGCTGTGGGCTACGGCGCCCCACACTGCTGCCAGTGTCTTGGGACGTTTGTTTGATGCAGAGGTAATCCGCACCTTCTTTGCTGCTCCAGTACATGGATACGGGCATGGCATCGACCTCTCGCCGGGCATCAACCCAAGCTGCATAAGTTTGCTCCAGGTTGGCCCGCACGCGCTGGGATTCCATTGAATATTCAAAAAAATCTTGTCTTTCGTAGATCATAAGTCAATGATTTTATTTGATTTACACCATTCATGCGTGAAATTTCGCATCAATGGTGGAAGTTGATTATTTGTCTCGACCGGCTCGACAAACAGCGCACGCGGTGCAGCGACTCTCCAGCCTCAAGCACCCAGCCACCTGGCCAAAACCTGTCTGGTCGCGACAAGGGATAATCCCCGCCACATGGCACTTATCACACTACTTGACGCCCAGCTGGCATTCGGGCACGTCGCCCTCCTCGACCACGCTGGTTTTTCCCTTGAAACTGCGGAGCGCGTGGGCCTGATCGGCCGTAACGGCGCGGGCAAATCCTCCATGCTCAAAATTTTGGGCGGGCTGGAAAAACCCGACGACGGCACGCTGCAGGTGCAAAGCAACACCCGCATTTCCTACGTCGCCCAAGAGCCACAGCTCGACGCAGACGCTACGGTTTTCGTAGCTGTCAGCGCAGGTCTGGCAAGGGTTATAGGCCTAATTGAAGAATATTGCCAGGGTCATGGCGACCTCGATGCGATGCAAAGCGAGATCGAATCGCTGGACGGCTGGAACTGGGAGCAGCGCGTCAACGAAACACTGCAGCGCCTGCATCTGGACCCGCAAGCCGTGGTCAGCACCCTGTCGGGCGGGACCAAGAAACGCGTGGCACTGGCTCAGGCGCTGGTGGCCCAACCCGATGTGCTGCTGCTGGACGAACCCACCAATCACCTGGACCTGGACTCGATTGAATGGCTGGAAGGCCTGCTGGTCGACTTCAAGGGCAGCATCATCACCATCACCCACGACCGCTCGTTTCTGGACAACGTGGCGACCCGCATTGTGGAGCTGGACCGCGGCAAGCTGCTGTCCTACCCCGGCAACTTTGCCGCCTACCTGATTCAAAAAGAAGAGCAGGCGGCCCAGGAAGCGGTCATCAACGCCCGCTTTGACAAGCTGCTGGCGCAGGAAGAAGTCTGGATCCGCAGGGGCGTGGAAGCCCGCCGCACCAAGGCGCAGGGGCGCATCAACCAGCTCGGCGTGCTGCGCGCCGCCCGCGAAGCACGGCGCGAGGCCGTGGGCAGCGTCAAGCTCGATGTGGCCAGCGGCGCGGTCAGCGGCAAGCTGGTGGCTGAGCTGACGCATGTGTCCAAAACCTTTGGCGAGCGCGTCATCGTGAACGACTTCTCGACCGTGATTCTGCGCGGCGACAAGGTTGGTTTTCTGGGACCAAACGGCGCTGGCAAATCCACCTTGCTGAAAATGATTCTGGGCGAACTGGCGCCCGACGCCGCACCTGCCAACGCGCCCTTGCCGGGCCCGGGCGAGAGCGCCTGGGGCACGGTGCGCCAGGGCGCCAACATCTCGGTTGCCTACTTTGACCAGATGCGCAACGCGCTGGACCTGGACGCCACGCTGGAAGACTTCATCAGCCCCGGCAGCGAGTGGATCGAGATCGGCAACCGCAAACAGCACGTCAAGAGCTACTTGGGCGACTTTTTGTTCTCCCCGGCGCGCGCCAATTCGCCAGTGCGCTCACTCTCCGGTGGCGAGCGCAACCGCCTGCTGTTGGCGCGCCTGTTTGCCCGGCCCGCCAATGTGCTGGTGCTGGACGAGCCGACCAATGATCTGGACATTGACACGCTGGAACTGCTCGAAGAGCTGCTGCAAAATTACGAAGGCACCGTGTTTCTGGTCAGCCACGACCGCACCTTCCTGGACAATGTGGTCACCAGCACCATCGCCTGCGAGGGCAACGCCCGATGGCGCGAATTTGAAGGCGGTGTGCAGGACTGGCTGACGCAAACCAAGCGCGCCAACGAGATTGCACAAAGCAAGGGTCAAAAAGGCGCCCAGCCCTTTAACTACGAGCGTGAGCAGCTATCAAAAAAGGAGCGAGAGTCAAGTGCCACCGCCGTGCCCTTGGCCCCGGTGGACGTCGCAGCCGCGCCCGTCAAAACGCGCAAGCTCAGCTTCAAGGAGCAGCGCGAGCTGGATGGCCTGCCTGCGCTCATCAGTGCACTGGAAACCGAGCAGAAAGACATCAGCGAAGCGCTGGCCGACGGCAGCCTGTATGCCATCGACAACGTGCGCGCCATGAAGCTCGCCACTCGCAGCGCGGTGATTGACGAGGAACTGATGGCGGCGCTGGAACGCTGGGAAACGCTGGGGGCGTAACGCCGCCGGTTAACGCTCCCCCAGCAGGGGCGAGCGCCCAAAGCTAAACGCTGCCTTTGCCTAACTCCTGCAACATGGAAAACGAATCCTGAATAGGCATTCATCCCCTCCTCAAGGAGCAAAGAGCACACCACCTTTGGATGTCAGTCTGTTCAACCGGACTGCCACATTCCTCGCAGGTAAGCCCCGCCTTTTTCTGTGACAGGTCAATAAGCCGATGGGCTTCCGGGTTCTCGTCTCGTTTGAAATGACCGCGAATATAAAAACGCAGGTAGCCAGATTTTTCCTTGACTTGTGTGGCAACCACTGGCGGCATCGTGCCAGCCTTCACCTGTTGACTGATTTCCGCGCAGAGGTCATCAATGATGGCAAACCAACCATCCCCACAACAGAAACCCCAACACATGCTGGTTTCTGCCCTGTCGCCATGCCTGTCACGAAATATGTCTGGGTAGCGATGACAGAGAACGTCATCGAGTTCTTGTCGCATGGTTCTCTTTCAATTCATCAATCATCCAATGGAAGCAAGCGACTGCAGGTCAAGCGCCCCAAGTTGACATCCCACATCCATCAAGTAGTCACGGCCAATCCCAGGCCCGTTCTCCATCGGCTGACGCCATCGGTTTGGGATCCAGTCCACACCGTGCAGTGCCCCGACCATAGCGCCAGTCATTGCCCCCACGGTATCTGCGTCACCACCGAGCATGACGGCCCGAATCACACAGACCTCCGGGCGACTCCACTCGTTCGCGAAGGCCCAAAGGGCACAGGCTACAGCTTCAGCCGCATGGATCTGAAACTGTTCACCAAACTCGTTCAGCGTACAGACCATGTCAAGGAACTTCTCATCTGACCATCCTCGTGCCATACCCTCCAGGATGAGGCCCATTCTCAAACGCATGGGATCCGTGCAGGCAATGGACTGAAGATGGACAAGCAGTTCGATAACTCGTGCATCAGAGGCAGCGTTCCAGCGGCAGAGTTCAGAAATGGTCTTTGCCTGAATGAAAGCGCCGTCAACGGCCTCTGGATGGACGTGCGTGCAAAGAAGAGCCATTTCTACGGCACGGTACAAAACATCCTCCGATGCATTACGAAATGCAAGACCCACGGGTGCAATTCTCATGGCCCCACCATTGGCGTAGGAGCCTTGAGGGTGGATGGCCCGACCCGTGGTTCTGAAATCCGCCCCCTCCACCAACATGTTCAAAATTTGACTGACAGAAGGACCATAGCCCCGGCGCGGTTCTGCGACAAATGCCTTGGCATACGCTGTCGCACAGTGGCGGCCATCAAGTGCCCCGCAGGAAACAAGACTCGCAGCCAAAGCAACCGTCATCTCGGTGTCATCCGTGAACATTCCCATTGGGCGGGCAGGGGAATCGAGAAAATCCACCAGTCGACCATGCTCCTGAAGAATCTCGCTGCGACTAAAGAACTCAACGTTCGCACCCAGAATGTCCCCGACAGCGGTGCCGAGCAATGACCCAATGCAGCGTGTTTGGTAAAACGATCCAAACATCACAGGCTCTGTTGACCTGAGTACACCTCTTGTTCTGGCGTTGAGCATCTCGCGCAAGATTGAAGCTTGCTCCGCCTGGAAGCCGAATTCTGATCGCGTGCTCAGCAAATGCTCGCAATCTGGCAGAAACCAATCAGAAACGTCATCAATAGCCAACCACGGGGCATTTAGGGGCTGGTGTTCCAGCATCCATTTTCGGCACTCCCGTTCTCGATGATGTGGCAAAACATGTGCTGGTATCCAGCCGTCGGCGTCAGCACGCACAAGAGATGGCGTTACGTCAATGATCCGCGACCTTATATCTGGCGAGAAATAAGCCTGCAATTCGGGAAGCCGGAGTTCGTATCGCCAACTTGAGCTGATGACGATATCCACATGCTGATATTCACGCAGCACATTTTCTATCAGCGGTAGCTGACAAAAGAATGATTCTTTGCGGCAAGAGTCAGGGTGAGTGACACCATCGAAATCTAAAAAAAGAATGCAGTTCATTTGATGGCTGTGATGGTTAATCTTCATGCTGTAACCCAAGTTTGCTTGCAAGCGCCAGTCGAAACACCCAAGTGACCGCCATGGTTTTGTAGGTTGTGTTTTGTCTGCGTGATGTCGAGAAGTATCTCGCTGCTCTGCTTGAAGTTCTGGTTGCCATATTTTTTCCTCCACATGAAACAGATGTCATGTCATTGTGGAGAGCGTAAAAGCATCTGACGACAAAACCTGTCGCATTTAATGTGCGCCGCCACGACAAGCGACAAGATTCGTCGCCTAGAGGTATTACGATTGATGCACCATTAAATATGCCTAAAAAATGAGCAACACCTTATTCCGCCAATGGCGCATGTTGCGTGAAATTCCGCGCTACCCGCGCCGGATCAGCACAGCAGACTTAAAAAAACGCCTGGACGCTGCCGAAGTTGAAACCTCACTGCGGACGATACAGCGCGATCTGGTCAAGCTATCGGAATTTCTCCCGATACGGGCCGACGAGACAAAACCTCAAGGTTGGTCATGGGATGCGGACGCGGTACAACTGGATTTGCCGATGCTCGAACCCCAGGCGGCTCTCGTCTTTCACTTTGCTGATCTTTATCTGCAGCCCTTGTTACCCGCCAGCACACTTGCGCATCTGTCGCCCTGGTTTCGCACCGCTTGCGGCACGCTGGATAGCCAAGGCAATGGTTTGTCGGCATGGCGAAAAAAAGTGCGCGTGCTGCCGTCCGGGCCGCCCATGCAGCCACCGGTAATTGATGGCGAGGTTCAATCGGTCGTGACGCAAGCCCTGCTGCTGAACAAACGGGTTGCCGTGACTTACCGCCCGCGTGGCACACAGGAAGACCGGCAATACGAGGCCAGCCCACTGGGATTGGTGGTGCGCGACCAAGTCATTTATCTGGTTTGCACCCTGCGCGAGTATCAGGATGTCAAACAGTTGGTATTGAGCCGGATGCATTCGGCCAAACTCTTGGAAACCCCAGCCAATGAGCTGAAAGGTTTCGACCTGGATCAGTACATCTCGCAAGGTGAATTTGGTATGCCGCTGGAATCTGGCCGGACGATCAAACTCGTTGCCGATTTTGACCGACCATCAGCAAGATGGTTTATTGAACGGCCACTTGATGCGAATCAAGTCGTGGAAGATGTTGATGAGAAGACGGTACGGTTGACGGCAACCGTACTAGATACTCAGGAAATCAGGCACTGGTTATTGGGGTTTGGCGCTGGCGTGGAGGTGATCACGCCTGTTTCGCTGAGAAGTGAAATATCAGAGATTGTGAAGGCGTTGCAACAGAAATACGGCGCACAATAAAAACAGCAATGCAACCATATATTGAAATACAAGGAGTAATTAAATGAATAAATTTGAATCAAAAATACTGAAATCACCTTCAAATACTAATTCAAGACTTAAAAACTTTGATTGGCTTACTGAGCAGCTAGAAATCATCGGTAGCAATTGGGTTGAATATCTTAAACAGCACCTTATTATCACTGAAAAATTATTCGGAGAACCAGAGTTTCCTTGGGATGAAAATGAACGAGTTATTGTTAGCACTCTTGCAGCATCGATCATGCGTAGCAATGCAAATGCATTGATTGCCGAAGAACTTCCGATTGATAAAAAATCTGCTTTGATCAATGGCGCGCGTTGCGATCTTTGGGCTCATATACCTTGCAAAAATACGGAAGAATCTTTTAACTTCTACATGGAAGCTAAAAGATTTCGTAAGCACATATCGTCTGACAAAATTCAGGATGCACTTGAAGGCGAGCATGGAATTGAACGTATGTTCTTGGATAATGCAAAGAGTCGTGATGGAGTAATCAATCTTAAAAGTCCATATTCAAAAGCACGAAAACACACTCACTACATCGTTGGTCTGATTATTATTCCAATGGACGGGGAAATAGACGCCAATGATATTTCAGATATATTTAATGACATTTTTTGCAAATCTCATAAAATCCAAGACACAACAAGAAATATGAAGAACTTTCCATCGGCTGGAATTTACCTCGGCAAGTCAGATAAAAATGGAAGTAAATCTTTGATGTTTGCAAGCCTATCAATTATTGGCAGATCAGATGTTTAAGCGCTTACCAGGGATTTACAAATGAAAATAATTATTTTTACCGCTTTGATTTCCGTCGCTACTTTGGCGTCCGCACAAAATATGTATCGTTGCACCAAGGCCGGTGTTTCTTCATACCAGGACAAACCTTGCGAAGGTATGGTTGTACAGCCAACCGCAGCCCCAGTCACAGTTGCCAATAACGCGCCCAAGCAGACACAAGGAACGGTTGCACCGAGTCCAAACTCTACAAGTAAAGCGATGGATGAGGCTTATCAGCAGCATATGGCACGGGGTGAATTCGCATTGGCAAAGTCATTTGCAACAAATGACACGCAGCGAAATGCTGCAGCGATGAAGTTGTCGCAGTTGCAGTCGCAATGTGCCTCTATGGCCATTCGTACTCAGCAGGCTGATGCGAATAACAAACATATGAATGGTCGTTGGCAACACGCCGCCGAGGCTGCTGATGCTCAGTACCGACTGAAATGCGGGTCTCTATAGAGGCGCGAGTTTCTCAATACACCTTTGACTGACGCAAGGCTGCAATCTCTGTCGCATCCAACCCCAGCCCGACCAGCCCCTCATCGGTGATCTCACCCAGTGCCGGTAGCGCCCGGCGCAGCACCTGGGGCGTATCCGTCAGGCGCAGCAGGCTGGCCACAGTTGCTATTGATTAAGTAGCTGTTCACGCACTATTCACGGGGGCTACAGCCTGATTTAACGCGAGATCCGCACCTTCCTGGACAACGTGGTCACCAGCACCATCGCCTGCGAGGGCAACGCCCGCTGGCGTGAATTTGAAGGCGGCGTGCAGGACTGGCTGACGCAAACCAAGCGCGCCAACGAGATTGCACAAAGCAAGGGTCAAAAAGGCGCCCAGCCCTTTAACTACGAGCGTGAGCAGCTATCAAAAAAAGAGCGCGAGACAAGTGCTGCCGCCGTGCCTTTGGCGCCGGTGGAAAGCACTGCCGCGCCCGTCAAGACGCGCAAGCTCAGCTTCAAGGAACAGCGTGAGCTGGACGGCCTGCCTGCGCTCATCAGCGCACTGGAAACCGAGCAGAAAGAAATCACCGACGCCCTGGCCGACGGCAGTCTGTACGCCATCGACAACGTGCGCGCCATGAAACTCGCCACCCGCAACGCGGTGATTGACGAGGAACTGATGGCGGCGCTGGAACGCTGGGAAACGCTGGGGGCGTAAGCAGACGCGGGGTGGGCGGTTCTGAAAATCCTTCAAACGCCGCACTGGATTGCCACCCGCCTGTGGCGTAAACCCGCTGGTGCTCGGACACACCCACCAGCCCGCGCGGCAGCAGTGCCACGCAGGCGATGATGGAGAGGCCCAGATGCCAGTGCTTGGCAAACTCAATCAATGCATTAGCGACCAGCCTGGCACCTGATAGACTTTCTACGATCTAAGACAAATTCGAAGGTTCAAATCTAAACGGCAATGCCGCAAGGTTTCGAAAATATGTTCGGCACCCATCTGGCCCCTCAGTCGGAACACCTACGGATGCCGCACCCAAGACCATCCGGATGAAGCACTTATATGGCTAAAAAGAAAAAACTTATTGTCATGGTTTCCTCCACGGTATATGGCATTGAGGAATTGCTTGAGCGTATCTACGCCATCCTGACCCGCTTCGGCTATGAAGTCTGGATGTCGCACAAGGGCACCGTACCAGTGATCTCGACCAAGAGCGCGTTCGAGAACTGCCTGCTCGCCGTTGAGCAATGCGATCTGTTTCTGAACTTGATCACCACTTATTACGGATCAGGAAAGGAGGATGCAGCCGCCAGGTCCATTACTCATGAAGAGCTGCTGCACGCCATTGAACTGAACAAACCTCGCTGGATTCTGGCGCACGATCAGGTGGTTTTTGCACGCACGCTTCTGGGCAACGTGGGTTATGACAATGCCAAGAAGCGCGCAGAACTGAAAGTAAAGCGCAACCCTATCATCGATGATCTCCGGGTTATCGATATGTACGAGGCGGCAATCCGCCACGATGTGCAAGTCGCTGACCGCAAAGGCAACTGGGTACAAAAATTTGTGACAGCCGACGACGCTCAGTTGTACGCCAGTGCCCAGTTCTACCGTTATCAGGAAGTGGAACGCTTCCTTGAGGAACATTTCAAAAATCAGGCTGCGGTGGCACTGCACGTTGCGCAGGAGAACAAGTCATGATTCCGGATCTGATCAGGAAACAAATCCGCCTGGGTGAAGGCAATGGCACAGAGTTCAAGACCGATATCCGCAACCTGGAAACCATTGCCAGAACGGTTTGCGCATTTCTGAACACGCTGGGCGGCACTGTATTTTGTGGCGTTGACGATAAGGGCAAGCTCATTGGCGTGGTGGACGCAAAAGACCACTTCCAAGAAATTCATACCTATCTTCTGGAGAGCATCACTCCTAAAGCCCTGTTCACGGTCAATTTCGACAGCGAAGATGGAAAGACCATTATTTCCATTGATATCCCGGAAGGTAAAGACCGTCCCTACGTGTTCGCCGGTAGCGTCTACGTACGTGAGGGCAGCACTACCCGGATGGCTGATGCTGAAAAGTTGCGTGACATGGTTCAATCGAAATCCGTAGCGGCAGAGCGTTGGGAGCGCCGACCCTCCATGGCAATGGAAGAACGTGATCTTGATCGGGACGAGATTCGGCGCACAGTGCAGCAGGCGAAGGAGTCCGGCCGTTTCGCATTTGCCAATGATGCTGACGATATTGAGGTTTTGCAGGCGCTGGCCGTTTATTCCGCAAAAGGGTTTACCCAGGCTGCGGATGTTCTGTTTGCGAAAAACCCTGCACTTCGCCACCCCCAAACCCGGGTTCGTGTGACGCGCTTTGCTTCAGACAAAGGGGGCGACGCCTATCTGGACGACCGGCTGCTGCAGGGGCCGCTGGTCAAGGTGTTTGAACAGGCTTTTGATATCCTGTCACAGCACGTTCGCTGGGAAGCCCGCTTCCAAGCGGGTGACGTGCGCCGAACCGATAGGCCCGAGTATCCGTTCGAGGCCTTGCGTGAAGGTTTGGTCAATGCGTTTGCGCACCGTGACTATTCCGGATTTTCCGGCGGCGTGACGGTAGGCATCTACCCCAATCGGATCGAAATCTGGAATTCTGGACACTTCCCAGAGGGGCTACAGCCTTCTGACCTAAAAAGAAACCATCCATCCCTACCAACCAATCCAGATATTGCCCATGTGTTTTATCTGCGTGGTTTGATGGAGCGAATCGGGCGAGGGGGGCAATTGATCATCAATGCTTGTATGAATCACAACCTGCCAACACCTAAATGGGCAGATCGACCGACAGGTGTCACACTGACGATCTTTGGTCGAGATGGTGTCGGTGCGGAGCCATTTACAGCCAACTCCCGGCAGCAAGCTCTACTAGCTCAAATTCAGTCCGGCGATGAGATTCGCCCTGGTGAATACCACAAACGGTTCGCGACAAACGTCACGGATCGGCAAGCCCGACGCGACTTGGTCGAACTCGAAGAGGCTGGCTTACTGCTGCGCAACGGCAAGGGGGCTGGTACGGTCTATCAACGAACAAACAGGACATGAGCGTACGCGAACCGGACACGGTTCGGACATTGGTTGTCTCTTGGTCTGCGCTTGGTGAAGATTGCTAACCTGTTGTCGGAACAAAGAAAATCACGCTTGAGTGGCCAACGTGGATCTCCGAGAAGAGTCGCGATCCGGACATGAGCGGACATGGGGGCCTACTGGATCGGTACTCCTCGTCGATGCAGTCGGCAATACCGAAGGTCAGCTTTGAGCCAGCTACCCATTTGCCCGTTATTCGTCATATTGCTCTGGTTGACCGACCAAGGCCAACTACAGCCCGCTGTGAATCAGCCTCAATACTCTTGACCCGATTCGCACCTGCCTGCGAGGGCAATGCGCGCTGGCGCGAATTTGAAGGCGGCATGCAGGACTGGCTGACGCAAACCAAGCGCGCCAACGAGATTGCACAAAGCAAGGGCCAAAAAGGCGCCCAGCCCTTTAACTACGAGCGTGAGCAGCTATCAAAAAAGGAGCGAGAGACAAGTGCCAACGCCGTGCCTTTGCCGCCGGTGGAAGCCGCTGCCGCGCCCGTCAAGACGCGCAAACTCAGCTTCAAGGAACAGCGCGAGTTGGACGGCCTGCCAGCCCTGATCAGCGCACTGGAAACCGAGCAGGCAGAAATCACCGAAGCGCTGGCCGACGGCAGTCTGTACGCCATCGACAACGTGCGCGCCATGAAACTCGCCACCCGCAGCGCGGTGATTGACGAGGAACTGCTGGCGGCGCTGGAACGCTGGGAAACGCTGGGGGCTTGAGCCCACGCGGTCACCCGTGCCTGGCAGCGTCAGAGCTTTGAGTTCAAGGCCGCACGCAACTGCGTTTGGGCAAGGCCCAAGTTCAATTGCTCAGCCCTCCCCACCACCGGGGCGAGTCGCCGACGTTTTTTCTGCGCATGGTCTTTGGCGATGTCGGCCAGGCGGTGTTCCAAGAAGGGATTGAGCAGGCGTTCACGCAACTCTTGCAGATACTGACGCGCCACATCCCCACTGCCCTCTGCCTCCAGTACCGGCAACACCTCGTTGGCCCAGACGGCTTCCAACGGCTCGCGCAGGGCTGGGGTGTGCATGGCTTGCAACACGGTGGTGTCAGGGGCGCTGCCTTGCGCCATCCACAGCTCGGCCAGGTAGGTGTGCCCCAGGTTCAGCAGCCAGAGTTTGCGCTGCTCAAATGCGGGCAGGTCATCGGTCAGCACCATGGCCGGGTGCGTGCAGGGCAGCACCATGCGCGGCTGCTGTTCAATCGCCCACAAGGCATAGGGCTCGGCCACAGCCCCGGCGGGCTCCAGCGGTGAGGACACGATGCGGTCCACCAAGGAATTGACCCACACGCAGTGCTCCCGCAGGTAGCGGATAAAAGCGGCATCAGCACCCCAGGTTTGCGCCAGTGTGGCTACCAGTTCGCGCAGCGTGTCGCCATTGCGGCTGACCAGTTCGCAGGGGTAGAGCGTCAGCGGGGCCTCGGGCATGTGTTGCCAGCGGTGGTGCAGCAAGGCCACCAGTTTGGCCGGGTAGCTGCGTGGGGTTTGGCTGACATGGGTCAGCAGGTCGGCGGTGTCGGTGTCGTCCAGCACATAACCCGCATCGGCGGTGTTGGAGACGATCACTTGCACGCTACTGACCATGGCCGCAAGGATGTCTGCCCACTGGTGATCCGCATGCCAAACCTCGCGCACTGACTGCACCTGCACAGTCTCTTGCACCGGCTGGCCGTGCTGCATGCCGCGTATCTCCACCGGGTAACCCTTGGCCAGCGCGGCTGCACGGGTGCTGCTGACCGGGCTGGACGTGCTTTGCACCACGCTGATGCCGCCCAGCGCTTGGCCCTGGGCCAGGGTTTGCGAGACGAACAAATCCACATGCGCTTGCAGGAAGCGCCCGGTACCAAATTGCAGGATGGCTTGTGTCATGCGCAGGTCTCTGTTAGCACTCAACCAAGGCTTTGATCACCCCTTGCGCCGGGTCGAGTAGCGTGGTGAAACGCTCGGGCACTTCGGCCAATGTCATGCGGTGGGTGTTCAGCGCCGCAGTGGGAATACGGCCCGCGCGCATGGCGGCCAGCACCGTTTCAAAATCTTCGGTGGTGGCGTTGCGGCTGCCCAGCAGGGTGGCTTCACGCTTGTGGAATTCGGGGTCGGCAAAGGTGATGTTGTCACGCACCACCGACACCATGACGTATTTGCCGCCGTGAGCAATGAACTGAAAGCCCCGCTCCATGGCGCGGGCGTTGCCGGTGGCATCAAACACCACGTCGAAGAACTCGCCGTTGGTGAGCGCGGAGAGTTCATCCACATCGCTGTCACCAATCAGCACCCCTGCGTGGGCGCCCAGATGTTGTTTGCAAAAGTCGACACGCTCGGCTCGGGTGTCCAAGGCGGTGACCTGGCCGCCGCGCAGACCGGCAAACAGCAAGGCCGCCATACCAATCGGGCCGGTGCCCACCACCAGTACGCGCTGGCCTGGCTGCACATCGGCACGGCGCACGGCGTGGGCACCGATAGCCAAAAACTCCACCATGGCGGCCTGGTCCAGGCTCACGCCTTCGGCTTTGTGCACAAACGGCGCGGGCACACTCAGGTATTCGGTCATGGCCCCGTCGCGGTGCACCCCCAGCACCTGGATCTGGGTGCAGCAATTGGTCTTGCCCTGGCGGCAGGCGACACAGTGACCACAGGACAGGTAGGGCATGACAAACACGTTGTCACCCGGTTTTAATGCGCTGCCCGCAGGCGCGGCTTCGACCGTGCCGGAGATTTCATGGCCCATGACGCGGGGGTAGCTCAGAAACGGCTGGTTGCCGGTGAAGATGTGCAAGTCGGTGCCACACACGCCTACACGGCGGATGCGCAGCAGCACCTCGTCTTCCTGGCGGGTGGGCATGGCGCTTTCTTGGGCGCGCAGCACGCCCGGGGTTTCACAGATGACGGTCAACATATCAATCCTTGGGAAGAGAACTAAGGTTTAAAGGTAGGCTTTACAACGGCACCGGTGCTGCCGGGTCGATCTGACCGCGTTCGCGCAACGCCTGCCACAGGGCCGCTGGAATGGGGTGCGCCATCCACGCCAGGTTTTGTTGTAACTGGGCCGCGGTGCGGGTGCCCACCACGCAGGACACAGTGGCCGGGTGGGCCATGGGAAATTGCAGCGCCGCGGCCTGCAGGGGTACATCAAATTCCTGACAGGTTTGCGCCAGTGCCTGCACCCGTGCCACCACCTCTGGCGGGGCCTCGGCATAGTTGAACTTGGTACTGCCCGCCAGAATGCCGGAATTGAATGGACCGGCAATCACGATGGCATTGCCACGGCGCACACATTCGTCCAGGAAAGGGGTGAGGCAGCTCTGCTCCAGCAGGGTGTAGCGTCCGGCCAGCATGGTGCAGTCCAGGTCAAACACTTGCATGGTATCCATCACCACCTGCCATTCGTTCACACCCAGCCCGACAGCTTTGATGGCACCACTGGCGCGCAATTCGTCCAGTGCGCGAAAGCCGCCGCCCTGGGTGAGTTGCTGCCAGTAGTGCAGGTGCTTGTCACCATGGGTGTCACGGCCAATGTCATGCACATACAAGATGTCGATGTGTGACAGGCCCAGCCGCTGCTGGCTGTCTTCAAACGAGCGCATCACGCCGCTGTAGCTGTAGTCGTAATGCGGTCGGAACGGGTAGGGGTTGGCCCAGCCATCGTCGCCGGGGGCCACGCTGGCATCGGGTCGCATCAGGCGGCCCACCTTGGTACTGACTACATAGTCGGCACGCGGGTGCTCGGCCAACTGGACACCCAGCCGGTGCTCCGAGCGGGTGTAGCCGTAAAAAGGGGCGGTATCAAAGTAGCGCACCCCGGCGGCCCAGGCGCTGGCAAAGAGCTCTTCCACCTCGCGGGCGCTGGTGTTGCGGTACAGCCCCCCCATTTGGGAGCAGCCCAGGGCCAGCGTGGTGAGCGACAGGTCGACGCGGGGGAGTTTTCTGGAGTCGGTGGTTTTCATGTAACGGTCTTATGGTAAGGCCAAATAATCAGATTCGCAGTATTTGGCCTTACCAATTGAATGGAAAAAATTGGGGTTTACCCTTGCTTTTCAACTTAAAAAGCGACTTAGAGCGCAGGACTCAGCTCAAGACCACTCGTGGCGGTTGTTGTCTACCCAGCGCTGTTCGGATGCTTGCAGGTGCATGCGCACCGCTGTTTGGGCCGCTAGTACATCGTGCGCCTCCAGGGCTCGCAGAATGGCCTCATGCTCTTGCAGTGCAATGGCCCAGGTTTGGCCTGATTCCGAATGCTCACTCAGTCGTGCTGCAATCGGACTGTGACGCTCGTCAAACAATTCGCCCACCAGCCGTTCCAGTACGGCGTTGTCCGTCATGGCCGCAATGCCGACATGGAATTGGCGGTCAAATGCCAATGGCGAGCGGTTTTGCGCCATGGCGGACAGCATGCCATCGAGCGCCTGACGCAGCACCAGCAAGGCTTCGGGCGCGCTCCGGGCACAGGCCAGCAACGCGACCGTGCCCTCTATGGCAGCGCGTGCGCGCATCAGCTCAACCGGACTTTCCCCCATGGTGGCCTGCGCTTGTGGCTTGCGCTGTGCCAGGTTGCACACGTATACCCCGGCCCCCATGCGCACCTCGACGCTGCCCTCAATTTCAAGGGCAATCAGCGCCTCGCGCACCGATGGTCGGGATACGCCCAGCTGCTGCGCCAAATCCCGCTCGGGTGGCAGGCGGGCACCCGGTATAAAGTTGCCTTTATCGATAAAGGCGCGAATCTGGTCGGCGATTTGTTGGTACAGGCGCCGGTTGTCTACCTGTTTAAGTGGGTCGAGCATGGAGGCAGTTTAAGCGACATGCTGTATTTCCATTCATGGTGTCAGGCCAATTTTGGATTTGATAAACTGGCCTGACCAATTTTGCGGATTACAGGCCGCCCTACCTACCTGGACCTTCCACCATGCCAGTATCTATTTCACCCTTGATTACGTTGAGTGCGCGGGACAACGTGGCCGTTGCTCGCAGCCCATTGACTGAGGGACAGATCATTGCACTGGGTTCTCAGGTGCTGACGGTGCGTGATGCGGTTGATGCAGGGCACAAACTGGCAGTGCATTTCATTGCGGCAGGCACGGCCGTCCTTAAATATGGGCAGACCATTGGCGTGGCCAGCCGCGACATTGCTGCGGGTGAGCATGTGCATGTGCACAACGTGGTCATGGTGCCGTCATCGGCCGAGCATGGTGCAGGCAGCGCCTATCAGGCCACCATTTTGAACACCCAAGCAGCGACCTTTCAGGGCATTGTGCGAGCCGATGGTCGCGTGGCCACGCGCAACTACATAGGGGTGGTGTCCAGCGTCAACTGCTCGGCTACGGTGTGCCAGCGCATTGCCCAGCACTTCACACCGGAGCGGTTGCACGCGTTCCCGCATGTGGATGGTGTGGTAGCCATCACCCATGGCCAGGGCTGCGGCATGGCGGGCAGCGGTGAAAGCATGGAGGTGCTGCGCCGCACGTTGCAGGGTTATATGGACCAGCCCAATTTTTCGGGTGTGTTGGTGATTGGACTTGGGTGTGAGGTGAACCAGGTGTCTGGCCTGCTTCAGGGTTTGGCTGAGCGACCCTCGGGTCTGCTGACCGCACTCAAGATACAAGAGGTTGGTGGCACGCGCGAGGCCATTGCGGCTGGTATTGCACAAGTAGAGCTCATGCTGCCCATCGCCAACCAGGCCACTCGCAGCACGGTGAGTGCGCGCCACCTGACGGTGGGCTTGCAGTGTGGCGGCTCGGATGGCTATTCGGGCATCAGCGCCAACCCGGTGCTGGGGGCTGCGGTGGATTTGTTGGTACGCCAGGGCGGCACCGCCATCCTCTCGGAAACCCCGGAAATTTATGGTGCCGAGCATTTGCTCACCGCCCGCGCCGTATCCCAAGAAGTGGCCGCGCAACTGATGGCGCGCCTGCAGTGGTGGGAGCGGTATACCCAAACCCACCATGCCGACATGAACAACAACCCTTCACCCGGCAACAAGGCTGGGGGCATCACCACCATTTTGGAAAAGTCCCTGGGTGCCGTGGCCAAGGGCGGTAGCACCGGCCTGATGGCGGTGTACGAATACGCGCAACCGGTGAAGACTCAGGGCCTGGTGTTCATGGACACGCCGGGCTACGACCCGGTGTCTGCCACCGGCCAAGTGGCAGGGGGTGCCAACCTGATTTGCTTCACCACCGGACGTGGCTCTACCTACGGCTGCAAACCCACCCCGTCCCTCAAGCTGGCCACCCACACGGCGCTGTTTGAACACATGCGGCTGGACATGGACTTTGATGCTGGCACGGTGATCGAAGGCACCCAAACCATTGAACAAGCCGGTCAACAGTTGTTCGCGCTGATGCTGGCCACTGCCTCGGGTGAATCCACCAGCAGCGAGCGCAACGGTCTGGGGGACAACGAGTTTGTGCCCTGGCAACTCGGGGCCGTGATGTGAGCGCGCCCGCCATGCCCAAGAATGCTCGCCCGCTGGATGTGCTCACCGTGGGTGAGGCCATGGCCCTGTTTGTGGCAGATGCCCCGGGCCCTTTGTCCAGCGTGGAAAAATTCACCCGCACCAGCGCCGGGGCTGAGTTGAACGTGGCCGTGGGCCTGAGCCGACTGGGCTTGAAAGTGGCCTACGTCAGTCGGGTCGGCCAGGATTTGTTTGGCCAGTTTTTAATCAACACTTTGCAGACTGAAGGAATCGACCACCAGCACGTACAGGTGGATGCACAGCACCCCACGGGCTTCATGCTCAAGTCTTGTGAGTTGACGGGTGACGACCCCAAGATCGAATACTTTCGCAAGGGCTCGGCGGCCAGTTACATGGGACTGCAAGACTGCCCCGTGAATGTGTTTGCGCAAGTGCGGCAGTTACATGTGACTGGCATCAGCGTGGCCCTGTCTGACAGCGTGCGGGAACTGGTGTTGCACATGGTGGCGCAAGCCCGTGTTTGCGGGGTTCAGGTGTCGTTTGACCCCAACCTGCGTCCGCGCCTGTGGCCCTCCCAAGCAGTCATGGTGCAGTGCCTCAACGCGGTGGCCGCCCAATCCGACTTGGTGATGCCCGGCTTATCAGAAGGCCAACTGCTCACTGGGCAGCACACGCCGCAAGATATTGCCGCCTATTACCTGGACCATGGAGCCCAGCAGGTAGTCATCAAGCTGGGGCCGCAGGGGGCTTACTTTGCCACCCACACAGCGCAGGGCCTGGTGCCCGGCTTTCAGGTCGAGCGCGTGGTGGACACGGTGGGGGCTGGTGATGGTTTTGCGGTGGGGGTCATTAGCGCCTTGTTGGACGGTCAGAGCCTGGCAGAGGCTGCTCTGCGCGGTAACGCCGTTGGTGCGCGGGTGGTTCAGTTTCGCGGCGACTGCGAAGGCTTGCCTAATCGGACGCAACTGGCACAAACCTTGACGGGCAAACGAGTGGGATAGCAGCATGCCAGAAACGCCGCCTTGTCTTTTCCCCAGTTCACCTGGATCAAAAATGCGTCGGCACCAACAAGCAATGGTTAAAAATGCGCCTAGCCCTTTAACTACGAGCGTTAGCAGCTATCAAAAAAGGAGCTAGCATCAAGTGCCACTGCCGTGCCCGTCAAGTCGCGCAAACTTTAACGTGATACCAGCCCAGCCTCGCCATCAATAGCAGCTGGCACTGGAGAAACAGCTTTTGCAAGCGCCAGTCGCGCACGTTCATCAACGTCGTACGACGCAAAAACAACCTGAGCCGAGCGGGTTTCCGGCAGCACGTAAACAATGCCGTTAGTTCCTTTGAAAGTCGGCTTGACCACTTGCCTGAAGAAGTCTGCGGGGACATTGATGCAGCCATAGGAAATGCGTTTGTCCAGCGTCGAGGCCGTTGCCAGGCGCTGCAAACGCTGCTCCTTGGGGTTGCTGGTGATTACGGGGTGCAGCGAAATCGCCGCCTCGTAGTCAACCCACAAAATTTCGCCCTCATGCAGATTGCGGCCCAACGAGGCCACGAAGCGGCCCGCTGGCGTCGTGCGCTCTTGGGGAAGAATATTCGCCAGGCTGCGCTTGCCAATGCCAGGCACGGAGTCGTCGCCCAGCGCCAAGCCGAGCAACGCCGAGGCTGTTCCGCGCAGCCGACCATCGGCGTAGAAGACGAACACTTTGGCATCCGTCTTGTCCACAATGATGAACGGCAACCGGCCATTGTTGCCCGAATCCAGCACCCAATTGGCCACCTGGTGAACGATTTGGGATGCCTGTGCGCGCTCAAAGTTGGCCCGTTTTGAAAGTGGCGTGTCCCCCCGTGCCGCCGCCCTGGCAAGCACTGCTGCACTTTGTTCTGCCGCCTGTGAACGAGCCGGGTTGGCTGGCGCCACGGCAAGGTCTGCTGCCAACACCGGGGTAAGCCCAAAACTGCCCAGCAAAAGACCCGCGCAAATTACTTGGCTCAGACCCCTGAGTCCCTCATGCGGGCGCGACCCTGAAAAGACCGGGCACATAGGTTTCATGGCTTACCCAAGCGCAGGTTGTCATCAATTGCGGTCTTGCTTGCGCGGATGAGGCGGTGCGACAAACACAGGAGGAGGGGCCTCTACCGGCACGACCACCGGTGCTTCTGGCTGGCTCACCACAGGAATGGGCGCAGGAATGACGACCAATTCAGGCGGTGCGCTTGATACGACGGTCAACAATTGAAGCGGCGTCCCTATGACCGCAACCGGCAACAGAGGACCTGTCGTTGGGCTGGTCGGCACGACCGGCGGCGCTATCACCGGTGGCAGTGCAGCCACAGGCGTGACGGTCAACACGCCGTTGACATAGCTCGTGGTGTAGTTGCCGGGGGTGAACGTACCGCCAGTGGCGTTGCTGGGCTTGATCGGATATGGACTACCGGCCACCGGGGCCGTGATCACCGTCCCGGGGCTGGTCTCGGTGACACTGGCCACCGTTTCTCCATTCTTCAGGCCTGTCGTCGTAAAGGCTGTCACGGGCAGGGTGATCACCGTGCCAAAAGGCTTCGTGGCGTTATTGGCCGTCACCGTCAGCGGTGCCGGGGTCACGGTCAACACACCGTTGACATAGCCAATGGTGTAGTCGGAGGGCGTGAACGTGCCACCTGTGGCGGCACTGGGCACGATGGCATACGGGCTGCCGGCAACCGAGGCTGTTGCTGGCTGACCGGTGCTCACCTCGGTGACGCTGCCTACAGTTTCACCGTTCACCAGGGCCGTGGTGCTAAATCCTGACAGGGCCGGGGCCTGACCATAGACCTTGGTGACGTTGTCCGCCGTGACCGTCAGTGGTGCCGGGTTGACCGTCAACGCGCCGTTGACATAAGCAATGGTGTAGTTGGAGGGCGTAAACGTGCCTCCGGTGGCGGCACTGGGCACGATGTCATACGGACTGCCCGCCACATGGGCGCTTGCTGGCAGACCGGCGCTGACCTCGGTCACGCTGGCGACAGTTTCGCTATTAACCAAACCGCTCGTGGTGAAAGCGGTCGGCGCCAGAGTGCTGGTTTGACCATACGTTTTCGAGAAGCTGTTGGCGGTGACCGTTAGCGGTGCCGGCGTCACGACCAGGTTTCCAGTCTGGTAGGTGATGATGTAGTTGGCCGGATTGAAAGTGGCGCCGGTGGCGTTGCTGGGGGTGATCAAGTAGGTCGCCACCGGCACCGTTGCTGGCGTGCCGGGTGTCGCTTCGTCGACGCTGGTGATGGTTTCACCAGGCGCCGGCGGCACTGGCGTCGTAAAGGCCGTATTGGTCGGCGTGAAGGTCTGCCCGTAGACTTTGGTGGCGTCATCCGCCTTGACCGTCACTGGACGTGGGGCAATGATGGCGTTCATGGTCCCCGGGGCAACGCAGGAATCCCAGATGGCATATTGAGCAGCGTTGACACCTGTCAGGGTGTAGCCGCTGTAGGTAATGGCAGAGGTTCCTGCGTCCGTGCTGGCAAATGTGGCAGTCGCTCCTGGGGCAGCGGTCAAGGCGACACCGGCACCCAGGGTGTTCTTGAGGGTGAGGTTGGTGCTTGCAGAGCCGTCATAAACCTTGTCCCCCTGCAGAAACGCCAACATGTGCACCTGCAACAGCGTGGCGCCGGTTCCTGTGAAGTGGCTTGAATAGTCGTTGATGGGCGCGGTGTACGACGATGGCGTGTAGTCGATCACGATGGTATGGGGCGCCGCGTCGGTGACGGTGTACATGATGCCTGGCGCAAAGGTGACGGTGCCGCCAACGCCGGGCACGCCTTTGCCACTTCCATCAGGACCGGCACGCAGCAAAATGTCGCCGGTGGTCATGGTCATGACCGCGTTGATGTTGATATCGCGGCCGCAGCAGGCGATGAAGTTGCCGGTGGTTTGTGACACTGCGGCGTTCACGTTCAGATCACGCCCGGCGTTCGAATGGATATCACCCGTGGTGGTCGTGATGGCCGCATTCATGTTGATGTCGTTGCCAGCCTTGAACACAAAGCTTCCGGTGGTGGCGTTGAGAGCAGCATTGACATTGACATCATGTGCGGCGTTCAGGGTTAGCGTGGTCGGGCTCGGGGTTGCGGTCCAGGTGACAGCTTCGGACACGGTGATGTCGCCCAAACTCGCACCTGCCAGGCCCGAACCAAAAGTGGATAGCGGGGGTGTGCTGCCGGGGACTGGCGGGATGGGTCCAGCTACAGTATCGATGTTGACGCTGTTGGTGACCAGCAGGGCGGAAAGTGTCGAACCAGCGATGTCAGTGCCAATGGTAAAGTTCAGCGGATCGATCAACCAGTTGCCGGTTTTGCCCTGTGCCGAGTAGGTGGTCACGAGGGCGTTATCGGCGATCTTGACGTGGGCAGCTGAGGTTTCAACAAAACCACCGTCGCCGCCATGGGGCGCCGAGGCATCGAGCTTGCCGCCAACATTCACTGTGCCGCTTTGCATGTCGCCCATCAGCTGAATGGTGCCGTTGTGGTTCTCTATAGTCTGCGCCTGAATCACGCCGGTGTTGTTCACCGCGCTTTGCAACAGGCTGCTGGCCGACCTTGCCGTCAACAGCACTTGTCCGCCGTCGGCCTGGATCAGGCCTCCGTTTTGCACCAAGGCGTTCACGGCGCCCTGATCCACGGTGACATGCAGCAGACCGTCACCGGCCAGGTCAAGGGTGATGGCGTTGCCCGCCGCCAGCGCCACCGTGCCCAAGCGGGCCACGATGTTGCCGTCGTTGCTGACGTTGGCGCCGAGCAGCGCCACCGAGCCGCCGTCTGCATGGATCGATCCCAGGTTGAGAACCGAGCCGCCAGTGCCGCCGGTGCCGACAAATTTGTAGCGTCCGGCCATGAAGTCACTGTCGCTGATATTGAGTGTGGAAGCCACCAGCCCGCCGACATTCACGGAGGCGCCCTTGCCGAACAGCACACCGTTCGGGTTGACCAGGAACACCTTGCCGTTGGCCGTCATGCTGCCCAGAATGTTGGAGGGGTCTGAACCCAGCACCCGATTCAATATGACCGAGCTGCTGTTGGGTTGCACGAAGTGGACCGCTTCGGTTTGCCCGATGCCAAAGCTCTGCCAGTTGATGGCCGCACTTTGCGTCGTCTGGGTAATGGTCGTGCTGCCGACCCCGCTGCTGATGTTGGCATTACCTGCGGCAACCACGCCGCCAGCGGGCAGGGCGTAGACATTTGCGCCAAATGACAGTATCAGTGAAAGGGCCAGGGCTTTGAGGCCAAAGGCTTCATTGCCTGCCTGGGCTTGGGTGCTAGACGAGGTTTTCTTACCCGCGCTGCGGGTGTTTTCGGCCACCGCGACGAAGGTGCCGCTCTTGTCGTTCCAGATTGATCGGTAGGTGCAGTTCATGAGTTCACTCCAGTATTTGTAAATTGCGTGTGGGTTGTCGGTGGGGGGGATCACTCGACTCAGAAATACTTCACTGCCTGAATCCAGAAGCGACCGGAGGCATCCGGCGACGATGTCGCGACTTCATCACCCACCTTGACGGCGTAGTACGCCCGCACCATGAAATTGTTGGCCGCTGACCAATTGATGCCGACCCCGGCGCCACTCAAAACCCGTTGGTTGGTCCCGGCCAGCCAGGGCGATTTGTTCAAGGTCACCGAGCCGGTGTCCACAAAGGCAATCAGCTGGACTTGTCCGTGCTGTCCAGAGAACTGGGGCAGTCCCAACCTAGCTTCCAGCGTCAGCAAATAGCCGGCATCCGCATAAGCTTCACCTTCCGGGTAGGCCCGCACGCCATACATGCCGCCCAGTTCCATCTTTTCCGAAACGTCCAAATTTTTGGAGGCCAGCTGCCCGCTGATGGCGCCGTAAATGGAAACGTTGTCGCTCACCTGTTGCAGACGCGACAGGCCAAATCCGAGTTTGTCGAAATGGCCGTTGCTTTGTGCCGTGACCGCATCAACAGCCTGCACCGTAGGTGTTTGCAAATCGATTTCGCCCGTCGACCAGGCCAGCGAGTAGTTGGTGACGCCACCACCACCCAAATAATCGCGGTGCTCGCCATTGAGGCTGGCGGTCAACACCTTGGCGGTCTTGTCGGAGACGCTTGAGGTGGTGTCAACCTTGTCCTGAAACGTCTTGGCGTCAAAGATCAGCCCAGCATAGAGATTGTCATTTCTGGAGCGATTCAAAGGATAGCTGCCGTAGATACTGGCCACCTTGGCCGTGCCATTGGCTTGCAGGCTGGCGAACTCTTCACCCAGTTCATAGGACAGCTCGCTGTAGGCCACGCCTGCTGTCGCTTTACCGAATTGCATTTGGTAGGAGCCGCGTGCATACCGCAGCCCGGGGCCGGAGGTCAGCACGCGCAATGAAGCGACGTCACCGTGACCAAAGGGTTCATTGAGATTGATGGTCGCGCCAATCCGGTTTTGGCCGGTGTAGCGATTGCCCGCGTTGTCCGCATCCACACTGCCTGAGACGGACCGCCCCGGTGTCAGGTCAACGAGCAAGTCGGAAGTCCCGGGGGAAGTGCCTGGCGACAAGGTGGAGTTGACCTTCACGCCCGGCAGATCGGAGAGCAGCAACAGCCGGTTTTCAAGCGGCGCAGAGGTCACCAGATCACCACTGTTGATGCCGCCCATCAGGCCATCGGTTAATTCATTGGAAACCTTGGTCTGGTTGTTCAAGGTGACCTTGCCGTAGTGACCGTCAATCACCGCAATGGTCACGACGCCGTCCTTGATGTCCTGCGCTGGCAGGTAGGCCTGTGCCACGAAATAGCCGTTGCGGTGGTAGTAATCGGCGATCCTGGCGGCCATGCCGCGCAAATCAGTCAGCGTGAGTTCGCTGCCTGAGATGAACCCGGTGAGCGAGAGCAGTTCTGCTTCGGAATAAACCTGAGCACCGGTGACCCTTAAAGTCCTGACATTGATTTTGACGCGATCTGACTCCGCCACCGAGAGCGTGCTGCCAGGCGTGAACTCCACGTTGGGCTGCAATTTTTGCGCATTCGGTGTCGGCGGTATCTGCTGCATCTGACTGCCGGCACTGGGCATCTGCTGGGCAAACACACCTTGACTCAATGCCAGCAGTGCATAGGGGACAAATCGGTTCTTTAACATGGTGCGCTTTCCGGTATTTGATGAATGGGTTGCTGCATAGCAATGCATACCGGGCATCTTGCTTGGAGTGATTGATTTGGTCTGTGTGCAAGCGCGCATAGGCCGAAACACAAATGTTGTTTTGTGTAACTCAAGCCAGGAATAGACGAGCGCGATTCCTACACGCCATGAAGATGGGCGTTAGGAACGGGTGATTACGAGGAACGGATGGCGGCGCTTGAGCGCGCCTTACGCCACGCCCATCTGCCTTAACTTGGCAATTTCGGCAGCATCCAGACCCAACTCGGCCAGCACCTCATCCGTGTGCTCACCCAGCTTTGGAGGCGCCCGGTGCAGCACCGGCGGCGTCGCCGTCAGGCGCAAAGGGCTGGCGACAGTCGCTATGGATTCAATAGCTGCTTGCGCAGGTGATACGGAGGCTACAGCCTGATTGACCACTAGACCCCGGGCTTTGACTTGGGCATCGCCAAACGCTTGACCAATGTCGTTGATCGGGCCGCAGGGCACGGCTTTGTCCTCCAGCAGGGCAACCCACTGCGCCGTGGTGCGGGTGGCGGTGACGGCCAACAGGAGCGGGATCAGTTCGTTGCGATACTCTACCCGCAGCGTGTTGGTGACAAAACGCGGGTCGCTGGCCCACTCGGGGTGACCGGCCACCGCACAAAAGCGGGCAAACTGGCCGTCATTGCCCACGGCCAGCAGCATGGCGCCGTCCAGCGTGGGGAAGTCCTGGTACGGCACCAGACTTGGGTGGCTGTTGCCCTGGCGCGGCGGCACTTTGCCGGTGTTCAAAAAGCCCGCGCCCTGGTTCGCCAGCATCGCCATGCCAACATCGAGCAAAGCCATGTCGATCAACTGGCCCTCGCCGGTGCGGTGGCGCACTTCGAGGGCGGCGAGGATGGCGCTACAGGCATAGACCCCCGTCAGCACATCGGTCACCGCCACGCCCACGCGTTGCGGACCGCCACCGGGCACCTCGTCGGCTTTGCCGGTGATGCTCATCATGCCGCTCATGGCCTGGATCATCAGGTCGTACCCGGCGCGTTCGGCATACGGGCCGTCCTGGCCGAAACCGGTGATGGCGCAGTAAATCAGGCGCGGGTTGAGGGCTTTGAGGCTGGCGTAGTCGAGCCCATATTGCGCCAGGCCGCCGACCTTGAAGTTCTCCACCAGGATGTCGCTTTGCAAAGCCAGTTGCCGGATCAGCGCCTGGCCTTGGGGCTGGGCCATGTCGATGGTGATGGCGCGTTTGTTGCGATTGCAGGCGGTGAAATAGGTGGCCTGGTTGGTGTCGTTACCGTCTGCATCCTTGAGGAAGGGCGGGCCCCAGTGACGGGTGTCGTCCCCCAAGCCGGGGCGTTCGACCTTGATGACGTCAGCACCCAGGTCGGCCAGCATTTGGGTACACCAGGGGCCGGCGAGGACGCGGGACAGGTCCAGGACCTTGAGATGGGACAGGGCGCCTGGTTGGGTTGTTTTTTGTTTCATGTTTTTAATTTTTTGGTTTGGCTGGGAGGGGGCTATTTTTCGGGGCTTTTCCCCCACTCACTCCCCCCGCCCTCTCCCGCCCCGCCGGGCGGAAGAGGGAGCCAACATCCACATTTGGCCAACGTTTTGAAAGGAGAAAATTCATCTCTACGGCTAACCTCGATTCCGGGGATTTCGCTTGTTTGCTTTTTACGTTGACCGTCGCACACAACAGTTGCAACGGTTTCGACGGGTTGTTATTCATCAAATTAAAGTACCGAACCACCCCGCGCCAACGCAGTGATGCGCGTGTACGTCCCACCTTAAAAAACGCGGCCAAATGTGGCTGTTGGCTCCCCTTTCCGCCCCGGCGGGGGTGGAAAGGGGCGGGGGGGATAGGGGGGGAATACAAAAATAACAAAAACCCAACTCCCCCAAAAAACAAATCAAGAAAAAGCAGCAATACCCGTCTGAGCCCGTCCCAGAATCAGCGCATGAATGTCATGCGTCCCCTCGTAGGTATTGACCACTTCCAGATTGACCAAATGCCGCGCCACCCCGAACTCGTCCGAGATGCCGTTGCCACCCATCATGTCCCGTGCCAGCCGCGCAATGTCGAGCGATTTGCCGCATGAGTTGCGCTTCAGGATTGAGGTGATCTCCACCGAATCCGTGCCCTCATCCTTCATGCGACCCAAACGCAAACAGCCTTGCAGGCCCAGCGCAATTTCCGTCTGCATATCGGCCAGTTTCTTCTGGATCAGCTGGTTGGCCGCCAAGGGGCGACCGAACTGTTTGCGGTCCAGCACGTACTGGCGAGCGCGCAGCCAGCAGTCTTCGGCAGCCCCCAGCGCACCCCAGGCGATGCCGTAACGCGCCGAGTTGAGGCAGGTAAACGGCCCCTTCAAACCCTGTACTTCGGGGAAAGCGTTTTCTTCCGGGCAAAACACGCCGTCCATGACGATTTCGCCCGTGATGCTGGCGCGCAGGCCCACTTTGCCGTGGATGGCTGGCGCGCTCAAACCGGCCATGCCTTTTTCCAGCACAAAGCCGCGAATCGGACCGACTTTGCCGCCTTCGCTGACCTCTTTGGCCCAAACGACAAACACGTCGGCAATCGGGCTGTTGCTGATCCACATCTTGCTGCCGCTGAGTTTGTAGCCGCCAGCGACTTTGTGGGCACGGGTGGCCATGGAGCCGGGGTCGGAGCCGTGGTCCGGTTCGGTCAGGCCGAAGCAGCCAATCCACTCGCCGGTGGCCAGCTTGGGCAGGTATTTTTGACGCTGGGCTTCGGTGCCAAATTCAAAAATAGGCACCATGACGAGGGAACTTTGCACGCTCATCATGGAGCGGTAGCCGCTGTCCACGCGCTCGACTTCGCGGGCGATCAGGCCGTAGGCGACATAGTTCAGGCCGGGGCCGCCGTAGGCTTCGGGGATGGTGGGGCCGAGCAGGCCGAGTTCGCCCATTTCACGAAAAATCGCCGGGTCGGTTTTTTCAGCACGAAAGGCCTCGATCACGCGCGGCTGCAGTTTGTCCCGGCAATAAGCGGCGCTGGCATCGCGCACCATGCGTTCGTCGTCCGTGAGTTGCAGGTCGAGCAAAAAGGGGTCTTGCCAGTTGAAGCTTGCGTGGGCCATGAAGAGTCTCCGGGTGAAAAATATGGAACTTGATAAGGGCTGCACTGGCAACCGATAGCGCATCTTAGTCAAGCGCCAACACCAATGCAAACGACTTCTTCTCAACAAGACATGCTATTTACGCATGTCTAGATTTATCATTTAATATGTAATTTATGCATTTATCCCCCGTATTAAATGCGTAAGCAGCTATATATTACATAGCGACTGATCAGCTTATGAAGTGGCGTATTGTGTATATTCAACACATCATGCGCAGAAAAATCCCCTCTCTCCAAGCCCTGGCCTGCTTTGATGCAGCCGCCCGCCACGAAAGCTACACCCGCGCTGCGCAGGAGTTGGCGCTGACGCAGGGCGCGGTGTCGCGACAGATCACGGCGCTGGAAGAGTTTTTGGGGCTGGCCCTGTTCCGGCGCACCCGCCATGGTGTGGCGCTGACCGAGCGCGGAGCCGACTACGCCGCGCAGGTGGCGCCGCACTTGCAGGGGCTGGAGCAGGACACGCTCGATGTCATGTCCTCCCAGGGCAGCGGCGGCATTCTTCATCTGGCGGCCGTGCCCACCTTTGCGACGCGCTGGCTGATTCCGCGGCTGCAGGATCTCAAAGCCGTCCACCCGGAAATCACCATCCACCTCGAAACCAGCACCCGTCCTTTCATGTTTGCCGGCACCTCGTTTGACGCGGCGCTTTATTGCGGCACCCCCGAACAAGTCAGCCAGTGGGCAGGCACCCGGTCAACGCGCTTGCTGGCCGAGGAGGTGGTGCCGGTGTGCAGCCCACAGCTACTGGGCAATCAAGCGCAACTGAGCGCCCAGGACATCGCCCAGATGCCCCTGCTGCAGCAAAGTACCCGCATTGAAGGCTGGCGGCAATGGTTTGAGGCGGCGGGCGTGAATGCGCCGCTGGCCTTGTCCGGCCCACGCTATGAGTTGTTCTCCATGACGGCGGCGGCGGCCTCCAATGGCTTGGGCCTGGCACTGGTGCCCCGGCTGCTGATCGAAGCCGAACTGGCGCGCGGTGAGCTGGTGGTGGCTTGCAACCAGCCACTACAAGGTGAGAGGGCCTATTACCTGGTCAGCCCACAGCGCACGGATGAACGGCCTGCGATCACAAGTTTTCGCAGCTGGCTGGTCCAGGCGGCGGCCCGGACGGCTTTTTAGAACGTTCGCCCTTGGGTGACGGTTTCGCGGGTGATTTTCCATACCCCGTTGGTCTGCACCAGAGACAGGGTCTTGGCGACGTGGTCCTTGTAATCCACCGACGAGTATTCCTGCGTGAACGACACTTCGGCCGTTTTGGCATCGCACTGCACCGGTTTAATCGCGCCCAAAATGGCCACAATGCTGCCTTGTTTGGTGATGCGCTTCTTGCGCAGACTCTCCCAGGCGCTGCGGTTCATGCCCAGGGCGGGAACAAAGTTGTCGGCATAGGAAGCCAGATACTTCGTGAAGTCTTTGTTGTTCCAGGCACTCAACCAGCTTTGCACCACTTCAGGCAGCTTGACACACTGCGCGGGGGTGGCCTCGACGGGGGGAACGGTCGCAGCCGCAGGCACGACCACGGCGGGCGCAGCTTTTGCAACGGGGGTCGCTGGAACGGGCGGCAAAATCACCGGCCTGGAATCAAACGCCCGGTTGAGCGTGAGCTCAGGCACGATGCTGTTATTGCATTGCAGCAAGCCGTCATCAGCCTCTTGCCCGCCCGAGGCATCGGGCTGATTACTGGTCAGGGGCTGCAATTGCAAGGCACTTAGCAGTTCGCCGGATGAGGCCAAAACGCGCAACTTGGCCAGTTGCAGGTCGTATTCGCCATTGACCAATGCTCTGCGCGCTTGATAGAGTTCGTTTTCGGTATCCAGCAAATCCAGCAAGGAGCGCTGGCCAATGTCAAACTGCTGCTGATACGCTTGGCGCGCCTTGGACGTCGATAACTCGTGCTGGCTGAGCAATTTCAATTGCGCCGTCAAGCGTCTGGAGTCATTGATTGCGATTTGCCCCGTTTGCCAGATGTCGCGACAGGCTTTATCCCGCAGGTCGTAGGCGCCTTCCAGTTTGGCGGCGTATTGTTTGACGCGATTGAGGTCAGAGCCGCCTCGATACAGGTTGTAGTTCAGGACCACCTCGACGCCGGAGCTGCGGTAATCACCCATCACACCGCTCTGGTTGGTCTCCATGCTTTGACGTGCCCTGAGTTCCACGGTGGGGTAGAGCGCCGCCCGGCGCAACTGGGCATCAGCCCGATAGGCGCGGATATTGGCCACAGCACCCTGAAAATCAGGATTTTTCCGGGTGGCATCGGCCAGAAAATCAGCCTCGTTGGTTGACACCTCTTTCAAGGGCTCCAGTCGTGCGAGTGAGTCAGCAGGCAGGTCACCTACCAGTCGCTGGTAACGCGCCGACACGTCGTGTGCATTGCTGACCTCGGTCAACCAGTTGGATTCGGCCAGCGCCATTCGGCCCGAGGCCTGCTCCAGGTCCACCCGACGTCCCACGCCAGCGGCGACTTTTTGACTGATCCGGTCGTGAACTTCCTGGTGAGTAGTGAAATTGTCAGCGGCCAGGGTGACGAGCTCCCGGTAACGCAGCACATCAAGATAGGTGCGGGCAGCTTCCAGGCCGGTCAGGTTACTCGCGGACAGAAGGTCAAAATAGGCCGCTTGCTGGGTGTAGCTCAAGCGGCGGGTGTCGCTCAGCGTTGCAAATCCGTCAAACAGGGTTTGGCGCACCTGGATGGAAGAGCGGGGATTGTCATAGTTGGAGTTATCAATCCCCGGACTCAAATAACTGGACTTGCCGGTCGCCGTTTCAAGATCAATGCGTGGCAGCCAAGCGCCTTGACCCGCTTTTCGCTCTTGCTGCGCTGCATTGAGGTTATGAAACCGCAGCTTGACCTCCGGGTTCTGCAAAATAGCGCGCTCAACGGCATCCTTAAGTGTCGCTGGCGATTGCGCGAAAGACACACAAGGTATAAACCCAGCGACAAGCATCAAAGCCAAGCTATTGAATGCCTGAGACATAGCCTCCATTAATACAGTTTTCTTCACTTTCAACATCTCATTCCACTATTTTTTGAAACCATATGTTAATCTTGAATCAAACGGTTCTTTCCGTTTAACCTCCCCAAACCAAAGTCTTAACCTTTGTTTACACTTGATTCGGTGTGATGCGCATCCATCTTTCAAGCGTTATTGCCATCGCCGCTCCACGCCTAGCATCCTGAGCCAAGTCTTTGAACCCGCCATTTTCCCACCTCAATCCCCCATGAATATGCCTATCCAGCGTTATTTCAGGGGTGTCGTTTTTTGGCTAATCCTGCTCGTATCGTTGGGATGGTTTTTCAATTCGGCCCATGGAAGCCCGGATTTTGACCGCTTGCTGGAGTCCTTTACCCACCGATGGGGAACACATGATGTACCTAGGTTCAACCGGTGGCGCAACCTTGTTCTGAGCATCACTGATATGCCGGATGCGGATCGACTTAAGAAGGTCAACGATTTCTTCAATCGTGAAATTCAGTTCGGCGAAGACATTGTCGTTTGGGGGCAAAACGACTATTGGGCCACCCCTTTGGAGGCCTTGGGCAAGGGCGCAGGTGACTGCGAAGATTATGTGATTGCCAAATACTTCACCTTGCGCGAGTCGGGTGTTACTCCTGAAAAACTGCGTCTGATATATGTCCGTGTGCAGACCGGCTCCGGCGGCGGGGCGCCGCCGCAAGCGCACATGGTTCTGGCCTACTATGCGCAGCCCGATGCTGAGCCACTGGTACTCGATAACCTGATTGGGCAGATTCGCCCGGCATCACGCAGGCCCGATTTGCTCCCGGTTTTCAGCTTTAACAGCGATGGCGTTTTTGTTGGTATTTCTGGCCAGGATACAAAGCCTTCAGGCAGCACCGGTCGCCTGTCTGTTTGGGAAGACTTGCTCAAGCGGGCCCGTGCCGAAGGCTTTAAATAGATATGTCAGTTTAAGGAGATCACTTATGTCCATGTACCGCCAACTTTGGCTTGCCATTTTGACCAGCATGCTGCTGGCCCTGGGTGGCGGCCTGCTTGCTTCACTGGTGAGTGCCCGCAGCTACCTGGAGTCCCAACTCGCCATCAAAAACACGGATAACGCCACCGCATTGGCGCTATCACTGAGTCTGGGCAGCCCGGACAGCACGATGGTCGAACTAGCAGTTTCTTCTCTGTACGACAGCGGTCATTACGAGTGGATTCGCGTGACAGATCCACTTGGGAAAGTCATGGTCGAGAGGGTTGCGCCGTTGGGGGATGTTGATGCACCCGCATGGTTCGCCCGGATGTGGCCGATCACCGCAGAGTCTGGCCGGGCTCAAATCAGCAAAGGCTGGAAACAAGTCGGGATAGTGACACTGTCGAGTCACAGCCGTTTTGCCTACGGTGCACTTTGGAAGACAGCCTATTCCATGGTCATGACTTTGTCACTGGCGGGGCTTGTTGGCGGATTTCTTGGCGCTTTGGTGCTGCGCCGCTTGCGTCGTCCCTTGGATGCCGTCATTGGACAAGCCAACGCCATTACCCAGCGACGTTTTGTCACGATCGAAGAGCCCAAAGTGCCCGAGCTGCGGCAATTGGCAAACGCCATGAATACAACCGTGGTCAGATTGAAGTCCATGTTTGACGAAGAAGCGGCCAGGCTTGATGTGGTGCGCCGCGATGCCAATTTCGATCCGGTCACAGGCTTGGCCAACCGGAGTTATTTTTTGGCTCGTTTGCATCAAACGCTTGAGGCCGAAGACACGGGCGGTGGTTCATTGCTGTTGGTTCGTTTGACGGATCTCGCCGGTGTTAATCATCGGCTTGGCCGCGAGGCGACCGATGAATTTTTGCGGCAAATTGGCTTGACGATGAATCAGTGTGCCAGTCAAAGCCCGCAAGGGGTGGCGGCTCGGCTCAATGGGGCGGATTTTGCGATCATGCTATTGAATGAACAAAACTCCCGATCTCATGCGGAGACTCTTTTGCAAGAGCTTATTCGGGTTGCTGCCCCGTATGTTGAGGGCGATGCCGTGGCTTCCATTGGTTTGGGCTCCTTTAGCGCGAGCATAGTGATGGAGGAATTGTTGGCGCGGGTTGACACTGCTTTGGCAACTGCACAGTCTCGGCAGACCAATGCGGTGTGCGAGGCGACTGCTGATTTTCAGCATGATTTGCCCCGCACAGCAGAGCAATGGTCGGTGATGATCAAGCGGGCTTTGCAACACGGTTGGGTTCGCCTGATCTCGTTTCCCGTGGTTGAATTATCGGGTCAGTTATCGCACCGCGAGTGCCCATTACGCCTGATGTTTGACGAGCAAAGTGAGTGGCTGCCGGCAGGCCGGTTCTTGCCAATTGCCGAACGGCTCAAATTGACACCCGATCTCGATCTGGCGGCCGTAACTCTGGGCTTGCAGGAATTGAAAAATTACCCGCAGCTGCCGGGATTGGCGATCAACCTGTCGGCCAGCTCGGTGGAAGATGTTCAGTTTCAGGGCCAGTTGCTGGGTCTTCTTGACGCGCAGCCTGAACTTGCACAACGACTCTGGCTGGAAGTGGCTGAGGCAGGTGCACTTAAACATCTGGCCCAGTTTCGTCACTTGTGCCAGGCGCTCAAGGCGCGGGGCTGCCGAACCGGGTTGGAACACTTTGGTCATCAGTTCAGTCAGATTGGTTTGTTGCACGACCTGGGGCTGGACTACCTGAAGGTGGACTCCAGCTTTATACGGGGCGTGGAATGCAACGCCGGCAACGCCGCCTTCCTCAAGGGGTTGTGCAGCATTGCCCACAATATCGGACTGCAAGTGCTGGCCGAAGGCGTGGCAACCCAGTCCGAGCTGGACGCCCTGGCTGGGTTGGGCTTTGATGGGGCGACGGGACCGGCGATTCGGGACACCCTCACGGACGCATCCTTCGATCCGTCCGCCTGAAAAAGCCTCGACGATGAAGCTTAGTCAGTGATCAGCTTGCCATTGTTGAGAAGACTTTGGATGATCGCATTGTCTGTTGAGCCCAAAGTCGTCAAATCAGTGCCTTGGAGAACGATAGTTTGTGTCGCGTTGGATGCATCGTGCGTTGTTACATTAATCGTCGTATTTCCACCCGCAGCGCTGAAGTGCAAATAGTTGGCCAGATTGCCCGCATCGGCACCAGAATGCAATTCACCAACCAGCAGATCACGTAAATCCAGAATATCGCCACCAGCGGCAGTTGTTGGTGCTGCAATACTGAAATTATTGACCGTATCAGTTGGCGAACCGGTCGCATCCCCTTGCACCCAGCGTATGGTGTCTACGCCGCCATTAATAAGATTGAGCGTATCCGAACCTTGACCTCCAATAAGCACATCGGTACCCGCACCGCCAGTCAGCACGTCGTTTCCGGTTCCTCCCGCCAGAACGTGTGCATTGCTGTTTGCAGAAGCATTCAGCGAATCGTTACCTGCTGTACCGGCATACATATCAGCACTATTAACCACCGAAAGCAACTGGCTGGCGGTGTGCCCACTTGTGTCAGTCCCCGTAACAGCGAAATGAAAGGATCCTGTCCCGTAATTACTCAGGACAACCTCCGAGGCTCCCCATGACGAAATATCAACTGATCCAGTCGCACCAACCATAGCTGTATGCGCTCCAGTACCATCTGTTACGGTAGCCCCGACAGCCAAACCGGACAAAACAACCGAACTTGCATCATTCACGCTAAGGGCGAAATGAATGGCGTGTCCGTCATTAGCAATGACAGCACCTTGGTTGCCCCAAAGCTCAGTCTCGTAAATTGCCTTGGCTTGGGCATCTGTCAAAGCGCCATCATAAATTCGAGCATCTTCGAGCGCAGCGTTCAGGAAACGGTTAGACGTAGCACCATCATCGGCTGTGACACCAAAACCAAGGAATTTATTTGGCGAAATGCTTCCCGCTGCAAGAACAGTCCCGTTGATTGCCTGGGCAATGCCATCAACCCACATATTTGTTACACCGGTGGTGAAATCATGGGACATCACGATGTTGTGCCACTGATTGTCGTTAATCGCACTGTTGCTCATCAACCCGGCGTTATCACCCATGCCTACGCCTATCTTGCCTTGATTATTGATAAACCCCCACTGGATATCAATAGTCCCACCGTTATTTTCCATACCAATAACAGACGGTGAATCCCACCCGATGGCTGCTCCAACCTGAGCAGTCTTAATCCAGACACTTAGAGTTGCAGCCTTCGCTGCAGTCTGACCGGCAAGTGAATCCGTTATCGTGTGATCAAGCGCAACCCAACCACCGTCACGCACGGCAGACGCCCCGCCAACACCATTGAACTGCATGGCTGTCGAACCATTTCGACCAGTCGTCCAGGTTGGACTCAAATTCGCGGCAGGATCAGCCGCTTGTCCAGTGTGCGGGGTATTGTTGGTAATCGTCCCAATTTGATCTACAGCAGGGTTGTAGTTCGTTGTCCCAGTGCCAGAGCCCTCGTTAAACTGCCAGTAATCGATCCATTTTGCAGAAAGATCAACGATTGGGGTCACCGTTACTGTGATGTTGGCCGTCTCAGTGACGCCCCCGGAGGTCACCGTGTAGCTAAACACGGGCGCTCCGTTGTAGTTCAGCGTTGGCGTGAAGGTCAGTGTGCTGCCGTCGGCAGCCAATGTGACACTGCCTCCTGTGACTGCTACCGCAGCACCGCCAGCGGTGATGGCCGTGCCGCCAATGGCGGTGATGAGACGCCCTGCGTTCTCGAAGTTGTCAGCGCTGGCACCGTTGGTGCCGGTGATCGGGTTGAACGTGATCGCTGTGTCTTCCAGTGTGGTCACCGTGTCGGCCACGATGTCGGGCACAGCGGCCATGTTGATGGTGACGGTATTGACGGCGGTGAGCGTGCCGCCGGTGCCGGTGTTGCCGTTGTCCGAGGTGGTCATGGTCAGCGTGGCCGCACCATTGAAGTCAGCGGTCGGGACGTAATTGACCGCCGCGGCCAAAGTCGCGTTGATCTGTGCCACTGTGCCGGTGAGGGTCACCGTGGCGGTGCCGCTGCCGCCAATGGTGGCTGTGCCCCCTGACACTGTCAGGTTCCCATTGGTCACGCCCAGCGTGACCGTCATGCTGCCACTGGCTGCATCCACGTCCGCAATCGACAGGCCCGTGATGGCTTTGCTTGTGTCTTCCGTGCCAGATTGCGTAGCCGGTACGGTGTTGACCGGGGCGTCGTTCACAGCCGTGACGTTGACTGTGATGTTGGCCGTCTCAGTGACCCCGCCGGAGCTCACCGTGTAGCTAAACACGGGCGCTCCGTTGTAGTTCAGCGTTGGCGTGAAGGTCAGTGTGCTGCCGTCGGCAGCCAATGTGACACTGCCGCCTGTGACTGCTACCGCAGCACCGCCAGCGGTGATGGCCGTGCCGCCAATGGCGGTGATGAGACGCCCTGCGTTCTCAAAGTTGTCAGCGCTGGCACCGTTGGTGCCGGTGATCGGGTTGAACGTGATCGCTGTGTCTTCCAGTGTGGTCACCGTGTCGGCCACGATGTCGGGCACAGCGGCCATGTTAATGGTGACGGTATTGACGGCGGTGAGCGTGCCGCCGGTGCCGGTGTTGCCGTTGTCCGAGGTGGTCATGGTCAGCGTGGCCGCACCATTGAAGTCAGCGGTCGGGACGTAATTGACCGCCGCGGCCA